>JGI26341J46601_10000467_pt1 | contig 12635 bp, 12 predicted proteins | sample BogFormECP12_OM3_FD_46601 | JGI IMG/M metagenome (IMG submission 46601) | reverse complement strand
GCCCGCCACGTACCTGCGCACGTAGCCTTCGTCGAAGATCATCCAGCACGGCACCGCCTTGTTGGCGTACATCGCCTTGCCGACCTCGACGTAGGAATTCGACTCGTTGCAGAACCGCCGGCCGGCCGAGTCGACGTAGATGGCCCCCGGTCGCTGCCGCCCCACGCCGAGTGACGCGGCGGCGGTGCCGCCGCCGGCGATGAAAACTGACGGCAGCCACCAGGCCTCGTCCAGCAGGTCGGTTTTCGCGCCGAGGCGCATCGCGGTCTGCAGCACCTCGCCCGTGTCTCCGGAGTTCGCGATCGACCACTGCGCCTCATTGGGCTGGTCGCCGCTGTAACGGCGCCGCATGTCCGCGTTGTGGCCGAAGCCACCGGCGGCGAGCAGGACTCCCTTTCGTGCCTCGACGCAAAGCGGTGCGCCGTCGCGGACGATGCGCGCGCCCACGATGCGGCCATCCTCGACGATGAGGTCCTCCATCGCGGCATTGGTCCACAGGGCGGGCTCGCCGTCGCCGAGGTCGATCAGCGCCTTGAGCATCTGAGCGATGAGTGATGCACCGTTGGTGAGGACCTGACGGCGCCGGATCCGCGCCGCCGCCGTGCGCAGGAACACCCGCGACGCCACGGCGAACGCCCGCGGCGCACGGTTGAAATACTGCACCGAGCGCAACTCGTTCGTCTTCACCACGAACCCGTAGTTCNTGGCCAGCGGCGGCTGGACCCGCTCGCTCCAGCTCCCCAACCCGGCGGCGTCGAACGGGATTCCTTCGACGGCGCGGCCGGCCTCGTTGCCGCCCTTGCGATTCGGGTAGTAGTCGCTCCAGCCCGCGCAGCGTTGGAGCCGAACACCCTTGCGGAGCAGGAAGTTGATCATCTCGTAGCCCGCGGTGAGGAACATCTCGCGCCGCTCCGGTGACGACGGTGCGCCGACGTCGCCGACGACGTCGGCAAGGTAGGCAAGACCGTCCTCGTGCGAGTCCGCTATGCCCTCGGCCCGCATCAACGGGTTGTTGGGTATCCACACGATTCCGCCGGAGAGCCCCGTCGACCCGCCGACCAGGGGTTGCTTCTCGACGACCAACGGTTCGAGTCCGGAGTCGAGCGCCGCGAGCGCCGCGACCATTCCGCCTCCGCCGCTTCCCGCGATCAGCAGGTCGACGGACTTGTCCCACCCGCCGGTCACCGGGCCTCCGGCGTGACGCGCTCGCTGAGTCCGAGGTCGGCGACGGGCACGTCGATGGTGGTGTTGGTCTTCTGGATCGCCGGCACCAGCGTGTCGTGGGGCAAGCCGGCGAGGAAGCCGTCGACGACGCGTTCGAAGTTCGAGATCAGTCCTTCGATCTGGTTCGACAGCCGCATGTACTCGAATCCCCTGGAGTGCAGCCCCTTCTGCTGTCGCGGCAGGTTGGAGAAGTCTTGTGCGGGGATGGGTGGCCAGCGCGGGTCGTCCGGCGCCATCGGCNGTGGCGGCGTGGGCTTTCCCGGGGCACGGTCCGGCGGAAAACGGGTCAGCGACCAGATCTCGAANAGTGTCTCCTCGGGGCCGAGCGGACGGATCCGGTACGAGGAGGCGCTGCTGAACGTGGGCAGCAGGAAATAGTGCGGGAAGCAGAACCCGATCGCGTCGGTGATGCCGCGACGATCCAGGTCGTTGAGGTCGGGCATGTCGCAGCCGCGGGCCCGGTGCCAGCCGGCGATCGCGTCGTTGAGGGTGGCGCGCCACGCGGCCGTGGCGGCGCCCGGATCGGCCGGCAGCTCGATGTTCTGCAGGCCCTCGGCGATGCGGATGTCGTTCTCGTGGGTCATGCCGCCCATCCCCTCGCCGAGCGTCCGCATGAAGTACAGGCTTGCCTGGATGACGTCCCGTGCCGCGGACGAGCCCCCGCGCGACGGCAGCAGCTGCGGATGGGTCTGCGGGACGTGGTAGCCCTCCATGAATGCCGCCGTCGCCAGCTTCCAGTTCACCGGAAGCAGACACGACTGCCACCACTCGGTGCGCAGCGACTCCACCTTCCATGCGTCGNAGACCGACGCGAACGGCTCGATGCACTCGCGCAACGCGGGAGCGCCGTCNTCCAGGTTGATCCACGCGCACCCGCCCCACAGCTCNCACCTCACGGAGACCAGACGAAGGTCNTCCGGGCAGAGGTTGTGCTCGGCGAACACCTCGGGGCGCGCGACGAANGTGTTGCCTCCGTCGATGCCCCAACACCACCCGTGGAACGGGCACACGAAGCTGCGCCGGGATCCGCTGCCCTCCACGAGCTTTACCCCGCGGTGGCGGCATGCGTTGTGGTACGCGCGAACGTTGTCGGCGTCGAGTCGCACGACGACGATCGACTGGTCGAGGATCTCGTACTCCACGAAGTCGCCGGGCTTCGGGATCTCCTCGAGCCGGCATGCCATCTGCCACACGCGTGGCCAGAACAGCTCGGTCTCCAGCGCGTAGAACTCCGGGCTGAAGTACCGCTGCTTCGGGATCCGGTCCGGAGTGTCCACCGCCCACGGCACCGGTGAACTCATGTCGCCAACCTCTCTCAATTCACCCGACGTCACAAGATCCGCGACGTCCGTCCCTGCCAGTAGCGTTCGCGGATGCGCCGCTTGTAGAGCTTGCCGTTGGGGTCACGGGGCAACTCNGGGTCGAACTCGACCGTGCGCGGGCACTTGTATGCGGCGAGGTGAGCCCTGCAGTAGTCGATGAGCTCCGCCTCGAGGGCGGGTCCGGGCGTGATGCCGTCAACCGGTTGCACGACAGCCTTGACCTCCTCACCGAACTCGTCGTTCGGAACGCCGAACACCGCCGCGTCGGTGAGCTTGGGATGCATGACGAGGAGGTTCTCCGCCTCCTGGGGGTAGATGTTCACCCCGCCGGAGACGACCGTGAACGTCGACCGGTCGGTGAGGTAGAGGTAGCCGTCGTCGTCGACGTAGCCCACGTCCCCCAGGGTCCGCCAGCCGCGCTCGTTGCGGACCGACGCGGTCTTCGCGGGATCCTTGAAGTACTCGAAGTCGGGGCCGCCCTCGAAGTAGATCTCACCCGACTCGCCGACGGGTAGCTCGGTTCCGTCGTCGCCGGCGATGTGCACCGCGGTGAGGGGCTTGCCGACCGATCCGGGGTGGGCGAGCCACTCCTCGGGGCCGATCGTGGTGCCGGCGAAACCCTCTGTCCCCCCGTAATACTCGTGAATGATGGGGCCGAACCACTCCATCATCCGGCGCTTGACGTCAACGGGGCACGGAGCGGCCGCGTGCAGCACGCACTCGAGGCTCGAGACGTCATATTGTTGGCGGACCGCCTCGGGCAGCTTGAGCATTCGCACGAACATCGTCGGCACGAACTGGGCGTGTGTGACCCGGTGGGCCTCGATCAGCGCAAGGACGGTCTCGGCGTCGAACTTGCCCATGATGATCGACGCGGCGCCGACGCGGTTGACGGCCATCGTGTAGTTGACCCCGGCGGCGTGGTAGAGCGGCGCGGGGGACAGGTACACGCTCGACCGGTTCATGCCGTAGCGGCGTGTTAGCGCCAACTCCAGGACCGCCTGCGCCCACGAGCCGTTCTCGGCGGGAAGGGGGCGGCGCACCGCCTTGGGCCTCCCGGTGGTGCCCGACGAGTAGAGCATCTCGCTGCCGTCGGACGCCGGCGGAGCGTGGCCGGCGGCGGTCAGGGCGTCCTCGTATGAGCGCCACCCCGGCAGTGGCCCGCCGACGCCGACGAGAACCCGCAGCGACCCCGGGCCGTCGGGGATCAGCGACCCCAGCTCGGCCATCGAGGAGTCGACGAACAATGCCCGCGCCTCGCAGTCGGCGACGATGTAGGCGACCTCCTCGACGGTGAGGTGCGTGTTGACCGGCGTGTAGTACAGGCCGGAAAGCTGGCACCCCCAGGCGACTTCCAGGAATTCGGGCCGGTTCGGCAGCACGATGGCGACGCCGTCGCCTCGGCGCAGCCCCGCCTCGTGCAGGAACGCGGCGACACGTTGGCTTCTGGTGTGCAACTCGCCGTAGGAGATGGCCTGCCCGTCCCCGGCGATCAGCACCGGGGTGTGCGCCGCGCCTCTCGCGTGGTCGGCGATGTTCACCCGCGGGCCCTACGCGTCGGCGGACTCAGCCGCCGTGGCCTGGCGGCGCGCCATCTCCGCGGGCTTGATCTTGCCTTGCAGCACCTGCTGTACCAGGGCCTGCACGTCGGAGCTTACGGACGCGAGGGCGACCAGGTCGTTGGAACTCTGCCAGTGCACGCGCATGCCCATCAGCTCCCACGCCCGCTTGAGGTTCGCCTTGGTCGCCAGCAGCGTGGTCAACGGGGCCTGCGCGATGTGGCGGGCGATCGCATCGACGCGCGCGTCGAGTTCCGCGCGCGGAACCACCTCGTTGACCAGGCCGACGGCCAGCGCCTTCTGGGCGTCGATGACCTCCGCGAGGTAGAGGTAATAGGCGGCACGCCGCCAGTTCATGAAGACCCACGGCTCGATCGAGCACTCACCCGACGGCATGCCGAACCCTTGCAGGGGCGGGTACTGGAAGTAGGCGTCGTCGGACGCGATGACGATGTCGGTGGTCAGCCCGTAGTGGGTGCCGCCACCGACGCAGTAGCCGTGGACCTGCGCGATCGTCGGCTTGGAGAACTCCCACAGGTTCATGGTCGGCTTGACGAACAGGTCGGTCTGCGGCTTCCACGGCGTGCCCATCGCCTTGAAGCCCTCGACGAACGCCGGATAGTCGCGCGCGTTGTCGCCGATGGCGTGTCCCGAGCAGAAGCCCTTGCCGTTGGCCTTCAGGATCAGGACCTTGATGTCGTAGTCGCGGTCGGCGTCCAGGAGTGCGGCGTCGACCTCCTCGACAAGCTTCTGGTCCTGGGCGTTGGCCTTCTCGGGCCAGTTCAGCGTGACGCGCGCGATCGCTCCGCGTTTTTCGTAGATGGTCCGCTCGCGGGTCTCGTTCAGATCCATACCCTCTCCTATGACTTGATCACGCCGATCTCGACGCCGATGTCGTAGCTGGCGCCGACTTCGCCGGTCCATTGCACGGTGCCCGATGCACCGGCCTCGACCGCCTGTTCCGCCTTCTCGGTGGCGATGACGTAGAGCGGCGTGCCTTCCGCGACGTGGTGGCCGTTCTCGACGAGCAGTTCGACGAGTTCGGCTTCCGACACGGCGACCGAGACCCGCGGGATGCGAATGACGAACTCACCCATGCGTGCTTGCCGCGGGTTGTCGGAACGTGCGTTGGGCGGCCGTGACGATCCGTGCCGGCGACGGGTATACCTGCGCCTCGAGCGCCGGCGCGGCCGGGGCGGGGACGAACCTGGCGCCCACCCGTTCGATGGGGGCGGCGAGGTCGCCGAACAGCTCGGACTGCAGTATCGCGGCGATCTCGGCTCCCGGGCCGCCGAATTGGACCGCGTCGTGCACCACCACGACTCGTCGGGTACGGCGGGCCGACCCGACGATCGTCTCGACGTCGAGTGGCACGAGTGTGCGCAGATCGACGACCTCGGCGTTCACGCCCTGCTCCTGCAGCGTCGTCGCCGCCGCGAGTGCGTCGTGCACACTGCGCCCGTAGCTGATCAGGGTCACGTCGGTGCCCGCCCGCTTGATGTCGGCGCGACCGAGGGGAATCGAGAACCCGGGATCGGTCGGAACGCAACCGCGTTGGCTCTGCAGCCGGATCGTCTCGACGAACAGGCACGGATCCTCGTCGAAGATCGCCGAGGTCAGTAGCCCCTTGCCGTCGCGCGGGGTGGAGGGCACGATCACCTTCATCCCGGGAATGTGCATGAACCAGGCCTCGAGGGTCTGCGAGTGTGTCGCACCGGTGGCAAGCCCGCCGTACACCTGGGTGCGGACGGTGATCGGAGCGGTTGTCCGCCCGCCCGTCATGAATCGCAGCTTGGCGGCGTTGTTGATCATCTGGTCGGCGGCGATGCCGATGAAATCCATGATCATGATCTCGGCCACCGGCAGGAGACCGTCTATCGCCGCGCCGATCGCCGCGCCGACGATCGCGGCTTCCGAGATGGGTGTGTCCAGCACCCGGTCGCAGCCGTACTTGGTCGACAGCCCCGCGGTCGGGCCGGACGCGCCGGGATCGGCGATGTCCTCACCGAGCAGGAACACCCTCTCGTCGGCCTGAAGGGCCTGATCCAGCGCGAGGTTCAGCGCCTCGCGCATGGTCATCTCTTTCTCGTCCATGTGCGGCTCCCTCACCCCGGGAACGTGATCGGGTGTGCGTAGACGTCGCGATCGAGTTCCTCGATCGGCGGCGGATCTGCGCTGATGACCGCCGTCAACGCCGCTTCCACCGTGTCGAGGGCGTCGTTCTCGATGCGGTTGAGTTCGTCTTCGGCGCAGATGCCGGCGGCGGCGACCTGCCTGCGGAACCGCGGCACCGGGTCGGCCGCCATTGCGGTGGCCAGCTGGTCCTTCGGGATGTAGCGCATCCGGTCACCGAAGTAGTGGCCACGCAAGCGGAACGTCACGCACTCGATGAATGTGGGGCCGTCGCCGTGGCGTGCCCGCCGCAGCGCGTCGTCGAGCGCGGATGCCACGGCCAGCGGGTCGTTGCCGTCGACGCGAACCCCCGGCATGCCGTAGCCGGCCGCCCGCTCGGCGACGTGCTCGAGCTTCATCGTGTCCTTGGTGGGCGTCATCTCCGCGTAGAGGTTGTTCTGGCACACGAACACGATCGGCAGATCCCACAGCGCGGCCATGTTGGCCGCTTCGTGGAAGGAGCCGGTGTTGGTCGCACCGTCTCCGAAGCTGACCGCCGTGACGCGGTCGAGTCCCTTGCGTTTCGCCGCCATTGCCAGCCCGACGCCCACCGGGGGTCCGGCGCCGACGATCCCGGTCGAGAGCATCACCCCCTTGTCGGGCTTGGCGATGTGCATGGTGCCGCCCTTGCCGCGGCTCGCGCCGACGCTGCGACCCATCATCTCGCCGTAGATCTCTTCGAGCGGGACGCCCTTGCCGATGAGGTCGTGCAGCCCGCGGTAGGTCGTCACCAGCTGGTCGTCGTCGCGCAGCGAGACACCCATCGCGGCGGCGATCGCCTCCTGCCCGCGCGAGGGCCAGTACACGCACATGAACTCGCCGGTGGCTATGCCCTTGCTGAGCCGGTCGTCCGCGGCCTTCATCAGCACCATCAACGCGTAGATGCGCCGCGCAACGTCCGGCGGCGCAGTGGCCCCGGTGGCGTTCACTGCGCGGATTCCGGTGGGTACGAAGCGATCTCCCGGTAGACGCGGGTGACGGGTGGCGGGTCGAGCTGCAGGTGCTCCAACGAGGACATCTGCCCGCTTCGGCCCAGCGCTGCCAGGCGCGCCACGGCGCCGGCCAGATCGTCGGAATCGAGCTCGTAGATCGCGATGAACGGCCCGTTCCCGTCTATCGGCGCGAAGCGGCGCGCGGAAACGATCCCCTCGACGGAGACGATCTCCGCCAGATGGGTGTCGTTGTACCACTCGTGGTAGTCCGCCTCCTCATCGCCCGACACCGGCATCGTCTCCACGTACATGATCCCTCTGGGCATGCTCACCTCCCCGGCAGTGCAATTGCTCCCGCGTCACGCGCCCGACCAGGGCTTGACCTTGAGAAAGCCTCCGGCGTCGACGCGGAGCTGCTGGCCGGTGATGTAGCGGGCGGCGTCCGAGGCGAGGAACACCACGGCCTCACTGATGTCTTCGGGTTCGACGTAGGGAATCGGCATCGCCTGGATCACCGGGAACGACAGTTCGGCGTCGTCGCGGGTCGGGTTCGGCAGGTCGGGCCGGAAGGCTCGGTACATCGGCGGACTGTGCAACATGTCGGTGTTGCAGTTCGTCGGGTGGATCGCGTTCATCCGGATGAACTTGGGGGCCAGCTGCAACGCGAAGTCGTTGACATAGTGGGCGACAACCTGTTTCGCGAAGGCGTACCCGGCCCCGCCGGGGCCGCCGTCGATACCGCTGGTGTTCATCGACGCCATGAACGCCGCCACCGATCCCGTCGCGATGATCGAGGCGCCGGCCTGCAGGTGTTTGAGGCTCGCGTGCACGAGGTTGATCACCCCGATCAGGTCGACGTCCACGGCGTCGGCGAACGCCTGTGGCGGCAGGCCCGCGGTCAGCGGGGCGATGCCGGCGTTGGCGACCACGACGTCGAGATGGCCGAACTCGGCGACGCCCTGATCGATCGCGGCGGCCAGCGCGGCGCGGTCGCGAACGTCGGCGACCGCCGTGAACGCGCGCTGGCCCTCCTTCTCGACGAGCCGGCCGGTCTCGTCGAGATCCTCCGGCCGGGCCAGCGGGTACTCGTTGGTTTCGATGTCTGCGCACATGTCCACCGCGATGATGTCGGCGCCCTCCGCGGCCAGCATCCGCGCGTGCGAACGCCCCTGACCGCGCGCGGCCCCGCTGATCAGCGCCACCTTGCCCGTCACCCTGCCCATGGCCGGTCCTTTCTCACACTGTCAACACCAACGACGCGCACTGGGGCCCGAAGCCGTTCGCGACCACCGCGACCCGCGCATCGGGCACCTGACGCGTCCCGCACTCACCGCGCAGTTGCGCGACACCCTCGGCCAGGAAGCCCAGGCCGTGCAGCCGTCCCTCGGCGAGCTGTCCGCCGCTGGTGTTCATCGGTAAGGCCCCGCCGGGACCGATGGTCGTGCCGNCGTCGACCCACTGCCCGAATTCCCCGACCTGNCAGAAGCCCATCGCCTCCACCCACGCCATNGCGACGTGCGTGAAGCCGTCGTACAGCTCGGCGACGTCGACGTCGGCGACGGTGACCGACGAGCGCTTCCACATCGTTTCCGCGCACCGCAGCGTGCCGCCGAACAGAAAGTCGTCGGTGTAGGTGAAATCCGGTTTCCACCCGGTTCCCATCGCGATCGCATCGATCCAGACCGGGCGCTTCGGCGCGTCCGCGGCCCTGTCGGCGGTGGTGATGACGACCGCGCACGCGCCCGTCACCGGATAGTCGCAATCGAGCAGCCGCAGCGGCTCGGAGACGTAGCGGGACGAGAGGTAGTCGTCGATGGTCAATGGCTCCCGCATGACGGCACGATCGTTGAGCGACGACCAGCGTCGCCCGTTGAGCGAGATCCGGCCGTAGTCTTCGTCTTTGGTGCCCAGGGTGGCCATGCGCCGCTGCTTTTTCATCCCCATCACCGGGATGATTCCGCCGGCGACGCCGTACGGGAACTCCCACTGCCACGGACCCGCCGCCTGGGGCAGGGCCCGCCCGCTCATCTGGCCCCATTCCCGGGTCACCGAACGCACCACCAGCGCCACGTCGCACGCTCCGGACAGCACCGCCATGTGCGCGCCGAGGGCCGCGGCGAGACCGGACGGGCCGCGCGGCGTGTAATCGCTGTAGACCGCCAGGTTTTCGATACCGAGCAGCCGGGCCATGTCGTTGGCCGACTCGTCGCCGGCGTACTCGAACACCCCGTCGATGTCGCGGACGGTCAGGCCGGCGTCGGCGATGGCGGCCCGCGACGCCNCGACCGCCAGTGGTCGCCCGTCGATGCCCTTNTCCCGGCGAATTTGCGAATAGCCGACACCCACCACGGCCGNCGTGGTCATTCAGCCGCCCCAGTCGCCTCGCGANNCGGCCGGAACTGCGGCAGCGCGAAGTCTCCGCGGCGTTCGAACACGACTTCCATCGGCAGCCCGCACCGCAGTTCGCCGGGCTCGGCGTCGACGACGTTGGTCAGGATCCGCACCCCGGGTGCGTCGTCGAGTTCGGTGAGCCCGATGATNAGCGGCATCGCATCCAGGAAGCCGGGGTGAAACGGCTGACGCAGGATCGTGAACGCGAACAGAGTCCCGCGGCCGCTGACCTCCACCGCGACGGGTCTCGCGTCGGCACCGCCGGGCACCTCCGGCACCGGGCTGGGCGGATGCTGCAGGACGTCGGTTCCCTCGAAACCCTGGACGGTCAATCGACCGACTTTGGCGTTGTCCCAGTAGAACGCGCTCACCGCGTCGGGGATCGGGACCGGACGAACGTTCGGCTCCATCGCATCTCTTCCACGAAAAACTGCGCGGTGGCGGCAGCCCGGCTAACCGTATCCCTGAGAGTAGCTAGAATATCTAAAATAGCANGNAACGGAGGATCGCGATGTCAGGCGTGCTCAGCGGCGTCCGGGTTGTCGAGCTGGCATCNTGGACATATGTGCCGTCGGCTGGTGCCGCACTGTCCGACTGGGGCGCCGACGTCATCAAGGTGGAGGGCGTGAGCTCGGGCGATCCCGGGCGGGCGCTGGTCATCGGCGGCTTCACCCGCGACGCGGCCCGCGTCGACGCCGACTTCATCCTCGAGCTGGGCAACCGCGGCAAGCGCAGCATCGCGATCGACATCAAATCCGAAACGGGTCGAGACCTCTTCGGGCGGCTGTTGGCCAGCGCGGACGTGTTCCTGACCAACTGGCTGCCCGGCGCGCTGGAGCGGGCGCGGCTGACCGTCGAGGACATCCGTGCGTTCAACCCCGGGATCATCGTCGCGCGGGGAACCGGCCTGGGGGTGCGCGGCCCGGATCGCGATCGGGGCGGGTTCGACGCGGCCACGTACCTGGCGCGCGGCGGGGTGGCATACACGCTCACACCGTTCGGGAGCGAGGTTCCCGCTGTCCAGGGTCCGGGATTCGGCGACCTGCAGGGCGGCGCGACACTCGCCGGTGGGGTGTGTGCCGCGCTGTTTCACCGCGAACGCACCGGCGAGCCGACCATCGTCGACTCCTCGCTGCTCGCCCAGGCGATGTGGGCCATCGCCCCGTCGATTTCGGCGGCCGACTTCTTCGGCATCGACGGCATTCCGGGGGCACCGCCCGGGTTGGCCATCAACCCACTCGTGAATCGGTACAAAACCAGGGACGGCAGGTGGATTCAGCTGGTCTTTCTGCAGCCCGACAAGTTCTGGGCCGGCTTTTGCGAGCGCATCGGTCTCCGCGAGCTGGCCACCGACGAGCGGTTCGTCCCGTCGGGCAACCTGATCGCCAACGCCGCCGAGGCGACGGCGATCATCGCGAATGTGTTCGCCGGCCGTGACCTCGCGCACTGGCAGAAGGTGCTCGAAGACGAACCGGGTGTGTGGGGCGCGCTGGCGACGCCGCGGGAAACCCTTCATGACCCGCAGGTCGAGCCGAACGGATATGTGGTGACGAATGTCGACGACCACGGCGAGGAATACCGGATAGTTGCCGCGCCCGTTCAATTCGGCGAAACTCCGCCCGCCCCGGCGCGCGCCCCGGAGCATGGGCAGCACACCGAGGAGATCCTGCTCGAGCTCGGCGTCGACTGGGACCACATCTCACAGGCAAAGGACCTCGGAGCGATTCTCTGAGACCCGGCATGGCCATAAGTCCCGCCGAAAACGGGACTTTCAGCTCCCGCTCCCGACCGCCGCCGCCCGGTACATTGCGGTCCATGACCTATGTGATCGGCAAGGCCTGTGTGGACGTGGCGGAACAATCCTGCGTGAAGGTGTGCCCGGTCGACTGCATCTACGAGGGTGCGCGCGCCTTGTACATCAATCCCGACGAATGCGTGGATTGCGGCGCCTGCCGGCTCGAGTGCCGCGTCGGGGCGATCTACTGGGAAGACGATCTGCCGGAAGACCAACGGCAGTACCGTGCCGACAACGCCGCATTCTTCAGCGAGACATTGCCGGGCCGGGACGCACCGCTGGGTTCGCCGGGCGGCGCGGAAAAGCTGGGCCGTGTCGGGGTCGACACGCCGCTGGTCGCCGCCCTGCCGCCCCAAATCGAGTGAGGACGCGCCCGCCCGGCTGACAATGGAGCCCGTGAGGCAACCCGACGCCGACGACCTCGACACCGTGATCAAGGCGGCTGCGCTGCTGCACGAGAACGGGCAGTCGACCGGGATGACCATGATCGCGGTGGATCGCCTTAATCAGGGCCTTGGTGTGCGCACCACCCTGATCCCGTCGTGGGCGTCGCTGCTGCTGGTCGGTGGCGGCCCGCTCGCACCGGTGCGGGTGGCGGCCGCCACCCCGGTCGCGGTGAACATGCGCCGGGTGTCGGCGGCTATGCGGACCGTCGACCGGGCCGAGGACGGCCCGCTGGACCGCGACGACGTCAACCGGGAGCTGGCGGGCGCCGCCGCCGAAAGCATCTCCAACACAGTCGCCTTCACGGTCGCGTGCGCCACCGGTGCGGCCGCGCTGGCGGTGGTGTTCGGCGCGGCCGACCCTAAGGTGGTGCTGCTCGCGGCGGCGGGCGCCGCCGTCGGCGGTGTGATCCGGCGTGCGCTGGGTCGCTTGGGCGTCGGCATGCTCGTCCAGGCCTTCGCCGCGGCCACGGTGGCCGGGCTTGTCGGTGCGGTGGCCATGCATCTGAGCCTCGGAGCCGCGGCGGGATTGGTGGCCGTCTGCCCGGCCATGGTGCTGGTTCCCGGGCCGCACGTCCTCAACGGGGCGCTGGATCTGCTGGCCCTGCGGATCACGCTCGGGATCGCACGGCTTGGCTATGCGGTGCTGGTCCTCGCCGCGATAGCGGCCGGCCTGATCATCGGGCTGCGCCTCGGCGGNCAGACGTTGTCGGTGTCCGGCACCGACACCTACGTTCCGTTGTATGCCGACGTGCTGGCCGCGGGCGTGGCCGCCGCCTCCTACCCGGTCTACTTCT
>JGI26341J46601_10000466_pt1 | contig 12645 bp, 14 predicted proteins | sample BogFormECP12_OM3_FD_46601 | JGI IMG/M metagenome (IMG submission 46601) | reverse complement strand
CATGAATGTATAAGGAGTCGAATTTGCCCTAAGCCTTTTTCTAGATTGGACTTACATTAGTACAGAAAATCCTGGAAACTACTGGTTAACGGCCTTCCGCAGGTGCGGCTCGTACTGGTCGCCGCGCCAGGAGTTCGACCCGAAGGCGATGTCGCCGGCGGCGAGCTTTGCCACGTCGAGGACGGCGCAGCGGCTTTCCTCCGGGAAGAGGATGGCGGCCTTGCGGCTGCCCGCCGCGCCGGCGTCCTTGAAGAGCACCACGTCGAAGGGGACGCCGCAGATGCCGTTGCGGTGCTGGGCGATGGCGGTGATGCGGATGCGTGTGACTCTGGTCATGGATGCCTCCCTGTCACGCGTGACCGAGCAAGCAGCGGAGTTCGGCGGCGTCTCGCAGGAGGTCGTCGAGGACGGGGTCGTACGCGCCTCCCAACCGGGCGTCCATGTCCTCGATGATGTCCCATAGGCGGCTGTGCTCGGCATGGGCGGCGTAAATGTCGATGGTCTGCATGGTCTGATTCCTTTCAGGTTGGGGGCGGGCATCGCTGCCCGCCCGGTTGCGGCGCTGCTGGCTCAGGCGGTCGCCGGCGCGGCGCCCTTCTCCTTGTCCCTGCGCGCCTTGGCGTCGGCCTGCTGCTGGTGCATGATCCAGGTGTCCGCCAGGTCCAGGAGCTTCGCCATCGGCAGGAGGTCGTCCTGGTTGAGGCTGTCGGTCTCTTCCCACATATCATCATCCTTCTTGTAGCCGCGGCTCGGGACGACGTTGTACCAGGTGCCTTTCTCGCCGCTCTTCCGCCAGATGGTGACTTGCAGGACGCCGCGGCGTATTTTGTGTGCCGGTTGGTTAGCCATGGGTATTCTCCTTCGCTTTGAGTTTCCGGCCCCGCCAACCGGGGCCTTACGGCACTCCTGAAGAACCCGCCTCAGCCGTGAGCTCTTGGGCGACGGTCAATCCGCCGGGTGAGAACGAGACGGCATTGGCGAGCTTGGCGGCTCTTGCCGCCTTAGCTCGCCGCCGTTCTCGCAACGCAAGCCGGTGGTTGACCGGCACGGCGGCGGGTTCATAAGTGCCGTGAAGGAAGGCCACGGTGGGGGTGGACTCGACGCAGCCGAAGGAGACTGCCACTGGCTGACCGGCGCCGGGCATACCGCGTAGAGGCGTCCCTGGAGAGTGATCAGCTGTGCGGCGGCGGCAAGGGGGGTACGGCGGTGCGTCAGGTGGGCGGCAGTTGCGGGTGTGCGAGGGGGGGGAGACCGGCAGCGGCGGGCGAGCGGTATGGCTGGTAGCCGATGGGCGGCGGCCGAAGGAGGATCAACCGGGCATCAGGAGGCGGGCGGCGGGTGCCAGGGGGGCGAGGGGAGCGGCGGCGGACGCGATCAGCGGCAGGCCCGGGGGCATGGCTTCGAAGCCAAGCCGTTAGGCACGCTGCCAAGGCCGTGCCGTGGCGGCCGCGCCGTCAGGGTACGACAGTAACCGTCCCGAACTGGCGGAAATGCTCGTCAAAGGCAATCGCGGTCGTGATGCGGAGGCGTTCCATCACCACGCGGCTGACGCAATCGGTGAAGCTCCATCCTTTGTCGCGATAGGTAGAGAACACCCGCCAGGCGTCTTTCACATCGGCCTGGGCGACCCATTCCAGATCGCATACGTCGCCGTTGAACAGGGAGGGGCCAACCTCCAAGGCACGCTGAAACTCGCCGCGTACCTTGAGCACGGTCAGCAATTCATCAACGGCGTAATCGGTGGTGATCAGCGGATGGCTATTCCGCTCAAACCAGTCGCGGGCGGCGGGATGATCGGGATCGGACGGAACGAACCGGGCAAACCAGGCCCCGGTATCCACGAAGATCGGCGTCATGGTCCGTAGAGAATCCGGTCATGGTCCCGGTTGCTCAGGCCATCGGCAACGACCGCCGTCGGCATGGCATCCAGCTTCCGGCCCAACCGCTTGAGATTGTCAAGCTGCCGGACGGTCCGGCTGATGCCGCCCGCCTCGCTGCGGCCGGCGGGTTCCTCCCCCTGCCCCGGCTCTTGATAGCGTTGCTCGATCAAACGCAGGGCTTCGTCGATCACCGCATCCGCCGAGGCAAACTTTCCGGCTTGCAACAAGGAGAGAATCAATTGCTCCCGCTGTCCTGATAAATGGATCGTCATGATATGCTATCTCCTTTGCATTCAGCGTACCACAGCGCCCGCCGCTTGCCAAGCCGGACTGTCGCGAGCCGGACAAGGGGTTTTTCTCTAATCACACGGTCGTCAGGCAACGCTTACGGCGGACGCACGAGCGGCGAGTCGCAGCGAGGTGAAGCATTGCGGGGTAAGGAGAAGCGGCATCGGCCGGAAGGCGCTGGAATGGCAAGGATCAGCGATGGCGGCCTGGCTTGGGGGTTTTCGGGGCAAGCGCGGCGACGAAGGATTTGCCCCAGCCGGTGTTCTTCATGGTGAATTCCAGATGCGTGCCGTTGTCGAGCACGACATCGAAACCGCAACTGAGCTCGCCATCGTCGGATACCTGCGGCTCGTAGTATGTGTTGACCTCGGCCCTCGTGCCGTCCGCCAGCGTGAAATCCGGGGTGGCGACGATGGCCTTGTAGACGTGCTCCATGACCTCTTTGGCGGGGGCGGTGGTTTCAGGCTTGTACTGGGCGACGAGTTCCTCCACCGTCGGCTTTTTCTTCTTCATGGCGTTCTCCTGGGGAAGCAATGCGGCAAAGAGGCTGGCCGGCTCAGGCGGCGACGGGCTCGGCTTCCTTCTTGCGGGCCTGGGCGTCAGCCTGCTTCTGCTGGAGTATCCAGGCATAGGCCAGGTCGAACAAATTGGATACGCGCAGCACGTCGTCCTCGCCGTAGCTGTGGGTGTCCTTCCACTCTTCGCCGTCCTTGTAGCGGCGTCGGCAGGTGACCGAGTAGCGGGGGCCGTATTCGCCCTCGTTCTTCCAGATGGTGACCTTGAGCAGGCCGTCAGGGATTTCGTGGACGGGCTTGTTGCCCTTGGGCTTCTCGTTCCCCTCGGGATTTTCAGATGACATGGGCTCCTCCTTGGCTCAAGTTGAAAAACCGCGCGTCGCGTCAGCGCTGCTGGCCGGCGCCGCGCTCCTGGGCGACCAGCTTGACCACGTCCTCGAACGCCTGCTCGGCTTTCTGCCGCGAGGTCGCCGGCCTATCGCGGTCGATCCGCATACCCCAGGCCCGGTCGTCCTGGTTCCAATGGAACAGTTGCACTTCTTTTTTCTCCCCGGTCTTCGTTTCGATTTCGACCTTGTGGGATTTGACGAAGTCGCGGATTTCATCGGAGGGCTTGTCCTTCTCGGTGCCGTCGCCGAAGCGGATCTGCATCTCGTTCGCCTGGCGGCTGTGCTGGAGCTGGACCTTGTAGCCGTCGAGGTTAACGGTCTTGACCGGGAACGGGTCGGCGAGGAACGCCCCCAGCGGCGGCTCGGCCTTGGGTTGTTCCGCTGCCGGAAGCGGCGGGGCGGCCTCCTCGGTGGGGGTGGGTTCAACCGCTGCTGCTGCGGACTTGCGTTTGGTGGCCATACGATAACCTCCCTGTGCTGGCGTGGTCTTTTCCGTATAGCGCCGGACGGCGGGGAAGTAAAGCGGAGAATGCGGCGGGGATGGTCAGTGCGGGATGCGGCGGCATTGCGGGCAGGCCGAGCCGCGGTGAGCGGCGGTTGATGTGGCCAGCGGCTCCGCCCGATGATGGCCGGGCGCGGGCTGGAGCAGGTGCCGGCCCCTCGTAGGTGCATCGCGTGGGAGAAGATTTCGAGAAAATCGCCGGAATTGTTTTGCAATCTGGCCTGCCCCCCAAAACCTGGTCCAGTCTTAATGGGAATCGTACAACTGGCAGAGAGCCAGGGAGCGATTCATGCGAAAACGACCCAGACCGGACCAGATCGCGGCTATCCTCCGCGACTTCCAAGCCGATCTCGACGCCGGCTTGAACATCAACCATGCCTGCCGCAAGGCCGGGATCGGACCCACCACCTACTACCGCTGGAAGGCCCTCCAGGAGGACCCCGTATCGAATGAACAACTTCGCATAGCCGAACTCGAATCCGAGGTCGGCCGACTCAAGCTCTTGGTCGCCGAGCTGGCGCTCGACCGCCGCATGCTCCAGGAGGCCTTGAAAAAAAAGCCATGACCGCCCCCCGACGCCGACTCATAGTCAAAGAACTACGTGAACAATTCCACGTATCACAACGTCGCGCGTCTCGGGCGCTGGATCTGGCCCGCTCCAGCCTCCGCTACGCGCCCGTCCTTCGCGATGAACAGGCGGCGTTGGCTCGACGGATCGAGGAACTGGCCGGGGCGCACCCGCGGTACGGCTACCGGCGGATCTGGGCCCTCTTGGATCGCGAGGGCTGGTCGGTCAACAAGAAGGCGGTTCGTCGCATCTGGCGTCAGTCGGGGCTGAAGCTGGCCAGCCGCAGGCCGTCCCCAAGCCCCGCCGACCGCATGGGCAGGATCGGAACGCCTGTCATCTCCGGCCGTCGCGTGGGAAGGACGACGTATGGACATGGGACTTTATCTTCGATCGTACCAGCGACGGCCGTAGCCTCAAGTGGTTGAGTCTCGTAGATGAATATACTCGTGAATGCCTGGCGTTGGAGGCGCGACGAGGCATGACAGCCGAGGACATTCGGATCATCCTGGCCGAAGTCGCGGCGGGGCGCGGCGGCCCGCCGTGTCGGCTCCGTAGCGACAACGGCCCGGAGTTCGTGGCCCAAGTGGTGCGTTCGTGGCTGGAGGGGACGGGTTCCGGTCCGCTGTACGTGGCACCGGGGAGCCCCTGGCAGAACGGTTACGCGGAGTCATTCCATAGCAAGGTTCGCGACGAATTCCTGGACCGCGAGGAGTTCGAGAGCGAACCGCAGGCCCGAGCGTTGGGCGCGCTCTGGAAGGGGGAGTATAATACGGAACGCCCGCACAGTTCCCTGGGATACCGAACACCGGCCGAATTCTCGGCGACTTGCGAGAGGTATGTGCCTATCGAAGAAGACCCGCCCGATCCCTCGTCTACTGAATGAACGAACAGGTGACTCCCATTATCACTGGACCAAGAAATGGGGAGCAGGCCAATCCCGCAATGATGGCCGCTTGATTGCTTCCACTGATGCCCCGTCCTCTGTTCAGCATCGGAGCGCGTTCGTGCTCCACATCCTGGGCCGTGTAAACCCGCTCTTCCGTCATGCCTGCGTGTCCGCCGCGCACAAGCGGCGGCACATGACGTTTGTTCCCGCCGCCGAGGGACTGGAGCATCGCGTCCTCCTTACGATTACCAGCCAATTCGCATATTTTTCCGGGGGCGTTCTTATCGATGGAGCATCGACCCCACCTAATCCTACTCACACCATTAGTCAATCAGCGTCTTTGTCCGGCACCGTTAATATTAGTCCTCTCACGATTTCCCTGGGTGACACGGTAACGGTTCCGAATAAAGCGGAGAGCGGTTCATATTCATTATCATTGCAGTCTACATTTTCGCAATCCAGTCCCAGCGGCGATGCTGGTTCAATAGCAGTGTCCACGTCAATTGACACCACAAATTCAGTCAACTATCAGTCGGCTAACAGCATTGGGTCAGATTCGATTACAGGGACCGCTTCTCATGATTCTATTCTTACATTACATTATACCTTTAACTCGAATACGGCCCCAGAGAATTTCCTAGAAGTCATACCGAATTATACTGGCTCGATTGGCGATACGTTTTACTTTTTCCGCGCCTCTGGCGTGTACACCTTTCCAGTAAAACAGTACAATCGGTACTATATTGAAATATCAGCATCTTCGTCGCATGAAAATTCAGAAATTAGCGTTTTTGGTCCCGATCCTGGTGCCAACATCACGGCATCGGGTAGCCTTACCTGGCAGGTAGGCACTGTCCAACAGCCCACTCTCGCGATGAATTCCGCCGCGCTTTCGCCCGACGGCCAGAATGTTAACGCAACGTACACAATCACCGGCAGCGACCTCGCATCTGCGGGGACGATCGATTTCTACTGGGCGACGGGACCGAACCTCTCCAATAAGCTCGGGACGGCGAGGAAGGTTCCCACCAATACGAAGGTCGGTTCATATACGGCCAGCACGTCAATAGCCAGCCTTGGCACACGCCCGGCGAATGCCACCTACATCCTCGCCGTCGCTGACTCTCCGAATGCCGATGCATCCCACAACGTGGTATCGGTGAAGTATCCGCCGTTGTCTGGCATCGTCATGGACATGGCGACGACCACCGATTCCACGACCGTCACGGCTACTTATGACGTAAATACTCTGAACATCACCCAGCCGCTGACGTTCAACATCTTCCGGTCCGCGAGCAAGACAGCCTACAGCTCGGCCGACCTAATCGGGACCGATACCCTGAGCAAGACTGACACGGCGGATTTGTCGGTCGGGCACCACCAGGTCAAGCTGGGTGTCTACTACGCCTCGGACATGGCACCTGACCCGCATCTGCCTTTCATCATTGTCGTAGCAAACCCTGGGAAGACCATTCAGGAGCAGAACTACGCCAACGATACCGCTTACTTTCAAAAGTTCGTTTTGGGCATCGTTAGTCATGGATATGTTCCGCTCCTAGACGACCCGCTTGGGGTCACCCAAGCTTGGGAACTCGACATGGCCAGCGACCTTAAGAAAGTGGATGGCTATGATGCCACGATCGCGTTCAATTGGGTGTTCGCGAGCCGAGACATGAAGTCAGGTCAGGCGATTATCGCTGGTACGAATTTAGCCAACCAAGTTGCATCTATCGCAAAGGTTTTTGAGTCTCGACACCCCGGAGACGTGGTTGATATGCACTTTATCGGCCACAGCCGCGGCTCGGTTGTCATTAGCCAGGCAATACAGGATCTAATGGGAACATAGCCACACATTATAATGGGATCATTTATTAGAATGACTATGTTAGATCCGCATCCCGCGACAAATTACCCGAATCGAGTGTATTACAGTGCTAGCATCGTTGCGACCGCGCTCACTCTCGAAGAGACCTACCTCGCCTTCCAAGCTGTCGCAGTTGACCCCCCAGTAATCGTGCCGAGAGCCGTCAACTACGCTGAGGTTTTTTTCCAACACACGCCTGTAGGGAAGTTCGGGCTTACTAACACCGAGAGTCTCCTTAACCTTTGGGGACAAGGAAACGATGGTATTATAATAAATAATTCATATTCTAGCATACACTACCATGAGTTAACATCGCAGACGTTCGCCGGGATCGGAACTATCGGACACTCCGAAGTTCACGAGTATTATCAAACATTCATCGGTGACCAAGGCATTAGTCTTACATATAGTTAATGTTACAGTTTAACCTCCCGGCATGGCCGGAAATAGAAACAGCAACAGTCCTATCGCGATGACCAGCAACATGGTGATGAGATAAGACCACTTTTTATTATAGGGCATGTCGCAGCAGACGAATTCCACCTCGGTTCAAGCTTGATCACTAGCACGGTCTTCGAGCGTTTGCAATCGGCGAGAGCACGGGCCAGCTCGGGCCGGGCGCTGCTTGGCGGCGGAGAGATTCGTGAACGGAAAGCGGACAAGAACGACGTCGCCTGGCTTAAAGGCGATCATAGATGGCGTCATCGTCGTTGTCCCATGCCGCGGCCAGCGCGGGCATCTGGGACGCGATCCATTGGTCGTGTTCCGCGCGCTCGCGGGCGAAGGCGGCCAGGGCTTCGTCGATGATGTCGGCCTGTGCGCGTCCTGACGCCGCGGCCAGGCGGGCGACCAGGGCTTCCTGGGCATGGCTGAGGCGGAGGTCAGGCATGGGTTGCTTCCGGGCGCATGATAGATCAATCATAGCAGCAACCGGGCAACATTCAATGCGATTTCATCTCTCCATCGGCGCGGATGGCCATGTTCCGGGTTGCCGTTGCCCTAAAACAAGCTCAACTGGCGTGGCTTTTCCCGTGTAACGCGGTCGCGGTGCGTCGGCTTGGGCCGGGCGGGAGCGGGGAGCGTGAGCAGGATTGGCTCGGCCTGGGTGATGGGTGCGGCGGGGGCATCCGGCTCGATGGTGGGCTCGGGGAGGGGCGGGTCGATCCTCCGGCGGAGGCGGGCGGTGACCGGCTCCTCGGCGGCAATGCGGCGGGCGGCGGCGCGCTGCGCGGCCGGCTCGATGCTGTGGGCGGATTTGAGATGCTTGATCCTCTCGGCCAGTTCGCTTGCCGGCGGCAGCGGCTCCGAGCCGGGTTCCGGGGTGGCGCCGGACAGGGCGGCCTTGAGCCGGTCGCGGGCGGTCGTGAGTTCCCAGGTACGCCCCGTGGGCGAAGGGCTGGCCGAGGCGGGAATCGTAGTCGCGGAGCTGGCCTTGGGCGATGGCCAGGTCTTGAGCCGCGGCGGCGGCCTGGCTGTCGTAGCTGCCGATCAGCCGGTCAAGGGCATTCAGGACGGCGCGCGGGCCGTGCGACTCGCGGGAGAGGTAGGCGTGACGCATGACCTGGCCTTCGAGGTAGGCTTCCGGGGCGTCGAGGTGGTGCAGGACGATCCCGAAGGCCAGGCCGCGATAGGCGCCGAGCGGAAAGCGGCGGGTCTCATGCACCTTGTCGGGCAGGGATTTCAGCCGGTGGCCGAGCAGGTCGATTGCGTCCTCGCGGCTGCATAGGCGGGTGCCGATGGCGACCGCGTCATCGGCGTGGGCGGCGGCGGTCGCCATGTCGGCGGCGAGGCTGGCGACGCGGCGCTCCAGGCGGGCGATGGTCGCGGGCAGGTCGCGGACGTTCCTGCGCGCCAGGTATTGCTCGTCGGCGTGGTTCTTCCGCAGCACCGCCAGCTTCTGGATCTCGGCGTCGGCCTCGGCCAGCGTCAGGACGGCGGGATTGCCGGAGGCGATGGCCTTGACCTCGGCGTAGCTGAGTTCCTGGCCGCCGATGTCCTCGGCGCGGCGGACGCCGGACTGGCCGGACATCACCTGGGCGATGAAGCGGGCTTTAGTCTCTAAGGCTTGCCACATATAGGCGTCGAAGCTGCCCTCGGTGACGTAGCGGTAGATCGCCACTTCGGCGTTGCCATTGCCCTGGCGGAGGATGCGGCCTTCGCGTTGCTCGACCTCGGCGGGTTTCCACGGGGCGTCGAGATGGTGCAGGGCGGCCAGGCGTTTCTGGACGTTGGTGCCGGTGCCCATTTTCGTGGTGCTGCCGATCAGCACGCGGACGCTGCCGCTCCTGACCTTGTCGAACAGGGCTTGTTTCTTGCCGTCGCTGTCGGCGTCGCCGATGGCGGCGATCTGCTGGCGCGGGATGCCGCTGGCGGCGAGTTTTTCGATGATGTCGTCGTAGACGCCGTAACCCCAGGGCGTCGGGTGTACGCCGAGGTCGCAGAAGATCATCTGCGTGCCGCGCGTCGCTGCCGTGCGCTGCCAGATGGCGGCGACGCGGTCGGCCAGGGCGTTGATCTTCGAGCCGGGGAAATCCCCGGCGGCGTCCGAGAGCAGCCGGGCGTCGAGGGCGAGTTTTCGGCCATCGGTGGTGATCTTCAGCGCGTTATCTATGCGGGGATCGACTTTCTCGTTGCGCAGCGTGTCATAGCGGATGACAAGCAGATTTTGCTGGTGAGCCTGCTCGTCCGACATCGGGCAGGCGACGATGATCGCCTTGCCGGTCTCCAGCTTTGGCCGGGGCAGGTCGAGCATCTCCGGCGTTTGCACGTCGGCGAAGGCGCGGAACATCTGCTGGAGTTCCGGCAGGTTGACGAAGCGGGCGAAGCGGCTGCGGGGACGCAGCGACGCGCCGTCGGGGGAGATCTCCATCGATTCGACCACCTCGCCGAAGGTGGCGGCCCAGGCGTCGAAATGGTCGAGGCCGCGGCTTTTGAGCCCCTCGGGGTCGAGGAAGCGCTGCATGGTGTGCATCTCGACCATGGTGTTGCTGACCGGCGTGCCGGTGGCGAACGTCACGCCGTGGCCGGGGTGCTTGCCGTGCAGGTAGCGCGATTTCATCAGCAGGTCGAAGGCGCGCTCGCTGCCGCCGGTCTGGATGCCGGCGACGCGTTCCATCTTGGTCGGCGTCTCCAGGTTCTTGAAGTAATGCGCCTCGTCAACGGCCAGGTCGTCGATGCCCAGCTCGTCGAACGCCAGCCCGTCATCCTTCTTGTCCTGGGCCGCCAAGTCTTTCAGGCGTTCCTCCCGCTTGGCCTTCTGCTTCTCGATGGTTTTGATGAGGTTGCGGCTGCCGCGCGAGCTGTCGGAGCGGGCGGAGTCGCGGAGCAGCTCGTCGTATTCGGCGATCTGCTCACGGAGGAAGGCGGCCTGGAAGTCGCGGCTCATGCCGATGCGCTCGAAGCTGCTGTGGGTCGTGATGATGCCGTCCCATTCGCCGCTGGCGATGCGGGCGGTGAGGAATTTGCGGCGCTCCTTCGTGAAGTCCTCCTTGGCGGCGACCAGCAGTTTCGCATTAGGGTATAATTGCATGAACTCGCGGCCGAATTGCTCCAGCATGTGATTGGGCACGGCGATGACGGTCTTGTGGGCCAGCCCGGCCTGTTTCTTCTTCATCGTCGCCGCGGCGACCGTCCAGGTCTTGCCCGCCCCGACGGCATGGGCGAGGAGCGTGTTGCCGGAACTCATGCAACGCCAGATGGCATCCTTCTGGTGTGGCCGCAGCTCGATGGCCTTGCTCATGCCGGGGAAATCGAGGTGCGAACCGTCAAACAGGCGGGGGCGGAGATTGTTGTAGGTGTCGTTGTACAGCCGTACCAGGCGTTCGGTGCGGTCGGGGTCGGCGAAGGCCCAGGCTTTGAACCGCTGCCTGATCAGCGCCTGCTTCTCGCGGGCGGCCAGCGTCGCCTCCTGGTTGACGACGCGTTCCTCGCGGTCGCCGTTCATGACCGTGTCGTAGATGACGGGGGTTTTCAGGTTCAGCGCCTGTTCGAGCAGGGTGGCGCCGTTGATGCGCGGCGTGCCGTATTCGCTGGTGGCGGCGACCGACTGCTCGGCCTGGGTGCCGGCGTCGAGGGTCCAGATGGCGTCCTTCTTCAAATGGCCGACCTGGATGGACGAGGGGGGAACGCCGAACAGCCCGGCGGCGAAGTCGCTTATGTCGGAGACAGGTACCCACGGCGCACCGAGGTTGCAGTCGATGTCGCCCGGGAGCACGTCCTCCGGCTGCACGGCACGGAGTGCTTCGGCGTTGCGGGCGTAGGCCGGGCCGGCTTTCCCGGCTATCGCCAGCTTGTCGCGGACATTGCCCGACAGATAGGCGTCGGCGGTCTGCCAGCTATGCGTCTCCGGGTCGCGGTAGATGAGATTGCCGAGTTCCTCGATGATCCGCTGCTCGGGCTGGCCGTACAGCGTGGCGATAAAGGGCAGATCGACCAGGCCCTTGCGGTCGAGCGAGACCAGCAGCCCCTCCTCGGCGCTGGCCACCGAGGTGACGGACGGGGCGGGGCCGACGACGTCGCGCTGCATGATCGCCGCCTTCGCCGCCTTGCCGGTCACCTCGTCGTAGTCTTCGAGCGCCATGACCAGCATGGCGTCGGGGTCCTCGCGGAATTTGACGGTGTTGGGCATGCGGCGGATGACGCCGCCGTCCTTGGTCTCGGTGAAGGTGGTTTTGTTGATCGGGCCGTATTGGCTCACGAACAGGTCGTAGGCGCGGTTCAGGTCGCGGCGGGCGGCGTCGCGGTGCTGTTCTGGCCAGCCTTCGTTCTGGGACTGGAGTACGCGGCGGGCGAGGTCGCGCAGGCCGATCAGGGCCGCAATCTTCCGGGCATTGGGGGTGCCATCCGCCCTGAGCAGCACGCCGCAGTACGTGACCGGCAGCCCCTGCCCGTCCTCTACCTGGCGGATGACCTTGTCCTCGCCGATGAAGAAGCTGCCCTCGGTGACGTGACGCTCCGGGGGCGGCGGAGGCGTGAAGGCGGGGACGGGCGGCTCTTTCTCGACCGGGGACGCTGCCGGGGCAGCAACGGAATCGGGCAGGCGGCGGATCGCCTGGCGGAGCTGGTTGGCAAGCTCGCCGGTGGATTCGACGCTGTAGCCGGCGGAGTAGAGCCGGTCCTGGCGGCTCCAGGCGCCTAAGACCATCTCGGGATGGTTGAGGAAATAGCGGTTGATCGGGATGTCGGCTCCGTCGATGGCCAGTGGCGAGGTCTCCAGCCAGGCCGGGTCGGCGTGGTTCGCCGGCTCGCCGGGGGCGCGCTTCTTGAGAAACAGGATGTCGGTGACGACCTTCGTGCCTTCGCGTTGGAACGCGTCGGAGGGCAGGCGGATCGCCCCGAGGAAGTCCGCCCGCTCGGCCAGGTCTTCCCGCGCTGCCCCGTTCTGCTTGTCGAGCGTAAAATGGCTGGTGACCAGGGCGAGGACGCCGCCGGGCTTGAGCGCGTCAACGGACTTGGCGATGAAGAAATCGTGCAGCGCCAGCTTCTGGCCGTGATAGTCGAGCTTGACGTCGGCAAAGGGCGGATTGCCGATGACGGCGTCGACCTGGGGCAGCTTCGTGTCGCGGAAGGACTCGATGCGGATGTCGGCGTCCGGGTGCAGGGCGCGGGCGATGCGGCCTGAAATGGAATCCAGCTCGACGCCGATGAACCGCATCCCCTCGGAAGCCATGCCCATGAAGTTGCCGGTGCCGCAGCCGGGTTCGAGCACGGTGGCGTCCGGCGGGACGCCGAGGCGGGCCAGGGCGGCGTGCATC
>JGI26341J46601_10000464_pt1 | contig 12704 bp, 12 predicted proteins | sample BogFormECP12_OM3_FD_46601 | JGI IMG/M metagenome (IMG submission 46601) | reverse complement strand
ACGACGCGGACGTAGGTGACCACGCCGCGGTAGATGTCGTAGACGGAGTCGAAAATCATTGCGCGCGTTGGTGCTTCCGAATCTCCGGTGGGCGGGGGCACCTCGCGCACCACGTGATCGAGCAGATCGGCAACACCCTCGCCCGTCTTGCCCGACACGCGCAGGACGTCGCTCGGCTCGCACCCGATGATGTGCGCGATCTCGCCGGCATATCGATCGGGGTCGGCGGCGGGCAGGTCGATCTTGTTGAGCACCGGAATGATGTGCAGGTCGCGGTCGAGCGCCAGATACAGGTTGGCCAGCGTCTGCGCCTCTATGCCCTGCGCGGCATCGACCAGCAGCACCGCCCCCTCGCAGGCTTCCAGGGCCCGCGACACCTCGTAGGTGAAGTCGACGTGCCCGGGGGTGTCGATCAGGTGCAGGACGTGATCGACGCCGTCGACCTGCCACGGCAGGCGCACGTTCTGCGCCTTGATCGTGATCCCGCGTTCCCGCTCGATATCCATCCGGTCGAGGTACTGCGCGCGCATATCCCGGTCCGCGACGACACCGGTGAGCTGCAGCATCCGATCGGCCAGCGTGGACTTGCCATGGTCGATGTGGGCGATGATGCAGAAGTTCCGAATCTGCGCCGGCGCGGTGAAGGTCTGGTCGGCGAAACTGCTGATGGGAATCTCCTGGTGAAGCCGGGCTTAGGCGCTTCCAGGGTATCTAGGGACGGGCGCTGCAGCACAATCCGGAGGACTGGTGGGCCAAAACGAAACCCCCGGAGTTTGCCTCCGGGGGTTCGTTGTGGAGCGATGACTCTGATCTAGGGGACCAACGACGGGAAGAACGACGGCAGGTCAAGGTAACCGGCCAGGTCGTTCGCGCCGAACTCGTAGAAGTAGGTGGCGACGTCCGCGGCGGTGGGGCCGGCGGCAAACGCATCTTGGATCGTCTCCGTCGATCCGATCAGGTCGGCGGCTGGGATCGTGTCGATCGCGGCAGAGGGGTTCAGCAGCGAGTACAGCTCGATGTTGTAGGCGTCGGCCCACTCGGTCAGCGCGCCGTTCAACACATTGTAGGAACCCGGGTCAGTGGCGAGGCCAGCCTTGAGCGGGTCCAACCCATATATCAGGTAATCGAACGGAGTGGTGCCGGTTCCCTGGACGGTGCTTATGTCCGACGGGGTGATGATGTCGAACGGGTTGGTGGCCGTGGGTGCGGTGACGTCGCTGGAGTCACCCGCGAGTGAGGCGTCGCCCACGAAGAGTGAGTTCAGCAACGACTCCTCACTGCCGACAACGCTGATGAGTGGGTCGGTTGGAGCCGCGGACGCAAGCGGCGCCAACGCCAGTGCCGCCCCGGCCGCGAAGCTGCCGACCACGGCGGTTTTACGAATGTCCATAGTTAGTAATTCCTCTGCGTGATTTCCGCTGGCGAACGGGCGTACGCCGGAGGTCCCCCAGCCCCCCGCGGCTGAAAACCTGAGCGAAGCATAGCAATTTCTTACGCTAGCTATACATAAAATGCTAAAGAAGCTTAAGTTACGCGACGACTTCGTCAAGCTCTCTGATCGGCGAGCCGCTCACCAGGCACGAGTCATAAGCTCCGCTCTGCCCGCAGCCCCGTGCGACCAACTGTCTTGCCGGAACGTCCTATGCTGCGAACATGGCGTCGCAGTGGAAGACGTTGCAGCGGTTCGCAGAAAACCTGGTGTTCAACGAGGCACCCGAGCTGATCCGACAGCTCCAGCAGTCGCCAACCGTACAACGGGGCATCAAGATCGCCCTGGACGCGATCGTCGGCACCGCGTCCGAACCGCCGGCCGAGATCACCGCGGGCCGTCCGGTAACCCGCGACAGCGCTCCCACTGCGCACAGAGCCCGCAAATTGATCTACTCCCCCGACTTGGACGGGCGCGCCGACCCCGGCGAAATCGTGTGGACATGGGTGATCTACGAGGACGACCCCAGCCGCGGCAAGGACCGTCCAGTGCTGGTCGTGGGCCGCGACCACCGGACGCTGCTCGGGTTGATGATGTCCAGTCAGGAAAGCCACGCCGCCGATCGAGACTGGGTGGGGATCGGCAGCGGAAGCTGGGACGAGGACGGGAGGCCCAGCTGGGTGCGACTGGACCGGGTGCTCGACGTCCCCGAAGAGGGCATCCGCCGCGAAGGCGCGGTCCTGGAACGCGCCATCTTCGACGTTGTGGCTGCCCGGCTAAGGCGCGACTACTCCTGGAGCTGAGTGATCAGCCCTGGGTGATGTAGGACTGGAGCTGCTCGTGCTCAGCCTCCAGCTCCTCCATCCGCGTCTTCACGACGTCGCCAATGCTGACGATGCCGATCAGCTTTCCGTCCTCGAGTACCGGCACGTGCCGCACCCGGTGTTCGGTCATCAGCATGCTGAGGCTGTCAACCGTGTCGGACTTACTACAGGTCGAGACCACCGCGGTCATGATTGACGAGACCGGCCGCGAAAGCACCGCAGCCCCGTGGGCGTGCAGCTGGCGAACAACGTCACGCTCGGAGACGATGCCGGCGACACCGTCCGGCCCGACCACCACCATGGCGCCGATATTGTGACCGGCGAGCCCGGCCAGCAGTTCGGTCACCGTTGCGTCAGGGTTGATCGTCACGACCGCGCCACCCTTGCTCCGCAACACATCTGCAATCCGCATCGAGGCCTCCCGCCGATTGTGATCCGGTTCACACCAGGCTACGGCGAGATCGGTCATCGTGAAAGCAGCTCGCCAAAATCCGGCCAATGTCCAGGTCACAAGCGGGATTTATGGCATATCTGACGCCATGATCGAAATCACGCTGCTCGGCACCGGCACTCCCATTCCCGACCCGAATCGCGCCGGGCCGGCCACCCTGGTGCGGGCCGGCGGGCAGGCGTTCCTGGTGGACTGCGGACGCGGCGTCCTGCAACGCGCGGCGGCGATCGGTCTGGCCGCCACTGGTTTATCGGCTCTGCTGCTAACCCACCTGCACAGCGACCACATCGCCGAACTCGGCGACGTGTTGATCACCCGCTGGATCACCACGTTCGGACCCGATCCCGCGCCGCTGCCGATCATCGGACCGCCCGGGACCGCCGCGGTGGTCGAGGCGACGCTGAAGGCCTTCGGTCCCGACATCGGCTACCGGATCGCTCACCACGACGATCTGACCGCCCCGCCGCCCGTCGAGGTACACGAACACACCGAGGGCCCGGTGTGGGACCGCGACGGCGTGTCAATCCGGGTGGCCCCTACCGACCACTGGCCGGTGGCGCCGACGATCGGGTTTCGGATCGACGCCGGTGGCGCCTCGGTGGTGCTGGCCGGTGACACCGTGCCGTGCCAGAGCCTCGATGAACTTACCACCGGCGCAGGCGCTTTGGTGCACACCGTCGTCCGCAAAGAGCTCATCGCCCCGCTGCCCGTGCAGCGCATGAAGGACGTCTGTGACTACCACTCGTCGGTGCAAGAAGCGGCCGCGACCGCCAGGCGCGCCGGGGTCGACACCCTGGCGATGACCCATTACGTGCCGACTATCGCGCCCGGTCAGGAGGACCAGTGGCGTGCGCTGGCCGCCACCGAGTTCGACGGTCGGATCGAGCTCGGCGACGACCTGCACCGGGTTGAGGTGGCGCCGCGCGGGTAACTCACCGCGCCCGGAAGTCGTTGCGCCGCAACGGTAGCCGTGCGCCGGCTACCACCAGCCACGCCAATGCCGAGACCCGAGCGACCGGCAGGATCGGTCCCAGCGTAGGCCAGATCAGCACCAACGTCGCCAATTCGCAAAGCCCCGCGATCGCCAGTCCAGCCCACGCCAGCGGCCGCGACAACAGCCTGAGAACAAGGCTGGGTGCCGCCATGCCGCCGATAAGGAGGCCCAGCGCCACGATATGGCCAACGCCGCCGACCAGAAATACCAGGTAATACAGCGCCCCAACCAATGCGGTGTCGCCGCTGACCTCCGGTCGCGACAGCGTCCAGGCCATCAAGCCCGCAAGCCCCAGGGAGCCGGCCGCCAGGATTCCGCCCGTCAACGCGATCGTCGCGGTCGGGGCGGCGACCCCGAGGTGGCGCAACCTGGCACTGGCCGTCGCCGCGAAAACGGCCAGCGGCAGCGACGACGCGAACACCGCCACGGCGATGACCTGCACCGCCACCGGCTCGGCGCGGACATACTGCTGAACGGCGGCAGGCGGCCCGTAGGGCAGCGGCATTACCCCGCCGAGCGCGACTCCGATCGCCAGACCACCGAAGAGCAGACCCACGCAGATCGCGGCGACGAGCGTCAGGGGTGGCCCGTCGTGGTGGCGTCCGTCGGCTGAGGCATCCATATGCCGGGAAGGCTAAGCCAATCGGGTGATTTCGACGACGACGTCCAGGTCGGTGGCGCCCCGTCCGGAATAGATGCCTTTCAGCGGGGACACGTCAGAGTAGTCCCGGCCGATGCCGACACTGACGTACTGCTCGGTGATCTCGCTGTCATTGGTGGGGTCGAGATCCCACCAACTTCCGGTCCAGGCCTGCAGCCAGGCGTGGCTCTGCCCATCGACGGTGTCCCCGACCACCGCGTCAGCGTCGGGGTGGTGATAACCGGACACATAACGCCCGGGAATTCCCATGCCGCGCAATATGATTAGCGACAGGTGCACGAAATCCTGGCAAACGCCTTTGCCCTCGCGCAACGCATCCAAGCCCGACGAGTGCACACCGGTGGTGCCCCGAAGGTAGTCGAGTTCGCTGCGCACCCATTCCGCCGCCGCGACGACTGCTTCGGCGGGTTCGTGATACTTGGCGATCCGCCTGCCCACGGCCGCGATACGCTTGCTCGCCGGCGTGTAGTGGGTGGGGCGAAGCACCTCATCGAACCGATCGACCACCGATTCACTGTGCAACTCGGCCCAGGTGACCTTTTCTGTCGGCGCTTCCGCTTGGTCGGTCTCCACAACCGACGAGGACGTGACGGTCAACTCGGTATGCGGTGCATGCAAGTCGAATGCCGTCACCGCGGTGCCCCAATAGTCGATGTAGCGGTATGACCTGGTCGCCGGAACGGTTTCGATCCGGTTGAGAACAACGTTTTGCCGGGAGTCCGAGCGCGGCGTGAGCCGGGCTTCGTTGTAGGAGGCCGTCGCCGGCGACGGATAGGCGTATCCGGTCGCGTGCAGAACCCGCAGCCGCCACATCAGGTCTTCCCCTGCCTTGCAGGCAACGGATCGCGCTGGGCGGCGTCCGACCATGCGACCCAGGGGACAGCGTGAAAGTACTCCACTGCCAACGCTTCTCCGACGTCGTAGCATGACTTCTGCAGGCTGGCCAGTCGCATCTCCAGCGACTCAAGCAGCACACCGGGCCGAATGAATTCGAGTTCACTGCGCGCCCGGCCGAGCAGCCGCTGCGCTTCGGCGGTAGAACCGACCCGACTGTACGGGTGATGTAGCAGTTCGTCGAGGTTGTGCTCGGCCATCTTCAACGAGTAGAAGACCGAACGCGGGAACAGGCGGTCGAGCAGGATGAACTCGACCACCCGGTTGGCGTCCAGCACACCGCGATACGTGCGCAGATAAGTGTCATGCGCACCCGCTGAGCGCAGCACCGTCACCCACGCCGGCGAGGATGCGCTGTCGCCCACCCGGGACAACAACATCCGAACCGTCATGTCCACCCGCTCGATCGCGCGGCCCAGCATCATGAAGCGGTACCCGTCGTCACGTGACAGCGTCGAATCGGCGAGGCCGGCGAACATCGCGGCACGGCCCTCGATGAATGACAAAAACTCATGCGGGCCAAGGCGTTTGGCGGCACGTTCACGTTCGCCGAGAGCGTTGAACGTGGAGTTGAGGCACTCCCAAGTCTCGGTGGACGTCACCTCGCGGGCGGACCTCGCGTTTTCCCGCGCCGCCGAGATGGCGTCGACGATCGAGCAGCCACCCGCGGTGTTGCGCCGAAACGCCACCAGGTCGGTAAGCGACCAGACGTCCAACTGGGTATCCGGCGCCTCAATGTCCAACACATGCAAGAGCACTCGGGAGGTGTGATCGGGGTCGACGCTGGAGTCCTCCAGCAGTTGGTGGATGGTCACGTCGAGGATGCGCGCGGTGTCGTCGGCGCGCTCGACATAGCGACCGATCCAGTACAGTGCCTCGGCGTTGCGGGCCAGCATCAGCGGATCACCGCCTGTTGCTGTTGCTGCTGGGCGGGCTGCTGCTCCTGCGTGGGGCGCAGCTGCGACTGCTGTTGCTGCTGGGTGGGCTTCTCACCGTCCGACTCGCCGCTGGATGTGGTGACCGGGTTGGGCAGCGAACGCACAATCTCGGCGGCGCCCAGCTCGCGGTTGGCCACCGAGGCACGCGACGCCAGCACCCACGTGTCCTTGGAGCCGCCGCCCTGGCTGGAGTTCACCACCCGCGACCCCTCGACCAAGGCAACCCGGGTCAGGCCGCCGGGCAACACCCACACGTCGTCGCCGTCGTTGACCGCGAACGGCCGCAAGTCGACGTAGCGGGGTGTCAGGTTGTCGTCGATCTGTGTTGGGACCGTCGAGAGCTGCATCATCGGTTGGGCGATCCAGCCGCGCGGGTCGTCGCGGATCTTCTTGCTGATCGCAGTCAACTCCTTGCTGGAGGCTTCCGGGCCGAAGACGATGCCATAGCCGCCGGACCCCTCGACCGGCTTGATCACCAGTTCGTCGACCCGGTCGAGCACTTCTTCGCGTTCGTCGTCCATCCAGCACCGGAAGGTGTCCACGTTGGCCAGCAGTGGTTTCTCGCCGAGGTAGTACTCGATGATCGTCGGGACGTACGTGTAGATGAGCTTATCGTCGCCCACCCCGTTGCCGACGGCGCTGGAAATCACCACGTTGCCGGCTCGGGCGGCGTTGAGCAGGCCGGCCACCCCGAGCACCGAATCGGGCCGGAATTGCATCGGATCCAGGAAAGCGTCGTCGATGCGCCGGTAGATGACGTCGACCTGACGTTCTCCTTCGGTGGTGCGCATGTACACCTGGTTGTCACGGCAGAACAGGTCGCGACCTTCGACCAGCTCGACACCCATCTGCCGGGCCAGCAGCGAATGCTCGAAGTAAGCGGAGTTGGCCACGCCGGGGGTCAGCACCACGACGGTCGGGTCGGCCTCGTTGGTGGCCGCCGACTTGCGCAGGGCACGGAGCAGATGCGCCGCATAGTCGTCCACGGCGCGCACCCGGTGGGTGGCGAACAGGTTGGGAAAGACCCGCGCCATCGTGCGCCGGTTTTCCATCACATAGGACACGCCGGACGGCGAGCGCAGGTTGTCCTCCAGGACTCGCCAGGTGCCTTTCTCGTCACGGATCATGTCGATGCCCGCAACGTGGATGCGCACGCCGTTGGGCGGGACGATGCCGACGGCCTGGCGGTGAAAGTGTTCGCAGGAGGTGATNAGCCGGCGCGGGATGACGCCGTCGTTCAGGATTTCCTGATCGCCGTAGACGTCGTCGAGGNAGCACTCGAGGGCCCTGACCCGCTGGGTGATGCCGCGCTCCAACCGCGTCCACTCAGCGGCCGAGATCACCCTCGGGACCAGGTCCAGCGGAAACGGCCGCTCCTGGCCGGACAGTGAAAACGTGATGCCCTGGTCGCTGAACGCCCGGCTGAGCGCCTCGGCCCGGGCCTCGAGGTCGGACGCATCCGACGGCGCAAGCTCGGCGTAAATGCCCTTGTACGGGCCGCGGACATTGCCCTGACCGTCGAACATCTCATCGAAGGCCTCGACGTAACTGCCGGCCGTGTTATAGCCGTCGAAAATGCGCTCATAGCGCTTCGACGGCCGCGATTCGCCACGCGGCTGCCGNCTGGTCTCGACGGGCACGGTTCGAAGGGCCACCCTGCCATGCTGCATCACGAACGCCATTTCTGCAGGCCAAGCGCCTCTGCTTTGGGGGAATGCACCGCGGACTGATACTCTCGGTAGTCGCCGCTTATGCGCAAAGACGCTGCGGCCAACCGTGACACCACAAGCCGCTTGAGAATTGCGAAGGAATTGACGCGTGGCCAACATTAAGTCGCAGCAGAAGCGCAACCGTACGAACGAGCGCGCCCGACTGCGCAACAAGTCGGTGAAGTCGTCGCTTCGCACGGCTGTCCGCGCATTCCGCGAGGCCGCCGCTGCCGGCGAGAAGGACAAGGCCGCCGAATTGCTGGTCTCCACCAGCCGCAAGTTGGACCAGGCGGCCAGCAAGGGCGTGATCCACAAGAACCAGGCGGCCAACAAGAAGTCGGCCCTGGCGCACGCCCTCAACCAGCTCTGAGTTCAGCGACCCGGGTCACCAGCTCTACCCAACTATCCGGCTCCTCCTCGGGCCGTCCCGGCCCGCATCGTCGCCGGATGCCAGCTCGGCGACTTTTCGCACCGCCGCCTCCAGCGCGTAGTCGGCATCGGCCGCCGCGCCCTTCACGTCGGCGTTCAGCGCCGCCACCAATTTCATCGCGGTAGCCACCATGTCGCGGGACCACCGCCGGGCCTGCTTCTGTGCCTTCTGCACCCGCCACGGCGGCATCCCAACTTCGGCCGCCAGCCGGTAGTGGTCACCGGAGAGTGGCCCCACCCGGCCGATAGCGTGCACGGCCTCGGCCAACGCGTCGGCCAACACCACATGCGGCTCGCCGCGCATCATCGCCCATCGCAGCGCCTCGACAGCCCCCTCGACGTCACCGACCACGGCCTTGTCGGCGATGTCGAATCCCTTCACCTCGGCCCTGCCACCGTGATAGCGCCGCACAGCGGCCACATCGACGCGGCCACCGGTATCGGCGACCAATTGTGAACAGGCCGAGGCAAGTTCGCGGATATCGGAGCCGACCGCATCCAGCAGCGCGCTGACCGTGTCGTCGTCGGATTTGACCTTCAGCGAGCGAAATTCCTTGCGGACGAAGTCAAAGCGTTCGCTAGCCTTGGTGATCCGCACGCACGGATGCACTTCCGCGCCGAGCTTCTGCAGCTGACCGGCCAGCGCCTTGGCACGTCCCCCACCTGAATGCACGACCACCAGCTCGGTACCCGACGGGATGTCCGCAGCGGCGTTGGCGATCAACTCCGCGGCTTCTTTGCCTGCCTCACCGGCGGCTTCCAGCACGACCAACCGCTCGTCCGCGAACAGTGACGGGCTCAGCAACTCGGCCAGCTCGTAGACACCTACGTCGCCGGCGCGCAGCCGGCTCACCGGGACGTCGTCGGTGCCGGCGCGCTGCCGCGCCGACCGCAGCACTTCCGCGACGGCGCGCTCGACCAGTAGCTCCTCGTCGCCAAGTACGAGATGCAATGCCGAAACCTGCTGGCTCACCGTTCGATCGTGTCATGTGCTGCCGACAGACCCGCCGGCCCCCAGCAACAGACCCGACAACGACCAGGCCAGCAGCCCGGCGGCCGCGACGGCCATCCCCGCCCGAAACCATCGCCATCGCCACAGAATTGCGGCCAGCACCGTGGCGCCCGCGACCAGCAGGACGCCCGGAACCCCGGACGGGACGGGCAGGTTCGCGGCGGGTACACCGGCTGCCCAATGCGCGATCCGCAGCACCCACCACAGCTCGGGGCCGGTGAACCGGACCAGCAATTGCGCCCCGGCCGGCCAGAACAAGCACAGTGCGCCCGCCGCACTGCCCAGTATTGTGATCGGCGCAATCAGCGCCGCCACTGCGAGGTTGGCCGCGGCGGCCACCACGCTCACCCGGCCCGAGATGCCCGCGATCAGCGGAGCCGTCACCAACTGCGCTGCACACGCGATGCAGACGGCGTCCGACAACGGCTTGGGCCAGCCAACCGCCACCAGACGCCGCGACCAGATCGGCGCAATGACCACCAGCGCGGCGGTCGCCACGACCGACAACGCAAGGCCCACGTCGACGGCCAACTGAGGAGCGGCGACCATCAACACAAGCACGGTGGCGGCGAGCGCCGGAATCGCTTGCCGCCGACGCGAAGACAACACACCCACCAGCGCGATCGCACCCATCACCGCCGCGCGCAGCACACTGGCGGTCGGCTGCACGACGATGACGAACAGCACCAGAGCAGCGCCGGCCAGCGCCACCGCCGCCCGCGGGCCGATCAGCCGCGACGAGAACAGCACCGCCCCGCAGACGATCGTGACGTTAGCCCCGGATACCGCTGTGAGGTGCGTCAAACCGGCCGTCCGGAATTCCTGGCTGGTCACCGTGCTGACCGTCGAGGTGTCGCCCAGCACCAGCGCGGGCAGCATCGCCGCTTGGTCTGCGGGCAGCACTTGACGGGCTGTGGCAGCGAAAGCGGCGCGGGCTGCATGCGCCGCCCGGTGCACCGGCCCGGCGTGACCCATCGTCGGCTCACCGATCGCGTTCACCACCGCCACCGTCAGGTCGTGTCGGCCGGGGCGAGCGATTCTGGCGCGGAAGCGCATCGGCTGACCGACCATCACCGCGCTGAAGTCGCGGCCCTGTGCGAAAACCACCACGCGACCCGAGCTCTTGTCGTGTCTGAGCTCCTGCAACGTGGCACGGAACATCAACCGGCCGCGGCCCAGCGCCAGAGCGCTTTCGGTAGGCGTGACGACCACCTCCGCCGCCGTTCCGAACGCCGCGGTGACGGGGTGGCGCGCGACTGCGTTGGCGCGCAACGCGATTGCGAACCCGAAGCCCGCCCCGACGACACCGACAACGATCACGCCGACACCGATGGCGCGCATCCGTGTGCTTCGGTGCCCGGCGCGCCAAAGCACAACGCCGAACACGCTGCCCGCCGCACACACCAACCCGAGCACGCTGCCGATCGGCCACCAGATACCAGCCGCAGTGATGACCCAACCGGTCAATGCGGCCGGCACCAGACGCGCATCCAGCCGCGCCGGCGACGATGCAGAGCGCAGCGATGAGGAGGAGCGGCGCGATGACTCCCCCGTCGCGACGTCGCCGCCGGATGGCTGCTGCACCGGTCTTAAACACGAACCAGCCGGCGCAGCTTTTCCAGGCGCGCGGGGCCGATGCCGTCAACCTCGGCGAGCTGGTCGACGCTGGTGAACTTGCCGTTGGCATCTCGCCAGGCCACGATGGCGGCCGCGGTCACCGGCCCGACACCGGGCAGGGCATCCAACTGCTGCGCCGTCGCGGTGTTCAGGTTGACCACCTCAGAGCGTCCGGGTCGGTCCGGACGATTCGGACGATCCGGACGAGAACCAGTGCCCGGCTCGCCCGGGGTGGCCGTGCCGGAGCTCACCGAGCTGCCCAACACGGGCGGCTGGCCCTTGACGGGGGCAATCCCCACGACGATCTGCTCGCCGTCATCGACCTGGCGGGCCATATTCAGCCCGACGGTGTCGGCACCATCCGTCGTGCCGCCGGCCGCCTTGAGCGCGTCGGCGATCCGCGCGCCGGGCGCCAACGTGACCAGGCCTGGTGTGTGAACCAGACCCACCACACTCACCACCACGGGCTGGTTGGCGCCCGCCGTCGCACTTGGACTCGGGCCGCGGCTCGCCGACGACACCGCTTCGACCGGCGGAAGTTTCGCCGACCTCACCGGGGCGGGCTGATCACGCATCAGCGTGAAGATGGCGACCAGCACCGCAATGGCGGCGATGGCAGCCAATGCGATGGCTCCCGCGCGGCCCGGGTCGGCGCGCACCCTGGCGAGCCAGCCCGCCCCATCGGGTCCGGAACCGTCCGGAAGCCACCGCGNNAGTAAAGAGTTCGGGTCGGTGTCGGCATCGGAGTCGTCGGCATCGCTATCCGGCTGGGCGCCGAGTCGTCGATGCAGTCGCTCGGCGGGCAGTTCTGTGCGCATGGGGCGACGGTAGGTGGGCCGACCGTCGGCGCACGGCCGTCGCGGCACCCACCGACACCGGCTGTGGATGGGCAGCCGGCTGTGCATAACCGCCCGAGCGCCGAGCCGCCTGACCGGTTGGTTGGGCATACGGATAATCTGCAGGGCAGGGACCGTCGGATCCAACGGAGGAGACTGCGATGCAACTGGCACTCACACCGGACGAAGCCGCCTTCCGCGACGAGCTGCGCACCTTTTACACGACGAAGATTCCGGCGGAACTTCGTGAGAAAACACGGCTCGGCTTACCGCTCGGCAAAGACGACTTCGCCACCAGCCACAAGATCCTCAATGATCACGGGCTGGCCGTGCCGAACTGGCCCGTCGAGTGGGGCGGCAAGGACTGGACGCCCGCTCAGCATCAGATCTGGCTCGACGAGATGCAGCTGGCCTCCGTGCCGGAACCGCTGAACTTCAACGCGAAGATGGTCGGACCGGTGATCGCCGAGTTCGGCTCCCAGGAGACCAAGCAACGCTTCCTCCCGCCGACGGCCAGCCTCGACATCTGGTGGTGCCAGGGGTTCTCCGAGCCCGAAGCCGGGTCGGATTTGGCGTCGCTGCGCACCACCGCCCTGCGCGACGGCGACAGCTATGTCGTCAACGGGCAGAAGACCTGGACGACATTGGGCCAGTATGCCGACTGGATTTTCTGTCTGGTGCGCACCGACCCGCAGGCGCCCAAGAAGCAGGCCGGTATCTCGTTTCTGCTCATCGATTTGGACACCCCGGGGATCACGATGCGGCCGATCAAGTTGATCGACGGCAGCTACGAGGTCAACGAGGTGTTCTTCGAAGACGTCCGGGTACCTGCCGATCAGCTTGTCGGAGAAGAGAATCAGGGCTGGACATACGCAAAGTTCCTGTTGGGCAACGAGCGCACCGGCATCGC
>JGI26341J46601_10000463_pt1 | contig 12704 bp, 15 predicted proteins | sample BogFormECP12_OM3_FD_46601 | JGI IMG/M metagenome (IMG submission 46601) | reverse complement strand
AGCGGTCTGGTTCGAGCCGGCCAGCGCTCCGAGAACGGTTTGCGTTACCGCTTGGGCCGTAATGCCAAGGATCGAGGCCTTCGTACGGTCGATGGTGACGTTCAGTTGAGGCGCATCATTCGGTTCCTGAATCCGGAAGTCGACGGCGCCGGGGATCTTCCGGACCTGATTCAGGAGCTTACTGGCGAACTGAAAATTGGCCTTTGAATCGGCCCCTGTAATCTGAACGTCAATGGGGGCCGGCAACCCAAAATTAAGAATCTGGGTGGCGTTATCGGCCGGCGGGAACCAAACGCCGATGTCCGGAAAATCGTTATGCATGCGGGCACGGATGGCTTGAACAAATTTATTGGTCGGGTCGTGCTTGGGGCTCAGCGTCACGAGAATGTCGCCGTCCGCCGGGCTCATCGTTCCGGTCGTGTTGTACGACGTGTTGATGCCGCTGTAGGGGATTCCCAGATTATCGATGATGCCCTGGAGTTGATCGGCGGGGATGATCTGGCGGATCATCTGTTCGATCAGATCGACGGAACGAGCGGTCTCTTCGATGCGCGTGCCGGACCTCACCCTGACGTGCATGTCGAATTCTCCGGCATCGACCGAAGGGAAGAAATCCTGGCCGAGAAAGGGCACCAAACCCATGGAGACCGCTGCAAAGCCAAGGACAAGGCAGGTGAGCTTGCCGCCGTGACGGAGTCCGAAACTCAGCAGGTCGCGATAGGCTTCTCTGAAATGTTCGAATCGATGTTCAAACCCTTGATGGAAACGGGCGGCCCAACCAAAAAGCGAAAACCTCTTTTTCTGTCCACCCTGGGGTGATGCTCCCTCGTGTTTTCGGATCCAATACATCGCCAAGGTCGGCACCAGCGTTCGCGAGAGGATATAAGAGGCGATCATGGCGAAGATCACCGCTTCCGCCAAGGGCGAAAACAGGTATTTGGCGACCCCGGAAAGGAAGAAGATCGGGACAAAGACGATGCAGATGCACAGGGTGGACACCAGCGCGGGGACCGCAATCTGCGCTGCGCCATCGCGAATCGCCTCTAAGGTGGGCTTACCTTCGGCCAGGTGCCGGTCGATATTTTCGATGGTCACGGTGGCGTCGTCGACCAGGATGCCGACCGCCAAGGCAAGGCCCCCCAACGTCATGATGTTAAGCGTCTGCCCAAGGGCGCTCAGCGCGGCAATGGAGGAAAGAATGGCCAGAGGAATCGAGATCGCGATGATCAGGGTACTCTTCCAATCGCCCAGGAAGAGAAGGATCATGATGGCCGTCAGACACGCCGCGATCACCGTTTCGCGCACGACGCCGTCAATGGCCCCCGTGACGAAGATCGATTGGTCTGCCAGCGGTAAAATGTTCAGCGCCGGCGGCAGGGTCTCTTTCAAGGGCGGGATCAGATTCTTGATACCTTGCACGACGTCCAAGGTCGAGGCGGTGCCGGTCTTTTGAACTACCAACATGACCGCCCGCCTTCCGTTGAAACGGACAATGTTGGTTTGCGGCGTACTGCCGTTGTAGATGTGGGCCACATCGCGGATGCGAATGGTCGTGCCATCCGACAGCGTTTTGATCGGGACGGCATTTAACTCCTCCATCGTGTCCGGGCTCGCATTCAATCCGACCTGGTATTCGAACAACCCGATTTTCTGAGTGCCGGAAGGTAAGATGAGATTCTGCGCATTAATCGTGTTGACGACGTCGTAAGGCGTCAGGCCGTAGCCTTGAAGGGCCTTATAGTCGAAATCGATTTCCACGTACCTCTGCTTGCCCCCATAGGGATAAGGAACCGCCGCGCCCGGAACCGTGATGAGCTGCGTCCGAACAAAATTGAGGCCATAGTCATTGAGTTCTTGCTCGGATAGACCGGTCAGCCCGACGCTGAGCACGGCTACGTTGGTGGCGCTGTAGCTGAGGACCAACGGCGGCGTTTCGGCCGTCGGCAGCTGTTTTAGAACCGCTTGAGAGACCGAGGTGACCTGTGCGATTCCCCTCGGCACGCTGGCGTTTGGCTGCAGGAAGATTTTCACCACCGATATGCCGTACAGCGATTCCGATTCAATATGCTCAATGTTATCGACGGTCGTCGTCAGAACCCGCTCATAAGGGGTCGTGAGATGGTCAGTGACGTCCTGCGGCGCCATCCCCGTATAGGTCCAGATGACCGAGATAACGGGGATATCGATGGACGGAAAAATGTCCTTCGGGGTACTGAGAATCGAAAGGACGCCGGCAATCAGAATAAAAATCGCCAGGACAATGAAAGTGTAAGGTCGCCTTAATGCTAAGTTAACAATCCACATTTGACACTACTTGTTTAATCATTTGGTGTTGCCATCTGGCGGATGCCTGGTCCCTTGATGCTCGCCACTACATCGGTTCGGGCCGTGGCGGCGCGGTCGCCACGACCACCGCGCCGGCAGCGAGGCCAGCCGGCGGATTGACGATGAGCTGGTCGGATTCCGACAATCCTTGGGCGACTTGCACCCTTCTTCCGAGATCGCGAGTAATACGGATTTTTCGGATCTCGACTGTCCGGTCGGGATGAATCACGCCAACCGCCGGTGATCCATCAGGCTCAAAGAGCAAGGTTTTTACAGGAATCGTCACCGCGGTGCTGGTTTGGAGCTTTAGAGTGACCTGAACAAAGGCACCCGACGGAAGTTCCCCCGTTTCGTTGGGCACTTGCAGTTCGGTCAGTAGTCGCTTGCTTGTCGAGTCAATGGCGCCTGAAGTCGTGACGACGTGAGCCGCAAACTTTCGCGCGGGAAACTGGTTGACGGTAAGGTCCGCCTCATCCCCCGGGTGCACCAAGGGTGCGAACGCCTCCGGCGTGTCGACGTACACTCGTAAGCGCGAAATCCGCGCTAAGCGGAAAAGCTGGGTACCCGATCCCGAAGGAACATACGCCCCAATATCGGTGTTTCGCGCGGTCACGATGCCGTCGAACGGTGCCACAACGTGCTTGAATGCCTCCAGAGCTTCCAACCGGTTTACGTTCGCCTGATCAGCGAGCACCGTGGCCTCGCTGCTATGATAATTGCTGGCGGCCGTATCGAAGTCCTGCGGCGCGATCACATTCGTTTTCAAAAGCTCCTGATAGCGACGGTAGGTAACTTGCGCCAGATCCCGCGCGGCCTTTGCGACTCCCAGTTGCGCCTGAGCCTGGGCAAGTTGCTGATCAACTGTCGGGGTGTCGATCTCGGCCAGGATATCTCCCGCATTGACCTTGGCGCCAATGTCGAAATACCAGGCTTTCAGATATCCGCTGGTCTGAGCGAAGATCGGTGCATCGGTATAAGGCATGGTCTGGCCGGGCAACTGAAGAAGTATTATCCCAGAGTCCTTTTCCGGATGTACCACTCGCACCACCAAGCCCGCCGCTTGGTCGGCGCGTTGCTGAAGCTCCGCAGTCGCGGCATTTCGGGAGGAAACTCCTGAAACCGCGACTCCGATGAACAGCACCACTGCGGCCAAAAAGAAAACCGCCAAACCTGTCCGTTTCTTTCTTTCGGGAACCGCTGATTTAGTTTGCGAAGGGTCAGCCGCCGTCGGGGTAGTTTGAGTCATCTAACCTCCGTCGTGTTTGTCAGCCCAAGATATGCCGGCACTGTCAGGTTGGCTAGCCTACTTTTTGGCATCAAAGTAGTCGCTCGGCCGATTCCGGAGCCGCCGGCAGGTTTCAATATACCGAGATAATCATTGCAAAAATCAATCACGAATACCTAAACCTAAGTAATCTTGCTCTTGTTCATTCTTTGGCTCTAAATTCTCGCCAGAACCATGACATGCACCCTCTACTTCTCTTTCTGTACGGCATTTGGACAATTGNCCTTTACGTCCTACCTACAGCCATCGCTTTTTCTCGTAAGAAAAAGCATCGCTGGATCATTGCCGTCATAAATATCCTGGGTGGCTGGATATACGGAGTGCCTTGGCTTATCTCTCTCGTATGGGCCCTCCTCGGGCTCAAGACCGACGGCAGCAAGGGTTTCAAAGCCTGGCCCGTATGTCTCGGTCTCGTTGTCGCTCCTTTCCTGCTCGGAGCCTTCGGGGCAGCAATCAACCCCAAGAAAGAGACCAAGGAGGTTGTTGAAGCTTCTGCTACACCGGCCGTTCAGACAGCGGTCGGTACCCAAACCGTTACGCCCGCCCAAGAGAGCGCGGCCAGTACCGTGGCTGCTTCTATGACGCCTAGAGCAACCCCTGTGGAGCAACCAGCGGCGACTCCTACCCCAGTGACGACGCCAAAGCCTACAGCTACACCTAAGGCCGTTACAACGCCGTCTCCGACGCGAACGCCGTCTCCGACCACGAAGCCGAACCAACTACACAGAATCAACAACGATGTGCTTGCGGCTTACTCTAAAGAGGATTTTATCGAAATGATGGACATGTACGCCATCCAGGACACTGATGCCGTCAAGCAAATGGTTTCCGAAGGCAAGGTCGTCGGACTCCGTAAAGGAGCATTAGTGTATTTGGAGAGCGTCGATGTGCGCGACGGGATCGTTGAAGTGAGACCTAAAGGAAGCACTACAACCGTTTGGATTCCAAGCCAATTCCTGAACTACAAATAGCTCCTTGCTGAAAGTTCAGGGGATCGGCAACAGAACTTAGCGTCATTGATATGATGTTACGGTTCGTTTTCGAGAGAAAAGATCTTTGAGCCATTTTTTCGTTTAGTAAACGGAACCGGCCCGGGACTTGCGTCCACACGGGAAATTGTCGAGGCTCGTTGCGGCACAACTTGTTGCGCAAAAAGCGCAATCGGCCACGATTTGAAATCCGACTTCCATGGCGCGAATCCTGATCATTGACGATGACAAATCGTTTCGTGAAGCGCTGGCCGAATCAGTCCGGGACTTCGGTCACGACGTCGTGGAAGCGAGCGGCGCGCAGGAAGCGTTCAAGCTGATTGGCAACGTGGACGCGGCGTTTCTTGACCTTAAAATGCCGGGAATATCAGGAATCGAATTTCTGCGCGAAGCAAAGCCCATGGCCCCCGTGATTGTGCTTACCGCTTTTGCCGATAGTTCCAACACCATCGAGGCCATCAAACTCGGAGCATTTGATCATCTCACAAAACCTATCGGACGTTCCGATCTGCAACGAGTTCTTGCCGAAGCTCTGAAAAACCCGCAAATCACTCCTGGTGGCGATGCGCCTCCTTCCGGCGATGACATGATTGGATTCAGCTCGGGTATGCGCGAGGTCCAAAAGAAGATCGGAGTTGCCGCGAGCGGAGAGGTTACAGTGCTGATAGAGGGCGAAACAGGCACTGGCAAAGAATTGGTGGCCAGAGCAATTCATCGCTTTAGCGATCGTGGCAAGCGTCCTTTCGTTGCTGTCAACTGTGCCGCCATCCCTCGCGAGTTACTCGAAAGTGAGCTGTTCGGGCACGTCAAAGGCGCGTTCAGTTATTGACGCACGCGACCTGCAAATGGCGGTGACGGAGAGCCTCGCCGAGATTCGAATCGACGATCTTTTGGAATTAGATTTTCATTCTGCGGTAAATCGGTTCGAGAAACTTCTGCTGGCAAAAGCTCTTAAAAAAGCCCACGGCAACCGAGCGGAGGCGGCCCGTCTGCTCAACATTCATCGACAGCTCCTCTACGCGAAATTGAAAGAGCACGGAATGTCGGGCTCGGAGTAGGGAATGCGCTCGAACGTGGTTTCACCTCGCAATAGGAAATTGCTCTCGTGTCAGTGGCCGAACCATCAGCACAGGACAAGGAGCATGGTCGAGGACGAACCGGGCAACATGTCCTACCGAGCTAGGGCCGATCGCGTTTTTACCGCCGTATTCGGCGCGTGAACAAATGATCACTAAGTCCGCCTGCCACTCGGCTGCAACGTTTACAATTTCGCGCTCTGGCCGCCCCTGACGCTGGAACGTTTCCGCATTGCGAAGCTGGCGCAACGCTTCATTCAAGATATCCTCTGCGGCTGCGTGCTCTGCCTGCTGCATCTCATGCTCGCGCGGCCCTGGCGGGCCGGGTGGCCGCAAAAAGCGCTCGCGCGTGTGTTCGATATCCCTTCGTGGACCGGTATCAATCACATAGAGTATGCCCAAGGTAAGCGACTGAGGTGCCAAGAGCATCTCCGTCGCCTTGCTCACCTGTTGGACGTTTGTGCCGTCCAGACAACACAGTACGCGCATGTTTGCTCCTTCTATCTTTCTCTTACAGAAGTAACCAGATAGTCAATGCTCCAGCGAGCAACATCAGCGGTGTCACGACCACGCCCACCTTAAAGTAGTCTAGTCCCGACACATCAACATTCCGCTGGCGCAAGATCAGTAGCCATAGCACGGTTGCCAGGGATCCAACCGTCGTAAGGTTCGGTCCAAGGTCGCACCCAAACATCGTAGCTGCGATAAACCCATGTTGGATCACCGGTGGCGCGTGTTGGATGCCGGCCAAGGCAGAGATCATCACGACAGCCATCGGCACGTTATTAATCAGGTTTGTTCCCAGTGCTGCCCCTGCCGTCCCCACCATAACCGCACCAAAGCTCGTGCCTCCTGATAGCTGGATTAGCCAGTTTCCGAAGATGGTAGTCAGCCCCGTATCCTCGATGGCTCGGACCACAATAAACATTCCTGCGATAAAGCCAAAGATGGACCAGGAAATCCGGCTTGCGGTCTGACGCAGAGAGGTCCTTCTCCAGAATAGAGCACCGATGAGCAGCAAGACAGCTCCGCTCAGCGCAACGAGCGAGAGTGGCAACTGGATGGCTGATGCGATTACGTAGGCGAAAGCGATCACGGCTAGCACACAACATGTGTACCGGAAAAAGGCTTTGTGTTTTACCGCCTGCTTCGCCGACGGCAATCGCTGGATATCAAAGACTCCTTTGAGCTGCTTACGATAGAGTAGGAAAAATATGGCGATGTTAATGCCAATCACTACCAGGCTCGGTAGAAACAGAAGACGCAAAAAAGTCAAAAGATCGAGCGGGAACCGGGAAAGAATAATGATATTGATTGGGTTGCTGACAGGCAGCAAAAAAGAAGCGGTATCGGCAATGAAGGTACAGGCAAACAGATAAGGCAGAACAGGCAATCGAAGCTTCGTAACCAGGACGTAAACAATCGGCGTTAAGATAAGGGCCGTCGCGTCGTTCGAGAGTACCATCGAGATAAGGCTTCCCAGTAAAAAGACATTTAAAAAAAGCCGCGCCGCACTTTTCCCTGCAAACCGGGCCGCTTGCACTGCCAGCCAGTCAAACAAACCCGCCGCTTCTGCCAGTGCTGAAAGACCCATTATGCCTAAAAAGAACAGAAATGTGTTCCAATCTCGGATTAAAGTAAGAAAGGCATCGGCGGGACTGATAAGGCCCAGGAGAAGCAGAACAGCGGCTCCAGCCATGGCAATAACCGCCTCGTTCCAGCGAAACGGGCGCGTCATGATGCCAACAAGCGTTACCACCCCGACCAAAGAGGCGAGCAGCGTCTTCCAAACTTCTGGTATCGGAAAATATTGAAACACAGTGGGTCTGCCTCTCTGGGCCTGGTCGATAGGTTAGTAGATGTAGAGCTGCCAGGATGACAGAAGATCAATGCTCCCGAGGTGGTAATAGTATTTCGAATCGGGCACCTACACAGCCGTTGATGCACTGTAGGGTTCCACCGTGGGCTTCTACGATTTCGCGCGCGATTGCGAGGCCAAGCCCGCTCCCGTTTGAACGGGACGAAACAAAAGGCTCAAAGATCTTCTCTTTGAGCTCGTCAGGCACTCCTGATCCAGAATCTTCCACAGCGATTTCCAACTGGCCGTTCTCTATTCTAGCTGTCACCTTCACCCATCCGTTCGGTGGCGTGTGTTGTAAAGCATTGGCTGCTATATTATGAAACGCTCGGGATAACTGTTGCTCGTCAATTGACCATTCCGTCTCTGCCGCTTCCACGTCCATTGCAACGTTACCTGGGGCGTTTCTAAACGGTGTAATGCACTCTTCGAGCCAAGGCCGAATCTTTGTCGACTTAAGCGTCAATCGATCCAAGCGGACAATGGCGAGCAACCGTTCGAGCAGGTCGTCGAGGCGACCAATATTTTGCAGCATTCCTCGGCACGCCTTTTGATACGTTTCAACGGCGTTCTTCGCCAACGCGTTCTCGGCCTGAAGCCGCATCGCTCCGATAGGGTTTCGGATCTCATGGGCCAAGCCTGTACCAGATCCAAAAGAAGGAGTAATTCCCGTTGACGATCAGAATCGTCAAAGTTTGCCGGGGCCTCAGAAAACCCGGTTAAATACAGGCTTAGCTCGTGCTTGATCCGTTCGGCGGAATCCTTTACAGAATCTTTCACTTTCCCGATTTCGCCGCCAATGCCTAACTCAAAGAGACCGCGTAACTGGAATGTCAGTGCGCAACACACGACTGCTACGAAAAGCCAGGGAAGAATCAATGTGTTCCGCAAGGATCTGAACATGTGTTGTACCTCATCGAAGTCTGGAGCTGACAAGCCCCCGGGGCAACCGACGTTCCCCAACCCGAAAATCACGGGTATGATGGTGGAGGCGGCGGCCCGGTTCCGGGTGCTGGCTTAGGCCCAGAATCTAGAGCGGCGGAAAGTGTACCGCTGTCCCATCCGAGAGAACCAGGCCATTGATCTCGCCACGTTTGCCATGAGTTAATACCCGAATCGTGCCGTTAGCGCTGAGCTGCTGCCGAGGCACACTAACCTGATGCCCTCCGCGGTGTCTTCCACTCGCTCAATTGGCGCTAATTCACGCTGAACGCCTAAAATTGTCCAAATTTCGTTCTCTCGAACCGGACAATTCTGACACTTTCGTGTCGTCACCCCAAGAAGGCCGTCCGGTCACGGAAGTAGCTACGCCTTTGACGTTCTCGCGGATGAGTCTGACCAGTTTTCTGGGCGTCTCTCACAATTCATTTTCTGGCTAAAGGCTGATCCGAACGCATCAACAGGCTTTACGGAATCGGGTCGCGCTCACGCGGAATCTCAATCCCGTAGCGGCGAGCCAACTCATCCTCTGCCGTAGTTCGTCGATAGCGGCTGCACATAGGCATTGAAACAGAGCTCAGGGCCAACCCTTTTAAAAGTTGGCAGATTTAACTCGGGGTGCCTCCGCGCTCGGTAGTCTTGACCGACTGACTGTCCAGGATGACCACCGAAGGGCAGGGCAAGCGGCCGCGGCTTGAGGCGCGCCTGCTCATGAAGCGCCCGTTGGTTAAGGACGGCGCGCAGGTCGCTCGTGCGTGGGCTGCCCACCCGACCGGACTGCCGGCAGGTACGGGGCGATCCAGGCCANGCGGCGNCGTTGAGATCGGTGTCGTAGCATCGGGTGCTCATGGCTCCCGTAATCGCGCAGATGAGCCCTGCTTCGCAAGGGGAGGGTCAACTTCTCACACACCCTCTTATTGCAAGCCCTTCAAAAGCCCATACTGTTCATCGGAAGCAAAAGGAAGAAGAACTGTTTGTGCTAAAGTGGGAGAAAGACTTCCAAAACAAGGAGGAAAAGGTAGCAAGGCCCATCGTCTTCCAAAAGGTGCACTGCAAACTCGCGCGATTCAGATTCATATCAGAACCGTCTCCGCATCGGAAAACTATGAAGTTGCAACACTTCCTTTTCTGAAGAACAAGACCCCGTGAGCGTGCTTAGGGTTAGCACGGTTGCAGTTTTGTAGTTCCTTCATGACGAACCATTTTCTCTTCCAAGCTGTTGTTTTCTTGGCGTTCTCGATCCTGCTGTCCGTGGGTTCCATCGCGCACCCTGCCATTGTGGTGATTGATCCAGGACATGGTGGACGCGATCGCGGTGGTATCCCCGGTCAAAAGCTTGCAGAGAAGGGTTTTACGCTGGACACGGGCAAGAGGCTCGCCAGAATCCTACGGGCGAATGGCGACATCAAAGTGGTGATGACCCGTGACGACGACACGTTCGTTTCGTTGACGGAAAGAACGAATATCGCGAACCAGTACAGGGGACGCGACGCGGTATTCGTTTCGATTCATTATAACTCCGCACAACGAGAGGGTGTGTACGGGATTGAAACGTACTACAACAACAAGCGTGCTTACCGTTTAGCTGCCTTAGTTCATCCACGAGTCATCCAAGCACTGGATAGTGTTGATCGCGGCATTCGGCAGCGTGGGTACAGGGTTTTGCGAAAAAATCGATTACCAGCCATCCTGGTCGAATGCGGATTCTTGACGAATCACGTTGAAGGCGAACGGGCCTCCGATCCGATTACCGTCAACGGGTCGCGCGGGCCATTGCGAGTGCGATCCTACGGTATGATTGATGCCGGAGGATTGCTGGAGACCTGTTCTCCTAATGTCGTTTGCAGTTAATTCGTTCAGCAACGCAATTGGGGGCGGATTTTGCATTTAATTCGTTCAGCAAATGCGCTCTTGCTCCGCGCCTGAGAGCGTCCATCAGACCCAGGTCTTTAGCGTGCTGTTCGCTTTCCTTTCCCTCGTGAATGGCTGGGCCGATCGCTTCGGCCGGCGCGGAGATCAACGCGTTAAGCGGACGAAATTTTTGCAGTTTAATCGTGCGGCAAATGAGGGGGTCACTTGCTGAACGATTTAAATGCAAACGAACCCGCGCCGAAAGCCGCCGCGCCCGCTCCCAACGCGGCAGCGCCACCGGAAATTTGGGCCGCGGTCCTGGGCCGCCTAACAAAACCTTCTCGCCAGACAAAAACATACAATTAAGAAAATTTTGCACCAGAACCTTAAAAATACGGCGCGCTGATTCTATACTTCCACTTCGATGTCATCGCCTTCGACCACGACTTTGTAACTTGGAACGCCTTTCTGCGCTGGCGGCCCCAAAACAGCGCCGGTTTTGAGGTCGAAATCCGCACCGTGCCACGGACAAGTGACCCTGGTGCCTCGAACATCGCCTTCCGACAGCGGTCCACCACGGTGCGTGCAGGTGTCGCCGATGGCATAGTAAGTTCCCTCCACATTAAAGAGGGCTATTTTCTGGCCTTCGATTGTGAACGTAGCCGCTTGGCCGGGTGGCACGTCCTTGGTCTTAGCTATCTTGAGGAGTTTTGCCATTTGCTTGAGTCGGTTTGATGGTTGCTGATCGAGCCGGAACCTCTGGGTCCTGCCAGGCGTTACTAGTTGGATTGGTCCTTTAATCGTGTCCGATGGGATCGGCCTTGTTCTAAATTCCGGGCTCTCAAATTTATACCGAACTGCACGTGGTAGAAAGCGCTTATCCAGTCTGCCGATCGCCACGAGTTCATTGTTGCTGCCGAGCAGGAGATTACCGGCATGAAGGTCACCGTGAAGTAGGACGGCGCGCTCTTGCGCGCCGTGGCTGCGCCCGACGGCATTGGCAAGGGCGCGATGATTCTATCCTGATTCAGGCGCAATGATGGGCTTAATGCGCCCATTCTCCGGCAACGGTGAGAAGATTCAGTGCGACTGCTTCCGTCCTTTCCTGACATTTTTCTGGGTTGGAGCGGGCGGATGTAGTATCCGTTTATCGCGCGTATCGCATTGGCTTTGTACGATCAGCACGGAAGCATCTGTCCCGGCAAAGGCACGCAGGTAATCGAACCAGTATCCAGCTTGCAGCCAAACAGACGGAGATTCTTCAACGTGGGCAGCAAGGATTCGAGCGGGGCAAACCGGCGAATGCCGAGAAAGCCATCCATGTGGAGCTCACGGAGCGAGNTGAGGCGGGCCAGTGGGGGACAGGTCGCCGCTGAGTTGCCGGCACCAAGAGAGGTTGAGCGATTGGAGGGAAGCGAGGCCTGCCAGCGGAGACAGGTCCGCTGAGCCGCTTGCACATGGTGAGGTCGAGCGTTTTGAACGATGTGAGGCGGCCCAACTCCCGAGGAAGTCGATTCAATGCAAGTTGGCTGAGATCTAAGTCAAGTGCTCCGGTCGCGTTCGCTTCCCGGATGCAGCGTCGGGCTTCCGCGTAGGCTTCTTCCTCCGGAGTCATACAGGGTTGATCTCCTTTTATGAGCAAATCTCTGGTGAAAGTCTGGTCAATTTCTGGTGATTTGCCGGGTCAGCGGCGGCAGTTCAGTGGCGAGCTGTACGTAGTCCCAAATGGTCCAGCGATAGCCGCCGTAATGTTTCATCGCGGTGAACCCGCCACAATCGGAGCGCGAAAGGAACTTCGATGTCCCAAAGAACCTCGTGTGCGAATCGACCATCTTTCCAAAATGCGTTCGCACTTTGCGCAGCGGTGCGAAAAAAAAACGCGGCGAGTAAAACCGCGACAGGGGCGGAGGGCTGCCGGCAGGCAATTGCCGAGTGCGTGCGCGAAATTCAAACAATCATGTAAAACAAATATTTTACTTGACTGTTTCAAACATATGTTTTAAAGTTGGGACATGATAGTCCGAGAAAAACGAGGTGCGGCGCCTGAAGTCAGCGAGGAAAAGACGCGCGATAAAATTCTCAGCGCAGCCGGCGAAGTCTTCGCCGAGCAAGGGTTCGAGGGGGCCACCATCCGCGCAATCACCGAACGGGCCGGGGTCAATGTCGCCGCGGTGAACTATCATTTCCGTGATAAGGCGGAACTTTATACGCGCATTGTCTTGGATGCATGCTCCGCTCGAGCCGCCTGGCGTGACGCGATAGCTGAGGCGCCCGACTCACCGGAGGAACGTCTCCGTAGCCTGATCTACCATTTCCTCGAATACTTGCTCGATCCGGACCGGCCAGCTTGGAAACGGCGGTTGATGGCTCGAGAGATGGCC
>JGI26341J46601_10000462_pt1 | contig 12718 bp, 9 predicted proteins | sample BogFormECP12_OM3_FD_46601 | JGI IMG/M metagenome (IMG submission 46601) | reverse complement strand
GTCCACCGCGGCCGCGACGCGCACCGCCGGTCACCCGGCCGGATCGCCGCTGGATGCCGGAGTCGTTGTCACACAGCACATTCGACAAAAAGCGAAATGTCGCGTGCCGTGGCGAAGCCCGGCCACCCCGCGCGCGTCGCACGGCAGCATCTCACCTGTTCGGTTCCCGCTGATCCGTTTTCGCTCGCCGTTTTCCGTGGCCCAGGTCACAAAATACCCGTGATTTGGCTCACGTATTTCGGGCGAAGCGTGTTTCCTGTGCACAGCATGAAATTCAGCCATGACCTGCACAGACTCCTCTCAGCTTCCGCGGTGACCAGCTCGTGATATTTCCGAGATATGCGGTTCACTCGATGTGACTTACCGCGAACAGGTTTGTACGTTCCCCTCGTCTTCGAAACGGAGCAAAACAATTCAAAAACATGAACCTGCGTGTGAGTGGGGCCGTCGGGATCAGAACACCCCCAGCGGCCGCCGGGTGTGACACCCGGTGAGGCGACTCGTGCCTCCCCTGTCGTGTCTCACCGAGACGGCACGGCCCAGCACAACTTCCTCCCCGGGGCGACGCCACGCGGGCGGGTGGTGGCGCGCGCCCGGCGAAAGGAACGATGTGATTCACCTCCGCAAGACGTTCACCACGGCTGCGATCACCGGCGGGCTGCTTGCTGCCCCGCTGGCCCTGTCGACCGCGACCGCACACGCGGACCCGGACTGGGACGCGATCGCCTCGTGCGAGTCGGGCGGCAACTGGTCCACCAACACCGGCAACGGCTACCACGGCGGCCTGCAGTTCACACTGGGGACCTGGCGCGCCAACGGCGGGGCGGGTTCGCCGGAGAACGCGTCGCGCGCGGAGCAGATCCGGGTGGCCGAGAACGTCCTGCACTCGCAGGGTCTCGGCGCGTGGCCGGTCTGCGGTCACCGCGGCTGACCTGCTGTTTTGCGGACACCCCTGGGTGTCAANAGCGGTGCCGGGCCCGAGGCCCGGCACCGCTTTTTCTCTGCAGACCCAGCGGCCACCCCAATACCACAGATAACGCCTGTAACACGATTCCGACACGTCGCGATCACCTAATCAACCGCACCTGATACGGCACACCGCCCGTCACTTGCGGCCGATGTCTCGGGGGCTTGGCGGAAGGGACGGACGTGTTGGACATCCGCAGGATTCTGTTGTTGTTCGCCATCGCGGGCGCGCTGTTCGCCGGGGCGATGGCCTTCTGGACCGGCACCGCAAAGGCCGACCCGGTGAACTGGGACGCGGTTGCGCAGTGCGAGTCCGGCGGCAACTGGTCTGCCAGCACCGGAAATGGGCACTACGGGGGCCTGCAGTTCAGCCAGGCCACCTGGGACGCCAACGGCGGCCTCGGATCGCCGGCGACCGCCAGCCGTGAGGACCAGATCCGGGTGGCCGAGAACGTCGAGAGAACCCAGGGCCTTGGCGCGTGGCCCCGGTGCGGCGCGGCCGGCGGTTCGTCGCCGGTGTGGAGCACGCCGGTGGCCAACGGGTGCCAGGCGCTGCCCGCCGGTGTTTTCCTTGTCGTCGACTTCCAGCGGATGTGCAGCGCGCTGACCAACCCGGGCCGGGCCGTGATGGCGGCCCTGTCGCCCCGGTAGGCCCGTTTGCCGGCCGGACCTAGTCGGTGACGCTGAACTCGTTGCCCGCGGGATCGAGCAGCACACCGGCCTCGGCGACTCTCGCGCCCGCCGCGATGAGGCGCCTGGTGTCGCCCCGGACCGTCCACCTCCATCGGTTCGGCGCCACGCGCGGGTCGGCCACCCGGACGAACTTCCAGATCAGCCCTGGCCAGCCCGCGGGCCCGGACAACCAACGGGGCGTGCCGTCGGTGCCGGCGTCGATCCGGGCGGACACCAGCGGCGCCCACCACGCCGCCAGCTCTTCCGGCCGGTCGCTGTCGGTGCACACCGCGAAGACCCGGGCAGGCGGCGAGGAGGGCGCCTGCGGCGTCAGGAACGCGCAGAACTCGTTGCCTTCGACGTCGGCAAGCGTCACCCGGTCGGGCCCGTACTCGTCGAGGAGCCGCGCACCCAGGGCAAGCAGCGGTTCCACCGCGGCGACGTACAGGTCGAGGTGGACGCGGTTCTTGACCGCCTTGGGCTCCGGCTGGGCATAGCACGTCAGCTCGGGGAAGTCGCCCCGCACCTGCACCGCGCCGTCGAGCAGCGGGCGGACCTCACCGCCGAGCGCGCTGCCCCAGAACCCGGCGACTTCGCCCGGGTCGGCGGCCTCCACCAGCAAACCGGCCATCGCGATCGCGTTCATGCCGGTTGCACGTCGCGGTCGGTGGGCATCGCGAAGGCCGTGCGCGACGCGACCGCCGCCAGGTGCCGGGTGGCCAGCGCCTCGGGGATCAGGACCGTGGCGCGGCCGGCCGCTGCGGGCAGCGGTGCGGGCCGCAGGTTGACCATCCGTCCGATCAGCGCCGACTCGCGGATCAGCGGCGCGACCCGCGGGCGCCGGAACCCGGCGAACCGGCTGAACGCCGTCGGCAGGTCGGCGCCGTCGCCGACGAACGCGGCGAGGATCGCGGCGTCCTCCAGCGCCTGGCAGCCGCCCTGACCAAGGTGCGGCCGCATCGCGTGCGCGGCGTCGCCGACCGCGACGACGGGACCTCGGGCCCATGTGCGCGCGGTGCTCCGGTCATAGCTGTCGTGTCGCTGCAGGGCCGCCGGGTCGGTGGTCGACAGCACCGTGCGCACGGGTTCCGCCCNCGCCGAGTATTTGGCGCGAAGATAGGCGAGCTCACCCTCGGCCGCGGTGGCGCCCTCCGGCGCCCGTTCGGACGCGAACCAGTAGGTGTGGTCCCCGCCCATCGGCACGTGCCCGAACTCCACCGCGGGGCCCATCGTCTCCCCGGCCAGGTCGGGATCGATCGCGCAGGCCGCCACCCCGCGCCAGGCGGTGTAGCCGGCGTACCGCTGGCGCAACGGCCCGTTGAGGTGGCGGGCCACCACCGACCGCGTGCCGTCGGCGCCGACCACACCGCTCGCGTGGTAGCCGGAGTCGCCGGACAGCCGAAGCGACACGCCGCCGGCGCCGGCGGTCAGCCCACGCACGGTCACACCGTGGCGCACCGTGTCCGGGGCCAGGCCACTTCTCAGCACGTCGGTCAGCGTCGCCCGCCGCACGACGACCAGCGGCTCCCCGAGCGCGCGGACCATCCGGTCANGGTTCGGCCGGCGCAGCCACGTCCCGTCGCGCCAGCGCAGCGCGCCGGCGGTCACCCTGCCGCCGGCCTCCCGGACCGCGTCGCCGAGCCCGATCGCGCCGAGCGCGGCCAGCGCGTTGGGCCAGATGCTGATCCCGGCGCCGTTCGACATGTCGGCGCGCTCCTCGAAGACCGTGACGTCCAGACCGCGGCGCTGCAGCGCCACCGCCGTCGCCAGACCCGCCATGCCCGCGCCGACCACCACGATGTGCTTGGCCATGGGCTCGACTGTGCTACCAACGCGGCATCGCCGCAACGGCAACCAACGCCGCATCGCCGCAACGGCAACCATCGCCAAAACGGCAACCAACGCGGCATCGCCGCAACGCCGTTCGACGTTCCCGGCCGTCGGGTAGCGTGACGCGCCATGAGCGCAGCGCAGCGTGAGTTGGACATCGTGCTGTACGGGGCCACCGGTTTCGTCGGCAAGCTGACCGCCCAATACCTGGCGCGGGCCGGCGGCACCGTCCGCATCGGCCTGGCGGGCCGTTCGGCCGACCGGGTGGCCGCGGTCCGCGACAGCCTCGGCGCCGGCGCCCGGGATTGGCAGTTGATCACCGCCGACGCGTCGGAGCCGTCGTCGTTGGCCGCGATGGCGGCCCGGACCCGGGTGGTGGTGACGACGGTCGGCCCGTACACCAGGTACGGGATGCCGCTGGTGGCGGCGTGCGCCGCCGCGGGGACCGACTACGCCGACCTGACCGGGGAGGCGCCGTTCGTCCGCGACAGCATCGACCTGTACGGCAAACAGGCCGCCGACACCGGAGCACGCATCGTGCACGCCTGCGGATTCGATTCCATCCCTTCCGATTTGACGGTGTACGCGCTTCATCGCCGCGTCCGGGAGGACGGCGCAGGGGAGTTGGGCGACACCACGTATGTGCTTCGCATGTCGGGTGGCCTCTCGGGCGGCACGATCGCCTCCGGGGCGGAGATCATGCGCGCCGCCTCCAGCGATCCCGGCGTGCGTCGCGCGCTCGGCGATCCCTACACGCTGACCCCTGACCGCTCCGCCGAACCCGAACTCGGCGCCCAACCAGATCTGCCGTGGCGACGCGGCCGCGGGATTGCCCCCGAACTGGCCGGCACCTGGACCGGCGGTTTCGTGATGGCCCCGTTCAACACGCGAATCGTTCGGCGCAGCAACGCTTTACAGGATTGGGCCTACGGTCGCCGGTTCCGTTACAGCGAGGTGATCAGCTTCGGGTCCTCCCTGGCCGCGCCGGTGGTGGCGGCGATGGCCACCGGCGCCACCGCCGGGCTGTCTGCCCTCGGCAACCGGTATTTTCGGTTGCTGCCCCGCCGGTTGGTCGAACGGATGCTGCCGAAGCCGGGCACNGGGCCCGGCGAAGCGGCGCGTGAGCGGGGCTACTACGAGGTGCGGACCTACACCACGACGACCACCGGCGCGCGGTATGTCGCGACCATGGCACAGCGCGGCGATCCGGGTTACACGGCGACGGCGGTGCTGCTCGGCGAGAGCGGTCTGGCGCTGGCGTCCGACCGCGACAGGCTGTCGGACCTGCGCGGTGTGCTCACCCCCGCGGCGGCGATGGGTGACGCGCTGCTGGCCCGGCTGCCGGCGGCCGGGGTGTTGCTGCGCACCGACCGGCTCGGCTGAGCACCGGCTTCGCGGCCCGGCTGCCCGGATTCCTAGAATTGACTGGTGACCCCCGGTTCGAATCGCGCCGCAGCTGTCCCCCGCGGGCGGGAGGTGCCCCCAGCCCTGCCCGGGTCGTGGGACCCCGGGGCCGTCGAAAGCGAGCTGTACCAGAGCTGGGTCGATGCCGGGTATTTCACCGCGGACCCCAACAGCAGCAAACCCGGTTACTCGATCGTGCTGCCCCCGCCCAACGTCACCGGCAGCCTGCACATGGGCCACGCGCTGGACCACACGCTGATGGACGCGCTGGCCCGCCGCAAGCGGATGCAAGGCTACGAGGTGCTGTGGCTGCCGGGGATGGACCATGCCGGCATCGCCACCCAAACGGTCGTCGAGAAGCAGTTGGCGGTCGACGGCAAGACCAAGGAGGACTTCGGCCGCGAGCTTTTCATCGACAAGGTCTGGGACTGGAAGCACGACTCCGGCGGCACGATCGGCGCCCAGATGCGCCGGCTCGGCGACGGCGTGGACTGGAGCCGCGACCGTTTCACGATGGACGAGGGCCTCTCGCGTGCGGTGCGCACGATCTTCAAGCGGCTCTACGACGCGGGCCTGATCTACCGTGCCGAACGGCTGGTCAACTGGTCGCCGGTGCTGCAGACCGCGATCTCCGATCTCGAGGTCAAATACGAAGACGTCGAAGGTGAGCTGGTCTCGTTCCGCTACGGCTCGCTCGACGACGCCGAGCCGCACATCGTGGTGGCCACCACCCGCGTGGAGACGATGCTCGGCGACACGGCGATCGCGGTGCATCCCGGCGACGAGCGCTACCGCGACCTGGTCGGGCGGACGCTGCCGCACCCGTTACTCGACCGCGAGCTCGTGATCGTCGCCGACGAGCACGTCGACCCCGAATTCGGCACCGGCGCGGTCAAGGTCACGCCTGCCCACGACCCCAACGACTTCGAGATCGGGCTGCGGCACGGCTTGCCGATGCCCTCGATCATGGACACCAGGGGCCGGATCGCGCACACCGGAACCGTTTTCGACGGGATGGACCGCTTCGAGGCTCGCGTCAAGGTCCGCGATGCGCTGGCCGGGCAGGGTCGCATCGTCGAGGAGAAGAGGCCCTACATCCACAGCGTCGGGCACTCCGAGCGCAGCGGCGAGCCGATCGAACCGCGGCTGTCGCTGCAGTGGTGGGTCAAGGTCGACCAGCTCGCGAGAACCGCGGGGGACGCGGTCCGCAACGGCGACATCGTGATTCACCCGGCGAGCCTGGAACCGCGCTGGTTCGCCTGGGTGGACCACATGCACGACTGGTGCATCTCCCGCCAGCTGTGGTGGGGCCACCGGATCCCGATCTGGCACGCGCCCGACGGCCGGATGGTGTGCGTCGGACCCGACGAAACCCCGCCGGAAGGCTGGGAGCAGGACCCGGACGTGCTCGACACCTGGTTCTCGTCGGCACTGTGGCCGTTCTCCACGATGGGGTGGCCCGGCCATTCCGCAGACCTCGAGAAGTTCTATCCCACCAGCGTTCTGGTGACCGGCTACGACATCCTGTTCTTCTGGGTGGCCCGGATGGTGATGTTCGGGATGTTCGTCGCCGACGACGACGCGATCACGGTCTACGGCAGGCGTGGGTCGCAGGTGCCGTTCAAGAATGTGTTCCTGCACGGGCTGATTCGCGACGAGTTCGGCCGCAAGATGAGCAAGTCCCGCGGCAACGGCGTCGACCCGCTGGACTGGGTCGAGACGTTCGGCGCCGACGCGCTGCGGTTCACCCTCGCCCGCGGCGCCGGCCCCGGCAGCGACCTCTCCATCGGCGAGGACCACGTCAGGGCATCACGCAACTTCGCGACCAAGCTGTTCAACGCGACCCGCTTCGCGCTCATGAACGGGGCCGCCCCCGCGCCGCTGCCGGACTTCGCAGAGCTCACCGACGCGGACCGGTGGATCCTGGGGCGGATGGAAGAGGTTCGCGCCGAGGTGGATTCGGCGTTCGACGCATACGAGTTCAGTCGGGCCTGCGAGGCGCTGTATCACTTCGCGTGGGACGAGTTCTGCGACTGGTACGTCGAGCTGTCCAAAGTGCAACTGGGGCAGGGTATTGCGCACACCACCGCGGTGCTGGCCGCGGTACTCGACCCACTCCTGCGGCTGCTCCATCCGGTGATGCCGTTCGTGACCGAGGTGCTGTGGAAGGCGCTGACGGGCGGTGAGTCTGTGGTGATCGCGGCCTGGCCCGCACCGTCCGGTGCCACCTCCGATCCCTTGGCGGCGCGGCGCATTGCCGACATGCAGAGGCTCGTCACCGAGGTGCGGCGGTTCCGCAGCGACCAGGGGCTGGCCGACCGGCAGAAGGTCCCGGCCCGGCTGTCGGGTGTCGACGCCGCCGACCTGGCCGCAGCGGTGCCGGCGGTGACGTCGCTGGCCTGGCTCGAGCCGCCGGGCGCCGACTTCGATCCCACCGCCTCGGTGGAGGTGCGGCTGAGCCGGGGCACCGTCGTCGTCGAACTCGACACGTCCGGCAGTGTCGACGTCGAGGCGCAGCGGCGACGGCTCGAGAAGGATCTGGTGGCCGCGCGGAAGGAACTCGAGGGGACCACCGCCAAACTCGACAACGAGGCGTTTTTGGCCAAGGCTCCCGCCGCGGTCATCGACAAGATCCGGGCCCGCCGGCAGGTGGCGCGCGAGGAAGTGGACCGCATCGCCGGCCGGCTGGCCGCGATGTGAGTGCACCCGACCCGACCCCCGACCCGACGCCCGACGAGATCGCGTCGCTGCTGCAGGTCGAGCACCTGCTGGACCAGCGCTGGCCGGAAACCAAGATCGAGCCGAGCCTGACCAGGATCAGCGCGCTGCTCGAGCTGCTCGGCTCCCCGCAGCGTGCCTATCCGTCGATTCACATCGCCGGCACCAACGGCAAGACGTCGGTGGCGCGGATGGTCGACGCGCTGTTGACCGCGCTGCACCGGCGGACGGGCCGGACCACCAGCCCGCACCTGCAGTCGGCGGTCGAGCGCATCGCGATCGACGGCGAGCCGATCAGCCCGGCCCGCTATGTGGAGGTCTACCGGGAGATCGAGCCGTTCGTGCAGATGGTCGACCTGCAGTCGCAGGCCGCGGGCGGCCCCGCGATGAGCAAGTTCGAAGTGGTGACCGCGATGGCGTTCGCGGCGTTCGCCGACGCACCCGTCGACGTTGCCGTCGTCGAGGTCGGCCTCGGGGGGCGGTGGGACGCCACCAACGTGGTCAACGCCCCGGTCGCGGTGATCACGCCGATCGGCATCGACCACGCGGAGTACCTCGGCGACGACATCGCCGACATCGCGGCGGAGAAAGCGGGCATCATCACCAGGCAACCCGACTCGCTGGTGGCGACCGACACCGTCGCGGTGATCGCCCGTCAGGCGCCGGCCGCGATGGAGGTGCTGGTGGCGCAGTGCCTGCGCGCGGATGCGGCTGTCGCGCGGGAGGATTCGGAGTTCGCGGTGCGCAGCCGCCAGGTCGCCGTCGGCGGGCAGGTGCTTCGGCTGCAGGGCCTGGGCGGAGTGTACGACGACATCTTCCTGCCGCTGCACGGCGAGCACCAGGCCCACAACGCCGCGCTCGCACTCGCGGCGGTCGAGGCGTTTTTCGGCGCGGGAGCGGACCGCCAACTCGATGTCGACGCGGTTCGTGCCGGGTTCGCGGTGGTCAGCAGCCCGGGGCGGCTGGAGCGGGTGCGCAGCGCGCCGACCGTGTTCGCCGACGCTGCCCACAATCCCGCGGGGGCGCAGGCGCTGGCGCGGGCGCTGCAGACCGAGTTCGATTTCCGCTGCCTGGTCGGGGTGGTCGCGGTGATGGCCGACAAGGACGTCGCCGGGATCCTCGCCGCGCTCGAGCCGGTCTTCGACCAGGTGGTCGTCACGCAGAACGGCTCGCCGCGGGCCATGGGCGTCGACGAGCTGGCGGACGCGGCGATCGCGAGGTTCGGTCCCGAGCGGGTGGTNACCGCCGCGACGCTGCCGGATGCGATCGAGACGGCGACCGCNCTGGTCGAGGAATCCGGCCGCGAGAACCTGGCCGGAAGCGGAATCGTCGTCACCGGTTCGGTGGTCACCGCGGGCGCCGTCCGCACGCTGTTCGGCAGGGATCCGCAATGACCCCCGGGCCCGCAGCCGTCGAGCCGCCCGACCCGTGGAAGAGCTTCCGCGGGGTGATGGCCGGCACGCTTGTGCTGGAGGCCGTCGTGGTGCTGCTCGCGCTGCCCGTCGTCGCGGTCGTCGGCCGTGGGTTGACCGTGGTGACCGGGAGTTACCTGATCGGCCTGGCCGTGGTGCTGGTGCTGCTGGCGGCGGTGCAGCGCCGGCCGTGGGCGATCTGGGTCAACCTGGCGATGCAGCTGGTGGTGATCGCCGGGGTGTTCGTGCATCCGGCGATCGGGTTCATCGGCGCGATCTTCGCGGGGGTGTGGCTGCTGATCGTCTACCTGCGCAACGAGGTGCTGCGCCGGCAGAAGCGCGGCCTGCTGCCGGGCCAGCAACCGCCGCGGGAGTAGTCGGGCGCACAGGTACTGTGTGCGCCGTGACCGAGCGGACCCTCGTGTTGATCAAACCTGACGGCGTGCAGCGGCGGTTGGTGGGTGAGATCATCCGCCGGATCGANGCCAAGGGCTTGTCGTTGGCGGCGCTGCAGCTGCGCACCGTCACCGCGGATCTGGCGCGCCGGCACTACGCCGAGCACGAGGGCAAGCCGTTCTTCCCCTCGCTGCTGGAGTTCATCACGTCGGGTCCGGTCGTGGTGGCGATCGTCGAAGGCCCACGGGCCGTCACGGCGTTCCGGCAGATCGCCGGGGGCACCGACCCGGTCGAGGCGGCCGTCCCGGGCACGATCCGCGGTGACTTCGCGCTGCAGACCCAGCACAACCTCGTGCACGGGTCCGACTCGCCGGAGTCGGCCGAGCGCGAGATCGCCCTGTGGTTTCCGCCCGAACACGCACCTGAACACGCGCCTGGACACCCGGCCTGAACAAGCGCTGAACACGGACTGAACAGCGCCCGGGGCCGACCACTGGCAGCGGTGTGGGATACTGGCTCTGGGCAACCGGCGTCATTCGGGGCCGGACGCCCGAATGAAGGCTTAGGCGAGCGCGACCATCGCTACTGCGCGATGCGGCGCCGACCGTCATAGCCGTCATTCAGCCAGGCACCGAGTGGGTTCACCCGAGCCGCTCGGAGCGAGACCATACAAGCTCGGGATAAACCGACCCGGGTTCATAGCGATAGCCCTCGCGTGGCCGCGTCTACCGGACGCGCCCGGGGGCTTGAGGAGAATACGTGACCGACGATGATCTATCTCAGGACCTCCCCGAAATCACCTGGCACGAAGAGGATCTGCCGGACCGGCTGAGGGTACACACCCTTGCCCGCTTTCTCGGCACGACCAGCAAACGCGTCCTCGACGCGCTGAATGACCTCGACGGGCGCGCCCGCAGCGCCGCGTCCACGGTGGACAAGGCGGACGCCGCGCGGGTTCGGGAGGCGCTCGCCTCATCCGGCGGCGAACCGTCCGACACCCCGGCGCACGCCCGGGACACCGGCGACGCCGCCACCGGCGAGTCGACCTCCCAGACCCCTGTCGAGGTCGAGGCCGAGGCCGAGGTCCGGCAGACCGACTACCTGCCGTTGTTCGTCGCGCCCCAGCCGGTGCAGCCGGACACGGCCGAGCCCGATGAGGACGCCGACGAGGGGTTCGACGAGGACGAATCCGGCGAAGAGCCGTCCGAGCCGCCCGCCAACCGCCGGCGCAGGCGCGGCCGGCGGGGCCGCGGCCGTGGCCGTGGGGAGCAGGGCGGCAACGAGTCAGACGACTCCACCGACGGCGACTCGGCAGAGGGGGAGGCCGACGGCCGGGCCGGGGACACCGACGAGGGTGACGACGAGAGCGCCGACGAGGACGGCGGCGCGTCGGAGGGGGCCGCCCGCCGCAGGCGCAGGCGTCGCAGGCGCAAGGCCGGCTCGGGGGATGAGCCCGACGCGAACGGCGCCCCGGATGACCCGCCCAACACCGTCGTGCACGAGCGGGCGCCGCGCACGCAGGACAAGTCCCGGCAGGACAGGCAGAACGGCGAAATCCAGGGGATCGCCGGATCGACCCGCCTGGAGGCCAAGCGCCAGCGCCGGCGCGACGGCAGGGACGCCGGGCGCCGCCGGCCCCCGGTCCTCACCGAGGCCGAATTCCTTGCTCGCCGCGAAGCGGTCCAACGCGTCATGGTCGTGCGCGACAGGGTCCGCACCGAACCGCCGCACGAAGGCGCCCGCTACACCCAGATCGCGGTGCTCGAGGACGGCGTGCTCGTCGAGCACTTCGTGACCAGCCCCGCGTCGGCCTCACTGGTCGGCAACATCTATCTCGGCATCGTGCAGAACGTGTTGCCGTCGATGGAGGCCGCGTTCATCGACATCGGCCGGGGCCGCAACGGCGTGCTGTACGCCGGCGAGGTCAACTGGGAAGCCGCCGGCCTCGGCGGTGCCAACCGCAAGATCGAGCAGGCACTCAAACCCGGCGACTACGTCGTCGTGCAGGTGAGCAAGGACCCGGTCGGNCACAAGGGTGCGCGGCTCACCACCCAGGTGTCGCTGGCCGGGCGCTACCTGGTGTACGTCCCGGGCGCGTCGTCGACCGGGATCAGCCGCAAGCTTCCCGACACCGAACGGCAGCGGCTCAAGGAGATCTTGCGGGAGGTCGTGCCNCCGGATGCCGGCGTGATCATCAGGACGGCGTCGGAGGGCGTGAAGGAAGACGACATCCGCGCCGACGTNACCCGGCTGCAGGAGCGCTGGCAGCAGATCGAGGCCACGGCCGCCGAGACCNCCCNGAAGGCCGCCGGCGCCGCGGTCGCGCTGTACGAGGAACCCGACGTCCTGGTCAAGGTGGTGCGGGACCTGTTCAACGAGGACTTCTCCGGCCTGATCGTGTCGGGNGACGATGCCTGGAACACGATCAACGGCTATGTCGATAACGTTGCGCCGGATCTGGTTCCGCGACTGAACAAGTACGAGCCCGCCTCCCCGGACGGGCCCGACGTGTTCGCCGTGCACCGCATCGACGAGCAGTTGGCCAAGGCGATGGACCGCAAGGTGTGGCTGCCGTCCGGCGGCACGCTGGTGATCGACCGCACCGAGGCCATGACGGTCGTCGACGTCAACACCGGCAAGTTCACCGGGTCGGGCGGCAACCTCGAACAGACCGTCACGAAGAACAACCTCGAGGCCGCCGAAGAGATCGTGCGCCAGCTGCGGCTGCGCGACATCGGCGGGATCGTCGTGATCGACTTCATCGACATGGTGCTGGAATCCAACCGCGACCTGGTGCTGCGGCGGCTCACCGAGGCGCTGGCCCGCGACCGCACCCGGCACCAGGTGTCCGAGGTGACGTCGTTGGGACTGGTGCAGCTGACCCGCAAGCGGCTGGGCACCGGCCTTCTCGAGGCGTTCTCCACGTCCTGCCCGCATTGCGGTGGCCGCGGGCTCCTGCTGCACGCCGATCCGGTCGAGTCGACGCCGGGCATCGGCCGCAAGTCCGAATCCCGGCGCAGTAAGCGCTCGCGCAAGGGCCGCGGCGAGGAGCCGGCGATCGCCAAGGTGCCCGCGCACGCGCCGGGCGAGCACCCGATGTTCAAGGCGATGGCGGCCGCGAACGGCCGTCACACCGACGAGGACGTCGATGAGGCGGTCGACGAGGACCTCGAGGAGGACGTCGACACCATCAAGGAGGCGGTCCTCGAGCTGGCCGAGGAAGACCTCGAGGACGACGACCTGGACGAGCGGGACGAAGACGAGGACGAGGACGAGNNNGACGAAGACGAGGACGAAGACGAGGACGAGGACGAAGACGA
>JGI26341J46601_10000461_pt1 | contig 12731 bp, 25 predicted proteins | sample BogFormECP12_OM3_FD_46601 | JGI IMG/M metagenome (IMG submission 46601) | reverse complement strand
GCCGCAACGCCCGGCGCCGTAACTTTGGGTAGCACCATCCCCAAGCTCTCATACCCCATTGCTGGAGGCGCGGGGCGCGCTCCGTCGTTTCCGCCGGAAGGCTGGCAATTCTCGACTGGCTGTCAGATTGCCGCAACGTCGACGGCGGCCGGGGCCGGCGCTCCCGCCCTTGCGGTCAATGTGAATTCGATCTACTTCTAGGGGCGGAGCGCGAAAGCCTTAGACGCGATGAGGCAACGACTGCCAAGATTAGAGAGTGTCGGTACAGCGAAAAAGCGTCGCTACGGGCGACGCCGAGGGGAGGCCGCTACGCAAGGCCTATGATCCTTTCGCCAAGGCCACGTTGCGTTTTGCGAGAATGCGATCTATTTCTGATGGATGAGCAAATCATTCCCTTGGCTTGAAATTCTGGCGATAGGCGGGGCAGGGGCGGCCATCTATTGGTTCTGGTTTCACCGGGGCGGGGACGATGGCGGTCAAAGCCTTTGGCCCGCCCTTGGCTTTTCCTATGGCCCCCTGGGCAATCTTCCGGCAGTCGGCAGCTTCAATCGCACTGGCAACGTCAATGGCGCGGGCTTGAACGGCGGGGCGCTGCCGCTCATCATTTCCCCGACGAACGTTTTGACCGACGAGCTCGGGAACTGGCTGACCGATCAAGCGAACAATCCTCTAACCGATCAAGGGGGCTTAGTTGGCCCGATTTTTCCCGCGCGCAATGGTAATGGCTTGCGCTTCTCTGGCGTTCCTTCTGGCTCCCGCCCTAGCTGATACCCTATCGGATTGGGCGGCATACGCTGGAACGCCACAAAGCTATACCCCGTATTCGACGCCCTACACCGGGGCGGAGAGCTGGTATTGCTCGCGCGCGGTCGGGTCCGATGGATCGTGCAACGCGGCGGGATTGTTTACGTCGAGCAGCGCCGCGATAACCGCGCTTTTTGCTTCGCCCCCGCCAATTGGCGTAACGACGCCGAACAAGGCGTTCTTTTCCCCCAATGTCATCATCAACAATACGTCGGCGCTGATCGAGGTTCCGCTCTACCCCGCAGGAAACTACCCTTCGCAATATGTAGGATTGTCGGGGGCCGGCGCGGCGTTCTCGCTATGTCCTGACGGCGGGTGCATCGGCGGAGATACGGAACGTACGGCGAACTTTTTCCGCACGACGACGTTACAATCCGTTCTGATCGGCGAATACGACACATTTCTCGGGATGCACAACGCTACCGGCCTGGCCGCCAATTGGCGCACGGCGGTTGCCTATCCTGCCAATTCCTATGTCCATTCCAGCGGTTCGGGAACGGATCAAATCTATTTCTCGGCTTCCGGCGGCACATCGGGCGCGACTTCGCCGAATTGCCTCAGCGGCACGTGCTCCGATGGCACGATTACCTGGACTTGGCAAGCCGCTGGCATAACCGACCAGAAAGTCGCCTTTGGCATCGATGGTGACGGATACTCCGGGGGCGGTCATCATTGGAACATAGCGAGCGCTCTTACGATATGGCCCGGCTTTTTTCCGTTCCTCAGTTCTTTGACCGAAGGCGGCTTTGCCACCAACGTCGAAATCGACACGCTCGACATGGATCGGGACGCACCGCCGGCCACGGTCAACGGCCCGACGCTTGACGGCGTCTTTTTGAATGGCATAGGCGTCAGCGGGAAAGCCGGGACGGTCGGGTTATTGGCAGGAGGCCAAACGCTCGGCTCCGAATTGTTCCATTGGGGTTGGGGAATTCTGCCCTATTATGCCAAAGACCTCGGCATGTTCGAAAGCTCTTATGCGACGGTTGGCTTTTCGCATACGGGCGGCGGCAATCAAGTCAATGCCGAAACCTACGCCGGAACGCATAGCGGCGCGACGATCGTCGACAGCTCCACGGGCACTTATGGCTCCGATTATGAGGGAACCTATTCGGTCGCGGCGCTCAATATCGGCGCTGGCAAGGGCGACGTTCGATTGGGCCGCCATATCAACGGCGTCAATATGGCCGCCCCGACGACAAACGCCTCTTGCAAGTCGGGCACCGGCTATGCGATGGCGGCGGGGGCCAACGATTTAAGCGGATATTTCATTTTAGGAACTACGGCGACGTCGGGTTGCACGTTGTCGTTTGCCTACGCCTATGCGTCCGCGTCTTTTTGCATCGCGTGGGATAGTTCGGCGGCGGTTCCGACCTTGATAGCGATCACGGGCGGGACTTCCACCACGACGACGCTGCCGCTCGGGACCACGATCGGAGGCCATATAGTAAACTGGGTCTGCACCGGAAACTGAGGAGACTGGAAATGAAAAAGCTCGTCGTCATATTCGCGTTGGTTTGCGGCCCCGCGTTCGCCGACGATTTCACTTCGCCGCCTCCTTCGCCGGCGAACGACTTCGAAAAGATGGCCGTCGAAAACAAAAAGAACCAAATGGCGCAGGCTGCCGAACAGGCGGCAAAGCCGGGCGGGGCCGTGTGTCTGACGGGGGCGCTGGTTCAGGCGATTTTCGACAATGCGAAAAAACAGCCATGGGAAAATGTAGAGTCGATCATAACGGGGCTCAGGCGCGCTAGTGGAGAGCGATAAACCTCCGGCCGCGAAGGGCGTTTCGCGTCCTACGCCTTCGGTCTCGCTTTCTTCGATTTTCAATCGCGGCTGGCGCTTGCCCGGAAATCAAGATCGAACTTCGATCGTCGGGAAGACCGGATCAGGGAAAACGACGGCCGGCTTGTTCATTTTGAGTAAGCAGGATTTCAAGCTGCCGTGGGTAGTCATCGACTATAAAGACGATGAAATAATAAACTCCGTTCCGTTGCGCGAGTTGCGCGACGGTTCGGACCCCCCGACCGAGCCGGGCCTCTACAAGTTGCATTCGTCTCCGTTTCAGAATTCGCGCGACGATCCGGTAGAAATTTTCCTGAAAAAATGCTGGGCCAAAACCCATATCGGCCTGTTTTTCGACGAGGCCTATATGCTCCCCGATCGCTTCGGGCGGACGGAGCGTGGAACTTTGCGCGCCCTTTACACGACGGGCCGCTCGCGGCGCATTCCGATCATTGCCCTGACGCAACGGCCCGTCGACGTGACCAAGTATAATTTCAGCGAAGCAAGCCATCATTTGATTTTCAGACTGCCCGACAAAAAAGATCGAGATATAGTTCGCGGCCGAGTGCCAAACGAGAAATTTGATGGCATCTTTGGGAAACATGGAACGGATTTAGCCGAGTTCCATAGCATGTGGTATGATGTCGCCCGCGACAAGACCTTCACGATGCTTCCGTTCCCCGATCCGGCCGAAGTGATCGATCGTCTTTGTGAGATTTGCAAGCTCAATAAATGGACATGATCGAATGATCCTTCGCGTCTCGACCGCCAATATCATCAGCATCGGTCTGATGTCCGGGCTAGGATACGCCCTATTGCTGGGGATCTCGGCGCTCCGTAAAAAATACGCTGGGGGTTGAATTGGGCAATCTGATCAATTGGGAACTGATTTCTAACCCGATCAATTGGGTTATCGTTTTCCTGATCGCTTATTTTCTGGCGCTGGCGACGATGTACGTCGCAACAAATCTGAATTCCGCAGGCATCAGCCTCTAGGCTAATGCCTTTCGTTGGCATCAGCCTCTAGGCTGATGCCTTTCGTTCAATCCGGCAAGGCCATGGAGAGAGAAGCCAATGCCCTCGAACAACCCTAGCACTCCGAATTCGCCCGCTGGCCTTTCGCAGCAAGCGGCGCAGGCCTTCGCGTCGAATATGGCTATTCGGAAAGCATGGCTTCAAAGCTCGGCTCCGTTGATCCAAGCCGTCGCCTACGCCGCGCCAACCTATGCGCAAGGCTCGGCCACGACCGTCAATCTGCTCGGCGCGGCAACGGGCCTCATCCGCAAGTTTTACGTCGTGGTATCGGGAACGCTGAACTCGACGTCGGGAACGTTCATTCCGTCCGGCCCGTTCGGCATCACGAATATTTTTTCCAATATCACGTTTACCGATCTCAATACGCGCGTGCGCCACAATACGACCGGCCCGCATATGCATCTTTTGCAAGGCGTCCGGCGCGGATGGCCGGCGGGCATGGCGCTGATCAATACCGCGATGTCGGACCCGACCAACGGCGGCGCGTTTTACGGCGCGAATTTCTTCTGCAACAATGCGCCCTCGACCTTCACCGGCGGCGCCCCGAAGAACTTCCAATGGACGTACGAAATCCCCGTTGCCTATACGGACACGGATTTGCGGGGTTGCATTTGGGCCAACCAAGTCACGGCAAACAATCTTTTGTCGCTGACGCTGAACCCGAATTTCTTCGCAACCAATTCCGGCGGTGCGGACGTTTCGGGTTCGGCCTACAATACCGCGACGGCGTCACTCGGGACCACGCTGCCGACGTTGACCAATCTGAAAATCACGCTCTACCAGGATATGTTCGTGCAGGGGCCGCAGGACAAAAATGGCAATATCGTTCTGCCACAAGTCGATATGGCCTATTCGTACAATGCGCTGATGGTTCCGGCGCAGGCATTGCAGGCGAATTCCGACAACGTGTTTTTCGCCGCGCCAAATCGTCAGATTTTATCCCATATGCTTTTCTGGGACAATTACCTCTACAATACCGCGCCCGCCGGCTCCGATGTCACCGCAATCAAAATTCAGATCGCCAACTCGCTCGTCGTACGCCAAATGGAGCCGGGCATCCTGGCCTATTGGACGCGCAATCTGCTAGGGACGGACATGCCGGTCGCGAGCGCCGGCGGAACCTCCACGACGAAAACCGACTACACGACGTACTATATCGACACGCGACGCCGCCCGTTGAACGTTCAGACCTCGGGCAACGTCGGCTTGTATTTCAACCCCAATTCGGTACAGGCTGGCGCGGCGTTGAATATCGGCTATGAGTACCTCGAAGTGCAGAGCGCCACCTTCAACGCTCCGGGCTTCGGTCTATAATTTAGGGGCCGACCTGCCAACTGGCCCCTTATTAGGGGGATTGCAAGCCGTTTTGCAATCCCCCGCCCAAACTGAGGCGGAATATGGAACAGCTCACGCAATGGCTGGCACAGCCATTCAATTCCAGCCAATCGGCAATCGGTTGGTTTCTATTCGTCGGCCTGATTGTCGTCGCCCTTATTCTTTGGGGGCAAATCATCAAGGATTTTCGCGAGGCGGTCTAATGATCAAACATCTAATCTGGATCATCGTTTGGGTTTTGGTCGGGGCGTCGCTTTCGAACATGATCCACAAATATCTCTCGTTTCTGCCGAGCATGTAAAATGCGGCTTCGCAAGGCGTGGCGCGCCCTAGCGCTCGCGGCGTTGCTGGCCGGCCCCGCAGCGGCGCAGACGCAGCCGAACTACGGCCAGACCGCCTCGTCCGGCTCCGCGTTCCAGCTTCAAACCGAGGCGTATCTTTTCGGCCAAACGCTCGCGACGGCAAATCTGACTGGTTGCGTCGGCGGCTCGCCGACACTGGTCGGGAGCCTTTGGGGCGCGAAGGTCACGGCGGGCACGAATACCAGCACGACCTGCACGATCACTTGGCCCGTCGCTCGATCGGTCGCGCCGAATTGCGTCCTGCAGCTCGATAGCGCCGGGCCGACGCTCCCGGTTATCACCGTCGAAACTACGACGACCTTGACCTGGACTTGGACCACCACGACGGCTTCGACCGTTTGGGATGTCATTTGCGTGGGGCCTCGCTGATGGGCGATTTTCCTTTCCTTCCCTTCGGGCGGAAAATCGCCCATAAATGGAGCTCGCCTCGCTGATGTCGGAAGTCATGAGCACCATCGTCGGGATCGTCGGCCTCTTGGCGGCGGTTGCGATCGTTTCCGTGATCGTCTCCAAAAAGGCGCAAACGCCGCAGGTCATCCAAAGCGCCGGCTCGGCGCTTGGCAACGATCTCGGCGTTGCGGTCTCTCCGGTTACGGGCAACTCTTACAATATCGACTTGTCATATCCGGGCGAAAGCGGCTCGGGGGCGGCATTCTCTTACGCTGGAATGTAGGAAGTGGCATTCAAGGCCCCCGCATGGTTCGGCAATCACGTCACCAACAAGGCGACGGCGCGTTGGCTTGGCCGCAATCAACCGGCGACGGGCGCAGGCGCAACGCAAGGCGTCGGGGCGACGGTGACGCCTGACCAGCAAGCCGTACGTCCCGCCGGACAAACGCGGCCGCCGAGCGATTATGCGGCGCAATCGTTCAATCCGCATCCGTCCTCCCCAAATTCGGCGCTGGTCGGGGAAGAAGATCACGCGCCGGCAAATACGTCTTTCGCGGGGTTGGGGATTGCTCCATATTCCGCCTTCAGGTAGGGGGAACCGTGGCTATCAAGACCTTTCAGCAAATCTCATACGCCACGCGTACGTTGTTCGATGCGCTGATCAATGGCAATCGCGGCTATCAGGCGCCTTACACGAACGACGACAAGGCGCTAAGCGTCGAAGCCGTCGCCATGCTTGGACATGGCGGCCCCGCTGTTTTAGGCGCGGCCCCCGCCGTTGCTCTCACGATCAAGACCATTCCACAATCGGCGGATTTTACCCAAGCGGTGCAAATGTCGCGGATGCTCGGGCCGCTGATGATCGAAAGCACGTCCGGCGGATGGGTTGCCCCGCCCTATTCGTTCGACCCGCCCCCGAGCATCCCGGATATCATTCTGCCGCAGGCCCAATGGAACACGTTCGGAGGCGAAACGGAGCTGACCGGGCTTTCGACGCAACCGACGCCGGTCGGCGCGATATATTCCGCGATGGGCATGCCTATGCCTGAATTCGCCTATCCGGGGATCATCGGATCATCCGGTCAAGTCACGTCCGACGGGAGCATGTAATGAGCGATACGCCCGCGCCTTCGCATGATGGCGTTTTTATCGTCATAATCCTGCTAGTCGCGGGGTTTTTCTTCATTATGGAAGGCTCCAATATCGGAACTTGGCTAGGCCAGCTTGTCGCCAACTTCCAGGGGGCCTTGCCGCAAAACCCGACCGCGACGACGGTTACGCCGGCCCCCGCCAGCGCCGCCACGGTAACGACGGCGGCCGCCGCAATCGCGCCGGCGGCGGTCGCGGCGGAGACTACCTCAAACACAACTACAAGCAAGAGCGTTGGATGAGCGCGAGCAATGCCTATCTCAACGCGCCATGGGTAAAGCCGGTCACGGATTGGCTTTCGAACGAAGGCCCCGAAATGCTGACCCTTATCGGGATAGCGCTCGGGGCCGTCACGATTTTGATTAGCGTTTTCGCCCCCACGCCTGTAAAGTTCCTCTGGATCGTTTTTATGCTCTCGCCGTAAGGAGCGCCGCAAATGTCGATAGGTGAAAGCATTTCGGGGGTTTGGCATAAGCACCCATACGTCATCCTCGGGGTTGGGGGCGTCATTGCGCTATATTTCCTTTGGCCGTCGTCATCGGCCAGCTCTTCGACCGCATCGTCTGACCCGTACGCCAACCAATTGGCGGCCGAAACCGCCCTCAGCCAATCGCAACTGGCCGAGCAGGCGCAAGTTGCGCTTGGAGCACAGGCGGAACAAGTTGCAGCTGATCAATCCGTTGCAACGTCGAATTCGGCCATTGCGCAGTCGAACGCCGCCGCGATCATTTCTTACAATCAAACGGCGCAGGCGGGGATCGCGGGCGAAACGGCGCTAGGCGTCGCCCAAACGCAGGCGGGGCAATCGGACTTCAGCGCCTTGACGGCAGGCCTGACGGCGTTCGGCGCGCAATCGCAGGCGGGGGCCGCGTCGGGTTCCGCCAATGGGCTAGACGCCTACCTGACGTCGATCGGCGCGACGTTCAGCGATACGCACGGCCCGAATTCGTTTACGGCGCAGGACACCGGCGCGGCCGGCAGCGGCGTCGCGAACCTCAATCAACAAGGTCTTTCGACATATTACAATAATTATGGCAGCGGCTTTTCCGCCGGAGCCGGATATGGCGGGGCCTCGGGCGAAAGCTCGGGTTGGGATATTTACGGCGGCCCCGCCACGCCGCTCGCACAGATCGCAGGGGCGGCAAATCTCGGGACCATGACCACGTCGGCGAATTCGCCATTCGCAGCGAGTGACAATTTGCTCGGGGGCCTTTGGGCGAAGGCCATTTCGGCCTATTCGACAAATCAGGCGAGTGTGATAAAAAGCATTCCAACGCCCGCTCCTGTTACGGGCCTGACGCTGGCGGGGAGTATTCAGCAAATTGGCGCTGCGGCCTAGCGAGGACCGGATAGACATGCTCGAACGCCGCATTGACGCCTTGGAGAAGACAGCCGAGCGCGAGGCTGGCGGGGCCAAGGTATGGGCCGACATTCGCGCGGCCCTCATCGCCCTGGCGGCCCTGGCAAGCCCTTGGATCATGCATTTTTTGGTAGGCAAATGACTGAGCCGTTTCGAGGCCCGCTCGTTTACAGCGGGCCGAGAGGCGAAGGAAGCAGGTAAATGACTGAGCCGTTTCGAGGCCCGCTCGTTTACAGCGGGCCGAGAGGCGAAGGAAGCAGGTAAATGAATGGCGATCGCAGCGATAAGATACAACAATCCGGGGAACGTCTCGCTTCCGATCAAAGGCTGGTCGGGAGCGGGCTTTATTGTCGGAATTTCGGGGCAGCCTGGATATGCGCGCTTCCCTTCGCCCGATGTGGGTTTCAGCGCGTTACGCCTACAGTTGACAAACCGTATCAACCAAGGTCTGAATTCCATTTCCCGCATTGGCCTCTCTGGTCTTTATGAAAACCCGCCCACGCAATCGTGGGTAGATAACGTCGCGCGATATTCGGGTCTCTCGGCCGATGAGACGATAGACCCGTCCGATAATGCGACCATGCTCAAATTGCAAACCGGAATTTGCCGACAAGAGACCGGGCTGAGTCTCGCGCAATTGGGGGTTGGGGGCGCTCCCGCCGCGCCGTCCGTGCACGGAGCCACCGTGGCGGGGGCGTCGCCAGCGCCAGCGCCGGCGGCGAAGCCGGACCTCGATGCGTTGCTGGCGGCGCTATTGCTCGACAACAAGCGCGCGGATGAGGCGCTCAAGGCGGCGCAAGCGGCGAAGACCGCCGTTCAGGCTCAGATTGCCGTCACGAAGGCGCGTCTTGCCGAAATCGAAAAGGAAATTGGATGAAACGGATTGCACTTGCATATGAGCGTTGCATATGTCCGCGTAGGGCGGTCAATCCTTGAAGGGAGTTTAAATCGATGCCCGGGTTATTGGTAGGCATTCTCTCGGCGCTTGGAATGTTTTCGAGCGCCACGGGCCATCCGGCGCTCGGAACTTTCGTTTCCGATCCGCACACGGCCTTGCTATTGACGCAAGTAGTCTCCGGCGGCGTCGCCATCGTCGCGGGCGTCCTGAAGGGGTTGGGGAAATGAAAGCCGCCTTGCTGATCGCGGCGATCGTTCTAACGGCCCCGTCCGGCGGAGGCCGCGAAACGCCCTTCGCGGCCGGAGGTGTCATTCGCTCGCAATGCGAAGCGCGATGGCAAAACCGAACGCATGACGTCGCGTATGATCGGCGCGAGTTTACGCATTCCGAATATGTAAGGCGCTGCGCTCGCGACGATCTGAAACAATGGCAATAGCAGCAATCCGCTATAACAATCCGGGCAACGTTTCTCTGCCCATACAGGGTTGGAATGGTGGGGGCTCGATCGTCGGCATCGCCGGGCAGTCCGGATACGCATCTTTCCCCGACATGCAAACCGGCTTTGCCGCGTTTCAGGCCCGCCTTACAAACTACATCGATGGCAGGGGCCTCAATACCATCGGGGCCTTGAACGGCGTTTATGCGCAAGACCCTGCATGGGGGGCCGGCGTGTCCAATCTCTCGGGGATTGGTATAAACACTCCGCTCGACACTTCGAACGCTTCGCAAATGTCGGCGCTGCAAAGCGGGATCATCCAGCAAGAGACCGGAATGTCACCCGCGCAACTCGGGATTGATACCGGCGGTGGCGTGCAGACCTCGGGATGGTTTGCGCAGCAAGGCGGCGATCCAGTCGGCGCGATACCACAAAGCTTTGATCAGCCGAATGTGACGCCGGGCTTTGACGCCAGCGGGGCGCAAGGTCAAACCGATATCGGAACGCCGAGCGGGACCGAAGGTTTCGGACAAGCCGGCGGCGGCGTCTCAGGCGCGCCGGTCGGGATACCTGATACCCCGAACCAGGGGAGCGGCGGCTTTGGCAGCAACCCATTGACACAAATGGGCATAGGCGGGGCGTCGGGCGACACGAGCACCGGCTTTGGCTCTGGCCCCACGGCAGGGGGCGCCGATAGCGGCGCGGGCGCGCCTATCGTCATCACCGATATTTCGGCGGCCGGCGGCAAGGGCGCGGGGCCTCAGATACAGAGCGGCCTTAACCAAGCCGGGCAGGACGTAAGCAAGACCGGGACACAGCTCGACCAAACGCTGAATTCCGATACCGGGCAAATCACGTCGAGCGGGACCGGATGGCTGCAATATGCATCGAATATTCTGTTTGACCTTTTCCCCCGCATCAGCGTCAGTGTTTTGGCCGTTGTCCTGATCGGAGCAGGCATTTGGTTGCTTGGGCTTGAGAAAAAGAGAGCATGACGAAATGGAAATTTTATACGCCGGCGATATTGCAATATGGCAATGGCTTGCACGCGAAGCATGGTTCGACTGCGAGCCTTTCTATTGGGGCGCATGACGAATGGCGAGCGAACTCCTGGCGCGTTTTGCGCGCGAAGCGAATAAAGCAAAAGGCGTCAGATAGCGATGGCGGTTTTCCTTATCATCGCCGGGATGGTCATGATCATGGCCGCGATCAATGACCAGATCGGGGCGCTCGGGGCGCTGATAAAGGGAGACCTATTCGGCGGAGGCGGCGCGAGCGATTACGGCTTCGTGGTATGGGCCGCCGCGATCATCGCAATCGGCGCGGTCTTGCGCGTCGCGGACCTGCCCGACGCGGGGCGCTTTCTTGTCGCCTTGGTCATTATCGCCTATCTGCTCGGCCATGCAGGCATTCCGACGCAAGTGTTGCAGCAAATACAGGCGGCCGGCGGGGGCGCAGGGTCCGCCACGCCCGGCGGACCCGGAGGGGCAGGGAAAGCACAGAGCGGAGGGGCTGCAAAATGATCTCGGCGCCGGACCCCGGAGATAGCGGTTATTGGACGTTCATGTCCATGGCGATCGTTGTGCTTTTCGTGTTTTACGTCTCGGGCCGTGGCGAGCTCGGGCGGTGGATCAAGATATTGGTTCCGGCCCCTGCCGCCGCCCCTAAGGCGACTGGCGCGGGGCAAGCGCCGAGCAGCTATGGCAGCGGGGGCGAAGGGGCGTTGGCGGCCCCCGGCAATGCCGTCCAAGGCAACACGTCGAGCGCGCCGAGCGCCGGGAAGGTCGCAGGCCCGACGTCCGGCCCGACCGCGCCGGTCAACCCCTTGGAGATACCCTTTGATTGATTGGGGCAAGCTGAACTTTTGGGAAACGCCGGCCGCGCGCAAGACGCAAAAACGCAAAGCCGAAACGAAGCACTTTGCCGCGAAGGCCGTGAAGCGTAAGATCGTCGCGAAACGAGACGCGCCGAAAAAGGTTCCAAAAAAGTGAAGGTGTTTGACAGCTTCCTGACGTGGGTTATCCTTATCGCCATCGCGGCGGTAGTGCTTTCGTCCGGCCAGACCGACGCCGCAATCAAGTCGGTCACGACTTTGTTATCAACTCTGATCGGGGTAATCGTCGCCCCACAAGCGAGCGCCAAATGACCGCCCGAGAAATTGCCGCCCTTTGGATCATCGGCCTCGCGGGTGTAGCCGCGATCGTTTGGGATCATCGCTCGCAAACGAATAGCGTCCTGAACGCGCTAGGCGCGCCGGCAGCGCCCTCGGGCGACGGCGCCGCAACGATCATAGCCGGGCCGTCGACGGGGCTGACTACGAACGGCGCAACGCCGGCGGCAGGCAACGAATTCGGGCCGCTCGCAACGTGGGGCAATGCCAGCGATGGCAGCACATCGCCGTCCGGGCTCGATACCGTCTTCGGAGATATCTTCCACAGTTTGAGCGGGGAGTAGAAAGATGGCAAACCCCCCTAGCGATCACGCGACGGCGGAAGATCAACCGGGACAATTCGACCCGGCCGAACAAGGCCCGCTAGAGGCCCCTGCCCCCGAGGCCTTTGCGCTCGGCTTGCAAAACCCCGTCAACTATCTGCCGATACCGGCCCCCGGCTTGCCGACTGCGGATGCTTCCGCGCCCATGCCGAGCCCACGCCTTGCGGCCGCCTTCGCCCCGCCGTTGCATGGTCCGGGTCCGCTAACCATCGCCCAGAGCTCGATCGGGTTGCCATTGAGCCTGGCGGGTGGGCAGCAACCCAACCAGGCGAACCTTATCCCGCTGATCGCGTTCCCCGTGCTTTCAAGGCAAGGGGGGATCAAAAATCCGGCGTGGGCCATTCCGGTTGCGATCGCAGGACTTTCGCTCATAAACGCAAGGGCGACCTATCACGATCTCAAAATGACGCCGGGCATCCGGGGGATACAGATAAGCTACCCCGTCGCGGCTCCGGGGTTGGTCACGATCGTGCAAAACGGAACCAAGATGAGCTACAGCCTTCCGGTTACGGCGGGCAATTACTTTCTGCCGCTCTACATGGCGCGGGAATGGCTCGATCTCACGATCTCCGTTGCGGGCGGAAATTTCCCCGCCGGCTCGACGTGCGTTTTGCTCAGCGAAGAGCAATTGCCGGCATATGTGGCGTAGGGGATTGAAACCGGCCCCCTTTGTTCTTTTCCGCC
>JGI26341J46601_10000453_pt1 | contig 12840 bp, 20 predicted proteins | sample BogFormECP12_OM3_FD_46601 | JGI IMG/M metagenome (IMG submission 46601) | reverse complement strand
CGTTAAATGCGCTGGTCTCAAATGCTGAATTTTGGTCTAGGCTGGTCAATAACCAGGGCGGAGCAAGCGGCGCAAACAGGTTAAGCGTTGATATCCGGGTAAGAGCCATAGTCCTTAAGAATTAAGCTGTAAGATAATTGTGCCGTTTGCGTTCAAAACCGGCGCAACCGTCGCGTTAACCTGNTGGGTNACCCCNCCAAAATTGGCCGGGTTTTGCACCCANGTTGTNAGCGCNGCCATCACATCAGNNGNCAATAAAGTTATTTGCATTGTAGGCATAGAATTTTAACCCTTGGACACATCCATTTTACGATAGTTAACCACCATTGCTTGAAGTATGGCTTGCGCGGAGGTAACCGTAATATTGAGCCCCATGTTGCGTTCTTCGAAGGGGACCGCGCATTGAATCAAGAGATATTGCATACTCACCGTCCCTTGCCAATTGCCCTGGACTCCAACCCCGGCCGCCGCTTTATACGCGACCGCAGCCGCTTGCCATGTGCTGCCGATTACAGTGAAGTTTGCGGTGTAAGGGCCGGTTGCGAATACCGGCAAATATTCAACTGAATTTTGATATTTTGTATTGAATACCGTCCAGCCGCCGGTTGCGATCCCGGCTGCAGTTCCCGAGCTGCATATCGCCACGATAAGATCATTCGCGTTAACAGTGGTTAAACTTACGCCGGCTGAGCCTGAGCCCGAGCCGGAATTAACAGCCGTGACATCAACCGGAGCCACTAACGCCATGCCGGGAAATTCCCAAAGTATAATCTCGTTAAGGTTTGATGAACCGCTGAGAGTGACAGTCACAATGCACGCGCCGGGGGCGGTATTAGCAAACCGCCAGATCGATACGTAATTGCCGGAAACGGCGTCTTGGGTCCATGTCTGGGTAAGCGAATCGGCTACCCCGGTCACAGTTACTACGCTTGAGATAAATGCCACTAGCAAACTGCCCGCCCGCACATTAACCGAATACTGCGCTTTAAAAGTTGCGCCAGCAACATTCTGTGGCGTGTTGATCGGGCCTTGCGCGACGCTCGGGCCGTTAATCCAGTTGCCAATCACCCCGGCTCCATTGATCCATTGGCCTACGTTCGGGTTGAAGTTGTACGTTAATGAGCCGCCGCCTCCGCCCTGTTTCGGGCCGATAACGATGTTGTCACTGCCGACTTCAGCAATCGTGATTGTAGCCGCGCCGAAGATAACCATCTGAATTGCGGCGTTTGTAAACATGTCATAACGCAGCAATGAATAAAAACTCCATAGCTTGGTGTTGAACTGGCTGGTTACGCTCGCCGTGCTGGACCCAAACAGGTTGTAAATGTTAGTGCCGTCTGAGTAATAGACAATCGATTGGTTGTTTGTGATGGCTGAACTAACCGCGCCACTAATCCATTTACAAACCCCGGTCCCGGACCCGGTTACCGGGATCACCCGGAACCACATTAAATCAACCGAGTATCCGAACACGGTAAAATTGTTGTCTCCGCCCCATTGGACTTGCCAAAAGATGCACGGTTTATTTAGAACTACTCCGTATGCGGCTGAAAAACTTGACCCGGCTGAAACGATATTTTGNAAGAATCCGTCTAAAACCCCGGAAATTTTTGTGGGGGTAGCGCCGGACAATTGCCAGAACCCGTTCAGATTCGCGAAGTACAGGTATGCGCCCCAGAGGATGACGCCCCATTTATTAATCATCCCAATCTGGCTGGTTAATGTCGGCTGCTGAAACGTGAGCACCGCCGGGGTGCCGACATCGACAAGGTTATTGATCGTTTTCCACCAGTTGCTACCCCCTAAGTAAAGGCTTCCCTGGCAGTTGAACATCCCTAAAACCGGGTTGGTGCACCCGTGATCAGTGATAATGAAGCTGCCTGAATCGCCCCCAAGCGAGTTGTATGTGCCGGCATTAGTCCACGTGATAACAAGGCCGTTCGCGAGCCAAAGTCGGCCGGAATATGCACAAATGAAATTTGCGGGGGTGCCTGTTAACGCCGCAATCGTAGTCAAGACTGCTCCGCTCCAACTGAACGTCTTGGATTGGCCCGAGTCGCAGATCAACATGAACGTGCCTTGCCAGCTCGTGATATCGCATGAGTTTGGCGTAGTGGTAAACCCGGTTCCGACCGTTACAATCGTGCCGCCGTTTGACACCTGGTATAACTTCCCGTCCGAACACAGGTAGTAAGTGTACAGGTTGCCGTTAAGAATGTCGGTATAACTCCAAATCAGAGATGCCGCAAGCGTTGCAATCAGGGGGCCGGGGCCTGGCACTTGCTGAAAGCTGGACAGTTGCGGCATCCAATTGATCAGCTCATCCTGTTCAACATCCGATATAGTTAACCGGGATGAGAGACTAAACTTGTTGAGCGCACCCCAGCTAATTGCGCCGATATACCCGGTAATCGGGCTCTGGGCGATCGGCGGAACTTGCCATTCCTCATCAGCTTCTATTGTGCGTTGGGATGGCATTAATCAGTGATCTCGATAGTTGCGGTGTAAGTCGGTTTTTGGGCGATTGATTGCGCGGCAACCCCAGGCACCGGCGGCTGCACATGCTGCGTAATAACAACTTTCATCCACTCGGATTTCTTCTGATGCTTTTGCTCCATGTAAAAACAGATCGCTTCCCGGATCTCTTTATCGTTCAGCACCGAGTGATTAGTCATTTTAATAGATGCTCGAGTAAGGGTCGTAGAGGTAAGGCGGCATAGACGCGCCAAATTGGTTTAGGTGCGCGGTATATTTGTCTTCCATCTTTTTAGAGCTTTCCATGTCATCATTATTTTCCCAGGCCCAACTCGCCGCCATGAGCGGCACCAGGGCATCGGAAACACCGGCTGGAATAGCTGTTTCCTGGTCGGTGTAATTGACCATGTAAACTGGAAGCCACGTGCACCGGATCTCAGCCTGGAACGTGTTGCCGGCCGGGGGCGGCTCAAGGTAAACAATACTCCCGAGATCCAGGACCCCGAACGCTTCGCAAAGACTGTTTACCGGGTTAATCCGGTATCGTTCATTGAGCACGTTGAATGGCAACGGGCGCAACGGTATTTTGATATACGGCGGAGTTGGCGTCTGAACGAAATTAACGAATAAAATTGCCTGAATCGCCCGCGCAAGGCTAGATGCAGGAAGAGCCTGAACATAAGGCAGGATGTAACTGAACGGGTAGGCGTCTTGCCCGCTAATGAGCGGAATAAACGGCAGAGCTTGCGGGCTGTAAGTGTCGGTTACAATTCGATCCCGCGCGAGATTGATGCAGTTTGTTAGCTGCGAATCGGTAAATGTGACCGAGTTGACGTCGTGCAGGATGAACCTGGTCGTCTGCAAATATGACTGAAGCGTAGACACATCGCGTTACTTCAAGGGAGGCTCGCTTGTCAAAGCTGTATCAAGATCAACAACGCGCCCTTGGGAAATATCTTTCAGGCTGGCCTCGAACGAAGGAGGTATATCGGCAAAGTTGATCTCGGGCCAGGACATCGTAAAATAGTAACAGGCGTCCGGCTGGCTCATCGCATGAACTCTTCAGCCGTCATCCGGGTGCTGATTTTCTTCATCTTGAACGTGACGCCGTTCGTATACCAATCTTCGAAAGCCGGGTCATTGGTCCGGTACCGCGGGTTATGCGTCGCGTCGAAGGTGTCTTCCGGATAACGCAACACCTCGATCTTCGGGCAGAGCCCGCTAAGCCGGTTGTCAAACCAGCTATCTTCATCGTCTTCCTTCGGCCATTTTGAGCGCCGTAGTTCGCCGCTCACCGGGTCGAGCTCGACAGCCCAATGGAAATACGCGACTTCCAAAGGCACAATATTGAACACCGGTTTGTCGCCCGGCCTGCTCACGATGTACGTGTACGGTTTGCCGCCGTAAAGCCAGGTCGGTTCCATTAGGATCGGTCGCCCGCCTTTGCGGATCGGCCACGGAATGTTCGGGCCTACCCCGTTATTGATAACGCCAACATATACGTCTGTGCTCATGACATGATTAATTGCTGAATCCTGTAATAGACAATGTTGTTCAGGGTTGCGCCGGAAAGCAATTGAAGAGTTAAGCCATCGGTGCAAAACCAGTTCCAGCCGGAGACGCCAGCAACAAAGGTCACTAACGGAGATACGCTCGTAAATGTGCCCGCAATATTAAGCTGGATCACGCCAAAGGTTGCGCTCGATGTGATGAACCCAATGCCGGGCGCGGGCAGATACCGGTACGTGACGACACCGGCAAGCTGCTGGCTTTCCGGGATAGCCCAGGTTGAATCCGGTGTCAGAACAGTGCCGGCAACCGGCTGCGGAAAATCTCCGGTGGGAATTGTAAATGTGCCTGATTGACGATAACTCGGGTTTGCCCCAACCCATTGTGGCGCGTTCGGTTGAGCTACAACCCAGACACCGCCCGGCGGCGGGGTGCCGGGGGTTGATGCCACCGTGCCCGGAATACTGTAAATGATCCCGTTGAATTGAACGTAAGAAGTTGCCAGCGCCAGCTTGCCGTTACCGGCCGGATACGTAGTTGCAGCGTTAAAACTTGCGGCGTAATAGATTGATGCCGCGCCGGTTTGCGTCGCATAGTAGCCGAACGCGAATCCAATCGCTTCCTGTTGCTGCAGCGCAAACGGACTCCAATCCAATCCCTTCTTCGCGAATGGGTTCGGGCCATTGGGCGACTTCAGGGATTTAGCAGCGAGATCAATACCTTCGCGATGAAACCGGTTTGACCCCATGTAATCGGCGTCATCCTCGTTCCATTTCGAGTTGCATAAATCCTCGTGATGCCACAGCGACGTCGCCACGCCTTTAATCGGCTTGCGCAGTTTCCGGAAGAAGTTCTTTAACTTGTTGGATAAGATCATAAACTTAAAGGCTCACGGTTCCGGTTATGTTGTACATCAGCCCGTTGGCAGTTGGTTTTGTGTTAACCGCCTGGCACAGGAGCAGGACGACAGCCACGTAGTTCAGTTGCAAAGCTGGGACCATTGATTGAAAGTCTATCATCGCCCAGTTGCATTTCTCATGGACTTGGATGCTGACATAGTTCGTGTTGAACAGAAAAATGTTGCCTTCGACCATGTACGGATCGAGGTAAACCGGGATACCCATCACTTCTACAGCGACAAAGCTGGACGTGTATTTATCGGTCTGGCTCTCGGTCGTGATGATTCGCTCGAGCGGGAGGAAATCCTGTTGGAGCTGGCCAAATGTAGCCGGCCCGCAAAAGGCGAAGTCAGGCTTCTCACCGCAATACTTGTAAACGCCAATCGCGTACAAGCTGAATAACGCGCGCGTAATTGGCGAGTTAACGTTGTATCGCTTGCTCTGCCACCAGGTGCCCATCGCGCGCGTAATATTTCCCCAGGACGCGTTATTGGTGCCGTCATCGATCAACCAACCCAGGCCTTGAAGCTGCGTGTTGTCCGTGACGTTCCCGGCTGAACCGGTTGTGCCCGAACCGCCGCCGGCAAGCTGAGTCTCCATCATATCGCCGGTAGCGTTCCCGGCATCCGTCATCCGAAGCTCAACCACATCCTGAATCTTCTGTTCGTCCTGTTGCAGGATCTCGTTCAAGTAAACCGGGATCGGACAGGCGATCATGACATAAGGCCACGCCGCCGACTGCACAAAGGGGACGGGTTGCGGGTTATTGAACGGTGCGGTGAACGTTGTAACCTGCGGGGTTACACCGGGCACGTACTGGACGTTGGCCATGATGTTGTCCAAACCGCCGGTTGCCGGGATCGAGTTGGAGAACAAGGCCGTAACCAAAGGCCGCTGGTTATAGATTTCGCAAACGGCATCCATGAAATATGAACGCCGCGTAACCGCTGAAAGAAAGTTACCGTAAGTACCTGTAGGTTCAGCGCCTTGACCGAGGGATAATGGGAAGACTGCCATAAATTAAAACCGGGTGCCTTGGCGTGCACCTAATTGTTCCATGTATTCATTTGAGGCAGCTTTCCAGTTGGCCCGAGCTTTCAGCTTTCTCTTTTTCTTGCTCATCTTGAGCGGGTTAACTGCGGGATCGTCTGAGAGCATATCGGCGCGCCAAGGTTCGGCGTCGCCTTGACCGGCAACCGGGAACCCGCCCATGTCCAACATCGGCACGGTAGACGCGCCAATAGGTGAATCGAGCTGCGCGAAGTATTCAGCGGCTTGCTGGTAGGCTGTGCGCCCGTGAGAATCGAGTTGCGGGAAACTGGGGCTGTCCGGGCTGCGCATCCGTTCCTCGAGCGCGGCAATCTTTTCCTCGTTAAACTTGAACTTGCCGCCGCGAACCGAGTTGCGTTGCTGGCCCCAGGTATCAGCCTGTTCGCGCTCGTGCAATTTTTTCTTGAGAGTTTCGAGTTCTTCGCGAATAGGCGCTTGCGCAAACTCGATCTCTTCCTGAGCCCGGATTGCCGAGTGATCTTTGTACCCGGCGTCAATAGCTTTCTTCAGCAACTCGTTTCGTGTTTCCTTTTTTGATGCCAGGAAATTGAATAGAGCCTCGTTTTCAGGTGAAAGAGCCATAGTGTTAAGGAGTAGAAGTCCAAAGGGTTGCGGTTAATGGCGGTGCGATGCCGCTCCCGGAAATGCCGTTTGTGGTGCCTAAATTGAAATAGTTGCCCATCTTGCCCGAGTCAGCCGACCCGCCTTTAGTCGATTGAAGCTGGAGCAAAACTTCAGGCCACGAATAGCAAATATCGCTCGAACCCCACGGGGTAACGAGCTGGAACGTGGTGGCTTGCCCGGCAAAAGTCGCCCCGGCCGGGCCGGTCATCAGCACCGCAATACTGAAATTCGTGATTGCCATTTTTTACATGCGCTTGCCGCGTCTAAACCGCTTGGGTTTTCGCATCCCTTTTATTCTCATTTCTTCCCGACGCGCATGACGGAGTTGCCGCTCTTGTTGCGATTCGCCAGTTTCGATTTAACCGGGCCGCCAATCTCGCCGATATCCGGCGGGCTCATGATCGGGCCGCGATCGTGGCCGCCTGGGTCCCAGGGTGATTTCGGTTTACCAAAACTTGGATTGATAGGGATTGATCCTGCCATAATGACTCCTAGTTAAAGCGGCCGTCGTCGCCGCGTGATTGATCTGAAGGTGATGAATCCGGCGCACCCTGGATATTAGGCTCGGGCACCGGCGCGGGTTCAGGCGTCGGCTCGGGCTCAGGCTCAGCTAATTCCTTGGCGAGTTCCGGGTGTCCGGATACGATCTGTTTATGGATCGCTGAAAGCTTTGGGTGCAACGTGCTGAGCTGACTTTTGATCTGGGCCAGGTCGGGGATTGCTGCAACGATCTGTTTAATCGCAAGGGCGAGTGCTGCTAAATCTTTGGCTAAATCGGCGGGGCTCATCGGCGGGCTTTCAGGTTACGGCCGCTACTGATGTCTTTAGACCGGTAGCCGGGCGTGCTAGTGATTTGTGAAAGGGTGTTATAAGGCTCTTTATGCAGCCGCTGTTTAAGCAGCATCTTGTGGCCGTAATCCTCGTTAAAGTTGCCGAAGATTTTGGCGTATCTGTCTTGCCCGATGCCGGGCGCGATCAACTCGAATGCGCGGTCAGCATACTGAATCGGGCGCAAAAACCCCCGGTTGCCAGGGAGATTTTTTACGGGGAGCAGATCATCAGCGTGATTGTAATCACGCATGTTGTCTGCCTTGTAAGGTTTGTGATGCATCGGTTAGGGGCCTCCTGGGGGTTTCATTGGGATCGGGCCTTGAGGCGGGGCCGGGTTCGGCTGCGCGCCGGGTGCCATTGGCGGGCCGCCTGCCGCCTGGCCTGGGGGCCCTTGTTGCGGACCTGGTTGCGCCATGCCGCCGCCTTTCATGGTTTCAGGATCAGGAGCGAAATGTTTTGCGAGCGTATGCCAAGCTTTGTCGATTGCTTCCCCATGCTTGGTGTATGGGTTAGCTGCCATGCGCGCCAGGTGCAGTTGCGCCATTGCTTTACGGGCGAAATCCTGGGCGAGCGCTTCGAGGCCGGCCGGAGGCACATTCTGCGGGGTAGGCCCAGTGGACGGCGGGAGAACCCCGGGCTGCTGGCCTTTAGCCATTGCATCCGGACCTCCTCCCGCACCGCCGCTCGGAACCGCACCGCCCGGATCAGGCGGGGGAGCTAGCTGTGCGGGATCTGTCGCCAGATCGGGCACGAGTAAGCTTCCAAAGGTTCCTTACTTCCGACCGTGGCGCTTCCGGTGACGGAACTCAACGATGTTCGTAATCAACATTTTGGGCGCTTCCTCCTTTCATCTAAAAGAAGTTATGCGCCCACTTTACACGCAATACAAGTAAAAAAGAATTAAGACTCTAGCCCGGCCTTGAAAGACATGTGATCGACGTAAAGCAAAAGGCCGTGCGCAAATTCTCTTTCCACGCCGCGTTCAACTAAAGCTTGGATGCAATCCTCGAACTCCATCCCTCTGAAATCCATAAATTCCCAAGTAGCATCTTCGCTCGTGTTCACAACAAATTAAGCTCTTCGGATTTCATGTACAAAAAGGTTCCCGTAACGAAAAACCATATCGTCCAAAAAGACGGGTGGAAAATGATTGCCGCCAGGTTAACCCAGGCCCAGCAAAACAAAATCCAATTCCAAAGACTAGGCTTCATCCTTCAACTCCGGCAGATTCTTTGCCGCCGCGCTTCATCTCCTGTTCTTGCTTGATCTTGGCTGAAGCAACCATTTTCGCGAACTCGATGTCTTTAAGTTCATGGAGCATGGCGTCTTCCATTGTCGGAGCTATGTAACGAATTGCGCGGCTTGGCTTGATGAGCCCTAATTGGAGCAGGCCTTTGGCTTCCACTTTATGATCTTCCATCGCGATCGGGCTGGACGAATGGCCGTCAACTTTTATCTTAACGCTGGCCGGGAACTCAGACAGCCGGAACTTGCGGCCGTTTGCATCGAAGAGTTTGACAGTCGAGAACCGGCGCATGGATTGGAAGATCAGATCAGCAACCTCCGCCGCCCGAGATTCGACCCGAAGACTTTTAACTGCGATCTCAGCGGACGCAAGTTTTTGATACATCTGTTGCATCCCTTCAGAGCGAACGCCGGACTCGCCTTTGCCGAACATGCCGGGCCGAAGCTGCGCCTGTTCCTGGAGTGCATCAGAGATCATTGACATCATCGTGAAATCGCTATCGGAGAGTTCGGGCGGGAATTGCTGGATCTTCGCGTTAGGGTTTGCGACAGCAAGCCGTCCGCCCGGTCGATTAAAGCTAGCAATCTTCTCTTCGAACGATTGACCAAGGCCGATTGCCGCCGTGCTTGGGCGTAAGCTTTTCCGAAACTTTTCGTCCATGCCTTCGATGCGAGCCAGGAACCAGTCCTGCGCGGGCGTAAGATTTTCAATGAGCGAGATGCCCCAGAACGATTCGGGATCTTCGTCCGGACATATTTTAACGTAGGGCAACCGTTGCGGTATCCCAACTTCAGAACCGCGTCGGTCGCGAAGTATGGTGTCGCCGGAGATTGTGAATACGCGCCAGTCTTCCTGGTCGTCATCAAATAATCTGAGTTCATAAAATTCAGCGCAGATTGGCGAAGGCATGTCGGCGTTCTCGGTGCCGGATACGCTTGGCCAGTTTTCGGGTTTAGCCTGGAGCACTGTCGAGCCGGGCGTAATCCCGGTTATCCGACTTCCCCGGTCACCGGTATCCATCTGAACATAAGCCAGCCGGCTTAAAACGGTGGCTCGATCCGGCCGGCGCATAACCCAGCTATCGAGTTCTTCAAGGCTGTGATAGGAGCGAACCGCAACCCCTTGCTGCCGATCAAGCACCCAACTCATTGCCCCAGTTTCATTTGATACGCCGAAATCGCGCGGATGAATCAGATCAGCCCGGAGTTCGACTTCCCAATCAGTCCGCTTTTGCGGGATGATCGACAGGATGCGGCACCCGTCCACAAGCCCCCATTGAACGCCCATCGGAAAAATCTCATCCATCATGAGATCGTTCCAGGCGAGTTTAACGGCGTCGGCTACAGCTTCAACCCGATCATGAATAAATTCTTCGCCTTCGTCGTCGGATGGGATCTTACCCCAAAACTTGATCAGGTGCGGTGCGAACAGGAGCGCAGCCTGTTTATCGACAGCAGGGCCTGCCTTGTTTACCCGGCCGCGAATAATGCCGCTAGCTCCCCGGCGATAAACGGCTTCACGCCGGGTGTAAGCGTTAGCGCGGGAACCCATCGAGCGGGTGCAAATCCAGAGCTGACGAAAGACTTCATCACGCAGCTTGGTTGGGTTCTGTGGCAGGATCATGGGCGGGTCCTGACAATATCATCAACTAAAAACTTCAAACGATCCCTGGCTTGAGCTTCCGTGCTTGGCATTGGCGGTGTCCCTAGAACCTGAACGCCATCCCGGAACACCCGGCAATCAGTTATAAAAGGCATGTTCTTTCCTTCAATGCGGCCGCACCAGCGGTTGCGTTCCCGGATGTGTTTAAAGACTTCACACAAATAACCTTTGTATCGGAATGTTTTGCACTGGCTCACGATTCACGGTTGCTCCTGGCTGTCATGACCGTGCCGGGCAGGAGCGAGCCGCCTAATCCTGTGCCAAGGGGCGCGCCGGGCTTGATCTCGGGATGCACAGCCGGGATCTGGAACGGTTGACCGTTTGACATCATCGGCCCCATGCGGTAGCCGTCCTTTTCCATGTCGCCAAAGTTGGTGTACGCCTTAACCACGCCCTGCTGCCCGTAACTCGATGGCACGGACATGTACCCGCCTTTATTGTACTTCTTAGCTTTCCGGGTAAAGCTGCAATGGGGCACGCCATCTTTATGGGTGCAATTTGAAATCTTCATGATCTCAAAATTCTTATCCATGCATTTGTCGAACGATTTAGCTGAGTGCGGCGTAGTCGAGCTTCGGGCAAACCCCGGCGCGTGTCCGCTGGACAGGCACGCCTGAATGCCAGATTGCGCTGCGCCCCGGCCGCCGCAATACTGGCAGATATCTAAAATGCCCTCAAATGCCGCACCGCATTTGAGACAGGAAAAGACTTTAATCAGACTCATTTATTCGTACCCTTTGCTTCTAGCCCAGGCAACGATGCCCTCGAGAACGTCAACCGTAAGCACGAGCTGATCATCTTTTTGGGGCAATGTAAATTTGAGACCGGCAAAACTTGGGGCGATGGTCAACATTTTAATTTCAGGATTAGCCGGCGTCCCATACGCAAGTGAAACAAGACAACACTCTTCACTTTTCATGCAGACTCCTGCGAACTTCCATTAACTCTTTAACGAAATCGCTCATGTCGTAAAGCAATAATGGCGCGTTGCCGGCTTTCTCACCACTGGTCTTCTGAGTATTCTCCTGTGTTGGCATAATAATCGTTGGCCACCTCCGCGTGCATTGGGTTTATCCAATCCGGAACTTGCTCTATCCCGGCCCGCTCTTCAAGTATCTCCTGGTTAATCCGATGTTTCCAATCGGTAACCGCGCCTTGCAGAATCTGGCTGGGAGTCAATTGTTCGAATGTCTGGTTGTGAACCGCTTGGAGAGCCGTGCTCGAGTATTCGGGCAGGCCGCCAATGTCCGTATCCAAGACCTGGATATAAGCCATGCCCGCAATGGCCATCGCCATGATCCGGTGATCCTGGGCCGGGAGCTGGATATCGCCGTCGCGCAACAAATCGATCCGGGAAATGTTATCGAGCAATTCTTCAGACTGAATTTCGAGCATCTGCTTTTCAAGGAGATTTTTGAACGCGTGCAACATGCGCGGCTTAGATTTCCAGCTTGTTTCCCAATGAACCGTGTTCGAGTGCGCGACTGATTTATCGCCTTGGGTGTACACGTAATGGGTGAGCCGCTGAAAATAACGGGCAAGCTTTGGCGTGTAACCGAAAGCCATCTCGTTCTGGAGCCGGTTAATCTCGCCGTAAACCTCAGTGCCCCCTCCCTGCATCTCGATGTTAACTTTGACCTCAGCTTCTCCGCTGGTGTAAGCTCCGGCAAGATGCAAGATAACCCAGGCAATCTCGTTGGTGCTGATGTTTCTGCGATGGAACTCGGCGACTTGGATCGCTTTATCGGAATAGCAGAGCAAGACGTGTATGCAAGCGTGATCGCTATGCTCATTTGCGCCATGTGCGGGGTCGCAACCTATGACGTACCGGACCCGGGGACCGACAACCGGCTCAGCGTAACAGACTAGGTCGAAGTGTTGGCGAAGCGGGTCGATCTCGACCAGGTCCGAGTTCATGAAGTGCACGCCGTCGCCGGGGTCCCAGATAAAATAGCGACGCGGATCGCTTCGCTTGGCGACAGCCTTAGATTTCTGGTCACGAAGTTTGCGCCCGTCAACGAACATTGAGCCGCCATAGATCCAGGCGTCTTCCTCAGTCGAAGGATATTCCTGCAACATCAACTGAAGGTTGCCGCCTTTTTTCTGTCTAAGATGCGAGCGAAACCAGGCCAGTTGCGTAGGCCGGATCTGAAAATTGTATTGATGCGCGGCAGCCTCGACAAACTGCGCTTCTTCCCGGGTGTAACGCGGACACTCGGTCCAATAAGTAAATTGGGGATCGGATTGGTTTACTTCGTACCAGGGGTGCATCCACCAAGGAACAAAGATAGCCATCTGGTTAACGGCATTCTTAGCGTTGTCGTACTTTTCCTTGAACAGGTTCGGCCCGGTGGCGGTGCCTTCAAACACGTTGAGCGAACGCGGGTTGTGTTCAGGCAATGAAGACAAAAGCGAGTTGGTGCCAACTTCATCATGCCACCCGCCCATTTCCGTTCCCCAATTGACCGGCATGCCCATCGAGCGGCCCAGACCCCCTTCATCATTAGAGTTCGCGTTTAACCAGAATGTTACCGAATCATTCCG
>JGI26341J46601_10000452_pt1 | contig 12841 bp, 6 predicted proteins | sample BogFormECP12_OM3_FD_46601 | JGI IMG/M metagenome (IMG submission 46601) | reverse complement strand
GACGCCGATGTCCTGGCCGGCGAGGTCACCACGGTATTCGGCAACCAGCGCCTGTTCACCGACAGCGTCCGGGATTTCTACGCCTACCTGGCCGGCATCCTCAGCCGCTACGACCTCGGGGGCGAGGAATACGCGCAATTCAAGGAACTGCTGCTGGTGTACATCGACCTGATCACCGCCGACGTCAACCGGCACGCCCCGGCGGTCGCCCACCGGATCGGACTGATTCTGAAGCTGATCGATCCGCTGCTTGAGGCACTGGCCCAGTTGCCCGGGCTCACCTTGCCGGACGGCACACCTGTCGAGCGAGCGCAGGGAAGGACGCACTCGGACTGGGAAGAGCTCGCTTACTGGTATGACGCCCACGGCGCTTCGGGCCCAGAGCAGCTTCGCGCGGCGGCCGGGCAGGCCCTCGGCCAGCTGATCACGAACGCCAAGCGCCTGCTCGACTCGTCGGGGACAGGTTTTTCCCGGCGGGCCGACTTCCTCCGGCTCGCCCGCTGGTTCTCCGCGGCGGATGACGACGGCGCCCACCGACTCTACGCGGCTACGTTCGGCGCCTATCCTTCCCGGCACCTGCTCTTTGGCCCGGACGAGCCCGATCCGCGCATCGGGCCCATGACGTCGTGGTGGAATGCCGATCCGGTGCACGTCCCGGTATCCCTGCGGGAACGCGGCGACCGCACGATGCGCGGACGTACGTCCCGTGTTCCCGACACTACCGCCGACCGGCTCCGACTGACCGCCGAAGCACGCCACGAGGCCGAGCAGCGCCAGGCCGCCGCGGCTGAACTCGCGCTCACCGGTTCCCTGCACGGCGCGACCATTTCACCCGCCGCACGCAACCTGCTCCTCGACCTGGTGGCCGAGTTGCTGGCCCGGCATCGCGACGAAACCACCGACCACGACGCCGGCCTGCGCCTGCGCGCCGTGCCCGGGCTCGACACCGTGGTCACCAGCTCCGACGGAACGACGACCTTCGTCGGCCTGAGCCTGTCAGTGTCGGGCACCGCGGAGGGGGCGGGCCCAGTGGAGTGGGCGCCGGGCGAGCGGGAGGCCGCCGTATGACGGCCCCGCGTGTCTCGACGGCCGGCCTTGATGCCGGCGAGCGGCGGATCGCCGCCCGGTACCTGCTGTCCTCGCCCATTCTCACCGCCGCCCGGCAGCCAGCCGAGCTGGATCTGGTGCGGCGCCATGCCACGGCCCTGAAAGCCATGTTCGCCAGCCAGCTCGGGTATGCGCTGATTGTCGAGTCCACCTTTGCCCGCCTGGTGAAGGCGCCGCTGCCGGCCTCTGCGCCGGTCCGCCCGGCGCGACGCGCGACCGACGACAGCCCGTTCACGGCCGCCACCTATGTCCATCTCGCACTGGTCTGCGCCGCGCTGCTCGCGCCGGGCGTGGGCGAGCAGATTCTCATCTCGGCGCTAGTCGACCAGATCCGGGCGGACGGTGCGGAGCAGTCAATCACGATTACCGACAGCATCGGCGACCGGCGGCAGCTCGTGACGGCGCTCCGGCTGCTGGTGGCCTGGGGCGTAGTGAACGAGACGGACGGCTCGCTGACCGCCTGGGGCGAACGTCCCGAGGACGAGGCCCTGCTCAGCATCAACCGGTCCCTGCTGATCCACCTGCTGCCGAGCCCGCTGCACCAGTTCGTAACGGCTGAGGACACCTGGTCACAGCGCGATCCCGAACCGCCGCGCCGTCGCCTGCGCCAGCGGCTGGTGGAGAACCCGGCGGTCTTCCGGGCCGAGCTTGGAGACGACGAGCTCGACGTGCTGTCCCGGGACCGAAATGAGCTCGCCCGGCATATCGACGAGAATTTCGGCCTGGTGCTTGAGGTCCGCGCCGAAGGCGTGCTGGCCTACGATCCGTCCGGCACGCTCACCGATCTCGATTTTCCCGGCAGCGGCAGCGCCAAGCAGGCGGCCTTGCTACTGCTCGACGAGCTGACCACGGCCCTGCAGCCGTCAGCTGAATCCGCGGTCCTCATCGACGGCAGCCCGCTGCCGGGCGCACTCGCCCCGTGGCCGCTGGTCGACGCGGTGCTGGGCGACCTGGCCGCCCGCCACCGCAACGTGTGGAAAGGGGCCTACGGCGAGTCCCTCGATGCCCTNCGGGGCGACGTCGTCGATCTGCTCGAGGCCCTGCACCTGGGCCGCCGTCTGGACGATGGGCTGGCGATCTTCCCCTTCGCGGCGCGCTACCAGCCGCACGTGAGAACCCAGCCAGCCGCTACNGGTGAGGAGATGCCTGGATGAGTCAGCAACGTGCTCCTCGCCGCTTCGACGGGCGNTGGCGGCTCTCCCGCGCCGGCATCGTCAACGTCTGGCACTACCTGGACAACGAGTTCGATCTCAGCGGCGGCCGGATGATCCTGCGCGGTACGAACGGTTCGGGNAAATCCCGCGCGCTTGAGATGCTGCTGCCGTTCCTGCTCGACGCCGACCGCCGCCGCATGGACGCCACCGGCGCGGCCCGGGTCAACCTCGACGAGCTGATGCGCACCGGCGCGCAGGGCCAGTCCAACCGCACCGGCTACCTGTGGCTCGAGCTTGCCCGGCCAGACGGTTACCTCACCGTCGGAGCCCTGGTCCGGCACAGCCAGTCCGCCAGCAGCACCAAGGTCTGGTACTTCACCACTGCCCTGCGCGTCGGCGACGGCCTGGACCTCATGTCCGCCTCCCGTGAGCCGCTCTCTCGTGAGGCGCTGACCGAACTGGTCGGGGCCGACCGCGTCACCGACTCACCGAGCGTGCACCGGGACCGCATCCGCACCGAGGTGTTCGGGCTGGACGGCGACGCCGGCCGTGACCGATACGACGGCCTGCTGCAACTGCTGCATACGCTGCGCGCGCCCGATGTCGGCAACCGCATCGACGAGGGGCGGCTGCCGCAGATCCTGATCGAATCACTGCCGCCGCTGCTTCAGGACGCCCTCGCCCGGGCCGGAGAACAGCTCGACGGCCTCACCGAGACCCGCGCCGCCCAGGAACGGCTCGAGAATTCGGCGCAGCAGGTGACCGCGTTCCTGTCCGTGTACCAGCGGTACGCCGCCGAAACGCTGCGGTCCGTGGCCCGGGACACGGTGGCCGCGGCCGACGCGGTCACCGAGGCCGAACGGACCGCGGAACGCCGGGCCGCTGAACACGCCGAACTGGAGGAGGAGTCAAACCGGCTCACGGCGCAGGCCCAGCAGCTGGCCGAGGAAGTAGCGGAGATCGACGACGTCCTGAGGGCGATCCAGTCCCGGGAGATCTTCAANACCGCCGATGACCTCGTCCAGCGTGATCGAGCCGAAANGGCGCTCGCCGCGGCGGCCGACCAGGCACTATTGGGGGCAGGGCGGGAACGGCAGAACCACGCACGGGCCGTGGACGACGCCGGGCGCGCCCTCGGTGAGCTCCGCCAGGCCGCCGACGACACGGCCGCTGCGCTGGCCGCGGCCCGGGAATGCCTGGGTGACGCGGGCCTGCCCACGGGCGGCCTGCCCAGCGAGGTACGCACGGCCGAACGGGTCCCGNCCCCCGCGCCGGTGCTCCTGCGCACCACCCGTGTCGGTGACCTGGAACCGGTCATCCGCCCAGCGCCGACCATGGCCGGCATCGTCCCGGACGACGTGGACGGAGCGCGGCGGCTGGCTACGGCCGCGGCCACTGGCGCGGGCGAACGGTTCACTCTGGCGCAACGGCGGCTGTCCGAAGCCCGCCGACTGGCCGAGACGCAGCAGCAGGTCCTGCGCGTGGAAGCGGAAGCGGAACACCTGCGAGCCGCCTCGGACGATGACGCCCGCACGGCCGTGGAACTGGCGGCCGAACGGGACACCATGGCTGTCGCCCTGGCCCAGGCCTGGCGCACCTGGACCGAGGACGAACAGACCCGTGAGCTGCTCGGCGAGCGAGACTGGGCCGCCCACCCGGCCGTTGGCGCGCTGATCCTCGATGCCGAGGCGCTCACGGGCGAGGACGACGGTTCGCTCGCCGGCCTGGACGACGCCGCTGCCGAGGCCGCCCGCCCCGCCCGGACTGCGATCGACGCCGAACGAACTCGCCTCGACCTGGCCGAACGCAGCGCCGAGGAACGGGAGGGGATGCTGCGGTCCGAGCGTGCGGACCTGGCCGCCGAACGGGACCCCAAACCGGTCGACGCGTCCTGGCTGGCCCCGGACCGGGCGGGCGAGCCGCTGTGGCGCTGCGTCGACTTCACCGGCCAGCTGACCGATGTCGGCCACGCCGGGCTGGAGGGGGCGCTGCTCGCGGCCGGCCTGCTCAGCGCGGTCATCCAGCCNGACGGCGCGCTGCGCGCCACCGACGGCGAGNTGCTGCTCAGCCCGGCCGGCCCGCGGCCCGGCCGGGCCCTCTCGGTCGTACTNCGCCCGGACCCGGCCGCCGAACTGCCCGAGGAAACGATCGCCGCGGTCCTGGCCAGCATCGGCTTCGACGACCCCGGCGCCGCCACGACGGTGTCCGCGGACGGCAGCTGGCGCAACGGCCCGCTGCGCGGTCGGTACATCCCCGACCGGGCCCGGCATATCGGAGCGGCCGCCCGGGCCGCGCACCGCCAGGAGCGGATCGGGCAGATCGACGCCGAACTGACAGAACTCGCCCGGCAAGCCGCCCAGCGAGAACAACGGCGCACCGAGCTGAGCGCCCTCAGCAGCCGACTCGACGCGCTGGTCCGAGGTGCCCCCCGCCCGGCTGACCTGCACGCGGCCCGCCGGGTCGCCACCGGAGCACGCACCCGGGCCGACGCCAGCGCCGCCCGGGCCGTCCGGGAGGCTGAGCGCGCCCGCCAGCTTCGCACCACCTGGGCGGCGGAAATGAGCACCCACCAGGCTGCGTGCGCCCACCATGGCCTGCCCGCCGAGGCGCAAGCGCTCGAAGACACCGTGGCCGCGGCCCGCCGGGCGCAGGAGAAGAGCACGCAGCTGGGCCGGGAATTCGCGCGCCTGGCCGAGCGGGNGCAGCGACACCAAGAGCAGCTCCGCCGGGCCGGGGAGGTCTCGGCCGTACGGGACNCCGCCGAGCAGATAGCCGAAGAGCGCTGGTCCGAGTGGCACGCCGCCGCGAGTGAACTCGCCGCCCAGCACGAAGCTGTCGACCTGCCGCTGGAGCGCGCCAAGGCGGAGCTGGCCCGGACCAGGGCGGCCCACGACCAGGCCGATCGGGAGTGCCGGGCGGCCGAAAAGGCCGCGGCCGGGCTGGGCCCGCACCTCGGCACGGCGCGGACGCTCAGCGAGACGGCGGCGGAGGACGTCCGCCACCAGACCACCCAGATGGTCGCCGCCGCCCACCGGTACAGCCGGTGCGTCGCGCTGCCCGGCCTGGCCGCCGCGGCGACCTCCGACGAGCTCACACCGATCGTGCACCCGGAGCAGGTCGGTGCCGTCCGGTCGGCCGCGCACGCGGCGCTGTCCGTGATCGCGGCACCGCGCCAGCCGCCGTCGCTGACCACCGTGCTCAATGCGTTCCGGGAATTCGACCGCGAGGTCTCCGGCCAGCTCGACGTCCGGCACATCATCGACGACGACAACGTGCTCGTCGTCGAGGTGGCCGGCGCAGGTGCGGAGCACACCCTGGCCGGGGCGGCCCGGACGCTCACGGCCCGCGTCGAAGCCGGCCGGGCCGCCCTCAGCGAACGCGAGCGTGCCGTGTTCACCCGGTTCGTGCTCGGCGGCGTCGCCGAGGAACTGCGCCGCCGGGTCAATCAGGCCGACCAGCTCATCGGGGCGATGAACACGAGCCTGCTCCAGATCCGGACCAGCAACGGGATCGGGGTCCGGTTGGGCTGGCGGCTCCGCGATGACCACGCCACGCTGGGCCGCATCCTCGAACTCGTCGCCACCTCGGACACCGTCCGCTCCGAGGCCCAGAACGCGGAGCTGACCGAGCTGCTGCGGCAGCGCGTCGAGCAGTTCTACGCCGCCGACCCCAGCAGCGGCTACGCCACCCACCTCGCGGCCGCGCTCGACTACCGGCAGTGGCACGAGGTGGCCGTCACCATCCTCGGCCCCGAGGAAGGGCAGCAGCGCAGGCTGTCCCGCCGGGCGAAGCTGTCCCAGGGCGAGACCCGCTTCGTCTCCTACGTGACCTTGTTCGCCGCCGCGGACGGCTATCTGACCAGCCTCGGTGACGACGGCCGGGCGCTGCGCCTGATCCTGCTCGACGACGCGTTCGCCAAGGTCGACGACGGTACGGTGGCCGAACTGATGGGCCTGCTCGTCTCCCTCGATCTGGACTTCGTGATGACCGGCCACGCCCTGTGGGGCTGCTTCCCGCAGGTACCGCGGCTCGACGTGTACGAGGTCCGGCGCAGCGACGGCAGCTCGGCGGTCACCACCCACGTGCACTGGGACGGCCGCAACCGGCACCTGCGCAGCACGGCATGAGCACCCTCCCGCCCGCGCTGCGCGAATACCTGCTCGCGCCATCGCTGCGGCCATTGTGGTCGGCCCTGCGGATGCGTCTGCAGCGCAGCGGGCACGCGGTGCGCGGGTCAGTCGCGGTGCGGCTGGACGACGACGGCGCGGACCGGCTCAGCGGCCTGCTCGGGCGGCCGGTGGGAACCGGCGCGGCTCGGGTGAGCCTGGTGGAGCTCGANGTCTCGCTGCGCTTGAGCGCGGCCGAACGCGGCCTGGTCGCCGTGGTGGCCGAGCTGACCGGCGCTCCGCTGCGGAACCTGCCCGCCGAGCGTGACGCCACCCGGGCCGGCCGGCAGCAGCTCTGGGCCCAGCTCGACCAGCTGCTGGTCAAGNATGACCTGGCCGCCCGGGACTGGGTACCGTCGTGGGCGGAATGGCTCCGCCGCGGCGGCTTGCTGACCCGGCTCCCCACCGCCAGGGCGGCCGCCAGCCTCGCGACCACCGTCGAGGTGCTCGCGCGGATTCTGGACGACGCTCNCCCGCCGATCGGCCTGGCCGAGCTCGCCAGCGAGATCACCGGCGACGCGCACGGCCTCGACGACGGCGCTCCGGCCGCCGCCCTGGTGCTGCGCGCGCTCGCGCTGGCGCTGGAGGTCACGCCCGCTACGTCGGCGGCCGAGCGCCGGCTGCTGTGGCAGCGCGTCGGCGTCAGCACCGACGAGATCTCCGGCACCGTCATCACCTGGGGCCTGCGGCCGCCGGGGGCTGACCGCTGGTCGGCCATGATGCGCGAACGCGCCGACCTCGGCCTGGTCACCCACCTAACCGTGCACGAGCTCCAGCGCGCGGGTGACTTGACGCCGGTCGGCGAGGTCGTCCACGCGTGCGAGAACCCTCAGGTCCTGCAGCGGCTGGCTGCGGCCGGGGTGGAGCGCCCGGTGGCGTGCATGTCCGGAAATCCCGCGGCGGCGGGGATAGCCCTGCTCGAGCGCACGGTCGTGCGCTACCACGGCGACTTTGACTGGCCCGGCATCGCGATCGCCCGGCGCATCTTCGACCGCGGCGCCCGGCCCTGGCGGCTCGGGCGCGAGGACTACGTCGACGCGGTTGACCGTCTTGAAGCCGGCAACCGGCTCGGCCTGAGCGGCCGCGCCGAAGCGACGCCGTGGGACGAGGGGCTGTCCGCGGCCATGACGGCAGCCGATGTCGCGGTCCACGAGGAAGCCATCGTCACCCTGCTCCTTGCCGANCTACGGTAACCGCCNCGCCGATCCGCTCCGGGCCGATCAGTCCCGGAGCTTACGGAGAATACGGGCCAGGTCGGCGCGGTCTGTCTCGCTGAGCTGGCCGAAGACCCGCTCGGCTTCGGTGCCACGGGCCGCGCGGATCGCGTCGAGGACGCCGGTGCCCTGCTCGGTCACCTCGACCAAGGTGGCGCGCCGGTCACCCGGGTCGGCCCGGCGCCGGACCAGGCCCCGGGATTCGAGGGCGTCCACCACCTCCGTGGTCGAGCGGGGCGCTATATGCAGATGGTCGGACAGTACCGAGAGCCGCACCGTCCCATGGCGCTTCAGCATGCGGAGGGCGCGCAGGTGAGCCGGGGTGATGTCCCATGGCGCCAGCGTTTCCTGGGACATCTCGCGCAACCGACGCGCGACGTCCCAGAACGCCTCGGACAGCGACTCGTCGCCGACCGAGTCGCGCCCAGCGGCCGTACCGCGATCCTGGGTCACGGGAATAGCGTACCAGTTTTTACTGTTTCAGCCTCATAATGAGGTAACCTCAGCACTCGAGGAGCCTCAGCATACTCGTTTCCGGCGCCCGTACATCCGGGCGAGCCATCCCGACAGAATGGAGAACCTCTTGGAGTCACCACAGACGAATCGAGATCTCAGTACCAGGGGCCGGACCCACGGCTCGAGGACCGTTACGGCCGCGGAGAAGGCGCAGGCACGCGAGGTGTCCCTGCGCCGCATAGGTCACCTGTTCACCCCCTACCGATGGCAGCTGGCCATCGTCACCGCCATCATCGCCGCCTCCGCCGTGGTGGGGCTGGCCTCCCCGTTCCTGCTCCGCGCGGTCATCGACAACGCCCTCCCGGAAAAGAACGTCCGGCTGCTGGCCTGGCTGGTGATCGCCATGGTCGCCGTCGCCGCCGTGACCTCTGCGTTCGGCGTCGTGCAAACGTGGATCAGCACCAAGGTGGGCCAGCACGTCATGCACGGGCTGCGCACCAGTGTCTTCACGCACCTGCAGCGGCAGTCGATCGCCTTCTTCACCCGTACCCGCACGGGCGAGGTCCAGTCCCGTATCCAGAACGACATCGGCGGCATGGAGAGCGTCGTGACCTCGACGGCGACCTCGATCGCGTCCAACCTCACTACCGCGGTTGCCACCGCCGTCGCCATGGTCGCCCTGTCCTGGCGGCTGTCCCTGATCTCGCTGGTCGTCATGCCGCCGGCCATCTTCCTGACCCGCAAGGTCGCCCGCATGCGCCGGGCCATCACCACGGAGCAGCAGCGCGAGCTGGCCGACCTCAACGTCACCGTCGAGGAAGGACTGTCGATCAACGGCATCCAGCTGGCCAAGACGATGGGCGCCGGGCCCGCCCTGGTGCGGCGGTTCACCGCCTCCTCGGCCCGCCTGATCGACCTGGAGCTGCGCTCCCAGCTGGCCGGCCGCTGGCGGATGGCCTCGCTGAGCATCATCTTCGCCGCGATCCCCGCGATCATCTACCTCGCCGCCGGGCTGCCCGTCACCGCCGGTACCGTCAGCATCGGCACCCTGATCGCCTTCACCACCTTGCAGAACGGCCTCTTCCGGCCGATCACCGGGCTGCTCAGCACCGGCGTCTCGGTGATCAGCTCGCTGGCGCTCTTCGCGCGGATCTTCGAGTACCTCGACCTGCCCGTCGAGGTCGACGACCCGGCCCACCCGGTCCAGATCGACCCGGCCAAGATCACCGGGCACGTCCACCTGGAGAACGTCGGCTTCACCTACCCCGGCGCCGACCGGCCCGCGCTGTCCGGCATCGACCTGGACGTCCCGGCCGGCCGCACGCTCGCTCTGGTCGGCGAGACCGGATCGGGCAAAACCACCCTCGCCTCGCTGGTCGCCCGGCTCTATGACCCCAGCGCAGGCAGCGTCCGCATCGACGGCATCGACATCCGCGAGATCAGGCTCACCGACCTGGCCGCCATCGTCGGCGTGGTCAGCCAGGAGACCTACCTGCTGCACACCACCGTGCGGGAGAACCTGCGCTACGCCAAGCCCGGGGCCACGGACGCCGAGATCGAGGACGCCGCCCGTGCGGCCCAGATCCATGACCTGATCGCCGGGCTGCCCGACGGCTACGACACCGTGGTCGGCTCGCGCGGGCACCGCTTCTCCGGCGGGGAGAAGCAGCGCCTCGCCATCGCCCGGACCCTGCTGCGCGACCCGCGCGTGCTCGTCCTTGACGAGGCCACCAGCGCCCTGGACACCGAGACCGAACGCGCCGTCCAGAAGGCGTTCGACACCCTGGCCAGGGGCCGGACCACCATCACCATCGCCCACCGGCTCTCCACCGTGCGCAACGCCGACCAGATCGTCGTGCTCGATCACGGCCAGATCGCCGAGGCCGGCAACCACGCTAGCCTGATAGCCGACCACGGCCGCTACGCCGCGCTCGCCGCGTAGACAACCGGCAACGCCGAGGCGTCTCGAGCGCTAACGGGTGTTCCTCCAGCGGCGAGCCCTGGAAGTGGCGGCGGAAGAAGGGGAGGCGGCCTGAGGCGGCGGGTCTCAGCGGGCGGGCTGGGTCGCCTCTAGCCGGTCCAGGACGCGGGAGGTGACCATCTAGCTGCCGGGNCGAGGAGAGAAAGTGTGTAGCGCAACAGCTACAATGTAGTTGTGACGACTCCGCTATCCATCCGCTTTACCCCGTCGTTGCTGGCCCGGCTGCGGCAGCGCGCGAATGCNATGCCGGGCGCCAGCGCCGCTGGCTTGGCGCAACGGCTCATCGACGAGGGCCTGCGGATGGCCGATCACCCGGGCGTGATCTTCAAGGATGGGCCGTCCGGCCGCCGGGCCGCGCTGGCCTACGGGCCCGATGTCTGGGAGGTCATCAAATTCCTCCGCGAAGTCGATGAGCGCGGACCCGCCGCGATCGACGCCGCGGCCGAGGTNTTCGCCGTCGACACCAGCCGGGTCAATACGGCGATNAGCTACTACGGCGATTACTCTGACGAGATCGACGCGGAGATAGCAGAGGCCGACGAGGCTTCGGCACGTGCNGAAGCTGCGTGGCGGGTTCAGCAGCAACTCATCGCATGAACCAGCCGCCTGACGTAAGGCTCCTGCTAGACGAGATGTTCTCGCCCGCAATCGCGGCAGAACTACGCGAACTCGGCCACGACGTAATCGCAGTCGCGGACCGGCCTGATCTACGCTCAAAGTCCGATGAGGAGATATTCGCGTGGGCGAGCGTAGAAAAGCGATGGCTGCTCACGGAGAACGTGAAAGACTTCAGGCCAATCATGTTGCGGGCCTTGCCGGCCGGGCCGCCCGGCTGCGGGCTGCTGTTCACAAGCAGCCGGGCTTTCCCCAGGTCCAGGAAGAATTCCGGCTCGCTGATCAGGGCGCTCCACGCATGGCTGACCGCTGGGCCACCAGCCCCGCCAGTGACGGAATCCTGGCTTCTCGGCGCATCTGATTCTTCATGAGACGTCATCTCCGGCGGAAATGGGCGGCGTGCGGAGNAAGGTGAGCTTGTTCTATTTGATGCTGACGAGACAGTTGTGATGCGTAAGTAATCCAGACTTATCTCACCGGAATCTNTCTTTGGCCATCATCGGCGGTGCCGAGCGGTCTAGCATGCCTCTCGAGACNGCCAGCTCGGGCNCAGCTGGCAACGGGAGGACATGGCCGGTGGCTCGTCTGGCGATCGCGAGAGGCTTCCTGGCTGAATACGCAAAGCTACAGAGGGACGTGCAAAGCGCCGTCGACGCGGCGTGCGCCAAGTTCGCCAAGCACCCTTATCCCGGGCTGCTCCTGGAGAAGCCGCAGCACAGCCAGGACGACCGGATAGGAACCATCCGGGTGAACGGCTTCTGGCGTGGTGTCGTGCTGGCTCCCGCCACCGGCGACACATACTGCCTGGTCACTGTCCTGCCCCCCGACGAGGCGAATGCTTACGCGGCCAATCACCGGTTCAGCGTCAACCGGGCGCTCGGGGTTCTCGAAGTCCGCGACGAGGAAGCCGTCAGGAAACTCCAGCCGTCCCTCGAAGCGGCCNCCGAGCCCGGCGGCAGGCGGCTGTTCGCGGACGTCAGCGACGCCGACCTGGCCTGGCTCGGCATCGACCAGAACGTCCTGCCGGCGGTCCGGCTGCTGACCAGCGAGACGGACCTGGAGACGCTGCAAGCGGTGGTGCCGGAGGCCCAGTACGCCGCGCTTCACGCGCTGGCCGGCGGGATGACCGTGGACGAGGCCCAGGATGAGGTTGCCCGGCTTCTCTCCGCCGGCACACTGCCTGTGCAGGTGGATCCGGAGGATCTGGTCGCGGCCATGGAGCGCACTCCCGGCCAGGTCACCTTCGTGTCCGGGCCGGAGGACCTCCAGCTCATCCTCGCCCACCCGTTCGCAGCGTGGCGCACGTTCCTGCACCCGAGCCAGCGCAAGATCGCCTACCGGGCAAGCTATGCCGGGCCGGCGCAGGTGACGGGCGGTCCCGGAACCGGCAAGACGGTTATCGTGCTGCATCGCGCGGCCTTCCTGGCCGCGCGCGCCGAGCAGGTGCTGGTGACCACCTTCAACGGCAACCTGGCCGACGCCCTCCGCGCCCAGCTCGACCTGCTGATCCGGGACGCCGACGTGCGCCGCCGGATCGAGGTCTTGAACGTGGACCGGCTGGCCTACAGCATCGTCAAGCAGGCCCGCGGCGGCACTCCCATCATCGCGGACGAGCGGGTGCTGCGCATGTGGTGGGCGGAGGCGGCCGGTGCTGCCGGGCTGTCCCTCACCCCGGCATTCGGCAAGAACGAGTGGGAACAGGTCATCCTGGCGCAGGACCTGCAGACAGAGCAAGCGTACGTGACCTGCCCGCGCACCGGCCGGGGACGGCCGCTCACGAAGGCCCAGCGCAGCCAGGTCTGGCGGGCTGCTCAGCAGGTCACCGCCAAACTGGCCGCGGCCCGCGAGTCCACTCACCTGCAATTGGCCAACGAGGCCACGCACTTGCTCCGGCAGGCGGGGGCCCCGCTCTACCGGCACATCCTCGTGGACGAAGCCCAGGATCTGCACCCGTCACAATGGCGGCTGCTGCGCGCTGCCGTGACGCCGGGTCCGGACGACCTGTTCATCGCGGCCGACCCGCACCAGCGCATCTACGAGAACCGGGTCTCCCTGGCCAGCCTGGGAATCAGCGTACGTGGGCGGAGCCAGCGGCTGTCCCTGAACTACCGGACCACGCAGGAGATCCTGGCCTGGGCGGTGCCGCTG
>JGI26341J46601_10000447_pt1 | contig 12875 bp, 14 predicted proteins | sample BogFormECP12_OM3_FD_46601 | JGI IMG/M metagenome (IMG submission 46601) | reverse complement strand
CGGGACCGACCTGCGACGGCGACGACGTGCTCTACCGACGCTATCCGCTCCCGGTCACGCTGCGCGCCGGCGATGCCGTCGAAATTGGGGCCACCGGCGCCTACACCGCGAGCTACGCGTCCACGTCGTTCAACGGATTTTCCCCGCTGGCAACGTATTTCGTGACGGCGACCGATGCAATCCCGGCTGGGTAGCCGCTTCGCGGGTTGCCACGTCCTGGCCGAGTTCTTCGGGGTCGACCCGGCGCTCGCCGACGACGCCGGTCGCCTTCGCAACTTCCTCCGCGACGCGCTCACGAGCGCCGGAGCCACCGTGTGCCAGATGGTCGACAAGCGGTTCGAGCCCCACGGCGTGACCGTGCTGGCGTTGCTTGCCGAATCACACGCGTCGATTCATAGCTATCCGGAGCGGGGCGCGATGTTCGTCGACGTTTTCACCTGCGGTGAGTCGGCCGACGCGGAACTGGCGGTCGGGTTGCTGTGCAAGCAACTCGCGGCGTCGGATTCGCACATCCGGACCGTGTTGCGTGGTTCGGACAGCGAGATCGTCGAACCGATCGCACCGGGGCTGACCCGCAATTGGCGGCTGTCCGAATTGATCTGCGATGTGCGAACCCGGTTCCAGCACCTGGTGATCGGCCGCACGGAACAGGGCGTCTCGTTGTTCAGCGACGGTGAGCGCCAGAGCACCGAGTTGAGCCAGCTCGTCTATCACGAGGCGTTGCTGGTGCCGGCGCTGCTGCTGGCCGACAAGGTCGAGCGGGTGCTCGTCATCGGCTGCGGCGAGGGGGTGGTGAGCCGGCTGGCGGTCTCGGCCGGCGCAACGCATGTCGATCACGTCGACATCGATCGCGACGCGGTTCGGCTGTGCGCCGAGCACCTGCCGTACGGGTACTCGATGGGCGAATTGCGCAGGGCCGAGAGCGGACTGGGTCCGGTGATGGTGCACTACGGCGACGGCTGGGACTTTGTCGACCGGGCCACCGGGTCGTACGACGTCGTGCTGGTCGACCTTCCCGACGAGCGAACCGAGCCCGCACAGCACAACCGACTCTATGGTGTGGACTTCCTCGAGCGATGCCGCGCGATCGGTGGTGTCGTCGTCAGCCAGGCGGGCTGCCCGGCGCTGTGGCGGAACGAGACGCTGCGGCGGTCGTGGCGGCGCTTCCACGAAACGTTCGCCACGGTGGTCTATTTCGGCAGTGACGAGCACGAGTGGGCATTCCTGTCGGGCGTCGCCGAAGCGCGCGACGATCCCGTCGCCGGCATGAGGGCCCGATTGCGGACACTGCCGTACCGACCCGCAACGATCGACGCCGACTCGCTCGGGGCGTCCACGGTGCCACCGAAGGCGCTTCGCGAAGGGGTGGCGCCGTGACGTCACAGAATCGCGGCGGCGACCACCATGCCGAGCGCCAGCTGCACTGCGGCCACGATGAGGGCCTCGTGCATGTACTGATCGGACTCGAACAACTCGTTGATGCCGATGCCGAGCACGATGGTCGCGACCCTCATCATCACCACCTGCGCGGCGATCCCGACCAGCCCAAAGATCGCCGAGGCGATCAGGCCCTCCTCCAGTTTCCCGGATGACGCATAGATCGCCAGCACCACGATGAAGGCCACGCTGATGATCCCGGCAGCGGCAACGATGATGGCGTTGGGTTTGCCCTGGTCGACCATCTTGCGCAGCGGTCCCGGTGTGGCCAGGTCGATGGCGTAGAACCCGACCAGCATCAGCACCAGCCCGACGACGGCGTACAACGCGATGGCGCCGACCCCGCGACCGAGCGAATCCCAGTAGGCCGGGGCCAGTGCCAGCTCGGTTGTGATCATCGATTCAACTCCGTTCATGTAGCGGGATTCGGTGCGGCACGAACGCTGCTCCGTCGTCGGTCACGAGCCCGGCGCTCTCGCGGATTCCGAGCCCGGCGGACGAATCGCCGACGATCCACGCGCCCAGCGCGGGCCGCATGTCGTCGAACTCGGGCAGGGGGTCGAGCAGCTGATAGACGAAACCCTCGGCGCCGTAGATGCCTCCGGTGGCGGTCTCCATGCCGGCGCCGACGATGGTGATGTTCGCGCCTTCGCGACCGAGCTTGGGCTTGCGGACGTATTCGGTGAGCTCGTGCGGCTCGTCGAGGTAGGCGGGCAGCAGGTTCGGGTGCCCCGGATACATCTCCCACAGCACGGCCAGGATCGCTTTGTTCGACAGGAGCGTCTTCCACAGCGGCTCGATCCACATGGTTTGCGGCAGGCTGGCCACCACGTGCCTGCCGAACTGGTCGTCCAGTACCCACTCCCAGGGGTATAGCTTGAACATCGCGTGGATTCGCGCCTCTTCGAGGTCGGCGAAGTATTCGAGTGCGCTGTCCCAGCCGACGTCCTCGATTTCCAGCGCCACGGTCTCGAAGCCCGCCTCGGCTGCGGTCTCCTGCATATAGGTGGTGGTGATCTGGTCCTCGCCGGTAGCTTCCGCCCCGGACCACGAGAAGTGAAGTTCGTTGCTGGGCAGCAGATCCCGAAGTGTCTTCCAGCGGTCGACCAGTTGTTCATGCAGTGAGTTCCATTGGTCGGCGCCGTGGAATTTGTCTTGAAGCCAGTGCCACTGCAGGATCGCGGCCTCCAGCAGCGTGGTGGGCGTGTCGGCGTTGTACTCGAGCAACGTCGCCGGGGACCGCGCGTCGTAATGAAGGTCGAACCGCCCGTACACGTGGGGGTCTGACCGGTGCCATGATTCGGCGATCGGCTGCCAACTCCATTCCGGCAGGCCGAAGTCCGCGAACCGCTCGGTGAGGACCACCTGCTCGACGGCCTGCAGGCACATCGAGTGCAGCAGTTCGACGTCGGCCTCGAGCGCAAGGACCTCGTCCATGTCGAATTCGTAGTACACCGACTCGTCCCAGTACGGTCGGTCAGCGCCGGTCGCGTCGCGCGCCGGCGTCCCGTAGACCAGTCCTTGCGATTCGACGATCGACCGCCAGTTCGGCCGCGGCTGGGTTCTGACCCGCTTCACGAACCACCGCTCTTGCTGCCGCCGAACTTACTGCCGAGCCCGCCGCGCTGAATGNTCGTGCCGGACTTCGTGGNGATCGNCGCGCCTGCCGGCTCGACCGTCGTGCCACCGACCGGGCGGGATCCGACGGTCCCTGAGCTGCCGTAGTAGTAGCGGTATTGATGCCCGCCGTAGTAGAAGAAGCCGTTGAGGCCCGCGGTGTGACCGGTGCAGTAGTCGTCCGGCACGATCACCGGCTGGTCGCCCGAGTCGTCCTGCACGCAGTCCGCGCTGACATGGCTCGGTGACAGCGCCCAATACCCGAAGCCTGCCACCACACCGACGACCCCGATGGCCGCGGCGCCACCGATCAGCCGCCTGTTCCGCGTGTGCCGTTTGGCTTCCGCCGCGAGTCGTGCCTGCTCGATCTCCTGCTGCTTGCGGAGGGCCTTGTCCCGTGCGCGCGCCTCACCGACCGTCGGCGGGCGGGGCCGCGTCGACGCCGGGTCCTGATAGCGCGTGCTGCCACCGGATGGATACTCAGCGGGCTGGCCTTCGGGTTGCTCAGTCGGCCACGGGCCCGGTGCAGGTGGCTGCGGCGTACCGGTTTCGTCCCCGGGCGGGCCGCTCGCCGCCGGCGGATCCTGCCAGGACCCCACTAACGCTCCTCGAATTCGCCCAGGCCCCGCCGTGCGCCCAACCGCGGGACCGGCAGGCAGTCTCCCACAGTTGTGCGCCCAACGCTCCGCGATCACCGGGATTCGCGCGGGGCAGACGCCTCAGAGCCGTCGACCCGGGTGTCTATCCCGGCGGGCGCGACGTCCCCCGGGGCACCCCGGGGGTGAAGGTGACCGGCAGCTTGCCCAGCCCGGTCATGCTCGGGTTGCCGAGGTATTCGTGAACACCGCCGGCGTCGACCCGGTAGTCGGGAATGCGGTCGAGGACCGCCTTCACCATCACCGCGAACATGTCCCGCGCCAGATGCGATCCGATGCATCGATGCGGCCCGAGCCCGAACGCGACGTGGCGGTTGGGTGCGCGGTCCAGGACGACGTCGTCAGGGCGCTCGAACTCGTGCTCGTCGTGGTTGGCGGCGAGCCAGCTGATGATGAGCCGGTCGTTGCGCCGCAGCTGTTGCCCCCCGAGGACGATGTCGCGGGTGACTGTGCGGNTCAGTTGCTGATTGACCGAGAAGTAGCGGAGAAACTCGTCTGTGGCGGTCTCGTAGAGCTCGGGGCGGTCGATGAGTTGTTGTCGCAGACCCGGGTGGGTGCCCAGGTGGAGCAGGCTCAGCGCGGTCTGTGACGTCGTGGTGTCGACGCCGCCGGCGATGAGATTCCAGAGGATGTCGATGAGCTGCGCGTCGGTGAGTCGTTTGCCGTCGAATTCGAATTGAACGAGGAAGCTCGTCAGGTCGTCCCGCGGATCGGCGCGCCGCGTCGCTGCGAACTTCAGGAGGTCGTCCAGCACGGAAGGGACTGCCGCGATGACGTTCGCGTACTCGTCGCTGTCCTGGGGGACAGCCATTACCGAGTGGAAGAGGTTGGCGTAGAGCCGCCAGTTGTCGTGGGGCAGGCCCATCAACCGCATGGTCAGGATGGCCGGAACGGGGCTGGCGTAGTCGAGCACGAGGTCCATCCGTCCGTCGCCGATCCGTTGATCGAGGAACCAGTGGACCGATTGCTCCATGAACGGTCGCATCTCCTGGACGGCTCGCGGCGAGAAGAACGGGGCGAGTGCCCGCCGCAGGGCCTGGTGGTAGGGGCCGTCGACTTCGCCGATGCCGAGGGCGGGTTGGCCCTCGGGGCGCGGAACGCCCATTTCACCCTGGTAGTCCACACCGTCGGCCGCGTCGGGTTCGTATTTGTGCGCGAACGTGTCACCGTCCCGGGCGGTCTGGGCCACCGCGTCGTAACCGGTGACGAACCAGAAGCCACCGTAGTTCTGATTCCACGCCACCGGACACCGGCGTCGGAGCTCGGCGTTGACCTCCAGTTCGTTGAGGTTGAACTCGTCGGAATGATGATCGAAATCAACGACCACGTCGGCGCTGACATCGGGACGCGTAGTCATCGAAAAGCCCTCCAACACAAGGAAGTCTGCGCAATTGCCCTAGCGAGAGCGGTGCCGTCGCTAAGCTACAGCTTATTGGGCTATCTTTGCATTTTTATCTGTTTTGCACTCGGCGTGGAAGTCAAGGGGTAGGACCATCGACGAATGGGCGGCAGGAGCGACGATCGGCGGATTGGCGATCCCGGCCCTGCCCGATCTTGCCCGCATGCGCAGGGAGCGCTTTCGCAGGTTGCAGGATCAGCTCGCGGTGCAGGGCGTCGACGGCCTGGTTCTGCTCGGCTCCAGCTCGGTGGCCTATGCCACCGGCGCAGCCGTGCCCGCCCAGGATGGGGATCGTGCCGCGCTGTTCCGCCCGGTGGCGGTTGTGGTCAGCGGAGATTCGGCGCCTCACCTCTACACCCTCTGCGTCGACGGGGTGCCGCCCGACCTTCCCGGTGATCATCTGCACGGGCCGCTCTTTCCGGATCTCGACGACGGCATGGACCTGTTCGCCGAGGCGCTCGCCGACCACTTCTCCACGGGTGCCCGCATCGGAATCGACGACCAGACCCACGCGATGCTGCGCGGCCTGCAGGGGTTCGACTGGGTCGACGCGGCCGAGGTGGTGGGCGCGGCCAAGATCACCAAGACGCCCGACGAGGTGGCCTGCATCCGGCACGCGCAGCTGCTCAACGAGCTGGCGATGATCGACGCGTTGTCAATCCTCCGCCCCGGCGTCCGGCAGATCGATCTGAGCGCGGTGTTCCTTCGCCGGGTCTTCGAGCTCGGCGCTTCCGCCGGGGGAATCGATCCGATCTGGCAGGTGATGGCCCCGACCCGCAAGCTTGGGCCCTGGACCCTGCACGGAGACCTCGCCTACCCGACCGTCACCACCGACCGGTTCCTGCGGGACGGCGACGTCATCTGGGTGGACGCGGGTATCACCTGGGAGGGTTACGCCTCCGACTACGGGCGGACCTGGATCACCGGCGCCGAGCCGGTCCCGGATGCCCGCCAGCGTGGGCAGTTCCGTCGCTGGCGGGCGGTGGTCGATGCAGCGCTCGACATCCTCGAACCCGGGGTCTCGGCCCTCCAGCTCGGCAGAGCCGCCACCCAGGCCAATGACGGCGTCCGTCCCTGGATCGAGCATTTCTATCTGGCTCACGGCGTCGGCACCGACAGCGCCGAAATGCCTTTGATCGGAACAGACTTCGGTGATCGGTTCGACGAGCGGCTCATCATGCGACCGGGGATGGTGGTTGTCTTCGAGCCCGTCATCTGGGACGACGGTGCGGCTGGCTATCGTTCGGAAGACATTGTGGCCCTGACCGATACGGGATGGGTCAAACTGAGCGGCTCGACCTACGATCCGTACGGTCTGTCCGCATGAGCCCCGTCCCACGTGACCGCGGTGTGCTCGTCGGGACGATGGGCCTCGAGGACGACGCTCGCGTCGACTTCGCCCGCCTGCGTGCACAGCGCCGCGCAAAGGTGCTCTCCGGCATGGAGTCCCACGACATCGATGCCCTGCTGCTCGGCGGTGTCGGCGACGTGCGTTACGTGTCGGGCGCGCGCCAACTCGGACGATCCGGTGTGCTTCCGTTCGCGCCGGTCGCGGTAGTGGTGCGGGAAACCTCACGGGTGCATCTGCTTTCGACCTGGGACGAAGGGGTGCCGCCGGAGATAGGCCACGACGACCTCTACGGCCTGAGCTGGAATCCGGCCACCCTCGTGGGCGCGCTCGTCGCCATCCCCGGCTTGCGTGAGTCGCGGCGGGTCGGCACCGACGGGTTGACGCCGATGTTCGCCGGGTTGCTTACCCCGCTGTTCCCATCGGCCGATCTGGTTGACGCCGGCCCCGTGATGGCAACTGCCCGGCGGGTCAAGACGCCCGACGAGATCACCTGCCTGGACGTGGCGTCGGCTATCGCGGAGGCGGCGCTGAGCGCACTCGAAGACGCCTTGGAGCCGGGCATCACCGAGCGTGACCTGCTCGGTGTCTACTACCAGCGGGTGGCGAGCCTCGGCGCGCCGGTAGCGCCGTCGGAAGGCGTCTGCTTCGCCACACCCACGCGCGGTCCGGTGCGGTTCCACCACCTGGTATCCGATCGCCCTGTCGGGGACGGCGAGTTGGTGGTACTCGCGCCTGGTGCGCTGTATGCCGGATACGAAGCCGGCTTGGCCCGCACCCGTGTGGCCGGGCGCTCCGCACCGCCGGGGACGGCGGATCTCGCCGCTCGATGTGCCCGCGGCATGGATGCCCTGATGGCCGCCTGCCGTTCGGGCAATACCGGTGCCGACCTCTATCGGGCTTGGGAGAGCNCCGGCAACCCCGAGTCCCGGGTGCCGCTGGCCCACGGGCTCGGACTGGGCGCTGAGCCGCCGCTGATTGGTTTGGGCCGCGGCGGCGACGCCACCCTCGAGGAGGGCATGGTCCTGAGCATCCAATCCTGGGTCGCCGACGAGGGGGTCGGGGGATGCCTGGAGCGGGCCACGGTGCGGATCGACGGCGCGGGGTCATCGGCACTGACGCGCTACGGAAGGCTGTAACCATGAGCAACGAGGTGTGATCGATGACGAGTCGCCGCACAGTCTTCAACCACGTTGGACTATGCGTCTCGGATCGCGGGCGGGCGCGCCGCTTCTACGAGGGTCTGCTCGGCTTCGAGTTCTGGTGGGAACTCGAACCGCCCGACGAGGGCACCGACCAGCTCCTGCAGCTGGCCAAGCCGATCGGGTTGCACGCGACCTACCTGGTTCGCGACGGCCTCGTGCTCGAACTTCTCGACTACGTGCGCCGCGAAGTCCACGCCGGGCCGGACCGTGTCATGGATCAGGTTGGGCTGACACATCTGTCGCTGTCGGTGTCTGATCTCGGCGGCACATTGGCGATGGTCGACGGCTTCGGGGGATCAGTGGTCAACCCGACGGTGTCCGGGCAGTCGGCGATGATCCGCGACCCGGACGGGCAGCTGCTCGAACTGCTCTCGGACTCGTGGCTCGCGGCCCTGCCCCCTCGCCCTTAGTACCGGGGTGGACGCTGTCGTCCCGGGCACTGGCTACGTGCTCGCGGATTCGACCGGGGCGACCTCGACTCCGGCGATGTCGTTGCCGGACAGGTCGTTTTGCACCGAACCGGCCCCGACGTAAATGCCCGAGTAATGCCTGCCGTGAATCGTGTTGCCCGAAATGATGTTGCCGGATGATGGAACAAAATCCAGATCCGCAACGGCCGGGTCGGGCGCGGCAGCGCCGAGTTCGACACCGAAGAAATGGAACGCTCCGCTCTCGCCGAGGTTGTTGTCGACGATGACGTTGTTGCGGATGGTGTTGAACAGCCCGGTGCGCACCAGTTTCACCCCGCCGCCGAAGTTCCCGGTGACATCGTTGCCCGAGATGTCGTTGTAGATCGCGTTGTCGATCGAGATGCCGGGCAGCTTGGCCATCGAGGTGCCGTCGGCGGCGCGGCCGGCGTCGGCTACGAAGTCCAGCGCCAGGTCGGCATCCGACTGTGCCCAGCGGTTGCCGTTGCCGGCCACGTGGTTGCCGGAGAAGACGTTTGCGGTGGCGCCGTTGTCGAAGCAGATGCCCTCTTTTGAATTGCCGTCGAGCCGGTTGTCGAGGAACACGTTGGCGACCGCACCGTCGGTGTAGATGCCCGAAGACAGGCCATCGGAGATGGTGTTGGCCATAATCACATTCTGCGTGGGATTTTGGAGGCGCTGAACCAGCGGCTGCCTGACGACCCAGTAGTGATCGGGCAGAAAAAAGGTATCCGGATCGGCTCCGATATCGCCGCCCCGGCTTGTCAGCACAATGCCTGCATTCCAGTTCGACGGGCCGAGCAGGTGGTCGATCTGGTTGCCGTCGACCAACGCTGTTCTGACCGGACCGTCGAGCATGACACCGGCACGGCCCAGGTCATGCAGGTGATTGGCGTGGATGTCCAGGCTCGACGACGGACCCGTCACCACGATGCCGTTTTCGCTCAGGCCCCCGAGGTCGTTGCCGTCGATGGCGATGTTCGAGCCGCTGTCGACGAGGAACCCGTTCGTGCCGCCGGTGATTCTCGCGTTCGTGACCGCGACGTTGCGGGCGTGCACGAGCCTGATCAGCCAGACCGGCGGTTGCGCGCCGGCCTCGATCGCTGCGCCGGCGAAGTCGACGGTGACGTTTTGTCCGCTGATGGTCAGCGCCGTGTCGGCTTGCAGCGTCCGGCTGGCTACCGTGATGTGCGCGGGGGCGGCGGTGGCGATCAGCGAGTTCAGCTGCGAGAGTTGCGTGCCGTCGAAGGTCAGCTTCGGCAGCGGCTGCTGCGATAGCGATGGAAGGATCGCGCGATCCGCCGAAGTGGTGTCGCCCGCTTTCGCCCGCGCTGCCGAAGCCGTGCCGCTGTCGATGTTCAGCAGTTGCGCGCGCTGGAAAACCTGCGTGCCGCGCGCGATGTCCGCGGCCTGACCACCGCTGCCATCGTGCGGGGCCGCCGATGGCGACGGCGGCGGAGACAACCACCCGGCCACGACGACCATTGCCGTCACCGCTGCCACCGTGTGGGCCTTGTTCATCTGTACCGGCTCCTCGCGTCGGTCGGGCGGCCTGCAGGGATTGATCATCGCAACCGGACGCGTCCCGCACATGAGTTTCATCCGGACACGAACCGATCCGCCGATCGCCTTCGCGGCCAGGTTCAGCGACGCGCCGACTCCGTCAGGGGTTGACCGGTCGCCGCCTGGAGCAGGCAAATGACCGTACTCGGGGTGGGATCGGCCGAGGTTCGATCTTGATCGGAGTCGATGAGGTACGTCACTGTGAATTGGTTGCCGCCGACGGGTCGCCCGGTGTACCGGGAGAATCCGGCATCGCACTCTCGGTTGGCGACGTCGGCGATGGCCGCGTTGACCCCGACCGGCGCTCGGAGATAGACCTCTGCCTGGTGTGCCGTCGCGCAGTCGACGACGGTGACGGTCACGACGGCGGGATCGGTCGGTGGAGGGTCGACGAGGCAGTCACCGACCTGCAGGTCGATCCACCTCTCGGTCCGAGGGGCCTGCGCAGCGGGTGGAGCAGCGATGGCCGTAGCCGCTGTTGCGGATGTCGTTGCCGCTGTTGCGCTGGCCGACGTCGTACCCGAAGCGGGGCCGTTCGCGCCACACGCCGCCAGCAGTGCTATCGCGGACAACCCCGGCAACACCGGACGGCTTCGGATCCGCATTGCCGCCTCCTCGATCCGTGTCCGATCGACCAGCGAATAAGAATAGGCGTGCGAACTCCAGTTGNTGGACAGCATTTCGAACAGCTGAACCTCGACGACCAGTGGTGCGTGCGGCGCGCATCATCTCATCCGGATCGGGNTGTTCCGTCGGGGTGGGTCAGGGTTGCCATCAGGCCGGTGAGCAGGATATCGAGGCCGCGGTCGAGTGCGGTGGCGCCGTCGTAGGAGGCCAGTGCAGGTGCCAGCGCACGCACCAGGGGGAACTCGGTGATCGTCAGCCGGTGCAGGCCGAGGCGCAGCACATCGTCGGTTTCCTCGGGACGCTCGATGACCTCCTGCAGCTCGTCGAGGACGTGGCCGTGCAAGAAGCCGAACAGCACCCGGTAGATGTGCAGCGCGTCCTCGCCGCTGAAGCCGACGGATGTGAGCAGCGTGAGGACGTCCTCCAGAGGGCGCAGCATCCCGGGCGGTCGCTGCCCCAGCGGGGTGGCCAGCGGCCGAGTCACCAACAGCGGCACCACGTTCGGGTGCGCCAGGGCCAACCGGCGGAAGTCATGGGCGACGATGCGCAGCTGGGCGGCCCAGTCCGGATTTGCGCTGTCCACCGATAGTTGGCCGAGAACGATCTCGGCGACACCGTCGAGCACCGCCGCCTTGTTCGGTACGTGCCGGTAGAGCACCGCCGGATCCCGGCCCACCGCGTCGCTGAGCCGACGCATGGACAATCCGTCCACACCGTCACAGTCGATGATCCGCAACGCGGACCGCAGGATCATCGACCGGGTGATCTGGACGTTGTCTCGGCCGGCGTCCGCGGCGGACCGGTCATCTCCGTCGGAGCCCGCATCGGGCCGGGTCGGCTGTTTCGTCATTGGCGCAGCACCTTCCTCCTGCTCGGAGAGTGTAGACCTTCGTCGTGGGCCAACGCTGTTGACACCGCGCCCGGTGAGGCGTGTACTGGACACCTACCACCCCAGTCAGAGGCGCCGACATGCTTGTCATCGTTGGATTGATCGTTCTGCTGGTCGCGGCGATCGTCGCGATCGTGGGTGTGCTTGCCAATGCGGGGGCCGCTCACCCGTTGACCGAAAATTTCTCCGTGTTCGGCTATCACGTCACCGGGTCGACCGGCACCTTGTTCCTCTTCGGGATCCTGGTCGGCGCGGTGGCGCTGCTGGGCCTGAGCGTCCTGCTGGCCGGCGCGCGGCGCACCGCGGGCCGCGGGCGCGACGCCCGACGCGAACTCGAAAGGTCCCACCGCGAAACGGCGTTGATCAACCGAGACCGCGACAACCTGCTCGAACACCCGCAGCACGTCGGCGCCACCACCGGCTCACCGGTGAACTCGGATCGGGGCGCGAGCCGCCGGCGCAGGAGCCCGCTGCTCGGGCGCTGGTCGCGCGGTCGGCAACCGATGAGCACTACCGGGCAAACCGACGAAGCCCCTGGCCGCCGTATCCCGGTCGATACCGTCAGCCCGCAGTCGCGGTCTGTGAGCACCGCAAACGAAGGAACCCCCGATGAGCGTCGGTAAGAAGATCGCCCACAAGGCCGAAGCCGCCAAGGGCGCCGTCAAGAAGTTCTACGGCCGCGCCACCGGGAATACCCGGCTGCGCACCGAGGGACGCGTCGATCAGGCCAAGGGCAACATCAAACAGTCGGGGGCCAAGCTGAAGGACGCCTTCAGACACTGACCCTAACAGCCCGGCTGACAATGGCGACAGCCGCGGCGCCCGGGCGATGATGCATCCCGCTTATCTCTTTACATCTGAACAGAAATTAGGTGAACGTCATGATCGTTCTCGGCATCGTCCTTCTTGTCGCCGGATTATTGCTCAAGATCCACTTACTCTTCGTCATTGGGATCGTCCTCCTCGTCATCGGCGGGGTGCTGATGCTGATGGGACGCATGGGACACGCCGTCGGCGGCCGCCGCCACTACTTCTAACCGGGCAGGCGGCGCGTCAGAGAATGCTCCCTGGAGCAACGGCCGAAGCCGCCCACCCCACGCCCGGCGCCTGCTCATCGTTGCTCAGCTCTGGCGACCGCATGGCATGCCGTGTCTGCTCCCCCCGGACGTTACCTACGATGCCGTCGCTGCCGGGCGGGCGTCCATGCGGCAGCGGACTATGTGTTCGACGAGGATCGGGACGAAAGCCTGGATCGGTGCATTGACGAACTGCCGAGCCGCCTCCTCGCACCACCGCATGATCTCGGCGCCGCGCTGGGGGTCGCCGCGCCCCTCGTGACGAGCCAACTGGGCTGCCACCTCGGTCACGGATCGGCTGGCGGCCCGCTCGGCCTCGCTGGTCACAGCGATACCACCGCCGGCCTGTTTCGCTGCCGCGTCCAGTTCTTCTCGGGCAACCCGTTCACTGGCGTCGGGCGCGATGACGCGCAGTGTGATGCGACGACCGCCGCGACCGATCAGGATCACACTGGCCGGCTCCTCGGAGGTGAAGCCCTGCAAATGTACTGTCAGGCCGGCGATCTGGACCTGCGGCGGCGTCTCCGTCCACGCGTTGAGGTGGTAGCCCACCACGGCGACCTGACCCAGCCGATCGGACAACGCCGCAACCAGGGCTGGCAGCTCGATAGCTAACCGCGTTGATCGCGG
>JGI26341J46601_10000441_pt1 | contig 12909 bp, 11 predicted proteins | sample BogFormECP12_OM3_FD_46601 | JGI IMG/M metagenome (IMG submission 46601) | reverse complement strand
TGCCTTCGTGCCACTCGTTCCATGACGTGAGCAAGACATAATCCGGTGCCGCGGCGATTGCCTCCTGCCAGAGCGCCCGGTAGGTCTCCCCGCTCCAACGGTCGGTGACTGGGCGGGGCGGCGGGCGCCCGGTGCTTCGGTCGTCGTAGCCGGGGATAACGGTCACGGTCGATATTTTCCCGGGGCCTGCCGCTGCGACCATTTTCGGATAGGCGGCATGCGCCCAGGCGCGAATCTCCGGCGGTAATTTGTGCTGCGTTTGGCCGGTGATGTTGTAGGTGCTCGCTCCGTCGAATGCGGAGACAAACCTACTGTCCAGTGAATCGGCGACGAGCACGACGCCACGCGGGTTGTCGCGCCGCACCTGGTCGATGACCTGCTGCCAATAGGCAGGCGAAAGCTCCTGCAAGGCGCGGCCGTAAACGAACAGGACCGGCTTTCCGCCGGCGCGCAGCCATGCCTTGTCGGCGCCGTAATGGGTTAGCAGATAATCGATGTCGGCAACCGCGGCGTTGATGCGGCTCGCGGCATTGTCGCCCGCAATTTTTTCGTAATAGGCGGAGACAGAGAGATTATATTTGCCCGCGGCGGCAAGGAGCAACGGCATCCCCTGGTCCTCGAAGCTGTCGCGCCCCCACCAACTCGCAATAAAGCCGGTGATCCCAGCGGCACGCGCCGCCTCCGCTTGCCGGTCGACAATCGCCGGATCATGGCTGTCATAGGCACCGTATGCCGGAAAGTCCGCTGCGTTCTCGACGTGCTTGTTGACGGGATCGACATTTTTCCAATGGCGCCAGGTGCCGCTGTTCGTAGGATTGCCATACCAGCCGTAGTAGAAGGCGAGAACTTGGCTGGCTACGTTTTGCGCACGAGCGCCGCTGGTGATTGCCAGGGAAAAACAAACGAGCAGGACCAATATTAGAATCGACGCGGTCGCCCCATTGCGTAAGACCACTAAACTGACCCCGAGACTGTCTTTGTGCAATAATGGAACCATTGTCGATTACCTGTGTATCGTTTTGAATACCTGCACCAGATTGACAATGCGATCAAGGCCGGCGCGCAGACGCTGTTTACTGCCTTGTTCGACGAGATCACCGAAGGCACGGCAATCTTCAAGTTCGCGGTCGATTTCAGCCAGGTGCCGGTCGGCGCCGATTTATTCCCACTGGATGTCGANGGATGCCGCACCGCTGTTGGAATGCCGTATTGCTGACTGATCCCCTGATAAAACCAGTCCGAGAGATCGGTAGCGTGTGTAAGATATAGAAAGGCCGATCACCTTCACCGGGATGGATACCCAGCCATTGCACACCCGCCATACCTGTGTCAAGATTTATGGAAACCCAAGCTCTTAAGAACTGAGATTTTAACCGCAGCCGAGGCATACCGTTCGCGTGACCATGTTACTCCTGTTTTTAGCTCACGAGCCGGGGAGCCCACATAGAGTGATGCGGACGGGACATCTTTAGTTACGACGGACCTTGTCCCAACGATACTTCCATCACCTATGCGAACTCCCTTGTTAATAGAGACATGTGCGCCAATCCAAACATGCCGCCCGATCAAGACATTAGCTGCCGTAGGTAAGCTTTCCAGCGAATCGATATCAAAAATAGAGTGACTATCCGAGGCGCTAATCTCATTACCGTGTGAAATCATACAATCATTACCAATCAAAATGCATGTATTGTGACCATCAACTAGAATCGTCGACCCATTAGAGGTTGTCTCAGAGCCGATTATTACTGAAGTGTTGTTGCCTCGAAGAATCAAAGAATTAGAATGAAATGGTCGAGATGTTCTCTTAGAAATCACAAGTGTCTGATTTTGTGATTCTAAACGAACGTTCGCAATCAAACGATGTTCTCCATCTAATACTATCAGTTGATCAGAACCGCCAAAGAGTTGAATAACAGTTTTGCTGGATGGAGGAGGGGCGTCGGCGTCTAGAACGATAATATTTCGTTGCCCAGGTTTGCCGGTTAGCTCGACGCCGAAACGTGCTAGTTCGGCTCGTCTATCCCACTGGGCCGAAGGGTCAAACATGTAAGGCTTTGCTATTTGAGGCAAAGAAATCGTCTTTCCCAGGTTTCCTTCGGAGGCGCATAGTGAGAGACGTCGCTCGATTTCTTGCTCGAAATCAAATATCATCGTGTTGTTCCTCATGTTGTTGGAGTACAAAGACACAATGTAATGGAAGTCCCACGGTTATATTGCAGCATTTGTGAAACTGAATTTTTGATCGCACTCTAATCTTATAAAACGTTGGAAGCCCGTCTCTTTGTAATCAATGTTGGGATCGAGTCTATGGTTGAGCACAGGTTAATAATACCCGAAGCGCAACCACAATCTAGAAATGCATATCGCTTCAAGTTCCGGATATAGCCCACAGTTAGCGATGAAGCTATCGAACACATCAACCGGATCCTCACGTTTCATCCTTTCTAGCTGCTGTCCCACGAGCTTCCACGCTGGTCAAAAATCCGCGCTCTACCAAGAATAGTTCAGATGCCCCGCACCACCCTTGAGGCGGCCCAATTCTGCTGCTCAGTAAGGAGCGTCCGGTATCGTTTGTCGTCCAGTTGCTCGAACTCTGCAACCGGCTGTCCATAGAGGACGGTCTTATCGTATCCTCGCTCCGCAAACAGGCCCGGATTCATATGTAACCCATGCGCACCGATATAGGCCGCATTGCACGTATACGTATTTATTTTGATGACATTGATCCTGCAGCACGCGATCGTCTTTGCCGCGTCCTGAGAGATCGCTGGACAACCAAAACCCCAGGATGCAAATAACTCGCATATCACTTTCGCGTCCTTGTACCGATAATCCACCTCCCTCACTAAGCTTAGGTATTCGAGCAAAAACGGGCGCATCCTGAGCCATTGGCGTCGATAGAAGGCAAAGCCCCAGTTATGGGTCAATCCGATAAGTTGCTGACGATGCGCGTGCTGATCTTGGACACACTTTGTGTGATCACCGTAGGCGGCGGCATACCCAACTCTTTCATCGGTCGCGAACATTTCGATCAGCTTATCGAGAATAGATATATAATGCTGACCAAGGACCAGATCATCCTCCAGAAATATAACCGACTCTGCGGAAAGGTCCTCGAATCCGTGCCGCTCTGCTCGATCGAAATTGAGGGCCACGCCTAGGTTGACCAGCGATCTCATAATTCGGCTATGAGGAAAGAGGCTTTGGAAGATTCCGGCGCATTGGTTTATTTCGTCATCGGATGCGTGTCGCTCATTGCTGTAAGGGTTTACCGCACCATCCTGAAAGAGGATAATCGTTCGCTGATCGATATCGCAATCGACTTGTGCTCGTAGGCTATTCAGAACCCTCTCCAAATAATCAGGGCGATTGAAAGACATCACAAATATTGGTGCCAAGGTGTGTAGAGTAGACATTTATGTGCCTCCAGAAATAGTTTGTTCAGGGAATTGGACAACTCTCAACGGAAGTGAGCCAATGTAGCGGGCGCTACACGTCATAAAGCGAAGTGACTAAATCGATGTAGAGAGATCGGCGATTGATATTGGGTCGCCTCATTAAAACCACTGCAGAATCTGCGTGCTTTACAGTATTAAAATATTTGTCAGCCGTGGTGTACGAGTGGCGAAATTTGTAGTCATGAAGGAATATCGACGCGCTGTCGACGGCACAGCTGGCCACGGCAAGCAAGCAGTGGATGCGGAATCTGCCGTCGACGAGAATCACGTCAAAATTAAGGTCCGTCGCTACGAATGGATCCACGGCATATCGCGGCCAGTTGCGTATCCTTTCTTCTCCAATCGGCACGCCCCATTGGCCAACCGCGCCGACATCGACGTGCCGGAAAATGAGCCTCTTAGTGCTGATCGCGCTGGCTATTTCTTCATGTTGCTTCAACCGGTCGATCCACGCGCGATCGGTTTCGACGGAAACGATCTGGCGCACGTTCGACCTCACTGCGGCAAGCGTGCTGCCACCAGCTCCCCACTCCAGATATAATGTGCCTGTGCTCAAGAACTCGACAAAGAGGCCCGCCTCCGGTGGGCTCATGCGAAGCGGAGGTTCGGTTTTAGGCGATTGAATGGAGAGTGGTGCCATTGCTCACAGAAACAGCGGGCACAGGATATCGACTCTCGTCTTCGGATCGTTTTCCGGACAACGACATTTGGGAATGGGCAGCCCCCTACTGATTGCGGTTCGTTTGATCAGCTGCCAGGCAAATGTACTGGCAGATTTAGTAATCCCGTAACAGATGTAAATACGCGTCATCCGGAGTTCCCACTTCTACCCCAGTTGATCCAAAGCCCTCTCCGCGGGCCACTCAAAGGGGTGGATTCGCAGTCAGTATCGGCACAGACGAAGTGGATATAAGGGATAAATGGTATACAAGCGGCTAACGCTGAAGACGATCGGCCGCTGCGTGATTCGAGCGCACTGCATGCGGGTCGGTTTTGCGCGCTGTGTATACCGATACCGATTCCATTGGCTCTAATCGCACAGCATTTAATGTAATAAAGACCGCTGAGGTCACAAGCGCCAAAACGGCCACTTGAATGGGCACCCAAACCAAGTCTCGCGTTTGCCGTTTCTTAAAGTTGCGCATCTATCTATCCGGCCGGCGGTCGGTCACGCCGTGGACCTACCTATCTCAAATCCTTGCACCGGAGGCCGATGAGTCCAATCATGGCACAAAATCTAACCGCACGGCGAGCGCTCCATACTGTTGAGCCCAAGCTCGTCGGGCGGATTGACTCCGCTTTTTCCGAACAAATCGACCGCCCCATTGTTGCCAAGCCTATCGACTCGATACCCCAGCGCATAGGCAGAAATCTTATTTTAGACGTATCTGATCTGGTCTTTTATATTGGCCACCACGCTAACCTTACCGGGATTCAGCGGGTCCAAGCCTGCCTTATTCTTGCGCTATTTCGCGTCGGCGATAACCCCTCGATAACATGCCTTTCTTGGGACCGAGCTAATTCTCGTTTTCTGAAATTAAGCAATTCGTACTTTGTTCGGTTACTCAAGGACATAACGCGTCCCGAGCCTGATCGCACCATACAATTCGACGTAAAAGCCGCGCGAGATGGCATCCTCCCGGAGGCCCAGCTCTTCCATGCCCTGCCGGATGAAACAGAAGAGAATACATTCATCTTGCTCGGTGCGGCATGGGTAAACCCCGATTACTTTCATCAAATTACCAAAATCAAACGTCAGCTGCGTGCGAAATTTGTCTGCGTCGTCCATGACTTAATCCCGATCTATGCTCGCGAGACATGTGACCAAGGAACGGCAGAGGTGTTTCGTGTGTTTCTAGAACAAGCTTACCGCCTGACCGATCTGTTTGTCTGCGTAAGCGAGAATACGCGAAAAGATCTGGAGCGATTTGCTAGTTCCGAAGGCCTCCCGCCTCCCGAAGCGTACGTAATCACCCATGCCACCGAGTTTCGCGATGTGGCAGATATCGTTGAATTCCGACCCAATGGCTCTCGATCATCACATTCTCATATGTTGCCCGAACGCTTCGTTCTTTTTGTGTCAACGATCGAGGGCCGAAAAAATCATCGCCTCGCGTTCAACATCTGGAGAAAGCTGCTATCCAGCTATGGCGACGAAACTCCCGTACTGGTTTGTGTCGGCCGCTTTGGTTGGCGATCTGAAGACTTCATCCGAGATGTTGTTGCGACAAACAATCTCTGCGGCAAGATCCTAATAAAGTCGGATGTATCGGACGAAGAGCTTGATGAACTCTACGACAGCTGCATGTTTACAATATATCCAAGCCTGTACGAGGGCTGGGGGCTGCCGATTTCAGAAAGCCTGGGTAAGGGAAAACTGTGCGTCTGCTCGAACACGTCGTCGATGCCCGAGGCGGGACAGGAGTTCGCACTCTACATCGACCCTACTGACACCGGCGCGGCTTTCGAAACCATCAAGGGACTGATAGAGGATCGGTCCCGTCTCGCCAACCTAAACCTTCGCATAAGGCAAGGCTTCGTACCGAAGAGATGGACCCAGGCTGCCGAAGAATATCTTGAGGTGTTATCCGAATTATCGTCTCAGCCGGCGAAAACCCCCTATGTCAAGATAATTTCCGGACGCGAGTATCTATTGCGTGGGGTTCCCAAAGGGTTTGGTTCATATCTAGGGGATGAGCTTTTTTGGAATATCCGATCCGCTTATACCGGCACACTTTCACAGGCAGGAGTATCGGTCGGTCAATTTTTCGACGGCCAGGAACTTCGGGGGATAGGTGCCTGGAAAGAGCCCGAGGCCTGGGGAACGTGGTTGGGAATCGATGGGGGAATCCTGGAATTCATCTGGCCTGAAAAGCAGCACGCNTCCTTCCTTTGCGCGATCGCCTACCGGATCCTACCTATATTCGCGTCGAAACAGGTGATTTACACGATCGGACCAAAGGTGCATAAATTGCCTGTATCGTCGAATAGCGAGGTCGAGGCAACTCATTTTCTTCGTTGTGAATTAGTGCCCGGCTATAATTCCATTAAGATTGGGATGGAGCTCACCGCAGAAGAGCGCGCCAATGCAGCCAGGGTCGACGGAAGAGCACCAATGATTGGTATATCCTCGATAATATTTGTGGATCGAAGAAATCTCGAAGCACGACTAGACCTGTACGAGACCTTACTTCAAAAGCGAGGAATTCTATAGGGAAAATCAGAAATAACCTAGAATGTAACTACCCACAGTCTTTTGTGATGGCCGCGATGCGCTCGATGTACCGTCTCCCTACCACTTGCGGCTGATAACGTCGGGAAACAAGCTCGCACCCCGCTCGGCAGAGCTTGCGGGCCACCGCAGGATCTCGAGAAATGCGACGCATTGCCGCTGCGGCTTGTTCGATATCGGCCTCGGCCCAGACTTGTCCAGTTGCTCCGGGATATTCCCCCTCCCCCACCGGTACCAGCTCGTAATCGACGAGAAGCGCCGTCTCCGGCGTGGCGAAATCGGCGGTTCCGGAGTAGTTGGTGGCTATGACCGGCTTGCCCAGCAGCATCGCCTCGGCCGGACCGCGGCCGAAACCTTCGGAGCGGTGCAGTGACAGGAAGCAATCCGCCAGCGCAAGGAGCGCGGTCGCGCGAGGGCGGGTGAGCTCGCAATCGATCAGCAGGATCCGCGGGTCGCCGCGTATTGCCTCCAATAAGTTGTCGCGCTCTTCCGGCTTCCACTCGGAGCCTATCGACTTCAACAGCAGCACTGCCGGGGCGTCGCGTCGCGGAAACGCACGCCGGAAGGTCTCGACCGCCGCCAGCGGGTTCTTGCGACTGGCGAAGGAGCGAAAGTCGAAGCTGAAATAGAAGACAAATTTGTCCTCTGGCAGGCCGAAATCGGCGCGCTTGAGGCCCGCTTCCGCGGGGGGGAGCGCGACGGCCATCGGCATCAGAAAGACCGGCTTCGTCGCGGCCGGTGCGATCGCTTCATAAGCAAACCGGCTGGCGGCCCAGACTTCGTTCACGAAGGCGAAGGAAGAGGCCCATTCCTCAGGGAACTTGGCCAGCTCCCAAGCCCAATAGCCGATCGTGTAGGCCCTCTCAATCCCCCTCTCGCGCAGAAAGAGGTAGTCGAACAAAGCGGTGTCGGCATTGAGGTGAACGAGATTTATGGCGGGGGGCTCGGCCAAGGCCGCGGCGGCCTCCCCGCGCTCGGTCGCGATCTTTCCGGAAAGGCGGTCGAGCATTGCCCAGGTCCGGCGCTGCCGCTGCAGCGCGAGAGCGCTCATGCGCAAATCTTCGGCGCGACCGGAGACCAGGTCGGCATATCCGATCAGGCACAAATCGCGCTTTATTGCCGGCTCGCCCGCTAGCGGAGCGAACCGAACGCCCGGTACCGGAGGAACCCTCACCCGCCTCCCCCCGGACTGTGATCCGGGGGACCCAGCCTTGGGGGTTGGGTGGGTGAGGGCTTGAACCGAAGCCACCGCGCAAATATCGTCGAGCTCGACCTCTCTCACTCCTTCGGCGAGGAACCACTCGAGTAAGGCCGACCGGCCCTCGTGCGTGCCGAGATGGCATCTGGCCTGCAGATTCGGATATATTTCCCACAGTCCGAGAACCAGGTTGTTGAGCGTCACGAACGCGTCAGATGCCGCCGGGGCGGTGCTCGACAGCCACTGCAACGGCTGTCGGACAAAGCTCTCAGGCCAGCCGAAGCGCCGGCGCAGCACCCCACAAACCCATATTCCGATGCAAAAGCACGCCCGCCGGGTGTGCGGGAATTGCCGAGCGATCTCGGGGTACGGCCCGTCATAGAGCGGCGCCACGATCCGCATCAGTCGGGTCACCGGCAGGTAATCGGCGACGGCGAGGCCGCCGAGTTCGGGATCGGGCGTGTCCAGGAAGGCGGCGAGGCCCGGCTCGGTCAAATCGACCGGCACGCATTGGTCACGAACACCCTGCGTCAGGCACCAGCCTAGAAAGTTCCGGACATCGGCAGGCGTCCGATTGGGAAAGTGCAGCCGCACATCCTGTCTCAGCTCCCAGAGGAGCGCGAGGACACGCGGCATCGGAATGCCCCTGGGCTGCGCCTCGAGTTCCCAGGGGATCGGCTCCGCCAACCATGTGTCGACCGTTTCATTAGGGGGCACGATCGCCCGCTTCGCCTGTGACGGCCATCGCGGTGGCGCGCAAACAAGCGAGGTCCCCCGCCGCATGATCGTCACCGCAGTCGCGATCGATGCGTCGTCGAGGCCGACCGACCGGCCTTCCTCACTGAGCCAGACCAGATAATCACGACGGTGGAGTGGATTTCTGAGATCGAACCTGGCTTGCAACCGCTGATCTGCCCGCCACAGCTCGAACATCCGGCGGGTGACGGCCGGCGGCCCGAGGATCGCGAGGCGGGGTTCCGGCTCGTCGAGCGAGGGGTCGCAACGTCGCTGGCCGATTGCCCTCATTTCTTTTTTGAGGCGGGCTTCCCTCAAAAGCCCTTGCGGGCTGGCAGCAGCGAGTGGAGCAGGTCCAGATAGGCCGGAAGGCAGACCGTATTCACATCATAATCTCTGATGACCGTCTGCCGTGCGGCCGCTCGGATGCCGTTATCGACGCTGTCGTTATCGCCGGCGAGTGCGTCTGCGACGCGGTCCGCCAGCCCTTCGACGTCAAAGAAATCGACCAACCGTCCGTTCTCCCCGTCGCGTATCACTGCTTCTACCGGCGGTGTGCGGGAGCTGACGACGAGACATCCAGCCGCCATCGACTCCAGCAGTGACCAAGACAGTACAAACGGGTAGGTCAGATACACATGCACCCGGGAGATCTGCAGTACCGTCAGGTATTGCTGGTATGGCAGGTGCCCGAGGAAGTGCAGCCGCCGCAAATCGAGCTCGCCATCCAGCTCGGCGAGCAGTTGTGCCGGGTAGCTGGCAGCCTTTTCGGATCGGCGCCCATAGCTGACACCGTCTCCGCCGACGACCAGCACTTGCGCCCTCGGCCTCTGTTCGAGCAGCTTCGGCAGGGCCCGCATGAAGATGTGGAACCCGCGATAGGGCTCGAGGTTGCGGGCGCTGTATGTGACAACCTCGTCTGCCCTAGACAGGCTACGGCCACTGCTCAGCCATAGCCGCGCCGACGAGTCCGGCTTCACCACTGTGCAATCGACCCCCTCGTGAACGACGGTGATTCGATCCCAATAACGCTGCGGGTACCGGGATCGCTGCCATTCGGTCGGGCTCTGTCCCCAATCGACAGCGTCGAGCCCTAGGAGGTTGATCGCGTTGCGGGTGCGCAGCCGCGCCGGGGTGTCAGACTCCGGCGAAAACTCGCGATCGAAATCGACATCCGAGCCGCGAGCGCGGTAGAAAAATTCAAAATAGCCCAGCAAGGGAACCTGCGGCCACACGTCTTTGACGTAGAGGATCTCGCCCCATCCGTTGTGACCGATGACGATATCGGGAATGTACCCGTCACGGTCGAGCCAATGGCAGACATCCGCCACCGCCAAGCCGTTCGCCACGCCAGTTTCCAGCTCGTGCAGATAGGCATGCGGATCTGAGTGGCGCAGCATCGGCCGGTATTCGATTTTACGAATGCCCTCGATTTCGAGCGGGCGCGGTTGCGTGATGAAACTTACCTGGTGCCCACGCTGCGCTAAATGGCGCGCGATATGAACATACTGACCGGGGAAGTTCTGATGGACGAAAAGGAACTTCATCGCGCCGCGTCGCTCAATGTCCGGGCTTGTAAGCGGTCGCCCATAGATCGAACGACGTGCCGGCGCGCAGGCTGACCTCGACAAAGCCGGCCCCGACCAGCACCTTCTGCAATGTCCGCGCGGTAAAACCGGTGCGGTGCGCCATGAACGGATTGCCGCGGGCGAGCGATGCCGTGTGGCCGAACATCATGTCGAGCGGCGTGATCGGCCCGCTCGAAGAATAGTAGGCATGATCCTCGAGCCTGTCTTCCACGATGAGTTGCGCCACCTGCTGCAGATCGGGAAGGGTCAGAAGCAAGAGACCATGCGGCTTCAGCACCCGAATAAACTCCCCAAGCGCCAGCGGGACTTCGTGACGCTGCAGGTGCTCGAGATTGTGCGAGGACCATACCGCGTCGATCGTCTCGGCGGCGACCGGGCTCATATCGGTCATCGAGCAGACGATATCCGGGTGAACGGCAGGGTCCAGATCGAGCCTGATCTCTCGCCATTCCGGACCGTGAAAGTGCCGGTGCAACTTTTGCCGCGCCGGATAGCCGCAACCGACGTTCAACACGGTCTTATGCGCAGGTGCCGACGAATGAGGGCTCGCCATCGGATTGGCTACCGAACCCTATTGAGCGGCGCGCCGAATCACCCGCACATTGATCGCTTCCAGCGGATCGTCGGCGATGGCCGGGATGCAAAGCGCCCCGTTGCGGTTCGGGCCCACGACGCCGCTCTCAAAAAAAGCGCCCTCGTAAATCACGTCAAACCTGTCGCCCACATGCGGCGCCAGACGTATCGCGAACCCGGTCAACGGCACGCCTTGGCCGCGCGTGCCGCAGAGCTTCGCGTCGGTGACCCAGGGCGTCTGCCGGCCGTTTGGACCCAACGCCTTAAATTCGATGTCGCGCGCCGCCAGCGTGTCGGCGGGCCGGATGCTGAACGCCTCGATACGCAGCTTGCGGCCCCGATTACCGACCCAGCCCCGACCCGGGAAGCTCCGGTCCCCGAGCCGCTCCACGTGCAGGACGATTTCGGTTCCGATTTCGTCCGGCTCTGTAACAATACTCAGCGACCCGGGTGCTGCCCCGTTCGATCGCGGATGATCGAGCCGGCGCACCTCGACATGCGGCGGAACCACCGCATGCTCAGCAAGTCCGTAGGCCGTCACCCACACCTCGCCGCCGCCGGCGGGCGATTTGACCACGACGGTACCGCCGTCATGCCCGATCCACGAGGCGACGTCCCCGGATGTGCCGATGATCTCGACGCACGGATTCTGGCCGCTCGGCGGGGCCGATACCTGGATCGCCGGCAGCGCCAAGCCCGAAATCTGACCCGGCAGAGCAGGCGTCCCGCCAATCTCGAGCGCAAAAAGACCCTGGTCGAGCCGGACACAGGCGACCGCGGCCAAATGAGGAGATCCCAGAGTTCTGGCGGCTGGTGCCTTCGCGGTGGCGTTGGATGGTGCGGTTTCGGCGGCCCATTGCGCCGGCTTTTTTGGTCTGGCGCGGCTTTTCTCTGTCACTGTGTTCTCCGGCATTCGAAACAAAGCACCCCTGCGACAGCTCCAGTACTGGTGGAAAAGGCTGACAAATTGGTAAATGTAGAACTGGATGGCCAATGACAATTCGCCGATTTGATGAGAGATTTTCACAAAACCCGAGAAGATGAGAACTGTTTCTAAACATTTCCCGGTGTCGTATGGCGAATACGCTCCTAGTGCTCAGATGCATTCAGATGATTCAGTCCCGGCATAATCGTCTTGCCCGGCCTTGTGCCGGGCATCCACGCAAACCGGCGAGGCGTGTGCCGCGGCTCGTGGACTGCCGGATCAAGCCCGGCCACGGCGATTGAATGAACGTCTGTCTGGGTCTGTGCACTAGAAGCGACAGATCGACACCTGTTTAGGGCGAGATCAGGGAGAATGGGCAGCGCCACGACCATCGTCTTCGCCCGCGCGGATCTATCGATCCCGGGCGCGACAGTAAACTGTGAGTCATCGGCGGATCACGCGGATAACGTGCAAACCCGCTTTTTCGAACTGGTCGATGACAACAACCCGGATATCATCGTTCTCGACTTTAGCGCTGCACCCCCATCGGGCAGCGACACGATCCTGAGCATACGTCGACGCTGTCCCGTGCCGGTCCTTGTCGTTTGCGAGCCTGGGGACCCAATGACGGAAGAATACCGGATCGCCGGCGCGGCCGAGTGTATTTTTGCGCCCATAGATATCCCTTCGCTCCAGCGATCGATAAAGAGAGTTCTTCGGGTCACTGGACGCGCAAAGCCGCTCGAGAATAAACCAGGAGCAAAACTTGCCGTTGACGGAATGAGCTCTCAGCTGCAGCACAAACCACTGGCGGCTGCCGTGAGACCCTCGTGATCGTGCCGACAGCTCGACACCCAACGTCGGCCGACCCAGAACTCCCGGAGGCGGTCGCCGACGAAGCAGGAGCAGCGATGCTCGGTGCCCTGGCTATCGTCGCGAGGCATCGGGGCATTCATCTCAGCCCAGTGCAGCTGCGCCGTGATCACCGGCTCGGGCCTGGCGAGCCATCGGTTCAAGAGCTGCTCGATATAGCCCGCGCCAGCGGCATGAGGGCGGTTTCGGCACGGCTCAAATTTCCCGATTTGATGCGGTTGGGAGCGGCTTTACCGGCGATCCTGCTGTTGAAGAACGGCAGCCCCATGGTGCTGCTGCGGGGCGAGCCGCAGGCGCAACCGCCGCACGTCGTCTTACAGGAT
>JGI26341J46601_10000438_pt1 | contig 12952 bp, 9 predicted proteins | sample BogFormECP12_OM3_FD_46601 | JGI IMG/M metagenome (IMG submission 46601) | reverse complement strand
GATCAGCCGGATCTTGTCGCCGAGCCCGAGCCGGTTGGTGGCGGCCGAGACGGCGAGCCTTCCGTGCTCGTCGGAAGCGCGCTCGTAGGTCGCGGCGGGCTCGTCGCAGACGAGCGGCCGCCCCGAATCGAAAGCCAGCGCCTTCAGGCCGGCATCGACGATCGCACGGTCCTCGGCCGGGCGGCTCATCACCGTCGTCCAGACGAAGAGGCTCGGCTCGAAGGTCTTGAAGGGGCCGCCGTCGCGGTCGCGGTTCCGTCCGTAATCGGCGTCCATGAAGATGTAGGAGCCGCATTGCAATTCGGTATAGAGCCCGCTCGCTGCCTCGAACTCGAAGCTGCCGGTACCGGCCCCGGTCACAGTCGGGCAAGCGATCCCGTGACGCGCCAACAGGTCGCGGGTCCGCCCGGCCTTGTCGACCGCCTGGACGATCGCCTGACGCCGCTCGTCCCAGCCGCGCAGATGCTGGCTGGCGAGAACCGGAATGCGCCAAGCTTGGGTTCGAGACTTTATTTTATACAAACGCTTCGAGAAGCACATGCCGTACGATACGATATGCTTGCGCACCAAGATCGAACCCGACCTCGGGGATGCTCTTTGCGTCCAAGCGTTCCACTTCGGGCTCCGCGAAGGCTCGTAGGCCCTCGCCGACTCCGTGGGCCCGTACCAATAAGGAGGTGAATGAAGCTTTCACCGAGGGGGACGACCTCAGTGTGAGAGCAGTCAGAAGAGCTGCTCGGAGTTCGGCGTCCTTCTCGACGCGGCGCACTATGGGGGGCACCCATCTTGGAAAGTGCAGATGGTGAGGGTCCAAAGGAATGCTACCCAGTAAATTCTCCAGCTCTTCCACCACCCGCTCTGGGCGCGAGAGAGCCGCCACCAGCTTGAAATGGCTTGCAATGTCATACCTGACACCCACTGTCCTCTCGCGTAACAGCCTCTCAATGTCAGCATCCGGTTTGAATAGCAGCAACTCGGCGAGCGCGGCCGTCGCAAAGCTTCGGGGATTCTGCCTGAATTGGTCAATGACATGGCGGCGCAGCTCGGCGTCCTCCGCAAAATGCTCGGCAAAAACCTCGGCGGCGATCAGCCCACCCCAGTACTCAGTCCCGGCCCAATGGGTGATCAGAGGAACGATCATGGCGCGCATTTCCTGGCTCTTTGGCGCAAACCGAGCTAGGGTGCTGATCTGGACGTGCTGAGCTAGTAGTTGTCTTGGTGCCGCCCTGGTCGTGAGAGTTTCGAACAGGCGTTCCGCATTTGGCTCAATTGGATTTATGAGCGGAAGGATCGAGTCCGCTTTTATCTGCAGCCTTTCGATGACGGCGTCGTCGCTCCCCAATGCCTCGATAAACCTGGACCAGTAACGCAGCACGCGCCGAATATAGCGATCATCCTGGCGTGAGAACATTGGTGCAGCATTTATCTTAAGAAGCTCACCCTTTCGTTCTGTTGCTTGTGCAAACCGGTCCAGCCGGCCAGCAATGGCAAGAGCGATCACCGCCGCGGTCCGGCGCGCATCGTAGTCCGGCCCGACGGTGTCCAAAGCCTGAACCATCGCTTCTACATGGTCGGGGTTTATCGACCCTCGCGCCGCCAGCGATTCCATCCATCCGAACGTTGCTTCCGCCGCTACCGTGCTGTCACTGTCGTCCCGACAGGCCTCTAATAGTTTGAGGGCGCGATCGTCAGCCGCGGCTGATTCCTGGAGGGCCGACACAACGATCAGCCGGTCTGGCTCTGGAAGCGGTCTCAACACACGCAACAGCTCCAAGATCATTTCTTCATCATTGGAGTAGCTTTCGGCGGTAGCTGCGACCGCGCCGTTGCGCGTATGCAGCTCCTTCCGTGCCATCTCGCGGATCGTAGGACGACCCGGAAAGGTCAAAATCATCTCCGCGCGCCACTGATCCTGATACAGCGGGGCGGCTAGGTGTGACCCCGCATTCAAGCATGCATCAAACGCCTCGTCGTCATTTGGAGAGACGCCCAGCGCGCGAAAGCCGTGCACTATTGGCGCAGCGTCCGTCGGCTTTGCACTTAATGCGCGGAGAAACNCCGCGCGGCACGCTTGTTTATCCTCGACGACGGTCGGAAGCATATCGGCCACCGATGCCACATCATCCATGCGCTGATCCAGGAATGGGAGAAACGCGTCTCGTACCTCAGGATCGTCAGGGCCCCATACCTCGATGAGCGCTTTCGCTGACCAGAATCGGAACAAATGCCTTTCGCTTGCGAGGTTCTTCAGGATTTGAGTCTTCAGCCAAGGCTCTGGAAGGACCTTCGCTATCCAATAGAACTCGAAATCGAGAACGTGCGCCTCTTCGCTAACGACCAAGCGCTGAATTTTTGCGACGTGTTCGGGCTTCCATGGAATTTTGTCGGCTGGAAACCCACGTTCGGTAAAAATGTGCCGGATGTTCCAATCGTGCTCGAGCAGATCGCTCATCCCAGGAGCCACCAAAGGGTGTTGCGGATCACATAGAATGAGCGAGCCAACGAGCGGCATCAGATCGTACGGATTGCGATCGCGAAGCTGATCAATCTTCGCTGCCAGTCGCTCAACAAAAATGGCGAGTCTCGTTTTGGCGAAATGCTCAACCACGCCGCGTTCGACCATACTTTCAAAGGGGGAGCGCTTGCTGTAGATCAGCCCGAAGAATCTATCAAAATCCTCGTCATCCGTGTCGTTCCGCTTTGCGCGGATTCGGATGCCCTCCATTGCAATGCTGGGTTCGGGGACCCTCGCTGCCTCAGCTGCGAGTTCCCCCACGTCGGGATCATCCGCCCATCCGCATCCGAGCGCATAGAGTGCGGAGACGAAGTAGGTAATCGATGGCGCGGCCTTGAGCAGCGTCATAAGTTTGTTTTTTGTCTCTCCATCCGAAGTCGCGAGTAAGGGCAACATTTCCGCGGCCGCCAGGCGCGTCGGCTCTTCGTCGGCGGATAAAGAGCGCAAAAGCACAGCACGGCAAGCTGCATGCGTGGTTGACGGCCAATCTGACATTGCGTGGAACGCCGAGGCCCGGCCGTATCCGTGCCGATTGGGAAGCCAGAGCCCGATTCTCGATAGACAGAACTCGGCGGTCGTTTCCGAGGCGAGCCCGTCAACCGCGCTCACCAAAGTGTGCCGGTGGCGCTCCCCCCATCCAGTCAGCTCAGCTTGATCAAGCAAGCGCCCAGCTATACCTCGCGCTACCTGAATGTCGTGAGCCAAGTCGGAGAAGACGGCATCCGTCAAAAGAATGTCGCGAATCTGCCTCCCGTATACGCTTGATGTCGGCGCACGCTCGATGGCTTGGAGCAGCTCGCCCGCCCCCGATTCGTTCTTCTCCAGATAGAGTAGGTAGAGGATTGGCTCCCGCCAGCGCGGCATCTCCGCGTGCTCGGTGATGAATTTAATGCGTTCCGAAAAGGAGCGTTGCGCCAAGTGGCGTGCGGCCAGGAACTCCTGAATCGACAGATGGAGAAATCCGATTGCCTGCGAAGCCTTCTTCACGAGAAGTCCTGCACGCTCCTCAGCAAACGCGAACACAGATCGCGCCACTTCCTCCGCGAAATCGTGATTCTCTGTCCCCTGACGTCGCATCACGATGGTCGCGGCGCGGGCAACAGCCTCCTCTTCGCTGGCCGCGTCGGTGACGGGTCCTCTTAGTTCTCCAGCGTGCAGAGCGAACGCAAAATCGTCAATTAGGCGATCACGTTGGCGCTGATGCATCCCACCCGGAGATACGGTCGACATCGCTTCGGTTGCTCGACGGCGCGGCTGATGCTCCACGAGCTGGTCGATAATTTTCTCTATGGCAGCGAACCTGCTTCGCGGCAGTTCCTGCCCATGCCGATGCAACTGCATCAGCGCCAGCAGTAAAAGCGGGGTCTGCGAGAGGCGAGCAATTCCAGCGTTGCGCTTTAGCGCGGCGGTAAGGTTACTCGCTCTACTCTCGGCTCGCGACTCGCGCCTTGTCGAGTCGACCTTTTCCTCGCCTTCGAGCTCCGCGATCACCCGGAACCATAGCTTTGCCAGCGCGTGACGTTGCGCGTCCGAAAACGACGCTAGTTCGACCCTTGCCCACGTTCCTCCAAACCCGCCCATTGCTTGCAGGCCGTGCGGGCGCGACGTGATCAGCGCCGGGAGGTTGCGTGATTCCGCAAATGTCGCAAGCACAGCAGCAATCGTGCTTGCCGCCGTCTGATCGGTCGCCTCGTCCAACCCGTCGACGAGTAGTAACACCTTTGCGCTGGCAAGAGCTTTGCTCATCTCCGCGGCAAGCTTTGGCTCACTTTGCGCCTCGAAGAATTCCCTTACCACCTCCTCCAGTGATGGCGGGGCTGCTCGCTCTGAAGCCATGCGGGTCCACAGCGCAAATGGCACCCATACCGGAAGGAATTTCGCATATCTGTCGCGCACTGCGGCGAGCCGCGGCTCATCCGCTAAGACGTCGAGAGCAACCACCCGCAGGAGAGTGCTTTTGCCCATCCCCGCGTCAGCAGCGATGATGGCACGGGCCTCGCCCGACAGGAATCGATCCAGCTCTACTCGGCGCTCCCGTACGACTGACGCAGAGGTACGTTCTGAAGGGGAACGTTGGATATCTCTTCGGGCAGCCTCGGCGGCATTGTTTTCATTGCTATCCCTGGTAGAGTCTGGCCGACCTTGATCGCCGCCAGATGCAGGTAGAGGGACAGGCTCCGCGACCCGAACCAGAATGTCCGGGCGAACATACCTATCGCCGATGGGTATAGCTGGGACAGCGCGGCCACTGCGACCGAGGTCGGCGACTGGCAAACCAGGGTCGATGGTGGCGATCCAGGAAATATACCAATCGGTAAGCGTCCGCCGTAGGTCCTCCAGCCCGAACCGTGAAATGCGTCTTGCAAGCATCTCCCGCGCCTCTGGCGGGCATAACGCCTCTGCCCACGGGCGCCCAAAGTAGTCATCCACGATCTCTGGTTCGGAAATCAGGCGCTGGGAGAGCCCGACAGCGTCGACCGGATCGAATGAAACTGATCTGGCGGCGAGCTTGTCACGCGCTGCTTCGATCGCTTCAACGACGCCGGTACTGTCGAGACAGCAGGCTACCGACAATACGAACTTCTCGGCCTGATTTGCCCAGCGGTGCGCAAGGAAGAGGTCTGTCCGCCCTGACATCCGCCGGTTCGATTCGCCTGTACCGCTTCGTTTGCCAAACCTCATAGGTGCCATCCGCCAGCCGCACGAGAATGTCGATACCGAATTGCGCTTGGCCGGGGGTCCCATAGCTCAAGACGTGCTCAACGTTACCGTTGCGCTCGGCTAGCCGCCGACATAGCCGCTCGAAGTCCCTCCATTGCAGTTTCGTGAACGGCAGCTTTGTTGGGCGCGTCACCACCGGCGGTGGCGGAATACTGCCTTCCGGATCGTGCAACAGCCAATCGGGGTCTTCCTCTACTGTTGGCAGGGACTTGCTTCTTTTCTTCGGCATTACTTGTTTTCCATAGGCGTTGCGGTGTTCAGCAACAAACTATCAGAGAGCGCAAACTCCGCGAGCCGCAAACGACGGATAGTCCCGGGCAGTTAGCACCATCCGAGCAACGAGCACGGTTGGGTTGCGGGCGATTTGAACCACCGACGCTACTTTACACACGTCTCCCCCAGTAGCGCTGGAGTCCAATTCAATGAGCGTTTCGCGTTTTTTCCGGACCGAAGGCGCGCCCGCGGCTGCTGGTCTAGAGATGCTCGTTCGCGGGAGTGTGCCTCCGGAATGACCGGGTCCCGAGCGTCAATACACCGCGCCGCGGGCGGTGATCGGCCAGAGCTGCTCGACGCGGTTCTTGCGGACGCAGACATACCAGTCGTAGAGGTTGACTGTCGGGTCGCAGTGGCCGGGGATCAGCCGGATCTTGTCGCCGAGCCCGAGCCGATTGGTGGCGGCCGAAAGGGCGAGCCTTCCGTGCTCGTCGGAGGCGCGCTCGTAGGTCGCGGCGGGCTCGTCGCAGACGAGCGGCGGGCCCGAATCGAAAGCTAGCGCCTTCAGCCCGGCATCGACGATGGCGCGGTCCTTGGCCGGGCGGCTCATCACCGTCGCCCACACGAAAAGGCTCGGCTCGAAGGTCTTGATCGGCTCGCCGTCGCGGTCGCGGTTACGCCCGTAATCGGCGTCCATGAAGATGTAGGAGCCGCATTGCAGCTCGGTATAGATCCCGCTCGCCGCCTCGAACTCGAAGCTGCCGGTGCCGGCCCCGGTGACCGTCGGGCAGTCGATGCCGTGGCGCGCCAACAGGTCACGGGTCCGCCCGGCCCTGTCGACCACCTGCGCGATGATCGCCTGGCGCCGCTCGTCCCAGCCGCGCAGATGCTGCGCCGAGCCGTGATAGGCCTGCAGCCCGGCAAAGGCGAGGTGCGGCACCTCGGCGAGGTCCGGAATGCGCCGAGAGCCGACAGACATCACCATGAAAGTCAAGGAAGTGGAGGGCTGACCCCTTAGGGCGGAGCCAATGAACTTTCTACCATATCTCGGCGCGGGCATGTGTATCGAGTTAAAATCAACAACAGGTTCCAGCCCCGCGCTGGAGCGGGTGTTAGGCCACGACGGTTCATGGCGCTTCTTCGCGGCACAGCGGCAGCGCCGTCGATGCTGTCGCCGCTCGTCGCACGCGGGCAGTCGTCCGACCAGATGCGGCGCATCGGCGTGCTCCTGAATTTGGCTGGGGACATCCGGAAACACGGGCTCGGCTCGCCGCGTTTTTGCAAACAGCGGCGGCGACGCGGTGGGCTCGCTTACTCTGCCTTCCTACAACAGCGGCAGGTCCTCGCCGCGGAATTTCACTAGGAAGTCGCGCGCCGTCTGCGCGGCCGGCAAGTTGTGGCCCAGCAGTGGCTCGGCGCGTGGTCCTGGCGGAACTAATCAAGATCCTCCACCCGTTCCCCACCCGCCGCCCGCATCGACAGCAGGCTCTCCACTATCTCGATGGGCTCAGCCCGCGCCGCCGGCTCTTCAGCTTGACCTCGCGGTCGATCACCGCCGCCGTTCCGGTATGGCGAAACGTCTCGATCAGCCCGGGCGCCCTGGCGTGGCCCGTGATCAGCCCCGTTTCCAGCTCAACATTGATCTCAAAATCCAACCGATCGGTCATTTGGTCCTTCGCACGGTGCGGGTGAGACTCACCACCTCGCGAGTACAAAAACAGTATTAACCACTTGTTCGGGCTTGCCGATGTCTACCCAATGTGACAACACCACATTAACGGCGCCGGTGATTCGGTAGATGCCGGGTTCCACCTGTGACAATTTGAACAAAAGGGGGGGCAGAAATGAACACGCGATGCCGGACAATAAAAGGCTACGTGAAAATTGCGATGGCTCTTGGTGCGTTAGGCATGACGCTGTCTGGCGCGGCGATGGCGCAGACAAGTAGTGCAAGCATTTGCAAAGCTTTTACAATTCTTAAAAATCAACAATACGCTTTGTGCGCAGGAGCCAGTTCCTTCATTTTTGATAAAATTACCTATGCGAAATGTACAATTCAACCAAGTGGCAATAGCATCAGTGCGCCGCTTAACTATGATGATGGAAAGAATATCGAGACTGTTAACCAGGAGGGCTTAAATAACGGAAGCTTTATTGCGAGCACTTATAGCCCTCCAATTGGTGCAACAATCTCCTCCTCCAAAGGAGGGGACGTTGCTCTTTATACCTGTAACACTGCTGGATCCAATGCTCAAGGTAACTCCGATGATCAAGGTAACAGATCTGGATCCTATGCTCAATGTGATGGTGGAATTTGCTTCACCAGCACCACAAGCACCGCTACTGAGAGTAAGACTTTCCCAGGGCTCGGAGATGTCGGGGAAGGCGAAATTGTGTGCTCTTGTCCAATAACTACCACGAGCGATAGTTATCAAGTTTTCGGTCCATTCGGTCCAACGTTTTTCGGTAAAAACCACAACTGCCCGACAACGGCATCTGATTATGATGCAATATGTGGTGTCGGCATTACTGCAAATGATAATGGATACACTCCTCTATATATTGGCGCTTCAACTGGGGCTCCTGTGCTATTAGCTGAATGCCTGACACCAGGTCCTCCACCAAATTTCAACACTTGTACGCGCCCTCCTAAATAGTTTAAGGCTTATCACGTTGTCTCAGGTAGCTCGATATGTTGGATAATGACCTCGCGGCCGGCTACACATGGCGGGCGCGAGGAGCCCGCATGGCAAGGGCGCGATGTCTGAGCCAATTCCAGGCGAGCTTTCTGACGAAACGAGTTGCGCGGCGTTTCTATTTAAAGCGACGCTGGCCAGAGGGCTGTGTTTGCCCGCCTGCGGCGCGGTAGAAATTGCGCCGTAATCGGCGTCCATGAAAATGTACGAGCCGCATTACAGCTCGGCGAAAACGTGCTAGCGGACGGATGTAACAGCTTCGGCTTGCGTTTGTCACCAAAGCGTCATCGCGCACCGGATAGTGTTCTTTGGCCTCATCCGGAGGCTCGAACAGCTGTTATTGGGGGATTCCGTCATGTGCGCCCTTCGTAACTTACTCTTATCCGCCGCCGCCAGCGCCGCCGTCCTGGCGAACGTCAACGCCAGAGCCGACACCCAGGTTGCGATTACCTATGTGCCGAACAGCCTCGCCCAGGCTACGGTCACGAACGGACCCTGGACCCTGCATTCGAGGCTAGGCAGAAATCCCCACGACGCCTCGGGCGTCCTTCCGCCTTCGACGGTCACCACGCCCTTTACTCCGCCGACGACGATGTATGGCACGCCTTACAAAAATTATTGCGTTGGGGGTCAGGTCCAGACCGCTCAGGGCGTTAATACGATGCAGCCCTACTACTTTCCGTTCGTGCGCAGCAATGGCGGGCGCCTCGAGGGGTTCTTCGACTACCGTCCGCGCAACGAGCAGGAAGCGACCGTCGGGGCGTTCTCGACCGATGGGGGCAAAAGCTGGATTTTCAAGGACGAAGCGCTGGGGCTGAACCCATACTGCCCGGCGGACCCGACCGATCCGGACAACAACAACGTCATCGTAAACGGCATGATCACCGCCTATGCCTCAAACCCGGACAACGCAGCCGATAATGGCCTCGGCCATGCCTTTGTCCTGACCGTCAACGGCGATCAGCGCCTCTATCATCTGAACCGGGCCAACGGCCATATCGACTCCGATCAGCTCGTCGTGCACACGCTGATGCCCAACGGGACGCACCTGCTCGCCTCGCTTCCGGACTTCGGTTATGTGAGCCCGCTCGCATCCGGGGGATACCCGATGCTCGAAGCCTCGGCCGGGGCGACAGCCGGCCTCCTGGACCCTGACGCCATCCTCGGCGCGGTGCCGTTCTCCAATGCCCCCACCGCGGTCGTCTATGTCGAAAAGCAGCTTAACGCCTCGACAAGCAGCAATTGCCCGAGCACGCCGAGCTGGGCACTCACCAATATCGACACCGGCAAGAAGAAGAAGGCGAACACGGATATCATCACCATCCGCATCGCCACGACGATGGACGGCATCAACTTCACCGACGTCGGCCCCGCCAGCGGCCTGCTGGACGCAACCACCACCGACAACCACGAGATCCGCTGGCTCGGCAGCGGCAGCATCATCCCGCTCTCGAACGGTCACTACGGCATGTTCTTCGGCGCCGGTAACTGCCTCGACAACGATTCTGACGGCTTCCACTTCATCGGCTATGCCGAAACGACGAACCCAGTCAGCGGCGCGTCGGACCTGCAGAGCTGGACGGTCATCTATGGGTTCGACAACCCGATTCTGTCGACCGACACCGTCACCGACCCCATGGGCAACAAATATCCGGCCAACCCTCCGCTGATCGACGTCACCGGGGCCGATGTGCTGACAGCGGCGCAGGTATCGCCTTGGGTCCCTCCGACGGATCACAGCACGAACCCTCCCACGCATTACAACACGAACTTCTTCAGCGGTCGCGCCTATGACCCGCAGGCGATCGTTACCGACAGCTCGACCGTGACCATCGTGTTCGCCGGCTACAACACACCCCAGCCGAGCTCCAACCTTGGGGACTACCGTACGATCGGCCGATTCCAGGTCGGCTTCCCGGCCGGCTACGTTGCCCCGCCCTGATTGCATTGACGGAGACTGAAGAGGGCAAATGAAAAGGGCCGGAGACTGGTGTCTCCGGCCCTTGCCTTGCCGGAAGCCCGCCGACCTTAAGCGCCCGCGCCGACGAGGTGATTGAATAGCCGAAGCCGAGATCGGCTATTGGTTCGGCTACGGCTTGCCGGGGCGAGCGTCAATACACGGCGCCGCGGGCGGTGATCGGCCAGAGCTGTTCGACGCGATTGGCGCGGACGCAGACATACCAATCGTAGAGGTTGACGGTCGGGTCGCAATGGCCCGGGATCAGCCGGATCTTGTCGCCGAGCCCAAGCCGGTTGGTCGCGGCCGATAGGGCGAGCCGGCCGTGCTCGTCGGAGGCGCGCTCGTAGGTGGCGGCGGGCTCGTCGCAGACCAGCGGCGGCCCCGAATCGAAGGCGAGCGCCTTGAGGCCGGCGTCGACGATCGCGCGGTCCTCGGCCGGCCGGCTCATCACCGTCGCCCAGACGAAGAGGCTCGGCTCGAACGCCTTGGTCGGCGCTCCGTCGCGGTCGAAATTGCGGCCGTAATCGGCGTCCATGAAGATATACGAGCCGCATTGCAATTCGGTATAGACCCCGCTCGCCGCCTCGAACTCGAAGCTGCCGGTGCCGGCCCCGGTAACCGTCGGGCAAGCGATGCCATAGCGCGCCAAGAGGTCACGGGTCCGCCCGGCCCTGTCGACCGCCTGCGCGATCGCCTGGCGGCGCTCGTCCCAGCCGCGAAGATGCTGCGCCGAGCCGTGATAGGCCTGCAGCCCGGCAAAGGCGAGGTGCGGCGCCTCGACGACAAGTCGGGAGAGGTCGAGTGCCGGCTCGCCCGGCTCGACGCCGCAGCGGTTGCCGCCCATGTTGACCTCGACATAGACCGGCAAGGTGACGCCGGCTTCGCCCGCCGCCATGTCGAGCGCCTGCACTTGGCCGACATCGTCGACGCACACGCCGACCCGGGCATTCTGCGCGAGCGCCGTCAGCCGACGCAATTTTTGCCTTCCGACGACCTCATTGGTGACGAGGACGTCCCTGACCCCGCCATAGACCATCGCCTCGGCCTCGCTGACCTTCTGTACGCACACGCCGACCGCACCCAATTCGACCTGCTTCAGCGCGATGACCGGGCATTTGTGGGTCTTGGCGTGCGGGCGCGCATTGACCGGGCGGCCGGCGATTTGCTCCGGCAGGCGGCGCAAATTGCGCTCGAACGCGTCGAGATCGATCACCAGGGCCGGGGTGTCGACCTCGTCGAGCGACATGCCGATCTCGGCGGGCGGGCGCGTGGTCATGGCAGGATCTCCGGCTTGTCGAGGCACTCGGCGAACCTTGCGCAGCGGGCGTTGAAATGCAACGTCGTCATCCTGGCATCACAATTAAAGCGCATCCTGTGCGGCAGAATCGGTTGGATCCGCGGGTCAAAAAGGCGATCGACCGCTGCTTCCCCGAGAGCGTCCTTTTTACCGTCAAAGTTTCCCGCAGCAAGCGTCAGTACAACGTCTAGAACTGTCTGTAAGATATTTATGTTATTATGTAATTTCTCGAAACCGCGGGGTTCGGATGCGATTTTTTCCCGGATTTTCCCGGTTTAACCGGGAATTTAGGTCACCCTGGCGCGCAGCGAACGCGCGTCGACCGGCGCGCGGACCTTGGCGTCGTTGTCGAAATAGACGAAGACATCGCGGGGGATTTGATCGGCAGGATCGGCATTGGGAGCGATCACGCGGGCATCGTTGGGTTCGAGCCCGGCGGCCCACAGCTTGATGCGCGCAGCCCAGTGGTCGAGGGCCTCGTCCGAATAGCCGCTGGCATAGAGCTCCTCGGAGCCGTGCAGGCGCAGATAGAGGAAATCGGCGGTCACATCCTCGGCGTAGGGCCACGCAACCGAGTCGGCGAAGACCAGCGCCACGCGGTGGCGCCTCAAAAGCGCGATGAAGGCCGGGTCGAGGAAGCTCTGATGGCGGATCTCGATCGCGTGCCGCAGCTCGCGGTGGCGCGCGGTGCGGGCCCAAGCGCGCTCGGCCAGCCACTCGCTGTGATGTTCGGCGAGTGCCGCGGCGGCTTCGGTGTCTCTCGGAAGCAATGCGAAGAAATGGTCGAGGCGCTCGAGGGAGAAGCGGAAGCTCGGCGGGAATTGCCACAGCACCGGGCCGAGCTTCTCCTCGAGCCGCAAGATGCCGGAGGCGAAAAAATTGGCGAGCGGCGCCTCGATCTCGCGCAGCCGTCTGACGTGCGTGATGAAGCGGGGGCTCTTGACCGCGAACACAAAACCCGGCGGGGTCTCGTCGTGCCACCGGGCAAACGAGTCGGGGCGCTGCAGCGCATAGAATGTGCCGTTGATCTCGATCGTGTCGACCTGCCGGCTGGCATAGGACAGCTCGTCGGCTTGCGACAGACCGGAGGGATAGAAGTTTCCGCGCCACGGCGCATAGGTCCAGCCGGAGATCCCGGTCCGTACGATCCCGGCTCCGCTCATCGCCCGGCTCCGGAGAGCCGTGCTAAAAGACCGCCATGCTGACCCTTTCCGATGTGACATACCGTGTCGGCGGGCGCACCGGGCGGCGGCTGCTCGACCTGGCGAATGCCCAGATCCCCGAAGGGGCCAAGGTCGGGCTTGTCGGCCGTAATGGTGCCGGGAAATCGACCCTCCTCGATCTGGTCCGCGGTGCATTGCAGCCGGATGACGGCACGATCGAATTGCCGCGCGGCTGTCGCATCGGCTTTCTCGCCCAGGAGGCGCCGAGCGGGGAAGGGACCCCGCTCGCGACGGTACTTGCCGCCGATCGTGAGCGGGCGCGGCTGCTGGCCGAGCGGGAGGCTGGGCCGGAGCCGCTGCGCGCCGCCGAAATCGAGACGCGGCTCG
>JGI26341J46601_10000437_pt1 | contig 12966 bp, 11 predicted proteins | sample BogFormECP12_OM3_FD_46601 | JGI IMG/M metagenome (IMG submission 46601) | reverse complement strand
GACGACTCCGGGGACTCCGAGGACTCGGACCACGCCGACGAGTCGGAGGTCTCCGAGGACTCGGACCACGCCGACGAGTCGGAGGTCTCCGACGACTCGGAAGCCGACTACGACGGCCAAGCCGACGGGGAATCCGGACCCGACCAGCCTGCGGTGAGTGCGGCGGCACCGGTCGCGCGTCCCCGCCGGCGTCGCGCCGCCGTGCGTCCCGCCGGGCCGCCGGGCCACGACAGCTGAGCAGCGGTTTGACCCTGTAGGCGCTGGTCACGTAACCTTGAACGGTTGTCGCCAGGCGGACGCCGGCGACAGCGGGACAGCGGCGATGAGCATTCACCGCAGCATGTGCCCGCACCCCCAGACCCGCACGCGTACCTCCCGACGAGCGCGCGTGTCCGCAGATGAAGCAGATGAAGCAGATGAAGAAGAGGAACGGATGGCGACTGAAGAAGAGGAACGGATGGCGACGTACGCAATCGTCAAGACCGGCGGCAAGCAGTACAAGGTTGCCGTCGGCGACGTGGTCAAGGTCGAGAAGCTCGACTCGGCGCCCGGCGCGGCCGTGTCGCTGCCGGTCGCGCTCGTCGTCGACGGGGCCGACGTCACCAGCGACCGCGACGCGCTGGCGAAGATCTCCGTCACCGGCGAGGTCCTCGAGCACACCAAGGGTCCGAAGATCCGGATCCACAAATTCAAGAACAAGACCGGCTACCACAAGCGGCAGGGTCACCGTCAGCAGCTGACCGTGCTGAAGGTCACGGGCATCAACTAGCGGGAGGCGACTACACATGGCACACAAGAAGGGCGCTTCCAGCTCGCGCAACGGCCGCGACTCAGCCGCGCAGCGCCTCGGCGTCAAGCGGTTCGGCGGTCAGGTCGTCAAGGCCGGCGAGATCCTGGTCCGCCAGCGCGGCACGCACTTCCATCCCGGTGTCAACGTGGGCCGGGGCGGCGATGACACGCTGTTCGCCAAGGCGCCCGGCGCGGTCCGGTTCGCCGTCCGGCGCGGCCGCAAGACGGTCGACATCGTTCCCGTCGCGCGCGCGACCGACTGACCGCGCCTCGAGGCGGTGCGGACAGCCTTGGCCCGCTTTGTCGACCGCGTCGTGATCCACGCCCGCGCGGGCAACGGCGGTAACGGCTGCGCATCCGTTCATCGGGAGAAGTTCAAGCCGCTGGGCGGCCCCGACGGCGGCAACGGCGGCCGCGGCGGCAGCGTCGTGCTGGTCGTCGACCCGCAGGTGCACACCTTGCTGGACTTTCACTTCCATCCGCATGTCGCGGCCCCCTCCGGCAAGCAGGGTCAGGGCGCCAACCGCGACGGCGCCAACGGCGACGACCTCGAGGTCAGGGTGCCCGACGGCACCGTCGTGCTCGATCCGAACGGCCGGCTGCTGGCCGACCTCGTCGGGGCAGGCACCAGATTCGAGGCCGCCGCGGGCGGCCGCGGAGGGCTCGGCAATGCCGCGCTGGCGTCGCGGGCCCGCAAGGCGCCGGGCTTCGCGCTGCTGGGCGAAAAAGGCCAGGCCCGCGACCTGACGCTGGAGCTGAAGACCGTGGCCGACGTCGGGCTGATCGGGTTCCCGTCGGCCGGCAAGTCGTCGCTGGTGTCGGTACTGTCNGCGGCCAAGCCGAAGATCGCCGATTACCCGTTCACGACGCTGACCCCGAACCTCGGCGTGGTGTCCGCGGGGGAGGACTCGTTCACCGTCGCCGATGTGCCGGGGCTGGTGCCGGGCGCGTCGCAGGGGCGCGGACTCGGCCTGGAGTTTCTTCGGCACATCGAGCGGTGCGCTGTGCTGGTCCACGTCGTCGACTGCGCGACGATGGAGCCCGGCCGCGATCCGCTTTCCGACATCGACGCGCTGGAAGCCGAGCTGGCGGCGTATACGCCTACGCTGCAAGGTGATTCGACCCTGGGCGATCTGTCGGACCGGCCGCGGGCGGTGGTGCTCAACAAGATCGACGTTCCAGAAGCCAGGGAGCTGGCCGATTTTGTCCGCGACGACATCGCGGGCCGGTACGGCTGGCCGGTGTTCGAGGTGTCGACGCAGACTCGGGAAGGGCTGCGGCCGTTGACCTTTGCACTGGCTGAGATGGTCGGGGCGTACCGGGCGGCCCAGCCCGCCCAGGCGCCCCGGCGGCCGGTGATCCGCCCGGTCCCGGTCGACGAGAGCGGGTTCACGGTCGAACCCGATCCGGAGCAGCCCGGCGCGTTCATCGTGCGTGGGATGCGGCCCGAACGTTGGGTGCTGCAGACGAACTTCGATAACGACGAGGCCGTCGGTTATCTCGGTGATCGGCTGGCGCGCCTGGGCGTGGAGGATGAGTTGCTGCGTCTGGGCGCGCGGCCCGGCTGCGCGGTGACGATCGGCGACATGACGTTCGACTGGGAGCCGCAGACCCCCGCAGGTGTCGATGTAGCGCCGTCGGGCCGCGGAACCGACTCCCGGCTCGAGCGCAGCGACCGGGTGTCGGCCGCGGAGCGCAAGGCGGCCCGTCGCGAGCGCCGCCGTCGGGGGGAGGCGCGGTGAGTTCGCCCCACCGCGAAGCGGTGCGCACGGCCCGCAGCGTCGTCGTCAAGGTCGGCACCACGGCGCTGACCACGCCGTCGGGGGTGTTCGACGTCAGCAGGCTGCAGAAACTGGCCGATGCGATCGAGACCCGGATGAAGGCCGGCTCGGACGTGGTCATCGTGTCCTCCGGGGCGATCGCCGCCGGGATCGAACCGCTCGGCCTGACCCGTCGCCCGGCCGACCTGGCAACCAAGCAGGCCGCCGCCAGCGTCGGGCAGGTCGCGCTGGTCAACTCGTGGAGCGCGGCGTTCGCCCGCTACCAGCGCACCGTCGGCCAGGTCCTGCTCACCGCCTACGACATCGCGATGCGCGTCCAGCACACCAACGCCCAGCGCACGCTGGACCGGCTCCGTGCCCTGCATGCGGTCGCGATCGTCAACGAGAACGACACGGTCGCGACCAACGAGATCCGGTTCGGCGACAACGACCGGTTGTCTGCGCTGGTGGCGCACCTGGTCGGCGCCGAGGCGCTGGTGCTGCTCTCCGACATCGACGGGCTCTACGACTCCGACCCCCGAAAGGGGAACGCCCGCTTCATCGCCGAGGTCGGCGGCCCGCACGACCTGGACGGAGTGGTGGCGGGCCGCGGCAGCCGCCTGGGCACCGGCGGGATGGCGTCGAAGGTGTCTGCGGCGACGCTGGCCGCCGACGCCGGGGTTCCCGTGCTGCTGGCCGCCGCCTCGGATGCGGCGACCGCGCTGACCGACGCGTCGGTCGGCACGGTGTTCGCCGCGCGCCCGCACCGGATGTCGGCGCGCCGGTTCTGGGTCCGCTATGCCGCGGAAGCGGCCGGCGCGTTGGTCCTCGACGAGGGCGCGGTGCGTGCCGTGCTGCGGCATCGCCGGTCGCTGCTGCCCGCGGGCATCACCGCGCTGTCGGGCCGGTTCTACGGCGGCGATGTCGTCGAGCTGCACGGGCCCGACGCCAACGTGGTGGCCCGCGGCGTCGTCGCCTACGACGCGACCGAGCTTGCGACGATGATCGGCCGCTCGACATCCGAGCTGCCGCCGGAACTGCGCCGTCCGGCCGTGCACGCCGACGATCTGGTCGCGGTCTGACCTTCAGCGGCGGCGGACCCATTTCGGCAACCGCCCGCGGCCGACGAGCTCGCACGAGTGCACCTGTGCCAGCTCGATCGCCGCGGGGGTGAACTCCTGGTTGGAGACCACCATCGTCGACGTGCACCCGTGCAGCAGCGATCCGGCGACCACCTGCTGGACCGCCGCCGCGCCCACCCGCCGGCCGTGGCGTTTGCATTGGACGGCCATGCGTTCCTTGCCCTTCCGGGCAATCAGGTCGACGCCGAAGTCGCCCGTCGCCCGGGTCATCGCGACCCGGTAGCCGGCTGCCCGCAGTTTTGCCGCCACGTAGTTCTCGAAGTCGTGTCCGGTCATCGCGTCGATCTCCCGCAAGCCGGATTTGACGTACTTGGCCTCCCGGCGGGCTTCCGCCCAGTAGGGCAGCCCGGCCCAGGCGGCGAAGATCACCGCGTCCGCGATCAGCCCCGCCCACAACATGCTGCGATGCGCCGCAACCAGCGTCAGCACGACTCCGACGCAGGCCAGCACCGCTCCGAGGCGCCAGAACCAGTATTCGGCGGTGGATTGCCTCATCGGATTGATGACGGCGGTAATCGAATTGGGGTTGGCATCCGACTCTCCTGTCGTCGGCGCAAACATTAGCGGGCCTCACCGACAGGCCCCGGAATTCGTCGAAGCGTTTTCCCGTCGGGGCGCCCAGAATCATGATTTGCGGGTAGCGTTAATTGAGCAGCGTCTAAGGAGGCCTCCGGGTGACCGGGCTGCTACGGCAACGGTTTTGGAGGGGGAATGGACATCGTTCTTGGTGTGTCGATGACACCAACAACGGTCCGGATGGTGCTGGTTGACGGCGAAAAGGCCGACGGCGCGACGGTCGAGCACGACATCTTCGACGTCGTCTCTTCCGAGGGGGAGGCAACGTCGAGCGCCACCGATCACGTCATCGCGGCGATCCTCGGCACGCGCGAAGGCGCGGACGCCGGCGGTCATCGCCTGAGTTCCACCGGCGTGACGTGGAGCGACCGCGCCGAAGCGGCGGAGCTGCGGGAGGCCCTGGCGGCTCGGGGCATCGACGGCGTCACGCTGGTATCGGAGTTGCAGGCAGCGGCCGCGCTGGCGCAAGCGGCCGGCGGCCTGGTGGGCTACGCGAAGACCGCCCTGCTGCTCGTCGGGCGCGACACCGCGACGCTGTCGGTTGTCGACACCGCCGACGGCTCGATCGTCAAGGTGGACGGCCGCCCGTTGGCCGACGCGGACACGCTGGCCGTGCTTTCGGCGATGGTGACGGGCCTCAGCGGCCATCCGTCGCAGCCGGACGGCATGTTCGTGGTGGGTTCGGGCCACGATGTCGCCGCCGTGAAGGAGCGGGTGAAAGACCTGGTGGCGATCCCGGTGAGCGCGCCGTCGGATGCGGAGATGGCGCTTGCTCGGGGGGCGGCACTCGCATCCGCCAACCTCTCCGACTTCGACCCGTCGACGACGGCCCTCGCGTATTCGCAGGATCCCGACGCCACCACCGGCCCCACGGCCTACTCGGAGGCCGACCTTGCGGCCGCGTTGGCTTCGCCCGGTCACCAGTCCGGCCGCAAGCCGTTCATGCTCGTCGGCAGCACGATGGCCGCGATCTTCATGGTGGGCGTCGTGGCGCTGGTGATCTCGCTGGCGGTGAGCATCCGCCCGACCGTCGACAGCCGCCCCAACCCCGGCGCCGGCGTGGTCCCGCCGAACGTCGCGGCACCGGCGGCTCCCACGGTGGACAACGCGAAACCCCCCGCACCGCCGCCTGCCGCCGTGCCGGCGCCTCCTGCAGCGCCACCGCCCCCGCAGGCGGCGCCGCCGCCGGCAGTTACGGCGCAGAAGGTGCTGCCACCGGTCGTGGCGCCGGCGCCGGTTGTCAGACCGAAACCGGCCCAGGTCGTGGCTCCCGTGGCGGCACCGCCGCCGCCGGCCGCGCCGCCGCCTGCGCCCCTCCCGGCGGCGCTCCCGCCGGCACCCGCCCCCGCTGCCGTGCCCGACTACCCGCAGACGGGCTACCCGCCGGGCTACGGCCAGCCGCCGGCCTATGGACCCGGGCCCGGCTATGGGCCGGCGCCCGCCTACGGGCCGGGACCCGGCTACGGGCCCGCGCCCGGCTATGGGCCGGCGCCCGGCTACGCACCCGCGTCCCCGGTGATCCCGATCATTCCGGGGGTTCTGGGAATTGGCCCGCGACCCTCCTACCACGAGCCCGACTCGCGGTGGTACCCGTCCGGCCCGGGTTACGGGCGGGGCAGGGGACCGGGTTGGCCCTGGCCGGGCGACTAGTCTCACTCACGCGGCGGGCTCGGCCCGCAGGCTTCGGGCGCCCTTCACATTCCGTAGTCCCGAACAGTTCACGCAGCCGACGCAGCCCACACAGTCGGTGCAGCGCACACACCCGATGCAGGCCACGCACCGGGTGCAGGCGATGCACGCCACGCACGCCACGCATTCCCGGACGGCCACACACATCACGGTCAGCAGACTGGCGATCACCCCGACGCTGCCCGCGGTGCCTGCCGAGAACGCGACCCCGACGCTGCCGGAGGTGGCGGCCGAGCCTGCCACCGCGACGCTGCCGGCGGTCGCCACCGACCCGGCCACCGCGACGCTGCCCGCCGCCGCAACCGAGCCCACGACGGGGCCGTTCTCGACGGCGACCGCACTGTTCCACCCGACTGCCATGAGGACATCATGCGCCTACCGTTACGCGGCGCACGGTGCGAGAACCACCGCGGAGTTCTGCCCGCCCATGCCCAGCGACGTCTTCAACGTGATTCCGTCGACCATGGGCGTGGGGCCGTCGAGCAGCCGCGGATGCCCGGCGGCAACCGCAGGCGGTGCGGGAACCGTGCCGTGCTCGTAACCCAGGGCGGCGGCGGCGATCTCCACCGCGGCAGCGGCCCCCTGGCAGTGTCCCGCGAGCGGTTTCACCGAGTAGATCTGCGCTCGCCCGGCCAGCACGTCGTCGAGCACCCCGCTTTCGGCCCTATCGCACTGTTTCGTGCCGGGACCGTGGGCGTTGAGATAACGGACGCGCTCTGCGGGCACACCGGCGTTGTCGAGCGCGTCACGCACGCACTCGTCGATGTGAACCCGCGCCGGATCGACGGACGTCACATGGTGGGCATCGTGGGACATCGCCCCTCCCAGCACATTTACATACGGCAGGTGTCCCCGGCCTGACAGTACGAAAGCCACCGCCGCTTCACCCACCGCAAATCCCCGGCTGCCCTCCTGGAACGGCCGGCACGCGTCGAGCGGTTCGGTGTCGACGACAGCCACCCCCAGTCGCGTGAAGTGATCGACGTTCTCCGGGGTCAGCGACAGATCCGTGGCCACGAAAACGACGTCGTCGACGAGGCCGGCGTCCAGCCACATCTTGGCGGTGATCACTCCCGCGTTCCCCGACGCGCACATCGCCGAGACATTCATGGCGGGGCCGTGGAACCCGTACTCCTGCATCAGCAACGACACGGGGGTCGACGGCATCAGCGCCAGGTAGTCACGGACTCGTCGCCGTCCGCCGTCGTTGAGATAGAACTCGCGCCACCCCTCGATCTCGGGCAGTACGACGGCGTGCAGCACACCGACCCGCCGGCCGGGCGACCATCCGCGATCGCTCGCGTCGGCGATGGCCTCGCGCGCCGCCGCACGCATCGCGCGGGCCGACCGGCTCTCGCCGTCGGTCGGGTCGCCCCCGGCGGGAACCCGGGCGAGCCAGACCGATTGGTCTCCGGTTGGGCCGTATCCGTGGACCAGGCTCGCCGCGGGCTTGCCGCTCAACAACCCGTCCCACAGCTGGTCCGCGCCCCAGCCGTATCCGGTCACTGCGCCGATGCCGGTGATGGCGATCTTCTGCTTGTCCATGTCGTTCCTTGCTTTCTCGAGTCAGGTGGGCGGATCTTTATATCGATTAACGTCGAACTGATCGTTGTTCACCAGATATCTTCGGCGGTTGATGCGGTTGAAGACTGTTATTTCGGGCTCACCCTGCGAGCTACCTGTGAGTAGGGGTGACGCGGCTGAACTCTGTGATGGACTGGTGCGGTGACGGACGCAGGTGCCGACTCGGCGGCGGGTCCGGTCCCCGGCGCCCCGCACTCGGGGGCCGAACTGGCCGAGCAGCGCTACCGCCGCCTGGTCGATCACAGTCCCGACGCCATTGTTGTGCACGAGGGCGGCCGCCTCGTCTACGTCAACGCGGCCGCGGCGCAGTGGATGGCGGCGCGATCCGCTGACCAGCTGGTGGGCCACCTGATCACCGAATTCGTCCACCCTGATTCCGTTCCCCCGATGCTCGCGCGGATCGCGGCGCTCCGTGAGGAGGGGGACACATCCGAGCCGTCCGAGGCGTTGATGTTGCGCTTCGACGGGACGACCCTTGCCGTGGAGGCCGTCTCCGTGCTGACCGTGTGGGAGGGAAAGCCCGCCTACCAGGTGATATTCCGCGACCTGTCCGCACAGAAGGCCGCCGAGGCGACGCTGCGCTACCAGGCCGCGCTGGTGAGCCATGTCAGCGACGCGATCATCGCCACGACGTTCTCGGGCATGGTGACCAGCTGGAATCCCGCGGCTGAGGCCATCTATCGCCGGCCGGCGGCGAGAGCTCTCGCCATCCCCGTCAGCGAGGCCGTCGGCGCGCCGCTCGACCCGGCGGCCGTCGTCGCCGATGGCGGCGTCGTTCACAGCACCCACCGCGCCCTGGACGGCACCGCGTTGGCGGTGCGGGTCTCGGCCGCGGCGATGGACAACGGGTATGTTTTGGCCTGCACCGACCAGACCGCGCTGCGCCGCGCGGAGAAGCACTTCCAAACAGTCGTGTCGTCGCTGGACGGCGGCGTCGTCGTGGTGGGCGGCGACGGGCGGATCGACTCCTTCAATCCCGCGGCGCTGCGCATCTTGGGCATCCGGCCCGGAGACGGTGTGTACGACAAGGCGAACCGCGTCGCCCTGTTCCCCGTCTACGACCCCGCCGGCCACCCGCTCAGCCACGACGAGCGGCCGCTGGCGCAGATGCTGGGCAGACGAAAGCTCGAAGGCACGTTTGTCATCGGGGTGGACCGGGTCGACACCGGCGAACGGATCTGGCTGTCGTCGAGCTGCCGCCAGCTCAATCCCGACGACCCCGATCACTCCGCGGTGCTGCTCTCGTTCACCGACATCACCGCGCAGCGGATGGCAAGCGAACGGCTCGCTTACCAGGCGTCGCATGATTCGCTGACCGGCCTGCCGAATCGCGCGCACATCGTGAGCCGTCTGTCGCAGGCGTTGCACGGTGGCGACCGGGATGCGGTGGCGGCGGTGTTGTTCGTCGACCTCGACAACCTGAAAACCGTCAACGACTCGATGGGTCACGACGCGGGCGACGACTTGATCCGGATCGCGGCGCAGCGATTACGCCACGGTGTACGCGCCGGGGATGTCGTCGCACGGCTCGGTGGTGACGAGTTCCTCGCGCTGCTGTGTGGTCCGATCGCCGACACCGACCTCAACGGGCTGGCCGCGCGGATCCACGCCGTGTTGCGCGAGCCGGTGGTGATCGCCGGCGCGAGCCTGCGAATCGGCGCCAGCATCGGGGTTGTGCTCATCGAGGACAACGACCGGCGCGGCGCCGACGAGGTTCTCCGGGACGCCGATCTGGCGATGTACCAGGCGAAGACCGACGGTCGCGGTCAAACCCACTACTTCACCGAACAACTTCGCGTCCGCACGCGACGCCGGGCCACGACCCACCGAAACGTGCCGCTAGGGCCGACGGGCGGACACGAAAAGAGTTGACGGCGTAGCATCTTTCACGTCGTCATCGCTTCGCGTGACAGCGGACTCCTTCCGACAGGCCGCACGGTAGTTCGTCGGCCAGAAGCGCCAGGATGGGTGAACAGCCGCCGTCCACTTTCACGTTGGCCAGGGCGTCGCCGCGGGTCGGTCCGCGGTTGACGATCGCAATCGGCATCCGCTTCGCGGCGGCGTGGCGCACAAACCGGTAGCCGGAGAACACGGTCAGCGACGAGCCCGCTATCAGCAGCGCGTCGGCGCCGTCGACAAGCGCGTAGGCCGCGTCGACCCGTTCCCTCGGTACGTTTTCGCCGAAATAGACGATGTTCGGCTTCAGCATGCCGCCGCAGGCCGGGCAGTCGACGATCCGGAACGACGATGTGTCGGCGACCGACGCGTCGGCGTCGGGGGCGACGACCGGTCCGCCGGCGCTTTGAACCCGCTGCGCGAACCCCGGGTTCGCCGCCTCCAGCAGCCCCGCGAGTTGACCACGCGTCATCGTGTGCCCGCAGTCCAGGCAGGCCACCTCGGCGTAGCTGCCGTGCAGGTTGACCACGGTTCGGCTGCCCGCCTTGGTGTGCAGGAGGTCGACGTTCTGGGTGATCACGCCGTCGACGACGCCCTCGAACTCGAGTGCGGCCAGCGACCGATGGCCGGCGTTGGGCCGCGTGCGGTGCATGTGCAGCCAGCCGACGTGGTTGCGGGCCCAGTACCGCTGACGGAACACCGGGTCGGACGTGAACTGGCGGATNGTCATCGGGNTGCTNGGCGGCGAGTCCGGTCCGCGGTAATCGGGGATTCCCGAATCGGTCGATATCCCCGCCCCGGTCAGCGCCGCGATGCGGCGNCCGGCCAGCAGCGCGACGAGTTCGGGGGCNTCCACGCTTCGAGGGTAGGCGACAGGCGACAATGGAGGCGATGGACTTCTACTCCGCGTACCGCCAGGGGTTCGTTCGTGTCGCCGCCTGCACGCATCACACCGCGCTCGCAGAGCCCGCCGCCAACGCCGAATCCGTACTGGCGCTGGCGCGCGAATGCCACGGCGACAACGTCGCGTTGGCGATCTTTCCGGAGCTGACGCTGTCGGGGTACTCGATCGAAGACATCCTGATGCAGGACACGCTGCTCGACTCGGTCCAGGACGCGCTGGGCGAGGTCGTGGCGTCCTCGGTCGATCTGCTGCCGGTGCTGGTCGTCGGGGCCCCGCTGCGTTACCGGCACCGGGTCTACAACACCGCCGTCGTGATTCATCGCGGATCGGTGCTGGGGGTGGTGCCGAAGTCGTATCTTCCGACCTACCGGGAGTTCTACGAAAGTCGGCAGCTGGCGCCGGGCGACGAGACGCATGGCGTGATCCGGCTCGGTGGCACGGAGGTGCCGATCGGCCCGGATCTGCTGTTCGCGGCGTCGGATGTGCCCGGCTTCGTGCTGCATGTCGAGATCTGTGAGGACATGTTCGTCCCGATACCGCCGAGCGCCGGGGCGGCACTGGCGGGCGCGACGGTGCTGGCGAACCTGTCCGGCAGCCCGATCACCATCGGTCGAGCCGAAGACCGTTGCCTGCTCTCGCGTTCGGCGTCGGCGCGGTGCCTGGCCGCCTACGTCTACGCCGCTGCCGGCGAGGGCGAATCGACCACGGACCTGGCCTGGGACGGTCAGACGATGATCTGGGAGAACGGGCGGCTGCTCGCCGAGAGCGAGCGGTTCCCGAAGGGCCCTCGGCGGTCGGTGGCCGACGTCGATCTCGGGCTGCTGCGCTCCGAGCGGTTGCGCATGGGTACGTTCGACGACAACCGCATTCGTCACCGCGAGGTCGCGGACTCGTTCCGGCGGATCGAGTTTCGGCTCGATCCGCCCACCGGGGACATCGGGCTGCGCCGTGACGTCGAGCGGTTCCCCTTCGTGCCTGCGGATCCGTTGCGGCTGCAACAGGATTGCTACGAGGGCTACAACATTCAGGTGGCGGGCCTCGAGCAACGACTGCGGGCGCTGAACTACCCCAAATTGGTCATCGGCGTGTCCGGTGGCCTTGATTCCACTCACGCGCTGATCGTCGCGGCGCGCGCGATGGACCGGGAGAATCGGCCGCGCAGTGACATTCTGGCGTTCACGTTGCCCGGATTCGCGACCGGCGAGCGCACGAAAGGCAATGCGATCCGGCTGGCCCGCGCGCTGGGCGTCACTTTCGAGGAGATCGACATTCGGCCGACCGCGACGCTGATGCTGCAGGAGATCGGGCACCCGTTCGCGCGGGGGGAAGAGGTTTACGACGTCACCTTCGAGAATGTTCAGGCCGGGCTGAGGACCGACTACCTGTTCCGGATCGCGAACCAGCGCGGCGGGATCGTGCTCGGCACCGGCGACTTGTCGGAGCTGGCCCTCGGCTGGTCGACCTACGGTGTCGGCGACCAGATGTCGCACTACAACGTCAACTCGGGCGTGCCGAAAACCCTCATCCAGCACCTCATTCGCTGGGTCATCTCGGCCGGGCAGTTCGACCGGGAAGTCGGTGAGGTGTTGCAGTCGGTGCTGGACACCGAGATCACGCCCGAACTGGTGCCCGCCGGCGACGATGAGGAGATCCAGCGCAGCGAGGCGAAGGTGGGACCGTATTCGCTGCAGGACTTCTCGCTGTTCCATGTCCTGCGCTATGGGTTCACGCCGTCGAAGATCGCGTTCCTCGCCTGGCACGCGTGGAGCGACCCGAAGCGCGGCACATGGCCGCCGGGGTTCCCCGCGGATGAGCGGCCCTCCTACTCGCTCAAGGAGATCCGGCACTGGTTGCAGGTCTTCGTGCAGCGGTTCTATTCGTTCAGCCAGTTCAAACGGTCGGCATTGCCGAACGGCCCCAAGGTTTCCGCGGGCGGGTCGCTGTCACCCCGCGGCGATTGGCGAGCGCCGTCGGACATGTCGGCGCGCGCGTGGCTCGACGAGATCGAGCGCGAAATCCCGGAAGAATAGGGGCACGTTGGGGATGAAAAGTCCCCTGTGGATAACCGGTCCGTTGGAGGTCTGTAACGTCGCGGCCCCGCGTTAGCATTCGCACATGCGTTCGAGTAGCGATCGGGAGACGGTCATCGCGGTGCTGGACCGCTATGAGGCGGCGGCCAGCGCGGCGGCCGAGTTGGGGTTTGACGGGTTGACCACCCCGGAGTTGCTGGGTGTGTTGGAGCGCCTGGAACGCATCGGGCGCCGCCACCCGGTGCTGGGCCACGATGTGATCAACCGGCTCGACCACTTCGCGCCGTCGCAGGAGTTGGGGGGCACGCTGGCGCATGCGTTGGCCGATCGGCTGCGCATCGGCCGCGCCGAGGCGCGCCGGCGCATCGGGGAGGCCGCCGATCTGGGGGCGCGCGCCAGCCTGGCCGGGGAGGCGTTGGCGCCGCGGCTGGCGGTGACCGCGGCCGCGCAGCGCGCCGGGCGCATCGGCGCCGAGCATGTGGCGGTGATCCGGGGGTTTCTCAGGCAGTTGCCGGGCTGGGTGGATGCGCCCACCCGGCAGCGCTCGGAGGCCACGCTGGCCGAGCTGAGCACCCAGTTTCGCCCCGAGCAGGTCA
>JGI26341J46601_10000436_pt1 | contig 12992 bp, 18 predicted proteins | sample BogFormECP12_OM3_FD_46601 | JGI IMG/M metagenome (IMG submission 46601) | reverse complement strand
CGCCGTCACCGGCTCGGTCGACCAGCATGGCAGGATCCAGGCGATCGGCGGGGTCAACGAGAAGATCGAGGGCTTCTTCGACGCGTGCCGGATCACCGGCTTCACCGGACGGCAGGGCGTGATCATCCCCGCGAGCAACGTCAAGCACCTGATGCTGCGCCAGGACGTGGTCGCCAAGTCGGCCGAGGAGCGTTTCCGCGTCTTCCCGATCGAGACCGTCGATCAGGGTTTGGCGTTGCTGACAAGTCTTCCGGCCGGCGAGCCCGATCAGGACGGCAATTACCCGGCAGGCACCATCAACCATCGCATTGCCGCGCGGCTCGACGCCTTCGCCGCCAAAGCCGCCGAGCTGGCGCGCAACGCCGCGATTACTCAGGCCCACTCATGACACAAGGGATCAAACGCGTCGTCGTTCCGCTCGACGCTGCAACGGAAACCGGTACCGCGATCGATACCGCGGCCCGTCTGGCGGCCCTCTGGCGGATCCCGTTACACGGCATCTTCATCGAAGATGAGGAGCTTATCGGTCTGACCGGCTTGCCCTTCGCGCGCCAGGTCAGCCTGGGCGCCGGGCTCGAGCCGTTGACCAGAGACCATGTCGAGGACCACTTTCGTGCTTTCGCTGCACGGGCACGGCGCGAGCTCGACGCGGCGGCGGGCCGGCACCATGTGAAGTGGTCGTTCGAGGTCGCGCGCGGCCCGCTCGCCCCCGATACGCTCGGCGGCGCACACGACTTTGTCGTCGCCGGCGCGGCGACCCGCCCGATCGGGGACCATTTTCGCGTCTCGTCGCGCTGTTGGTCGTGGATCGCGATCATCGCGCGGCCTTTCCTGTTGGCGAGGCGCGAATGGGAAACCGGGGGATCGGTCGTCACCCTGCTGCGCCGTGGCGGTCCGCAATCGGCGCGGACGCTCGATGTCGCGGCGCAAATCGCCGGCTTCTACAGCGGTACCCTGACCGTGGCCGGAACCCCGGATCTCGCCGGATCGGACGATTTCGCAGCGTGGGTTTCAGGACTCCTCGAAGGACATTCGGTGAGCCTTCAGACCGAGTTCGCCGCGGCCGAACCGGCCGCCCTGCGGCAACGGATCATCGAGCTCGACTGCCGCCTCTTGGTGCTCGAAGCGAGCGAGAAGGACGCTCAACCCGAGGAGCTGCGCGAACTGGTCGAGCACTTGGCCTGCGACGTTCTGATCATCCGTTGAAAAGGAGGCTCCGACGAACCAGGATTTGACCGGGATGCTCGGCGCCAAGCTCGCAATTGAGCGGGAGGTCCTGGAAGGGATCATCACCGGCTTGGCGAACCGCGGGTACCGGGTCGTCGGCCCGACCGTGCGCGATGGCGCCATCATCTACGAAACTGTCGCGCGTCTCGAAGATCTCCCCGTCGGATGGACCGATCGCCAGGATGCCGGGCGGTACCGGATCGAGCGGCGTGCCGACGCGGCGCTGTTCGGCTATGCCGTGGGGCCCCATTCCTGGAAACGATTTCTGCATCCCCCGGTCGAGCGGCTCTGGCAGGCCCGTCGCGAGGGCGATGGTTTCGCGATGATCGAAGACGAAGAAGCGGCAGAGCCGCTCGCCTTTATCGGCGTGCGCGCCTGCGAGCTGCGCGCGATCGCCATCCATGACCGGGTCTTTCTCGCGGGCCAATACCTCGACAAGTCCTATAAGATGCACCGCGACCACGCCTTTATCGTCGCGGTCAATTGCGGTCAGGCGGGCGGCACCTGCTTCTGCGTCTCGATGGATGCGGGGCCAAAGGTTGAGGCCGATTTCGACCTCGCCCTGACGGAGCTTATCGAAGATGACCATCATCTATTCGTCATGGAGGTCGGCAGCGCTGCGGGCGTGGACCTGGTCAAGGACCTGCCGCACCGGCCTGCGACCGAGGAGGAAATCGCCGCCGCCGAGCGCGTTGTCGACCGAACCAAGGGTCAGATGGGACGGACCCTCGATACCGATGGGCTCAAGGAATTGCTGCAGGCCAACGCGAACCATCCGCGCTGGGACGAGGTCGCCGGACGCTGCCTCACCTGCGGCAATTGCACCAATGTCTGCCCGACCTGCTTCTGCACGACAGTCGACGACACGACGGATCTTTCCGGTGCGACCGCCGAGCGGGTGCGTCGCTGGGATTCCTGTTTCACCTTGGATTTTTCCTACATCCACGGCGGCAGTGTGCGGCATTCGGCCCGCTCGCGCTACCGCCAATGGATGACCCACAAGCTGGCCCACTGGATCGATCAGTTCGGCAGCTCCGGTTGTGTCGGCTGCGGCCGGTGCATCACGTGGTGCCCGGTCGGAATCGATATTACCGAGGAAGCTGCGGCGATTCGAGCAACCCCGGAGCCTTCAGCGGAGCCATTACGGAGGGGTGCGGATGGAAGGGCTTGAGCGCATCATCCTCGAGCAACCATTCTTCGCTGGCCTCGGCCCCGAATTTGGCGCGGCGATCTCGGGCTGCGCGCGCAATGTGCGTTTCGCGGCCGGGGAATATCTGTTCCGTGAAGACGAACCGGCCAATGAATTCTATCTGATTCGCCAAGGCTCGGTGGCCCTCGAGCTGCATTCGCCCGGCCAGCAGCCGATCGTCGTCGCGACCTTGCGCGAGGGCGACATCCTCGATGGGTCGTGGCTGGTGCCGCCCTATTGTTGGACATTCGACGCGCGCGCCTTCGAGCTCGTGCGCGTCCTCGGGGTCGATGCGCGATGCCTGCGAGAGAAATGCGAGGCCGATCACGATCTCGGCTACGAGCTGATGAAGCGTTTCGCCGGCGCCATGGGGGAACGGCTTCGCGCGATGAGTCTGCAAGTGGCGGATGTCTATGGGCCACCGCGCTCATGAGACCCAGATCGAGCGCCGGCGGCCGCGGCGGCCCCGGCGGACAAAACGTCAACAACGTCGCCACCGCGGTCCAGCTCCGCTTCAGTGCAGCACATTCACCAAACCTCTATGAGGCAAAGCGCGCCCGCGGTCGCAGCAAGCGCCTGCGCCAGCCGGTCGATTGATCGGTCGGCGACCGGCATTCTCCATTGACCGAGGTCAATGGANNATGCCGGCCGAGCGTGAGATAGTATCTATCTTGCATCGCACGGAGCCAATATGAAGCAATCGAACCTGACGCCGCAGCGGCCAAGAGCGACACGCCGCATCGCGGGGCACGCCCAACAAGATCACATCCTCGACCCCTACCAGCGTCAGCAAAAGCTGCATGAGGGTACGATCTGCCCGCAATGCGGCGTCGTCTATCACCAAGGGCGCTGGCGATGGGCTCCTCGCGCCGACGGCGCTGTTGAAGCGCTGTGCGCGGCCTGCCGCCGCATCAACGACAAATTTCCTGCCGGTGTGGTGGCGTTGAGAGGTGATTTCGTCCGCGAACACAAGGAGGAGATGATCCACTTGGCCCGCCATCAGGAGGAGGCGGAGAAGAAAGAACATCCACTCAACCGGATCATTAGTATCGAGGAGGACGCGCACGGGGTCGTGATCAACACGACGGATATCCACCTGCCGCGCCGCATTGGCGAGGCGATCAAGCGCGCCTTCCACGGCGAAATCGAGGACAATTTCGAGAAAGACGGATATTTCGTGCGCGTAAATTGGGTCCGGGAAACCTGAAGCGGCCAGGTATGCATTGCCCAATCGTGTCGAATGAGGGCCTTCAACGAACGTTCTCCTGCGCATCTCGCTGAGTTGAGGCGCTTGCTGATAAGGCGGCGCACTCTGCGATGGCTAGGCGGCCGAAGTTCGAGCCGCGGCAAGCACTACTTTGGCATGATGGGAGATGAGAATGTCCGGAGATCGGGGATCAAAGCAGGTTAGAGGAAAAGCTCTGAGGGCGGGAAAGCCGCCACCCAAGCAGGTGCGAAAAAAAGCCGGGCCCGCGCCGGAGGAGCTCAGTCCGGAGCGTCGCGCGGAATTGGCACAGCAGATCGAGGCAAGACGGTTCCGTGGCAAACCGCCTTCGATCTAATCAGTCGCCGGCAATCAGCTAAGCCCGAGGCTCCGGCGCGCCGCGGACAGGCAACTCTCCGGGTCGCCACCCGCCGCTATGCGAACCCACTCGACGGTCCCGGTATCTTGCCGAAGCTGTTGCGCAAGGACTTCCGGGGACGCATCCGAGGCATCATCGCGCCGCGCGCGCAAGCGGCGATCCATCGTTGCCGGCGGTGCCTCGAGCCAAATACCGGCAAACGGGACGCCAGCTGCTTCGGCGACCGTGACGAAGGACTGGCGCTCCGAAGGCTTCAGCGATACGGCATCGACGATCACCGAATATCCTGCTGCCAACGCATTTGCAGCCTTCCGGCGCCGCGTCTGATAGACGCGGCACGACACCTGCGCCGTATAAGCACTCGCCGGCAGCCGCGTTTCGGGGGCGACTTCGAAAAGACGCTTGCGGATCACGTCGCTGCGTAGGACACGCGCACCGAGGCTCGGCGCGAGGGCTGCGGCGAGGGTCGACTTACCGGTTCCGCTAAGGCCGCCGATTGCGACCAGGCGGCAGGATCGCGGCCGCAGAAACTGGGCAGCAAGCTCAAGGTAGCTGCGCGCTTCGGCAGCCATTTCCGGCTTCAGCTTCGGCCGCGCCGCAGGCTCAATCGCCGCTGCCGTGACATGCGCCCGGATCGCCGCGCGCGACGACAATAAGAGCGGCATTGCCGCAAGGCCGTCGTCCTCGCCGGTCAAATCGAGATAGTGGTTCAGCATGAGGTTAGAAAAATCCGCGAGCCCGCGATGCTCGAGATCCATCAACAAAAAGGCGAGATCATAGAGCACGTCGACAGAAGCGAGTTCGTCCGAGAATTCGAGGCAATCGAACAGCGTCGGCCTGCCCTCGAATAGGCAGACGTTACGGAGGTGCAAGTCGCCGTGGCAGCGCCGCACTTTTCCAGCCGCGCGCCGCCGGTCGAGCAAGGTTCCGACGGCTGCGAGCCGCTCCAGCGATCGCTCCCTGATCTCGACGATATCCTCAGTGACAAAACCGGCGTGCGGCGCCGCTGTAAGGCAGAGATGGTTCGTCTCGACGACAGCGGCCAGCGCCGCAGCCCCGCCGTGATCCGGGCGTGATTCCGCCGCCTGATGGAAAGCCGCGATATGGTCGGCGAGCTCGTTCATCAAGGGCGCATTCAATCGATTGGTCTTGGCGAGCTCATCGAAGAGCGCCGCCTGATCGAAGCGGCGCATCACCACGACCCAATCGACCACGCGACCTTCGGTACCAAAGCCGACCCCTCCATTCGCCGTGCGGGTCAGCGCTCGGACCTCCAGATAAAGCGTCGGCGCCGTGCGGCGGTTGAGCGCGAGCTCGGCCTCGCAGGCTATCCGGCGCTGTTCCGCGGAAGAGAAGTCAAGGTAAGGAAATTTTATCGCGCGTTTGAGCTTGTAGCCGCGGTCGCCGGCGAGAAAAACCAACGACACATGGGTTTCGATGATTTCGACCCGCTCGACTGCCGCTCCGTAGGAGGAAGGCCGGCTTAGAAAATCGATGATCTCGCGCTGATCGTCGGCCATTGCCATGCGAGAACGCCTCGCGCCGCGCCCGCTGCATCAAGCCGCCGGGAACATTGGCGTCAGGTAGCGCGGTCCGGAGATCGTGTGGTCCTCAATGCCGCGGACGCCTGGAATGTTCTCGGCGACCACGCGGAGTGCCCTTCTTTCCTCCTCCGATCCAACGGTCCCCCAAAAATGCACGACACCGTCCGAGACGACGACATTCGATTCGACCTTGCTCGCCCATTCCTGCGTGCGCAGTTCGGACAGCAGTCGCTCCCGGATCAGGCGGTCGCTATCTTCGTTGGCACTCGCGGCTCCGCCGCTGGCCAACATCTGCAGCAGGTCGGCGCGGCTGACGATGCCGACGATCTTGCCGTCATGCACGACTGGGACCCGCTTGATCCGCTTGGTTTCCATCAGCTCGGCAATCTCGCCCAGGCCCGCCAACTCCCCGACGCTGACGACCTCTCGGGTCATGACGTCCTCCACCCGCCGAGCGTGCGACTTGATGTATTCCGCAGCCATTCGGGAATTTGCAGAGAACCATTCGCTCCAGGGCGAGCGCCGGCGCTCGGTCCCGGTCTCCGCTCGGCGCAGTAAGTCACCTTCGGTAATGATGCCGACGAGCTGCCCATTCTTGTCGAGAACGGGAACCCCGCTGACGCGAAGGTTGATCATTAGCCTAGCAACTTCTTCGACTGTCGTTTCGGGCGTCGTGGTCGCCACGGCCCTGTACATGACATCCCTCGCTCTCATCCGATTCTCCTCTTGTTTCCGGGCGAACCTACACTCGCAGAGGACGCAGGCGTTGACGTGGATCAACGCGACATTTCTCTAAATCCGAAATTCTGATGCCGGATCATGAGCGGGTGGTTCATCGGGATCGGTCTCGTACTCGTCGTGGTCGGGCTGTTGTGGCCGTGGCTCGGACGGCTCGGGCTCGGTCGTCTGCCTGGCGACATTGTGATCGAACGGGAGAATTTGCGTTTCTATTTTCCGATCGTGACCTGCCTCGTCGTTAGTGGGGTCGTATCGCTGATCTTGTGATTCTTGAATCGATGAATCCCTTGGAGAGCATATGATGGAGGACGTATTTCGCTTCGCTGACGACCTCGGGCCCTTGAAACTGGTTCACATTCACCGGTCATCCATCGGGCTCAAGGCGGTGGTCGCGATCGACAATGTCGCTTGCGGGCCGGCAATCGGCGGCGTGCGCATGGCGCCCGATGTCAGCACGGAGGAAGGCTTCCGGCTGGCGCGGGCGATGACCTTCAAGATTGCCGCAGCAGGACTGCCGCATGGCGGTGGCAAGTCGGTGATCTTTGCCGATCCGAAGATGCCGCTCTCCGACAAGGAGCGGTTGATCCGGGGCTTTGCCGAGGCGATCAGCGATCTCAAGGAGTACATCCCGGGGCCCGATATGGGGACGGACGAGTTGGCGATGGGGTGGATCAAGGACGAGACCGGCCGTGCCGTTGGCCTGCCGCGCGAGATCGGTGGCATCCCGCTCGATGAGATCGGCGCCACCGGGTTTGGGCTGGTCGCCGCGATCGACGTGGCGCGGGAGCGGATCGGCTTGTCATTGACCGGCGCTCGGGTCGTCGTTCAGGGTTTCGGTTCGGTCGGACGACACGCCGCCCGTTTCCTCGCCGAGAAAGGGGCGGTCCTTGTCGCTGCCAGCGACACACACGGCACGATCGCCGATCAGGACGGGCTGGACCTCGCCGCGCTCTTGGCGCTCAAGGCCGAAGGGCGGGCATTGATCGACCACCCGCGCGTCCGCAAGCTCGGCATGGATGCGGTGATCGACGTCCCGTGCGATATCTGGATCCCGGCGGCACGCCCAGATGTCATCCATGCCGGCAATGTCGCGCGGCTGCAAACCCGGATCGTCGCCGAGGGCACCAACATCCCGCTCTCTGCTGAGGCCGAAGAGGTGCTCACCAGCCGCGGCGTCCTCGTGCTGCCCGATTTCATCGCCAATTCGGGCGGCGTGATCTGTGCCGCGGTAGAATATCGAGGTGGGACAGAGGCGGCAGCCCTTGCGTTTATCGCCGAGAAGATCCGGGCCAACACCACGGCCGTTCTCGACGAAGTGCGGCGCGCCGGTGTGTCGCCACGCACTGCGGCGACGTCGCTGGCCATTGAGCGGGTGCACCGGGCGATGCGGACGCGGCGATGGGATCCGCCGCCCGGATAAAACTATTCACCTGCTGCGGTCGTCCAGATCCGTCCGCGACCCGCTCCCATTGATCTGGGTCAATGCGTTAAGCGGGTAGCCTGCGGTCTATTCCACGACTTAACGGCCCAAGGCGATCCGATGCACGCAATCGATGTCATGACGAGCGAAGTTATCTCGGTCGACGAGAACGCGACTGTACCGGCAGTCGCGCGACTGCTGGCCGAGCGCGGCATCAGCGCGGTCCCGGTCGTCGACAAGGACAACCGAGTAATCGGCATGGTCAGCGAGGGTGATCTGTTGCATCGCGCTGAAACCGGGACCGAGCGCCGACGCGCATGGTGGCTCGACATGATGGCATCGACGAACAGGCTCGCCGGGGACTACATTAAGTCGCACAGCGTCCAGGTGAAGGACGTCATGACGCGCAATGTCCTTTCCGTCACCGAGACGACGCCGATCGCCGACATTGCCCTTCTACTGGAGACGAACCGGATCAAGCGCGTTCCCGTTGTGCGTGACGGCAAGCTTGTCGGAATTGTCAGCCGGGCGAATCTCGTGCAGGCGCTCGCTATGACGATCAACCAATCTCCGAGCGGCGCCGAGGCCGAGGACCGTACCATCCGAGAAAAGTTGCTCGCGGAGCTAAAGGCGCAGAAATGGGCCGAGGTCTCTCCCGCGAACGTGATCGTTAAGGACGGCGTGGTGCATTTGTGGTCCTCCTATCTGTCCGAACAGGAAAAGCGGGCCCTTGTTGTGGCGGCCGAGAACATTCCGGGCGTTCGGCGGGTCGAAGACCACATGCGGCGGGTCGGCACTACCCTGCTGGGCTAGCCCGGCGAATTATCCAGGGAGCTTATGACATGTCATTGCACCTGATCAGCGACAAAGCTGAGGTTTCAGTCGATTTTCCCGACAAGGCCTATATCGGCAGTTTTGGCCGCCATTCGCAATTCGACGCCTATGCCGATGACGACAGCGTCGCAATCAGGCTGGTGCGAACCGGGGAGGATCGACGAGAGGCAGTGATGCATTTGCATTACGGCCTCTTGGCGGACCTTCTCGTCGAGCTCCCGAAATCGCTGGCCTCTCGTCCCGAGCTCGACGACCACCATCGAACCGAGCTAAACGAGGCCGCAAAGCAGCTCTGCAGGTCTTTGGAGCCGCGGCCCAAGAGCTAATGCCGGCACTCGCTCGCGGTAACCTCGCGACAGCGATGGAGCCAAGACCATGCAATGCAGACTTCCCGCTACCATACTTGTATCTTTGTTACTAGAAACCACTGCCACGTATTCTTCGCAAGCAGACACCGCTAAAGGTAGCCAGCTCGCCCAGCAGTGGTGCGCCAGTTGCCACGTTACTAGCAGCGGCCGCGCTGGCAATGTTCAAGAGGGGCCTCCGAGCTTTCCGACGATCGCGCGCACCAGAACCGCCGACCAGTTGCGCGCCTTTCTATCGCATCCGCACGGCGCGATGCCGGATCTGTCGTTGACGCGAGCAGAGATCGATGACCTGGTTGGCTACATCGAGACGCTCCGCTGAACAGGGTCTCCCGCCTGGCCGCAGGACCGGGCGAAGCGGACAGTACGACGCACCCCAACCGGGGCGATGACTGGCATCGTATTGAGGTTTACGGTGTTGATTCCGGCTGTCGGCGGTCGCGCAGGCTAAGCACGAAGGCGATCACATCGGCCGATTGATCCGGCGTGAGAATCAGGTTCGGCATTTTCGGGTGCGGCGTCTGCAGAAAGGCGCGAAGAGCGGTCGCCGTTATTCCGGATGTGTTGGCGATGGTCTGAAAATCCGGCCCGGTAGCGATAGTTCGCTGTGAAGCCTGCTCGGCAGTGACCGCATGACAAGGCGAGCACACCTAGCGTGCATATACCCGCCCGGCTTCGGGGTTTCCGGAGGTGTCCTGAGCATTCGCGGCGGAGGCGGAGGCGGCTAAAATGCTGGCGAACATAACGGCACGCATCATTTTTCCCCTTTCTCGCCAGAGCGATTGAGCTGGATNAATGTTTGATCGAGCGACGACCCGCACTTTGCCCGAACGGGCGAACAGCCCGCCCCCTTAACTAACGACTGACGGAGACGGCGATGGCAGACGTACCTGTTGAAGTAAAGAAGACAGCACCCCCGGCACAAACGAACGTGCCCGATGTATGGCAATCCTTCCGCAGCGAAATGGACCGGCTGTTCGATTGCTTTGGCGGCGGGTTCGGTTTTCCGTCACTGCGACGGATGTTCGACATCGAACCGGCGTGGCGCAGTTCCTTCACCTTTTCGACGCCGGCAATCGACATGAGCGAAGACGAGAAGGCGTACAAGATCTCAGCCGAGTTGCCCGGGATCGACGCCAAGGACATCGACGTATCGGTGTCGGGTGACATGCTCGTCCTCAAAGGCGAAAAGCGCCAGGAAAAGGAAGAGAAGGACAAGAACTATCATTTCTCCGAACGTTCGTACGGCTCGTTCCAGCGGGCATTCGAGTTGCCCGAGAGCGTCGACCGCAACAAGGTCGCGGCCGATTTCTCGAAGGGGGTGCTGACCATCACGCTGCCGAAAACGACTGAGGCTCAGAGACCGGCAAAGAAAATCGAGGTCAAGTCATCCTAATTCACAGGGCGGCCGAGGCGGTGAAACCCTACCGCCGCCCCGGCGCTCGCGGTGACGCTTCGCCGGCACCTTGGGGGAACGGTTTCGCGTGATGCCTCGGCAACTGGCAGATGTCTGCGGATCACGACGCTCGTGAAGCCAAGGAAGAAGATCGAGCGCCAGCTCCCGAGAGCCCCCTTCCGGTGCCGGTTCGCGTCGGTCGCGTCCGCCGTGAGATGGCGGGTGTGACAACCCTCGAGCTGACACCCGCTTCCGCCTTCGGCTTCGTCCCCGGCCAATTCAACATGCTCTACATGTTCGGGCTCGGCGAAGTAGCGATCAGCCTAAGTGGAGATCCGGCCGAAGATCACCGGATCGTGCACACGGTGCGAGCGGTCGGCGCCGTCAGTCAGGCGATCACCCGGCTCCGCCGCAATGACGTCATTGGCATGCGCGGACCTTACGGCTCCGTACTGGCCCGTCCTCGATAGCGAGGGCAGCGATGTCGTCATCGTGGCAGGCGGCCTCGGGCTTGCTCCGCTGCGCCCAGTGATTTACCGCGTGCTCGCTCACCGTGAGCGCTCCGGATCACACGGTGGCAATGGTGTGCGGGCCGGAGATCATGATGCGGTTTACGATTGAAGCATTGCAGCACCGCGGGCTGGCGCTGGACCGGATCTTTGTCTCGCTCTCGGCGACATTGGGAGCAAAAGGAAGCGCCTGCCATGCATGAGACCGCACTGGTGCGCGACGTCGTCCGCCGCATCGAGGACGTTGCTCGCGCTGCGGGCGCACGACGGGTCACGGGCGCTAAAGTCTGTCTGGGCGCGCTGAGNCACCTTTCGGCCGAGCATTTTCGCGAGCATTTCGCCATCGAGGCGCAAGGATCGATTGCCGCGTCAGCGACGCTGTCAATCGAGGCGTCGGGTGATTTCGATCACCCACTCGCCCAGCACGTCCGGCTCGAGAGCGTCGATCTCGACGAATAAGCCGGCTGTCTACCTCCGGTGGGGGTCGTCCATCCATCAGCTCTCGCAACCTCCGGCGACCGCGGGAAAGGCGCGACCGGACCGTCCCGGCCGGGACGCCGAGGCGGGCGGCAACGGTCTCGTACCGCTCCCCTTTCAACCCAACCAGCAGCACCACCGACCTTTGCTCCTCGGGAAGCCGCGCCAGAGCGCGCTCGAGGTCGCGCAGCATGAGCCATTCGATTTGACGCGGGGCACAGGCGAGTGACAGTTCGGCATAAGTCGATCCAACCGAGGTGCTGTAGCGCACCGCTCGGCGCACGCCGCTGACATGCAAGTTGTGCAGGATGGTGAACAGCCACGCTCGCAAGTCTGTTCCTTGCCGCCAAAGGTGGATGTTTTCAATCCCGTGGAGGACCGTCTCCTGGACGAGATCATCCGCGGCCGCGGCATTGTGCGTCAGATGCCGCGCATAGCGCCTGAGGACTGGCAGCAACGCCACGATCTCCGGGGCAGAGCTGTCGACCGTGGATTTTGCTTGTCGAAGCTGAGCACTGCTCTCAAGAGCCGCGGTGAATGCCTCGCTGCCTTCCGGTGGCATTTTGCTCACCACCTGCACCTGAGCTTTGAGTGGGCTCAGCGNCTCTTTAATTTGGATTGAGCGCTTTTCCAGCAGAGCAGCCTCTTTCTCCAGCCTGTCGGGTGTCCTCAGCCGAGCATCCCAAATCCACGGGTCTCCCGCTCGCTCGGCAAATTCGCGATGCCAAGCCGCCAGATCTCGAAGCTTACGCGCCTCGTCCATCGCCTTCCTTCCCTTCGCAACTGAGAGCGGGCCGTATTCGTTACCCTTGATCCAAGGCGCGGCGTACGAGGTCGAGAACCTCCTCGGCCTGATATGGCTTCTCGAGGACTGCGAGCGCTCTGGCAATACGAGCCCGGTTGCAGGTCGTGGTATCGGTCCGGCCGCTAATGAGGATTACCGGCAGCATGTCGCCGCGACGCCGCATAGCTTCGAGAAGCTCGATACCGCTCATTCCCGGCATGTGCACATCGAGGATCAGGCAGTCGCCCTCACCGGCTCCGCCGGCATTAAGAAACGCCTCGCACGATGCGAACTCCCGCGCCTCCAGGCCCTCGCATTCGAGCAGCAGCCTCAGCGAGTCCCGAACTCCTCCATCATCGTCAACCACGAAAATCATCGGTCTTTTCCTGCCCGCATCCAGGGCCGATTTTCGCCAGGCTGCATCCATCCGCCTTGATCTGGATCAGTTAGATCGGCCGATACAGGCGCTCGACATCGGAGCGCCGGCACAGCTCGGTTCCGGACCCCAGGAGTGCGGCCGCTCCCGCCGCCATGCCGAAGCGCACGGCCTCGCGCAGTGCCAGCCCCCGGGAGAGACCGAGAACGATGCCCGCCAGCATGCTGTCGCCCGCGCCGACCGTGCTTCTCGCCTCGACCGGGACCGCGGCGAACCGTTCACACTCTTCGGCGGNCACGAGCAATGCGCCTTCCTGGCCGAGCGACAGCACGACGATCTCGCTGCGGCCTTGCTCGATCACTTCGCGTGCGGCGGATTCCTGCCCGAACGGGGTGCCAATTTCTCGCCCTACTAAATCCTGCAGCTCGCGCAGGCTCGGCTTTAGCAAATGGATCCCATGGCCTGCCTGTTTTAGCGCGGCGCCAGAGGTATCCAGTACGAGGCGCTTGCCCAGCATCTGCGCCAGCTGAGCCACTCGGGCATAGAAATC
>JGI26341J46601_10000435_pt1 | contig 12998 bp, 11 predicted proteins | sample BogFormECP12_OM3_FD_46601 | JGI IMG/M metagenome (IMG submission 46601) | reverse complement strand
GGTCGCTCGGGCGAGTAGACCACCAGTTTCCAGACCAGCCATTGCAACAAATATTCCACTCGGTCCCAAACGCGCGAGTCTGGTCTTAGCGGTTTAGGCTTGAGGTTGGGGTCGGTCATGCGTTTGCCTGCTTGGAGGATAGCAAACTTCTTTGCCTCGAACGATAAAAACTTTTCTGTTACGCTCTGAGGCATTGTGGATTCGCCACCGTTTTATTTAACCGAGGTCAATTTCTATCGCGCGATCGGTGTCCCGTACCGGCTCGGGTCGCGGTTGTTCAAGGATCGGATCCTTCTTCCTGATGCGTATCTAAACGACGTGAATCGGCCGTTGTTTCTGTCCACGCCGGAATGCCTCGAAATGCACGCCCGCGCGATTCGCGACTACCGTGCTCGGCTCCTCAAGGTCCAGCGCAATGTAGGGCTTGTGTTTAGAGGACAAAGAGGGACAGGTCAGATAAGTGGGAAGGTGAAAGAAGACGAGAATGGAATTGGGATCGCCAATGGTTTAGAGAGGACACCGAGACACCCTAGAGATTATCCGGTTCTGGCAACCGATGACGGTCACAATTCTAGCCAACCACCGTGCCCAAACTTCAACCTCGGCCGCGAAATGCGCTTCGGAACATCTGATCGAAGGCTTTCAGAAACACCATACGCCCAGCCCTTGAGGGATTGAGTAGCGACGAATCGATCGCCGTTTCTCTACGAACATGCTACCCGCTTGGAAAAACTGTGTTCAGAAATTCCTCTGGCGTTCGGCATGACAGTTCTGGATTGGCAGCAACCTCGCTAAAGTATGACATCTTGCCCCAAAGAGATTTGTCTCCAACTATGAAAAAACGCCGTTTTGCCCGGGTAATTGCTACGTTCAAGAGATTCGGTTTGGAAGAGGCCCACTGCGCAGAGCCTAAGTGCCGTCGGTCCGCGCCCAGGACGAAAAAAACCGTGTCTTCTTCCTTACCCTGAAACGTGTGCACCGTACCTATGTGTTCTTTATACCATTTCCGGACTTCGCTCCTTTTCGGGATTGGAAAACCAAAGCCGGCGTTTTTCGACCAATCTAGGTCCTTCAAAGCTTGCAAGATCGCCTTCTTGATTGCTCTAAAAGGCGTAATCACGTACAGAGCCGGCAGTGTCTGGTATCGGGCGTAGCTTCTGAAAATCAATTCAACCACTAGCCTAGTCTGTTCTGGAACTTCTTGCCTGGTTCGGACACGGCCGCCAGCGTCGATCCAAGCGCTACCGCAAGGTATAGGCGGCCCATCGGGAAGCTCGCTCTCTTTGAGGCCAAATATCATCTTCCCCTCGTAGGCAATGGAGTTCGAAATTTCGAACATAGGATTGAGGCATCTTCTGTGCACGCGGAGGGGACTACCTATCCACAACCGACCGGAACCCTCGGAACCAACATATGCGCCGTACCGATTGGCGTTGTCGCCAAGGCGTTGGATCGAAATCCTGTTCGGAGCAAAGGCAAGATCGCGTGTATGCAGCGAGAGGTCAGATAAGGCTGAAATCAGTTTGCTAGGCAAGGTAAATACAGGCTCAATTTGAAGTGGATCGCCCACGATGATCGCGCGTCTCGCGCGCCAAAGCGCTCCCACCGCGGCCTGTGGAACACCTTGACCAGCCTCATCTATGAATAGCCAGCCAATATCGCGCGGTCCGCAATTTCGGAATTGATTCGCAAAAGAGGCGAACGTCGTCGAAACGACTGGAACTATCATGAAGAGGCTCTGCCAGATCAACGGAACATGATTCGAGCTGTCAGGCTGCCTATTCGACAGCAACTTAGCGATAGCGTAAATATTGCCCCGAAAACCGCCGCCGCTTCTTCCCACTTCGGCAAGCCACGCTTCATGCAAGGACAATGCGGCTCCAAACAGTTTCGTTCTCAAAGCAGCCAATTCTCGATCGTGCCACAGTCCTGCCTTTTGAACTTCCACGGTTTCAAGCTCAGCGGCGTTCATGAGAGGCTTAATTCCGTCGAATTCCCGGCGCAGATCTTCTAATTCGGTCTTTTTCGAAGTCCAGATTTCTTGTCTCTCTTGCAGGGCATTTGCTGCCGCTGAGCAGGCGCCCTCTGCAACTTCGCCCTGTTTGCGGAGATCGCGGATGTGATTTCTCAATCGGTCTTTCTCGCGCAGAATTGCTCGTTGTTCAGATGCGTTTTCACGAATCTGCTGCTCATGCGTTCTTGCCTCTGCTCGCCGGAACAATTTCGTCCATATCCCAGGGGTCATGCGATCAAGCAGCCGCTCGTGCTCTTTCACGGACGAATACCGCTCGTCCAGTTCGCCTCCCTTCGCGATCATTTCATCGATTCGCTTCTGAATGCGCTGAAGTTCGCGACGACATTCACCAAGCGAATTAGCCTCGCCGGCAACAAAGGCTTCCTCTGATAGATTGATAGGATTGGAAAGCGAATCAGCGAAGCGTTCGAGCCCTTCCAGCTTCGCGCTCACCGCCTCCTCCGCCAATCGAAATCGTTTCTTAGCCTGGCTGAACGAGGGTCCCTGATAGCTGTCTATCCACTGTATAATCGTTTGCGGATCCGGAGTCTCCGCAGGGATTAATTCCTTTTCCCTTTTGTCTTCCATGAAGACGAACCGTTCCTTGAAAGTGGAACGATTTCTGGATTTGCCTAGGACACAGGAGATAAGCCCCCATGGAACATCGCCGGAAGCTAGTTTGACGAATTTCCGCTCATTCCTTTGCGCTGCTACTTTGTAAGCAACGGATTGCAAGTACCTTTCTGAACGCCACGGCTTGCGGAGGCTATCGCGCTTTGGCAAATCGCGCGAGATATTCTCAACCGCTACATTGTTGGTTGAGGCAACCACCATCTCAAACCCTATTAAGGCNGATCTGAGCGCACGGATGTTGCTCGTTTCATTACCGAAATGGACAACCGTATAGTCGCTTCCTTCGAACGCGTCTGCCGCCGTAGGAAGCGAAGCGAGGACTCTGGCGCGTCGAACGATATTTTCCGCAAATATTTCCTTCAATAGGGTCGTCTTACCGGTACCTGGCGGGCCGTTAATTGAAAACAAGCACGATCCAGTAGTCGGGTCCGTTGCCATGTTTACAGCAAACTGCTGCATCAGACTCATCGCATTTTCCGGCTTATCGAACCAATGCCCACGATTGAGGCGCTTGGGATGCAGAACATCAATAATCTTTTGGCGCCCGATATCGCCATAAAGATCGATCCGGTCCTCACGCACCGGCTCGGNTAGATACTCCGCAAGTGTTTGCGGAATGTCGCCCGCTCTGAGAGAGGCTATCGCCAGCTCAAGATCACGGACGAAAAAACTGTTCAGAATATCGATTTCGCGCTCAATCGAGTCTTCGTCTTCGTCCTGTTCCCATTCCTTAGNATAGCCAGGAACAGCCAGGCTTTGGGCTTCGTTTCCGATCTGACTTGCAATCGCTTTCTTGGGCTTGATCCCTTGTTCTTGCGTTGCCGAAGCCTTTTGGTCAGCGTTGGCCACTAACACGCCGACGCGCCCATCGTCCGGAGGTGTATATTTTGCCCATTCACAGAGCAGCCTGTACAAACCGATGATTTGCGAGTGGGCAATCGGCCGTCTCGAAGACTCCTCGCCGCTAACTCCATAGTCCGATTGAAAATTCGCGAGAAGGTCGGCTAAGTGGCGTTTCGCTGTTTCAAAAACGTCGTACCCGAGCGAAGGGAGCCCGCCCTCTTTCGTTTGGCCCACAGCCCACGGCAATGTCGAAATCGAAAACCCTTCAAAGCAAGGCACTCCATCTTCGGAAAGTTTGAGTCTTGCAAAACAGGTTGATCCTTCCAGATCCGCACGCTCAGCGTCTTCGACCCCGTTCCATTCTGCGTCCTGGGACTCATCTACGGAGGTGCCAGAAGCCGCAACAAATTGTCGAGAGACTCGGGCGCTCTCGGCTTTGTCAAAAATTCCGAGAAACAGACTATAAGAAGTAAAAACGTGCGTGTCGGGAGCCTTCGGTTTCCATAGACTCCAGTTTTCATCGGCAAGAACATCTGAATAAAGCCAATGGATCTGCCACTCCTCGCATTCCGCAATTTTGGCATCGAGATCAAATGGGATGAAGAACTCGATCTTGTGCCAGTAATCCAGAATGTCGAGCATCCTATCTCGAGCATCGGGAGATAATTTCATGTTTATTCCGTGCTCTCCAGATCCGTTCCTTTTCAAGCGAAAGCGTGACACTTCATTGGCTAGGAACGGTACAAGGTACGAGGCGAGAAGTCTTGGTCAAAAAACAATTAGGTTCATTGACAGATGAGTTCGGAGCCAGGGGAGGGGGCGGGGTAGCAAACAAATAGGGAGGAACCTGGATCTCAAAGTTTCGGTGAAACAGAGCGCGACAAGCGCCTGGCATAAATTTTCGCCAGAAGGTCTGCGAAGACCTTGCTTTTCAGATAGGCAACCCTCGATCGCCGGAAGGAGAAGTCGATGCCGCTCGTTGGAACTGTTCCGATGGCGCCGATCCTAGCGTGAACCGAAAAAAATTGCTGAGCGCTCGGAGATGATTGAGCTGATTACGGCCGGTATACTGGGCCAAATAACGTTCGATCGCGGCCTTCTCTACGGTTACAACATCGTTCGCCAGCCCAGTGGTGGCCAACTAGCGATTGAGGCGACGGTTGAGATCCTTGTAAAGCCTATCAGACCGGTTCTCCCGGTTTTGCAATAAGCGTTTCACAGCCTCATCGATCTCGTAGATCTTCCAGTCGGTCTAGGGCATACGATTGGAGCGAGCGCCGAAGATCCACGAGACAGACGGATCGCAAAAAAGCCCTCAAGGTTGCAGAACAATTTGAGCAGGTTGGACGACGTAAGCGTGCTCCTCGGACAGTCCGCGAAAGTCTCGCCGAGCTCTATCGGGAAATCTACGGCGAAACGCTCCCGGTGGCGACAGTACGCAAATTCATTGCCGACCGGCTTCAAACAAAAGAACCGGAAGTATCTGCTGTAACGCTTGCATTTTACAAAAAGAGCATGGCCAAGTTTCTCAAGTTTTTAGGCCCTGCTGCTGACCTGGATCTTGCCTCAATAACCCGAAACACCGTTTTGGAGTTCAGAAATGGCATCGCAAAAAGAAACGCTCCGGCGACTGCCAACGCAGATCTAAAGGCCATAAAGATGATCTGCAAAGCAGCAAAGCGTGACGGCTACATTATCGAAGACCCCGCTGAGTTTGTCGAAACTGCCCGCATAGGTTCTGAGCAGGCGCGGCGACCGTTCACATTTGCCGAAATTCAGAGACTTCTTTCCGTTGCGGACGCTGAATGGATAAGCCTAATTCTATTCGGTCTCTACACCGGCCAACGACTTTCTGAGCAGAAAATTTCTTGTGAGTTCCTCGCAGAAGTAGAAATCCTTAAATCGCGGATACTGCCCGTTCATAGGGTACCTCGCTTTCCCCTCCACTTCATCCCGTTGGAGATGAGAGAATAACACAAATTTTTTCATCGCTTGTGACTGTTTATCGCACCTTCCCTGCTGTAGCCCTTGTCCGAATGCCGGAGCGTACGCTGCGCTGACTCCGATTTTCTATTGCATAGTGTTTTGGCGCACTTGTTCAGACGGTCGTGATTTGTCCGCTTAGGCTCCGAGGGCGGTTCTTTCCGTTACTATGGTGAAGCTATGCCTTGCCGCACTCCCAGGCCGCCTCAGGCTATCGTAGATTGGCGGATCGCCTAGCAAGGTTGGCACTGTCATGGCCGCGAAGCAGGCTAGCAACATTGGCAGAAGAAGCGTGAAGCATCCCGTCATCTCGGTGACCAAAATGATGCCGGTCACTGGAGCTCGCACGACAGCGGTGAAGAACGCGGCCATGCCGACAACGGCAAAGGCTGCTGGGCGTTCACCCAGGTAGGGGAACCAGCGGCAGAAGAGTGTTCCCAGGACAAGACCGCTTTGAGCCCCGAGGACCAGCATGGGCGCAAACAATCCGCCCGGCGTCCCTGCCGCCTAGGACAACGGCCCGAGGCCGAATCGGACCAGGAATACGCCGACGACAACCATCATACTGTCGCCTGCGGCTAGGGTGCGCTGCGTGATCGCGTCGCCGCCACCGACCGAAAAGTGCGGCGAATGTCGGTCAGGAACAATCCAAAAGGGGTCAGTCAACAAATCTTGACAGGTTTCCTGGCGGAAAGAATAGCGGGGGATGGCTCAGCGAGCACGAATTGATATCCCGGAGCGATTGCCATGTCATGGCGAGAGGGGATGGACGGGAACGGATCGCGCGCACGAAGAGAGTGATCGGTATAGCTTGATCGAGACATTGGGAGAAGCGTGCGTCAAGACAGGATGGTTGATGCACGCGTGGAATATCGACGGACAATTCGCAGCACGGCGGTATGACAAGGGTGCGTCGCAGAACGACTTCGAATGAAAAGTGCGGCGAATGTCAGCCAGCAGTTGGGAGCGGAAGTTGGAAAGAGCCAGCGTGAAATAGGTGCGTAAGCCAGGTCTGTCAATATTTGTTGACTGACCCCTTTGTGCTTTGTGTGGTCAAAAGAGTATTTGTACATGAAGTACGAAGCTTTCTGTGCGCCGCCCTTAGGAGGATGATCGCCGCAGGCAAGTCGCCAAGGGTTTTGAGCTTGGCACGTTTTTGGTTCAACTCTGCGAACGTGACGCATTCGGCAAAACCCCTCAGGGTTTACGCCATTTATCGCGTCCACCGGCTTTTGTATCTCGGATGCGCTCGATTTTAGGCAGGATTTTGGAATTGCGTGCCCTTGGCTTCTTGAAAGCCTCCGCATGCGTGGGTTCAACCGCGCTAGCTCGTCCGGATTTGCCCTTCCTTACGGCGTAGTCGCCTTGCTTGCGTTTTTCCACAAACAATCGGTCATCGCCAGGCATTTCAGGACCTAGTTCGGTTGCCTTCTTAATAGCCTCCTCCTGCGTGGGATAAACGGCGCTAGGTCGCCCGGATTTGCTCTTCCTTGCGGCGTACGCGCTTTTTCGCCATCGAAGAGCGGCTGCGAGCATTGCTGCTTTCCGCTCCGGCCAATCGTGAAGGATTTCAGGGTCAAAATCCGCACCGCCGGGCCACACAAGATTTCCTCCTTCCCGGTCCAATTTTACTTCCCGAAATACCGACAGTTCCTTCAAGGGACCATAGAGCTCGCCCTCTAAAACACCTTCGAAATCGATCTGGCGGCTAATGCCGTCATTGAATTCAACCTCAAGCGTGTAAGGTCCTACCGAGCGAAAACCTACGACCTCGTAGATCTGGTGAACCTTGCGCGCTAAATCGGGTTTCATAAGGAACAATATCACGAAAGCGGAGCGATCGGTAAAGCCGTTCTGCCTTCTTGGAGCCGTACCCAGTTTCGCTGCAATTCCCTCCGATGCGTACGCGCCCAAAGTCGCACCAGATCTTCTTGGGGCCCTGCAAGCTGACCGTTAAGCCTGGTTATCGGCGAGATTCGATAGACCGCCGTAGACCCGGCGTAGCGAGCATGAAAATGCTGGTGGTGATGTGGAGCTCCAGGTTCGGGGTACATCGTGATCACGATCCCATGAAACCTGGAAAGCTCGGGCACAGGTAGCTTTTAGCAAAGTGAGACTCAGTTTCCCAAGGCGAAACAGAGCCAAAGAGAAATAGATCGGCTTGCTGCTGGCCACTAGCCGTTTTCACCGGAGAAGGTAGCGCTCGCTAAGCAAGGAGGGACAGAAGAGGGACAGGTCAGATAAGAGGGAAATGAAAGAAGACGAGAATGGAATTGTGAACTGACTTCCCAGGATGAGGCCATCAGTGAAGAAGCGAATGCGGCACCGTAAGCGTTCGGGCAGGGAGAGGTGGCCGTTTTACTGGTCAAGGACGCTTTGAGCGGTAGCCAGGTCAAAGGCAGGCTGCTTGGTTTTGGTGTGCAAGCTTCCGTGCACAAAGAGGTACATGCGATACTGCCGGCTGACTTCTTTCCAACCGGAAGCGAGCGCACCAAGAATGGCATAGGCCAGGTACCAGGGCTCGATCCAACGATGCACGGGCCCCTTGACGGGAATTACCTGCCGTCCAGGGGCGTTAACCGTCACTGGCGTATCCGCGATTTGGCCGTTGTTCATAGTCAAACACACGCCCGGCAGCGAATATTTGGCATAACTGGCGCAAGGCGCCTCATCGTTTTTCGAAGCACGGCGGAAAAATTGTAACTGTATTCCGGGCGCGTCCACGCAAATCATCCCGGTGCGCCGGGTCGCGACGATTCATTCGGCAAGTTTGGTGATTGGTTTCCCTGATTATGTTTTAGCGTCTAGCGCCGGGCCACCAATGTTTCCGTCGCGCACGGGCACGGGTCTGAATTTCGCGCTCCGTCGGCGCCTCGCGCACGCGCATCAGGAGACTGAGCAACAGATCTCCCCACAGCAGGGCGAAATAGCGAGCTGCTAAAGCCGCAGGATCGTCGTTAGCGACGAGGCGACGCTCCTGTGCCTTGGTGAGTAATGCAACGAGCGCTTTATGGTTAGCTTCACGACCGCTATGGTGGAGCGTAAGGGCAATCTCGGGTGCCCGATCGGATTCGGCAATGGCGAGCCGAAACACGGTCAGCACTTCCGGATGGCACACTGTTTTCAAGATGGAAACACCGAAGTCGACCAACAATTGGCCAAGGCGTCTCGGGTCTGTGGTACCGGAGCTGCGGTGTCCAGGGGACGGCGCATGCGCCCGGCGCGTTCATGGATGCACGCTGCTAAAACTGCGTGTTTGTTCTGGAAGAGCGCATAAAGATCGCGTTTCGAAACTCGCGCCCTGGTAACAATGTCCAGCATGCTGGTGGTCGAAAAACCGGATTCGGCGAACAAGCTAAATGCGGCATTGAGTATACGTTCGCGGATGGGTCCGGCGGGGTATGTGTTCTGACTGGTGGGCTTAGGTGAGGCAGGCTTTGTTTTCTTGATATTAGACATTTTCACTTGACTTCGGTACGAAGTCGTACCATCGCTTATCGTCGGTACAATACCGTACCGTTAATTGAATTGCCGTCTATGATTAATCCCAAATTTCTGGTAACCGGCGCGACCGGAAAAACCGGTGGCGCGGTCGTCCGTGAGCTTCTCGCCAAGGGCGTTCCGGTGCGCGCCATGGTGCGCACACTCGACCTGCGCAGCGCTGCGCTGGAGGCGCGCGGCGCCGAGGTCGTTGTGGCGGACATTTTCGATCCCGGTCAGCTGATGGACGCGATGCGCGACGTTCAGCGAGCTTACTACTGTCCGCCCTATCATCCCTTCGTGATCCAGAGTGCGTCGGCATTTGCCGCCGCTGCGCGGGAGACGGGCCTCGAACAGATCGTCGGGCTTTCGCAATGGCTCGCCGGGCCCAACCACCCGTCGCTGATGACGCGCCAGCTTTGGCTGATCGATCGGATGTTCGCCGCGCTTCCGGGCATCGCACACACCGTCGTCAATCCCGGCTTCTTCGCTGACAGCCCCTATTTGGAGATGATGCCGTTCGCGGCGCATCTCGGGGTCTTTCCGCTGCCAGTCGCGGGAGAGAGCCGTAACGCCCCGCCCTCAGTCGACGATATCGCTCGCGTTGCGGTCGCGGCGCTCCTCGATCCGGCACGCCATGCGGGCAAGAGCTACCGACCGACTGGGCCGAAACTCCTCAGCGTTGTCGAAATGACCGCAGTCATCGGCCACGTCGTCGGCCACAAAGTGCGGCATGTGAGGACGCCGCTCTGGATGTTCTACAAGGCAGCCAAGGCGCAAGGCCTGGAGCCCATCCTGCTCAGCGGCCTCAGGCATTACTTCCAAGACCATGACCGCGGCGCGTTCGCGGTCGGCGCACCCAAGGATACGGTACGCGAACTCACCGGAAGAGACGCCGAAGACTTCGAAACGATCGCACGGCGCCACGCGGCATTGCCAGAATCGCGCCACAGCTTCGGCGCGCGGCTCGCTGCCCTCGCGCGCTTCATGGCGGTGCCGATCCTACCGGGGTTCAATCCTGCGATCTACGACAGGGCGCAAGAGCAGCCCGTGCCGCCGACACCGCATCTCGCGCTCGACGACGCCGACTGGACGGCGAGCCACGGCATCGAGGGCTCGGTGGTGGTGCAAAGTCCGTTGAAGGAGGCATTCGCATGATTGTTACCCTGCTCATCGCCTCGCTCGCTGTCGTTCTGCGTATCATACGCCAAGCAGGGTGGAAAAGAACGCGGTAAACTCGCGCGCACCATGCGGGATGCATCATCCGAGCGAAAAGAACGAAGCCGGCGCCAGCCTGGTCTGGAAAGTCACTAAGATCCTGGATTCTCTGCCGGCTGGATCGGTCGACTCTTCGCAGCTTGCAGGCTTGGACCAATTTCACAGGTTTCTTTATTTCCGACATTTTTTACTTGCTTTCGGTACGACATCGTACCAGTCATATAGCAGTTAAGGTACGATACAGTACCCAGAACAGAATTGCTATCCCTCTTGAACGACCAACCCAAGAACCTAACCAGACTGAATCGAGGCTAACCGATGAAATTCATGATCCCTTTTCTCATTGCAATGCTACCGGGAGCGTCTGTAGCGCAATCACAGTCCGGGGTCGCCTCAGGCGTGCCCAGCGTGGCTATACCTAAAACCACTGAAGTGCTGGTCATTCAGACTCCCAAGCAGGGCGTAACCGCTCAACAAATCTTGGCCGTCATACCGGCAGAGATTCGGGCGACTGTGAAGCTCTACCTCGACGGGAAAATCCGCCAGTGGTATTCGCGCGGTGATGGCAAAGGCGTCATCTTCCTGGTCGACGCGAAGACCGAGGACGAGGCACGAGCCATTATGGAGACGCTGCCGCTCGCGAAGGAACACTTGATGGATCACGAGTACATTCCCGTCGGACCCTTGATGCCGCTGAGGGCATTGATGGGTCCAGGAGCGCAGCAGTGACTCTCCTCGCGATAGCGCTGGCGACTTCTATCATTGGGAGAGGACAGAAGAGGGACAGGTCAGATAAGAGGGAAAGTGAAAGAAGACGAGGTGGAATTGGGATCGCGGATGCGCGTGACAGGTGCCCGGCAGAAAACTACAAGACAAGCGCTAAATACCGTGCAGGCAGATCGGGTGAAAAACCGAGCAGGGAATCTCGTGGGCGTAAAGCAGACTGTACAGAACAAAAGATAACAGTGTAGTGGAAAAGACACGCCTCCCTCCGATATTTGACCTGTCCCTACTCGCAAAGTCTAAAAACAGGAGAGCTAATTGGAAAAGCCTCAGCTCCGATAGCGCAAGAGCGCGTTCGCAGAAGCGGCTAAAAGAAGCGTGGAGACATGCAGCGCCGGACGCGCGTGAGCGCATCCCTACCGGCGCCGGCGGAGCGGCTCGGTCCTATCATTTCTACGGTGCATACCAACGAATCAACTCTAACCAGATACAAAGGGCTTCTTGTCAGTCCTTTTTTAGAACTCTTTTTGGACAGGAGTGATCTTAGTTAGCGACCTTCTGACCTGTCCCTGCTCGCACGCACATGTGGGCCGGAGTGTCCCGCTTTGCGCAAAGCCGAACGCTGACATAAGCTTTGGGAAGAAGAAAGGGCGCGTCGTTATCCTAGTTTGGCAATCATTTTGGGGAACTGACAACCTGCGCAATTCGTTGTATCCGCCAGGCAAAAATCCTCGAAGATCTGGAGGAGCCCCTGTTGCTGGTAAAGGAATCGGACATGTTCCCTGGCACGATCGATCTCTCCGAACAGACGCCGGCAGACGATTGCCAGTCGCCGGTTGCTTAATTCCGCCCGGATCTTCTTGTACGATTCCCAATCGGCTTGATCGGAGGAGACCAGCATCGGGTGAATCACGTTGGCCAGTATTTCGTTGATGCGTGTTTCGCCCAGCAAGCGCGTGGGTCGGACCGCGGGATCCGAAGAGAGCGTGAAATGGTAATCCCAGAATGGGTGAGATAATCCGCTGATCCACTCCGCCACTTCATCTAGCCGAGGACGCAATAATCGGAACTCCTTCCAGCGACGGACCAATTCGGCCAATGCACCGAGGCGACGATGAGGATGATTGCTTGGGCGCGTCATGCCAAAACGCCAGAGATTTCGCTGCAGAATAAAGTGCGCGAATTGGCTCCTGAGTTGCCACCAATGTTCCCAAAGGTGGCGCCAGTAGTCGCGGTCGATTGACACAGAGCGGTTGGTCATGCGGTCTTCTAAAAAGCCGGCGATGCCGAAAAGGAGGCTTTCAGCGGCCGGCCCTTGGTCACGGAGCAGGTGAAGTTTGGCGCGCTGGGCCAGCAGCAAGAACGGAATCTTGTTAAGCTTGTATCCAAGAGCGACTGCGAGGGCTTGGAAAAGCGCCTCGTCGATTCCGTGCGCGATCGCAGCTCGATTGAATTGATCAGCCTTCCTCTGCATCCGGACTTTAGCGGCCGTCTCGATCAGATCATCGATCGTCCTATCACTCAGCAGCCGTAGAGGAGCGCAACACCGTCCCGGATGCGCGATTGGGGGAATGGCATTGAGCAGATCAACTTTGCTTTGCAAATGAACCTGGATGACTTCCCGGTTCTGAGTTGTGCGCGTAAAGTGGTTGGCGGCGCCTTTGTAGAGGAATATATGCAGTACGACCTGATCAAATGCCGCGTTCTGCGAGTGCCCGTGGTGCTCCCAATCCGCAACGTGCATATCCCACTCTATATCGCCTCCGAGTATTTGTTCCCCATTTACGCGGAGAGCCGCGTGAACGAAATCGGGGCCGGGCTCGCGGTTCCAGAATCCGAACTGGATAATCTCAACAAGGGCTCCAGTGGTAGTGTTGAAAGTAGTTCCGAAGGCCCCGGAGTACCAAAGAGCCTGCCATTCGAGTTCGGTCCATTTTTCGGCGAGATCACCGGCTGGGTCGAGTCTTTGTGGCGTTTCACGGATGCATGACGCCTGGTAGATTGAGAAGCATGAAGAAGAGGAAAATTCTTTGCGCGAGAGACTCATATAACAGTTTTATCAACTGTTATCACATCTCGCGCTTCCGTGCAAAAAGTGTCGTGC
>JGI26341J46601_10000431_pt1 | contig 13055 bp, 9 predicted proteins | sample BogFormECP12_OM3_FD_46601 | JGI IMG/M metagenome (IMG submission 46601) | reverse complement strand
GGCGGCTGCTTCCCGCCGCCGCCCGGCTACTTCCAGCGGGTCAGGGAAATCTGCGACCGGTACGGCGTGCTGCTCGTCTCCGACGAGGTGATCTGCGCGTTCGGCAGGCTCGGCTACTACTTCGGCTCCCAGCGGTACGAGTACCAGCCGGACATCATCACCTTCGCCAAGGGCGTCACCTCCGGCTATTCACCGCTCGGCGGCATGCTCGTCAGCGACGCGCTGATGGAACCGTTCAGCTCGGGCACGGCCACGTTCCTGCACGGCATCACGTTCGCCGGCCACCCGGTATCGGCCGCGGTGGCGCTGGCCAACCTGGACATCTTCGAGAAGGAAGACCTGCTGGGGAACGTCCGGGCCAACGAGGCGGCGTTCCGCGCGACCCTGGAGGAGCTCTACGACCTGCCCATCGTCGGTGACGTCCGCGGCGCCGGGTACTTCTACGGCATCGAGATGGTCAAGGACAAGGTCACGCGCGAGACGTTCACCGACCACGAGTCCGAACGGCTGCTGCGCGGGTTCCTTTCCCAGGCGCTGTTCGACGCCGGACTGGTATGCCGGGCCGACGACCGCGGTGACCCGGTCATCCAGCTGGCCCCGCCGCTCATCTGCGGCCAAGCGCACTTCGACGAGATCGAGGCGATCCTTCGCACGGTGCTCACCGAGGCCTGGACGCGCATCTGACGGAACGTTCATCGGATGGCGGAGCCTGTCACTCCGCGCCGCCATCTAGCGTTCATTCTCAGGCGTTACATTTCCGTTATGACGGGGAAGTGGGATAGCCCACGCTCATCTCGCTGGTCAATGTCGCGCCGCCAGGTGCTGGCCGGCGCCGGCGGGACGGGCCTGCTGGCGGCCACGGCCGGCTCCGCGAAGGCGGCCACGCGGACGCGCCGGTCCCGGGCCGGCGTCAACGACGGCACCCCCGAGCAGATCCATCTCACCTGGGGCGAGAATCCGGCGACCAGCGTCGTGGTGTCCTGGGCCTCGCCCGGCCAGGCGGCCAGGCCGCGGGTGCGGATCGGGCAGCGGGTCATCCCGGCCAAGTCCCGCCCCTACACCGACGGGATCAGCGGCGAGACCGTCTGGACCTACCACGCCCGCGTCGGCGGCCTGCGGCCCGGCGCCACCTACGCCTACGCGGTGACCGCGGACAACGACAGCGACGCCGCCGATCCGTTCAGCGCCACCTTCCGCACCGCCCCCGCAGGCCGGGCGCCGTTCCGCTTCACCAGTTTCGGCGACCTGGCTACCCCCAACACCGCCTGGGTGCTCTCCTACGGCCAGAGCGCCTACGCGGTCGAGGCGGTCGAATCCTTCCAGCCGCTGTTCCACCTGCTCAACGGCGACCTGTGCTACGCGAACCTGAACCCCACGGTGCAGCCCGAGGTATGGCGCGACTTCGGCAACAACAACCAGACCTCGGCCGCCAACCGGCCCTGGATGCCGTGCCCGGGCAACCACGAGGTGGAGTTCTACAACGGGCCGCAGGGGTTCACCTCCTACCTGGCCCGCTACACCCTGCCGGACAACCGCGTGCCCGGCTACGGCGGGCGCTGGTACTCCTTCCGCATCGGTTCGGTGTTGTTCGTCTCCCTTGACGCCGACGACGTGGTCTATCAGGATGCGGCCGCGTTCGTGGCGGGCCCGGCGGCGCTGACACCAACCGCGGGCACCGGCCATCCGGCGATCGAGCCGGGTACGTCGTTCTATCTCAGGGGCTACTCCGGCGGGGCGCAGACCGCCTGGCTGGAGCGGACGCTGGCGGCTGGCCGTCGTGACGAGTCGGTGGACTGGATCATCGTCCAGATGCACCAGTGCGCCGCGTCGTCCTCGGCCACCGGCAATGGCTCCGACCTCGGCATCCGCCAGGAATGGCTGCCGCTGTTGGACCGGTACCAGGTGGACCTGGTGCTCAACGGCCACGACCACGACTACGAGCGGTCCTTCCCGGTGCGCGGCGCCGACACCGACGCCGGCCACGAGGTGGGCACCGGCGCCGCCGTCAATACCTTGCGGCCGCACCCGGTGACGACCACCGACAGCGGGGTGTTCGACACCAGCCAGGGCACGGTGCACCTCATCCTCGGCTGCGGCGGCACCGACGCCCCGCTGGACGAGTACGGGATCGACACCGCTGACGGCCAGCGCCAGGCCAAGGTGTTCACCCAGGCCAACCGGCCGGTCCTGACGTCCACGCCGGACGTCTACGCGCGCGCCGGGGCCGACGCGGTGGAGGACGCCATCTGGTCGGCCCGGCGCGACCCCTCCACCGGGTACGGGATCGCGGTCTTCGACGTCGAGCCCGCGGGCTCCGAGGCCGGCGGGCTGGCCAGCATCAAGGTCACCCAGTACCACGCCGTGGGCGCCGACCCGGTCAACCCCGGCACCGGCGCCAAGGGCGCGCCCACCCCCGACTACACCGAGTTCGAGACGTTCCGGCTGGTGCGGCCGCGATCTTCCTGAGCTACGCATTCCACCGGATACGGTCAGGTCATGGACGTTCTCGTGATCGGGGCCGGGGTCAGCGGCCTGACGACGGCGATCTGCCTGGCCGAGGCGGGGCTCAGCGTGACCATCAGGACCGCTGCCCTGCCCGGGCTGACCACCTCGGTGGCGGCGGGGGCGGTCTGGGGCCTCACCCGCGTGGGCCCGCCCGACCGGATCATCGAATGGGGGCGGGTCGGCCTGGAGGCGCTGTCCAAGCTCGCCGCCGAACCTGGCACCGGAGTGCGGATGGCCGCCGGCAAGGAAATCTCCCGCGCCCCGCTTGAGCCGCACGACTGGGCCGGGCTCGTGACCGGCCTGCGGTCGTGCGAGAAATCCGAACTGCCCGACGGCTTCACCGACGGCTGGCACTACACCGCCCCGCTGGCCACCATGCCCGTCTACCTGGACTACCTGCACGCGCGGTTCGAGCGGGCCGGCGGCACGCTCGAGGTGTCCCCGGTCCGGTCGCTCGGCGAACTGGCCGGCGCGGCGCCGGTCGTGGTCAACTGCTCCGGCGCGGCCGCCCACGACCTGGTGCCCGATCCCGCCGTGGTGCCGGTCCGCGGGCAGGTGGTGATCGCCGCCAACCCCGGCATCGAGGAGTTCCTGATCGACCGGGACCCCGAACCGCCCTGGATCGTGTACATGTTCCCGCACGGTGACACCATCCTGCTCGGCGGCACCAACGACGAGGGCAACTGGGACGAAGACCCGAAAACCGAGGTGGCGGAACGGATCGTGGCCGAGTGCTGCGCTATCGAACCTCGCCTGCGCGGGGTGGAGATCCTCGGCCATCGCGTCGGCCTGCGACCGTGCCGGCCGGCGGTGCGGCTGGAGTCCGAGCCGCTCGACGGCGGCGTGTTGTGGCACAACTACGGTCACGGCGGCGCCGGCATCTCCCTGTCGTGGGGCTGCGCCGCCGAGATCACCACGGCCATCTGCGGTTAATCGCCGTCCAGCCGGGCGACAAGTCGCGCCGGGGCGATGACCCGGTAGGCGTCCTGGCACAGCTCGGCGATCTCGGCCCAGTCGATGTCGCGGTCAAGCCGGACGCCGAGCCAGCCGCGGCCGCCGACGTAGGGCGGCCGGAAGAACCGCTCCGGGTCTGACGCGATCAGTTCGGCCTGCGCTCCCGGCGGCGCCGCGCACCACAGGTGCGGAAACTGGTTGGCGTGATGGCCGTCGGCCCACAACGTCACGAACGAGCTTTTGTCCCGGACGAACCAGGTCGGCGTGCCGTGGCTGGGCCGCTCGGTGACCTCGGGCAGAGCCAGGCAGATGGCGCGGAGCCGTCCGGCCAGGCCAGCAGTCGGATCGTTCACCAGGACGATTCTGTCATCAGCGCGCGGGATACGCTGCTGCACATGAAGTTCGCGATCGCGATCCCGCAGTTCTACGCCGACGGCGAGTTCGATCCCGCGGCCTTCCGGACCTACCTCGCCCGCGCCGAGGAGCTCGGTTTCGAAAGCGCCTGGACTCAAGAAGGGGTGCTCGGCACCGGCCCGCAGCTCAGCCCGATCGAGACGATGACCTACGCGGCGGCGTGCAGCGAGCAGCTGCGCCTGGGGTGCGTGGTGTTCGTCTCCACCCTGCACAGTCCCGTCCACCTGGCTAAGAGCCTGAGCACGCTTGACCAGCTCAGCCGAGGCCGGATCGAGGTGGGCGTCGGCACCGGCGGACGGTGGCGCCCGTTCGCCGCCTTCGGCGTGGACCCGCACCGTTACGTGGCGCGCTTCACCGAGGGAATCAAGCTGATGAAGGCCCTGTGGACCGAGCCCAGGGTTACTTTCCATGGCGAGTTCTGGCAGCTGGAGAACGCCGCNATGGAGCCCAAGCCGTTCCAGAAGCCGTACCCGCGGCTGTGGTTCGGCGGGGCCAGCGAACCCGCGCTCCGGCGGGCCGTGCGNATGGGTGACGGCTTCTTCGGCGCCGGGTCCTCCCCCACCGACACATTCGCCGAGCAGGTCCAGATCGTCAGGGCCGCGCTGGCCGAGGCGGGCCGGCCGACCGAGGACTTCCCCATCGCCAAGCGGGTCTACATCGCCATCGACGAGGACGCTGAGCGGGCCCGAGCCCAGATGAACGCGGCCCTGGAAAGGATCTACGGGCACCGGGTGCCGAGTATCGAGGCCGCCGCGATCACGGGCACGGCGGCCGATTGCGTGCGCGAGACGAGCCAGGTGGCGGCGGCCGGGGCGGAGCTCATCTTGTTTACAACCCTGTTCGACCAGCGTGAGCAGATGGAACTGCTGGCCGCCGCGGTCCTGCCGAAGCTCGGCTAGGCCGGTCAGCTGACGCCGGGGCCGGTGCGGGCCGGAATCATGGCCTTCAGCAGGTCCATCACCTGCGGATTCGCCACGCCGTTCCAGTCCGGAGCCAGCAGGCCGTAGCCCTCGGGATCGCCCCAGTCGGACCGGTGCTGATTGGTCACCGGGATGGTGCCCTTGGGCTGCGTCGGATTGAGTGCCCACCAGCACCAGTCCACGTCATGGGCGGTGACCCAGGCTTCGAGGTTGTTCCACCACACGCCGGCNTCCGCNCCGCCGCCGCCTGGCGACGACGGCGCCAGGCCGAAGTTGGCCAGCGATCTGGTGTCGGTGCCGGACTCGCCGATCCACAGCGGGGCCACCTGGTTGGCGAGAAGATACCCACCGGCCTTGTTCATCTGCTCGAAGTACGCCGCCCGGGACTGGCCGCGGGGGTGGAACCACGAATAGTCGTGCATGCTGTACACCACCTTGCCCGGGCGTTCCAGCCGCACCGGGTGCCTGGCCACGCCGGTCAGGTCGGCGGCATAACTGAGCCCCTCGCAGATGATCAGCGGGTGCGGGTTGATCTCGTGGATGAGGTTCCCGACNGTCGTGTACATGGCCGCGACATCGGTCTTGTCCCCAGTCCCCCAGGTNGGGGTGCGAACGCGCCAGCCAACCCGTGCCCNCCTGGGCTCGTTCATGATGTCCATCCCCGCGACCAGAGGGTTCTCCCGGTACCGGGCCGCCATGTCCTGCCAGGCCGCGACGAACTTCCGGGCCGGCCAGCGGTCGTTATACCACAGGCCGTTGCCGTCGGCCTCCGAGCAGCACCAGCCGGCGTCGAGCATGTGGCAGTTCGGTATGACGATGAGGCCCGCGCCGGTGAGCGCCTCGACGCAAGCGTCGTAGACCTGCATCGGCGTCGACCCCGAAAGATCGGGGTTGGCGGCCAGGTACTCATCGGGGACTGGACTGGTCTGCTCGGTCATCCACAGGCTGAACAGAAGCCGCACGCTATTGAAGCCGTGCAGGGCGATCGTCTTGGCGAGCCTGCCGCGGTGAGTGCGGTCCAAGCCGGGTGCCACGCCGAGGTCCTCGTGGAAGCCGTACCAGTTCACCCCGGCCAGCCGGACCCGCTGTCCGTGCGCGTCGACGATGAAACGGCCGTTCGTCGACAGCGGCATCTCCATCGGCATNCCGGTCACNCCACGGGCCGGCGGGCCAGGGCGGCGATGTGCGCGGGCAGCGGAGACGCTTCGGGCATAGCTGGAGTCTATGATGGCGCCCATTCGAACGTGTGTATCAGCCTGAGCCAGGGCGGGCACCGCGGTCCGTTCGGCCGAAAATCTTTTTGATAGGGTGAGGATATGAAGATCGGATTCGGTGCCCCGGTCGCGGGTGCGTGGGCCACGCCGGAGTATCTGGCGGCATTCTCCGAGCGGGCCGAGGAGGCCGGTTACGCGTCGCTGTGGACGTTCCAGCGGCTGCTGGTGCCCGAGGGATCCGGCATGGAGCCGGTGTACCNCAGCGTGCTCGACCCGATGGTGGCGCTCGGGTACGCGGCCGCCCGGACGTCGCGGATCAGGCTCGGCNTGGCCATCCTCAACCTGCCGTTCATCTCCCCCGCCTACCTGGCCAAACAGGCCACCACCGTGGACGTACTGTCCGGCGGCCGGCTCGACCTCGGGCTCGGCATCGGCTGGATGCCGGAGGAATTCGCCGCGACCGGCGCATCCATGGCCAGGCGCGGCGCGCGCACCGAGGAGTACCTGGCCGTGCTGCGCACGCTGTGGGCCGATGAGATCAGTTCCTTCAACGGCGAGTTCTACACGGTGCCGCCGGGGCGACAGAACCCCAAGCCGGTGCAGCGGCCCGGGCCGCCGGTGCTGCTCGGCGGCATGTCCCGGCCGGCCATGGAGCGAGCCGGGCGGATCGCGGAGGGCTGGATCACCTCCAGCCGCGCCGACCTGACCAAGATCAGCGAGGCGGTCGGCGTGATCTCCGAAGCCGCCACGGCGGCGGGACGGGACGCGGATGCGGTACGCATCATCTGCCGGGGCGTGACGCTGGCCGGCACCGAGGCCAAGGGCCCGGACGGCGACCGCAGGCTGCTGTCGGGCAGCTACGCGCAGATCCGCGAGGACGCCGCCTGGCTCGCCGCCCGCGGCGTCACCGAACTGTTCTACGACCTGAACTGGGATCCGCAGGTCGGCAACCCCTCGGTCGCTCCGGAAGCCGCGGCGGAGCGGGCCGACGAGATCCTCGTCGCGCTGGCGCCGGAGTGAGCTAGCGCATCATCGGCCAGGCCCGCCGGGCGGAGCGGCGTCCAGAGGGCAGTCAGCGGGCTGACGGCTGGCTGACCAGACCCTCCCGGTGGGCGATGGCGGCGGCTTCGGTGCGGCTGGTGGCGCCGAGTTTGCCTAGGATGTTGGACACGTGCACGCTGGCCGTCTTCGGCGCGATGAACAGCACGGAAGCGATCTCCCGGTTGCTGCGGCCCGCGGCGATGAGCCGGAGGACCTCGCGTTCCCGGCTGGTCAGCGCGACCAGGACCTCGCCATCACCACGGTGTTCCGCGGTCCCGATCCTGGCCCGGCGGGCGAGATCGTCCAGCGCCCGGCGCAGCGGCCTGGCCCCGAGCGTGTCCGCCGTGTGCGCCGCCTGACGCCACTGTTCCGCGGCCTCGTCCCGGCGCCCCGCCTCGGCGAGCGCCTCGGCCAGCCGCCAGCGGGTCCTGGCTATCTCGTAGAGGTAGTCCGGACCGAACCCGTCGAGGACCGCCTGCCACGCCTGCGGGTCGTTGTCGCCGCAGGCCCGGCGGTACTCCGCCTCGGCCCGGGCCAGCCAGCCACGTCCCTCGGGACCGAGGACGAACTTAGGCCGCTTGCGGAACGCGGCGCCCTCGCGGGCGACCTGCAGCAGCTCCGCGGCCGCGGCGAGTTCGGCGGCCGCGGTCTCCGCGTCACCGGTGGCGCGGGCGTGAACCGCCCGGTCGGCCCGGGCGCTCAGGGCGACCGCGGCCGGCCTGATGGCGGAGGGAAAGTAACCCCAGTGCGGCTCGTTGACGAGGTCCATCGCGAGATGGGCCTCGTTGATGGCCTGTTCGGCGTCGCCCCGCCAGAGGGCATGCTCGGCGAGCAGACTCCGGGCGATGAACCCGTCAAAGCCGTGGCTCCCCCAGAAGGGCTCGATCCAGGCGCGCCGCTCGGCCACGGCCGGNTTGTCGCGCGCGACGTCGATGAACAGGGCCATGGAGGACAGGTACGCTTCGGGCGCGTTGGTGACCCGGACCGGGAAGCCGTCGGCGATCTCCTGCGCGTGGTCCCACTTGCCGTCGGCAAAATGGCACTGGAAATGCAGATGCTGCACGTCCCAGCCATACGGGGCCATGCCGAGCCCGGTCTGATTGGCCCGCTTGGTCCCTTCGTGGGCCACGGCCGCGCCGATGGCCAGATCGCCGAGCTCCAGGTGGGCCTGCGCCAGGTGGTTCGCGGCGCGCAGCTCTACGCCGAGGACCTTAGCCCCGCGGGCCTGCTTGTGCGCTTCGGTCAGCAACTTGATGGCTTCGTCGTTGCGGCCTTCGCGGTTACTGATGAAGCCCAGGGTGACCAGCGCGTCGGCCTCCACCCACGGGGCTCCGGCGGCGCGGGCCACGGCCAGGCCGCGCTCGGCCTGTTCCCTGGCCAGGGTGAAGTCGTCCTCGGTCAGCAGGGTGTGGGCGTAGGCAGAGATCGCGCGGGCGTACTGCCACGTCGGGGGTTCCGCGGGCGTGGCGTCGACCGTGGCGCGGGCCACCTCGACGGCCTCGGCGACGGCTTTGCGGTCATCCATCAGCATCAGGTACGAGGCGAGGCGCTCGCCGATCCTGGCGGCCAGGAGGAGGCCTTGCTCGGTGTCGCCGCGTTCGGCCAGGGCGGCGAGCGCCTGCCGCAGTCGGCGGAGCAGGTGGATGGCACGCTCGTAGTCGCCGCTGTCGGCCGCGGTGGTCGCGGACAGCAACCCGAGCTTGCCNCGGGCCATGCCGACCGTCTTCTCCGGCTCGGCGACCCGCTCCCATAGAGCGAGAGCCTGGTCATAGTGGCGGTGCGCCTCGGCCGGCGCGCCCAGCCGCTCGGCTTCCTCCCCGGCTCGCACCGAGGCGGTGAACGCGCTGGGAATGTCATGGCTGGCCAGGCAGTGCTGGGCGAGTTCGGCGGCCGTTCCCGGCACCGCGAGCCGCGGTTCATCGGCCAGCAGCGAGCACATCGTGGCGTGCAGCCTGGTCCGCTCCCCCGGCAGCAGGTCCCCGTAGACGGCTTCGCGCAGCAGCGCGTGCCGGAAGACGTAACCTTCCGTACCGTCGGTCACGAGCAACTGGTGCGTGACCGCTTCCCGTACCGCGGCTTCGTATTCGTCTGCGGCCAGCCCGGACGCGACACGGACGAGCTCGTCGTCGGCCCGGCGCCCGGCCACCGCCGCCGTGCGGAGCACCCGCTGCGCGGTGTCGGACAGTTGCTCCACCCGGTTGAGCAGGAGCGCCGCCAGCCCGGCAGGCAGGGCATTACGTTCGGCAGGATCGCCGCCGACGAAGGCGGCGAGCAGTTCCTCCGCGTAGTAGGCGTTACCTTCGGCCCGGGCCACGATGTCGTTCAGCTCGATCGCGTCTATGCGGCCAGGCGCCGCCGCCATCAGGTGCTCGGCCAGGGCCGCCGTCAGGTGCTCGGCCAGGGCCGAGGGATCCAGCGGGGCGAGATCGACCGCGATGACGCTGGGCAGCCGCAGGAGTTCGGCCACCACGGGCCGGAGCGGGTGACGCCGGTGCAGGTCGTCGGTCCGGTAGGTGCCGATCAGCGCGACCCGTTCCCGGTGCAGCATGCGGGAGAGGAACGTGACCAGGTCCCGGGTGGAGGCATCGGCCCAGTGCAGGTCCTCGAGCACCAGCAGCACCGGGGCGGCGGCCGCGAGCTCGGTGAGCAGGCCGAGCACGGCGCCGAACATCTGCTGCCGGGCCAGGCCGGAACGGTCTTCGTCGGCGGGCTGCCCATCGCCGCCTTCCGGGAGCAGCCGACCCAGGGCGGGGCGCGAGCTGAGCGCGTCCCGGACCCCGGTGGACTGGCCGGCGCCGCGCAGCGCGTCGGCCAGCGGCAGGTAGGGCACGCTGTCGCCCAGTTCGGCGCACTGNCCGGAGAGCACGGTGAAGCCGCGTCCNTCGGCGAGCCGGGTCACCTCGCTGACCAGCCGGGACTTACCGACCCCGGCGTCGCCGCTGACCAGGGCGGCCACCGAGCGGCCGGCCTCGGCGTCGTCGAGCAGCGTGAGCAGGCGGCCGAGTTCGTCATCCCGCCCTACCATGCGCCCTGCCGGTACCCGTAGCACCATGTGCACGAGTATCCCATCNGGTTCCTGTTATTCCGATTAGTTAAACGGCTGGCGGTGAGCGAGCCGCANTGAAGGGGAAGGGGCGGTGGGCGGGCACGCANTCCNNTCCATGTCACTCGGGTTCCTTGCGGTCGTAGCGGCGGGCGCGCTTGATCGCGCTGCGGTTGTGCTTGGATTCGAGGCGCCGTTCGTTGGCGGCCCGGCTGGGCCTGGTCGGGACGCGCGGGCGTTGCGGCGGGGCGACCGCGTCGCGGAGCAGGGCGGCCAGCCGGGCCCGGGCTCCCTGGCGGTTGGCGAGCTGGCTGCGCTGCTCCGAGGCGACCACGGTGAGCACGCCGTCGACCAGCCTTCCGGCCAGTCGTTCGGCCGCCCTGGCCCGCGCCCAGTCGGGGAGCGCGGAGGACCGCTGCACATCGAAAGAGAGCTCAACGCGGCTGTCGGCGGTGTTGACTGACTGGCCNCCCGGTCCGGATGACCGGGAGAAACGCTCATGCAACTCGCNACCGGGTATCAGCAGCCAGCCGTTCACCCGGAGATCGTCAGGCATCCCTCGACGTACCTTCGTGATCGAACAACGTGCCGGATTTACGCCAGGCTGGCGACGAGTTCACGAACGGGCTTGCGGCGGCCGGTGTAGAACGGGATCTCCACCCGGGTGTGCAGCCGGGCTTCAGAGCCCCGCAGATGCCGCATCAGGTCCAGGATCCGGTGCAGCTCATCGGCCTCGAAGGCGAGTATCCACTCGTAGTCGTTAAGCGAGAAGCAGGGCACCGTGTTCGCCCTGACGTCCGGGTACTCGCGCGCCATCATCCCGTGCTCGGCGAGCATCCTGCGGCGCTCCGCGGGGTCGAGCAGGTACCACTGGTAGGAGCGCACGAACGGATACACGCTCACGTATGCGCGCGGTTCCTCTTCCGCCACGAACGCGGGGATATGGCTCTTGTTGAACTCCGCCGGACGATGCAGCGCCATCACCGACCAGGCCGGCTCGCTGCAGCGGCCGAGGCGGGTCCGGCGGAACCGCACGTACATGTCCTGCAAGTCATCCGGGCTCGATGCCACCCACCAGAACATGAAGTCCGCATCCGCCCGCAGACCCTGGACGTCGTAGCAGCCGCGGGTGACGATGCCCTTGCCCGCCGCCTGGTCAAGCAACTCGCCCACCTCGGCGGCGGCATTGCCGGGGCCGCCGGCTTCGAGCGCGACCCGGTCGGCTACCCGGAACACCGACCACATCGTGTAACGGACCACTTCATTGAGATCACGGGCCTTCGGCCTGCGCGCCGTCCCCGCGGCCTCGGTGCCTGCGCCACCCGGCTCATGCCCGTCAGCCTTTTCTTGTTCGTCAGCCATGCCACCATTGTCGGCCACGGCGATCACTGGACCACACGGGTGTCGTCCTCGGCCGAGGGGCTGGCCGCGAGGAATGCCATCACCTGGCTGGCCGCCGTGCGCGCCGTCGCCACGCAGGCGGGTATGCCCACCCCGTCGTATGCCGCGCCGCACACGGCGAGCCCAGGCTGGGCCGCCACCGTGGCGCGTATCGTGGCCACCCGGTCCAGGTGCCCGACCGTGTACTGGGGCAGCGCACCGCCCCACCGGGTCACCCTGATGGCATCCGGCGCGCCCCGTACCCCGGTCGCCTCGGCGAGTTCCGCCGCGGCCAGCCCGGCGAGTTCGTCGTCGGCCCGCTGCAACAGCGCTTCCTCGCCAATGCGGCCGACCGAGCAGCGGACGATCTCCAGGGGTTCGCTGGCGGGTGCCGTCGCATCGNTCAGGTGGGGCCACTTCACGGTAGAGAAGGTGGTCGCCTTGACGGCCCTTCCGTCCACGGCAGGCACCAGGTACCCGCTCCAGCCGAGGGCGGCGAGTCCGGGTCCGGGGAAGGCNGACTGCGGATACGCGAGCGTGACGATCGCCATGCTCGCGTAGCCGATCTCGCCGAACGCCGTGACCGCGGCGGACACGCCAGGAACGTCCGCGAGCAGACGGCCCGCGGACCGCGCCGGGATCGCGAGGATCACCGCGTCAGCAGCGAGCTGTTCCGGTGCCGCCGCCGACCCCACGGTGAGCCGCCAGCCGCTCGCGGCCGGAGCAAGCTCGCGGACNATCGTGGCGGTGCGCACCTCCGCCCCTGACACCTTCGCCAGGTAGGCAGGGAGCATCCCCAGACCCCCGGCGAGCGTGGTGAANACGGATCCGCCCGAGCGGGTGCCGGCCACCTGGGACGGGCTGGCCGAAGCCGGCGCCGGGGGTGGCAGCAGGGACCGCGCCGCCGCAGCGAGGGAGCGGTGCTTCCGCGAAGCGGCCGCCAGCGCGGGCAGCGTCGCATCGAACGACAACTCCGCCGAACGTCCCGCATAGACCCCGCCGAGCAGGGGGTCGACCAGCCGGTCCACGACCTCCTCGCCCAGGCGCGCCCCGACGTACTCGGCGACCGGCACGTCGCCGTCGCGAGCGGTCGTTGGCAGCTCAAGGTCCTGGCTGGCCCGGGCCACGCCTTCGTCGGACAGCACGCCGGACTTGGCTAGTTCGGTCATATCGGACGGCACGCCCATGAACTGCCGCCGCGGCAGCGGCCTCAGTGCACCCAGCGTCCATATCGCGGACGACGTGGGGCCCGGGGCAGCGCGCTGATCACCGAGCCCGGCCTCCGCGATCAGCGCGATCCCTTCCGGCCGCGTCACGAGCAGCGCTTCTGCTCCCTCGTCAACCGCGATGCCGCCGATCTCCGATACGGACAGCTTGCCGCCGAGCCGCGGCGACCCCTCGAGCACGGTCACCCGTACCGCCTCGTCCCTGAGGAAAAACGCCGCCGCCAGCCCCGAGATCCCGCCGCCCACGATCACCACGTGCGGCTGCGCGTTCGTACGCTCCATGCCTCCAGCCTGGCAGATGCCGCCCAGTGACGTGTACCGGAGGCTGCCCGGCGGCTGACATTTCGCGCCACCGGTC
>JGI26341J46601_10000421_pt1 | contig 13162 bp, 16 predicted proteins | sample BogFormECP12_OM3_FD_46601 | JGI IMG/M metagenome (IMG submission 46601) | reverse complement strand
CACCCGCAGTAATCACGAGCCAGCATCCGCCTGTCATCAGCCGTCACACCCGCCGCAACTTGACTCGAAATTCAAAATCCCTGCGGGGAAAGATAACTTACCTGCGGCCTTCGCCAGATTCGCATTTAGACCGACTCGGATCGCCTTAAAGTCAGCCACTATCGATGGTGTGATACTGCGAGATGACTGGATGCTCGTATTGTGCACATAGTACTGATCTAGCTGATCAAAGGCATCGAGCAGCAGCTGATCGTATGACATAGCTGCTGAGCATTGCGTCTTTATGTGAGCCTCATATACCTCCTGGAGCTTGTTCCGAAGTAGCGTCGATTTTCCGGAGCCGCTCTCACCGTAGACTATTAGCTGTTTTCCTGGAGTTCGAAGGGCGTCGACGAGTCTGTCGTCAAGGGCGGGACGCGCGACGTAGTTGAGCCTCGCGGCAGGTCTCGTGGGCGTGAAGACATCGTGAACACTATGTCCGCTGGGTCGGGCGATGCGGGCTGTCTTCTTGCGAGGCATCGAGACGTCATTCCGCCAGGAGGTCCGAGGTGGTCGAGCGGCTAAGTTTACCTCCGCTACACGCCGATGCCGTCGTTCGTTACCTCCGAGTAACGTCGCAAGGGTCGGCTGATGCGGGAGTCGGCCTCCCTCGCGGCTCTGACGGCCGGTCACCGCTTGTCCGGGTCGGCGCTGATCATCTGATCCGTAGAGATATACAGCCGCGTCCGCTGCCTGCACAGTCCGGCACTGACCTGCTGAAATACTCGTCAATGATGCGCAGTAAGCGGCGCTGTTAAGCGTCGTTGTAAGGCCAAAATAAGGCCAGCCGTGTCAGGCTATGGACCCGAGGCCAATAGCCGGTCGACTGTCAAGACTGACTTGACGTCAGCTTACCGAGCATGAGCGGCCTTCCGATTTTCAGGCTGGAGCCGAAGCACGGCGGTGGCGCTCATACTCACCGCCGCGCTTAGGCCGTGCCGGGTGACGGCAAGGACAGGCGCGGATGTACCGCCCGGCGTCCAGCGTGCCCGGCACGGCTCCTGCCGTCAGCGTCTCCACCGGAGAATGCGGTCGAGCACGTCCAGGTCGTCTGACCGTGGAGTCAGATCCACCGGAGCCAGCTCGGCGGGTTTGCGAGGGAGAACGTAGCTTGCCCGGGAGGCGCGTCTTCCAAGGCACCCACGAGGACGCGGCTGCCGGGCAGGCGGATCTCGACGTCGTAGTGTGACACGCCCTGCACTGCTGCTCTGGCGCGATTACCTATGTCGGTGAAGTCAAGCGTGAGGTCGTGCGACGGCCCCGGCGATGCGTGGACAACGACCCGGGGGATCAGACCTTGCACAGGTGACGCGCCGATCGAGGGCTGACCGTGGTGCGACGTCAACTGATCCAGCGCCCAAGCTAGCTGGTCTGCTCGGCGAGTGGGCAGAGTGCTGTTGATAACTGCCTCGGCGACCCCCACAGCGACTTGGCAGAAGGCTGATTGCTCGTCTGCGGTTACTGGCGCAGGAGTAGTCTGACCTGGCAATCCGGCTCCGCTGATATCGCCTGTGGCTGAGTTGATTACCAGTCGCCGATGCACGAGTGAGTTCCGGAGTTCCTCAGTCGAGGCGTAGACCCCCATGATCCGCGCCCACAGGTCCGTGCGGCTGTCGAACGGTAGCGTAGGTGCCACGCTGCCGCTTGTCGCTTTCCCGACCTTGAAAGCTATGGTGTAGCGCCACCCTTGGTTTTGTGCTACGCCCGCTTGCTCCAACGCGAGTTCGCATAGCAGATCAAGCACCTTCCACGCTGCGCCAAACAGTAGGGGACGGATGTCATCTGCGCTTAGCTGGCTCCCTGGGGAACTTGTTGAGTCACCTGCAGACACATAGACCGTCGCTGGGGTTACGTTAACGCCAAATGAGCCAGCCTCTCCAAGTTCGATAACAGACGCCCCCTGCGGCCTCGGTAGCAGAGGGGTAGCCCGATCGAGGAGATACCTCTCGAAGGCGGTATCGTCAGCAAACTCCGTGAGATTGGTAGGCATCTAAGTCTTTCCGTGTACGGGGCGGCGTGGAGTAAACGCGAGCCGCCTGCTCAGCTCTTGATCTGACCTCGATGAGACTGGGACGTTCCACGTCTGTCAGACCAGAAGTGACGAACTGCCTGGGGCCTGATATGTCCTAGATGTGCCCTGACGCTGGGCAGGCTGACGGCTCGGAACGTGGAGGATCAAGCCAAGGTGAGCACTAGTGTCCGACCGTCGAGCCGGGCGTCAGCTAGCTTGGCTCCGGCAGGGGCATCACGGCCATTCAGTGCGGACGCGGCCGGGATGGGCGGGCTACTGTTACCCCTACCCTCGTGCTCCGTGTGAAGCGTGATCGTCTGCCCATCCGCATCGAACGTGACACCAATCAGGGTGTAGCCCGGGCCGAACAGGATGTTCTCCAGCTCACCGGCTGGGATGCGGATCTCGTCCATGTGCTGACCCTACCGACAGTTGCGAGCACGGTCTTCCTACTTCGGCGCGATGGACTCACGGCTCCGGAGTCCATAGGTCGGCGGTGTGCTCAGCTGCGAGGATCAGGGGCAGACTTTGCGCTCGGTCCACATCTGGTCCAGGGCGCACTGGCCTTCTGGATGCAAACTACTGGCGCGGCCCTGCTCGCGGTCAAACAACGCAGCATGGTGCGTATGTGGATGCTTGCCCTGAGCAGCCGAAGCGCGCATAGGTTGCTGTACGTTGCTGCTGTACGGGACTGACCGGCTACCGGTCTACTCCTCTACGACGTCCTGTCGGTGATGGACGGAGACGGACCTGTTCTAACCCAGGTAGAACAAGAGGAGCGACCGCGTCGTACAGCCTCTGAAGCTCTCGCACGGCTGGCTCATCAGGATTTGCGAAGGCAAGAGCACCGGTCGCCCGGCGTACCGCATCTTCTGCCGTTCGTCGAACGTCGAGAGACTGGCCCTCGTTGTCCGCGGTATCAAAGTCGGTCTTCCCGAAGGCAGCAATGTCCACGCGAAGCATCTCAACGACGCGCTCGAAGTGCGCCAGGCTGATGCGTTTCTGCCGCAGCTCGCGCTCGGCTTGTCGACGGCACATCTCGTTGCAGTAGGCCTGCTTTCGACCTGGCCCAATCGTCCGCCGGAACTCCGTGCGACACGTTGGGCGTGCGCAGAAGTCGACGAGGCTCTCGGTCTCTTCCGCTACAACCCGGCCACGGCCGCCGAGTACCTCAAGCAAGTGGAGGAAGCCTCGGCACTGCTCCAGCAGCTGGCCGAGGAGCAGCGCAAGGCCATTCGCGAGGCTGGAGTCGAGGCCGGCTGATGGCAGCGACCAGCCGTGGTGAGACGACGAAGCGGCTCAACCGGCTGGCCGGAAGCGGACATGGGTCGGGCGGCGGCCTGCCGCTGCCCGCCCTGTTCGCGGCCATGCTGAATGAGGTACTCGACAACGCGCCCGTGGGCACCGAGCGGATGACCAAGATCGCGTCATCCGTGCTGGGCTTCAAGCAGCAGGCGGTATTTGCCACCTGGCCGACGTGGGAAGCCCTTACGGCCGACGTGCTGGCGCAGATGGAATCGAGGAAGGTCGTCCAGCGCGAAGGCGGATCCTGGGTCAAGGGCCCGAGGCTGGTAACCGGCCAGCGGATCGAGATCATTCCCGCCCGGCCGGACGTCGGCAGCAAGTCCGACGGCGTGACAGTCTGGACCAAGGACGTGCGCGAGGCACGCAGCTCTGCCGATCATGCCATCAGGACCTTCGGTGAGTTCGACGCTGAGGTGACCCAAAGGGGCAACCGCCGAGTCACCACGGCCCGGAAAGAGCTGATCCTGGAGAGCATGCGCCAGCTCGGCGACCTGCGGGACTACTTCCCGGTGCTGCTGGACGAGCAGGGCAACGTGGTAGACGGTCGTCACCGCCGTGAAATCGACCCGGATTGGCCCGCCAGCCGCACCAGAGTGCCTGCGGAAAAGCGGCTGGCGGTGGCAGCGGCGGCCAACCGGACCAACGGCTGGTCTGAGAAGGACTGGAAGGCCCTGCTCGACAGGGCGACGGATACGACGAGCAAGAAGACCGAGGCCGTCCGCACGCTGACCCGTCTCGCGCTACTGGAAGACGCCAGCCGCTCCAACGCGACGATTGCCAGACTGGTGGGAAGCAGCGATCACACTGTCGCCAACGTCCGGACTGAACTGGAGGAAACCTCGCAAATTGCGAGGCTTGAGGCCAAGGGCGGCCGAGGCGTCACGACGGGCATTCAGAACAGCCACTCTGATCGCTGGGTGCCCGACAATACTGCGGAGGCCATCACCCAGGAGGCGCAGCGCCGCCTTGAGGCAGGTGAGCCCACCGACTTCAGGGGGCTGGCCCGCCAGCACGGCGTTGGAGAGGCGTTCGTGCAGCAGAGAATCGCGGTGGCGAAAGACCGGATCGAGCGCGGCGATACCGCCGCCGAACCCAAGGTCGTTCCACCGGAAACCGGAGACGCCGCAACCGAGAGTACCTGGTCGAGGAGCATAGGACTTATCGGCCAGATCGCCGCCCTCTGGCGAGACGCTCTACCTGACCGCGACTCGGAGCTGAAGGAGCTTGAGGCGTTGAGGCGCGAGATTGATGAGCGGATCGAGGCGCTGAGGCGATGATCATGCAGACCGACGCTGACCCGTGGGCATCCATCGCTGGACGCCTGTTCGCCACGGTCCCCGAGGCCGCGGCGATTCTCCGCTACGACGTGCGCACAGTGCGCCGGGGAATAGCGGCTGGCGAGATACCCGCTACGAAGGCGGGATCGACATACCGTATCCCGGTGTCCTGGCTCAGGAAGCAAGCAGGTGAGACAACCGATGACGACAAAGATTAGTTACGCTGAGCTTGAGGCCGCCTTCCCCTGGGTGCGCTTCCTACCAAAAGCGGCTCTCTGGCAGTTCATGGTCATCATCGACGACTACCACGCCGCTGCCGACATCTACTCGCGTAAGCCGGCCGCCTGACAGCAACATTTCGAAGGAACGGCATTGCCTTTTAGGGTTCGCCGCGCGCCTCTCGGGCCTGGCCTCTGGCCTGGCCCTCGCCGTCAGGCCCGCCGGGTCGGTAGAGGCTCCGCGCGCAAGGATGGGTCCCGAAGATGCTTTCTGCGAAGCGGTTAGAAAGGATCTTCGGGTGCCCTTGCGGGTGGAGGGGCCGACCCGGACAATGCGCGGCGTTCCGGCCCGTTGCCCGTGACATTCTCTCGGCGATCGGCGCATCAGGCGCGAGTGTGTCGGCCTGGTCGTGGTGCTGGGGGCGCGGCAGCGGGATACGGCGGGGACCGCAGGCGGCCGGTCACCGGGGCCGTGGTGCGCGGCAGCCGCCGCGTCCGCAGGGCTCGCGTCCGAAGGACGCGGCGAAAGCTGCCGCCCCGCAACGGTGAGACCCCGGGTGAACCCCGGCCGCCTACGGCGGGTCACCCTGGCCGCTCTTCCCTCTCGACTGCTCGCGCCCGTCCTTGCTGTTCACGGCCGGGGCCGTCAGGCCTGGCGCGCCGGAGGCGCGCCCTTGAAACCGTGAAGAAAGTTGTAACAACTCTGGATCGGCCACGCGTGCGCGGAGCCTGAGGGCCAGGTCGGCGAGGCTGTTGATGATGGCACCTGCCCTGGCTTCGGTGAGGCGTTCTCGCTTGCCGGGTTCGTTGGCATAGCCGATGCTGCAAACGCTGGCGAGGTGAGCGGCCTTGACATCGGTCACGGAGTCGCCGACGAGAGCGCATTCGCCTGGCTCGGCGTCCAGGGCACCGACTGCCTGGGTGATCAGGTGCGGGCTGGGCTTGAGGAGAGCGGGGTCGTGGCTGGTCCGCGCGATGACAAGGCTGATCCGGTCGTCTAGGCCGTGGCGGGTGAGGTAGGCGTGGACGGTCCGAGCTGAATTGTTACTGACGACGGCGACTGACCGGCCTGAGTTCTGGCAGGCTGTCACCACTTCATGAACGTAGGGGGTGGGCACCGCGGTGGGCACCGCGGCCAGTTCCTGGTCTGTCATCTCGGCTTCGACGCGGGCGGCCAGGTCCTCGCTGATGGTGGCGGCGTAAGCGAATACCTCGAACGGGTCGGCGGTGCGCGCGACATCATCGGGCATCGAGGCGTGATCACCGAAGACCTTGCGCAGGCGATCGGCGATGGCGGCGGCGGGCAGACCCGCGAAGATGGAGCAGATGGGGCCGTCGAAGTCCAGGAGCAGGTGGCGGGTCCGGGAGATGATGGTGTCGAGGTCGCTGCCGGGTGTAGTCGGGCTGGTCATGCGGGAAACTCGTAGCTGAGGTTGTCCCACATGGAGGTGAACCAGGCGCGAGCTTGTTCGACGTAGGGTGCGTCGGCGGGGTGACCGCTGTGGGCGGAGTGGTGGAAGACCACGGCGTCTTTGCCCATCGGGTCGTAGATGTCGTGCGGGCCGCTGGGCAGCGCGATGGTGTGCCTGGTGATCGGGTAGAAGCCGAAGAACACCTCTTCGCCGTTGAGGATGTACAGCTTGAACAGCGGGGGGCAGGCGTGGGCGCGGATCTGCGCGTCGGCCTGGTCGATGAGGCCGAGGCTGGCCAGTTCCTGCACGGCGTCGAGAATGGCGTGGGCGTGCCGGGTGGTCAGCCGGTGGGTGCGGGCGCGGTGTTCGGGGTCGTCAGTGAGGTCGTCGGCCCGGCAGGGCAGCACCATGGGGCGGCTGGTGTCGGGGAGCAGCATCCGTATGGTCAGGGTGGCGGGCTTGATGCGGCCGATGCGGATGTTGTCGAGTGGTTCCTGGATCGCGCCGTGCAGGGTCTCGCCGGAGAATCCGGCGAAGTCGATGGTGACGTGCTCGGCCACGAAGGCCTGCTCGATGAAGGGGCGCATCCTGACGGAGGGCGCGGCGAATACTGGCGGTCCTGCCGCGTCCGGCCCAGGCCGCGGACCGGGGATTCGCCCGCTGACATGGAGCAGTTCGGGACTGGCGGGCTGAAAGAGCTGTTCGGCGGTCCAGCCGGGGAGCATTTCCTCCAGGACGCGGCAGTGGTCGGGGTAGGGCAGGCTGCGCAGCGAGCCGGTCAGCCAGCGGTGCAGCTGCGCCCGGCTGGGGACGCTTCCGGCCAGGTCGGAGTCGATCCGGGCCGCTGCCTTGTCGTATTCGGCGCAGAACGTGCCGTAGTTCTGCCAGTGGCGTTCCCTTAGCAGGAGCTTGAGCAGGATGGGCCGTTCGGACATGTAATCTCCACGTCGCGCATTGTGTCGTCCCCAGCGTAGCGGGAAGAGGAAGATCACGAGACAAGATGAGACGTCACGATACGTCAGATTTAAGATGTGCCTAGCGACGCAACGCGTCTCTTGCCCAGCATCAAAGCATGGCAGCACCAGGCTCTCGACCAGCAGAACATGATCACGAGCAGGCGGGCGCCGGTGCTTCCGTCATGCCCGGCGAGGAGCGCTCTTGCGGCAACTGCCGCGGCCGGGGCTGGAAGTTTCTAGCGCTGCGACGCTCGGAGGAAGCCGTAGGAGATGCAGGCGAATGCGCGCTGCTGCGGCGGGCGCGGACTCAGTGCCTGGCCTGCGGGGGTACGGGGCGCGCGACATGACCGCCGTAACAGTAGTCCGTCCCAGGCGGCGGGTCTTTCCCGGGTCAGGTGACCAGGTACGGTGGGCACGCCTATTCGTCGGCCAGGTCCTCGGCGGGTGCCCTGCGGCTGACGATGCGGTGCTACTGACCAGCGAGCTGGTTACCAATGCCATCACGCATACGGCATCGGGGAAGCACGGGAAGGTCGTCGTGACCGTGTACCGGGCCGATACCCGGGTCCGGGTCGAGGTCCGAGACGATGGATCCGATCAGGTCCCGGCCGTGTGCGAGCACGACCAGGCCGAAGTATCCCGTTACGGGCTCGGGCTGGTGGAACTGATGGCTCACTGCTGGGGATATCGCGGGGGGCGGCGCGGCCGGATCGTGTGGTTCATGCTCGAGTGGAAGCCGGGCCTGTGACATTTGCCATCGCGGATCTTCCAGGCTGAATTTGCTACAGCACGTGACAACTCCTGTTGGGGGAGCTAGTCTGACCTGACAGGTCAACAGTCCACGCAGGGACCGGGGTTATGGGATTCGACTACGCGCCGCCGAAGTACGCGCAGGTGGTCGCCGAGATTAAGAGTCGCATCGAACGGGGCCAGTATCCCCCGGGATCGCTGCTGCCGTCAGAGCATCAACTTGTCAGCGACTTCGGCGTGTCGCGCCCCACGATCGTCAAGGCCCTGTCGGCGCTGCGGCAGGACGGGTGGATCGACACCCAGCAGGGCAGGGGCAGCTTCGTCCGCGGCCGTCCCGCGCTGGCGGGCGCCGAGCGGACCCGGCCCGCCCATAGCGTGCTGGAGCTCCCCGAGGCATCCCTGTCCGGCGAGCTGGTGCAGGCCGGCGTCAAGCTCGCGCCCGGCTACGTGACCAGGCTGCTCGGCCTGGACCCGGGGGCCAAGGCGTTCTTGCGGCAGAGGCTGCTCGGCGACGAGGAGGGGCCGGTGGAGCTGGCCTCGGTGTGGCTGCCGATCGAGCTGGCCTCTGGGACCAGCCTGGCCTCCCCCGACCTGCTGGACGAGAGCATCCGCCACCATCTGCAGGCCCGAAAGAAGATCCGGTTCGACCATGCCGTGGAGCGGATCTCAGCCCGCCAGCCGACCGGCGAGGAAGCCGGTCTCCTGCAGGTCGGGGCCGATGTCCCGGTGCTGAACGTGATCGTCACCGCGTACGACGCCACGGCCCGGCCGCTGCAGGTGGTCGACATCGTGCTCCCGGGTGACAGGCACGAGATCCACGACGCCTACCCGTTCACCTGACCCGACGCTGGGCTGACGGGAAATCGTAGTACCGTCGACTTGACAAGTCAGGTAGCTATCCTTACTCTGAACCTAAGCCTGATAAGTCAGGTGGTAGTCAACCTCAACACAGGAGTTGCCAAGTGGCTCTTCAAGGTCCGATCCCGGTGGAGTTCGGCGTGGTGTTCCCGTCCGGTGCGTACGCGGCTGGCGCGTTCGACCCGGTGCGGAACTTCGACGCCTCCACCGGGGAGAAGTTCGTCCAGTCCAGCGACAAGACCACCGGGCTGCCGCTATGGGTGATCGAGGTCATCGACCCCGACCCTCAGGCACGGACCCGGGCGGTCAAGGTCAAGGTCGCCGCCCAGGTCCAGCCGGTCATCCCGGCCGGGCCGCCGGGGTCGCCGTTCACCCCGGTGGAGTTCACCGGGCTGACGGTGACGCCGTACGTGAACCAGGCCGGGCGGCTGGCCTACTCGCTCAAGGCAACAGGCATCCGGGCGCCTGGCCGGGGCCGTCCCGGCGGAGAGGTAAGGGAGGTGGCGGCATGAGGAGCGGCGGCGGCTCCATGGCCCGCGTCGGCCTGCACGTGGGCGAAGACTGGTGGACGTTCCTGAGCACGTACGACGATCACAGCCCGATCCTCGACATCGCCGCGGGATCGACCACGGTGACGGTCTGCTTCGACGGCTCCCGGCTGGGCGCCTCGGCGGTGGAGTTCGCCCGGGATCTGGCCGACAAGGCGGCCAAGTTCGCCGCCGAGGCCGAGCGGCTGCACGTCCGGGATCACAGCGAGGGCCCGGGCTGCCGGGCCTGCCAGGACCGCGGGGATGGTGAGGCGGCCTGATGGTCACAGATGGTGGGGCGGCAGGAACGGGCATTCCTGCCGCCCCGGGTGTCTCCCCCTGCTGGCGCAATCGGAGAGGAGCCGAGTCTAATGCCGCGCGGCCGTAACTGGGTCATGGGCGAGCAGCTCGCCCAGGTCGACAACCGCGACCCGTTCGCCGTCCCGGTATGGCGATCCCCCGTCTACCGCACCCCCGAACCGGTGATCATGGTCGTCCAGCTCATCCGCCTGATCTGCCGGGTGCTGTGGTTCACCCTCACCCATCCCGCGCTGGACGCCGTGGCCGCGCTGGTGGCGGTGACCTGGCTGGGGATGGGCTGGCCCGGCGTTGCGGGCCTCGTGGTGCTGGCCGTTATCGGGCTGGCCGGGCTTCGGGTGATCCAGCCGGTATGGTTCGCCCGTTTCGTAGCGGTGCCAGTGCGGGACTGGCTGCGGTGGTGGTTCTACCGGCGCCGGTGGAAGGCCGCCATGACCCTGGCCGGGCTCGCGCCGGACTACCGGGGCCAGCTCATGCTCCCCGTCCTGGACAAGGTGCACCGGGCCGGAGCCGCCGACCTGGTGCGGACCGGGCTGGTGACCGGGCAGGCACCGGCCGACTTCGAGACCAGGGCGGAGAACCTGGCACACGCGTTCGGCGCCCGGCTATGCCGCATCCGCAGCGCCGCACCCGGCGTGGTGATGCTGGAACTGGTCCGCGCCGACACCCTGACCGACCCCATCGCTGCCCTGCCGGTCAGCGGGGAGGTGGACCTGGCAGGACTACCGGTCGGCCGGTGCGAGGACGGCTCGCCGTGGCGGCTGCGGCTGGCCGCCACTCACGTGCTGATCGCCGGGGCCACCGGGTCGGGGAAGGGCTCGGTGATCTGGTCGCTGATCCGGGCGCTGCTGCCCGCCATCGCGGGCGGGTGGGTGCAGGTCTGGGCGCTGGATCCCAAGCGGATGGAGCTGTCGTTCGGCCGGGCACTGTTCCACCGGTACGCCTGCCACGCCACCGCGATGGTGGAACTGCTGGAGGCCGCGGTCGCCGAGATGCACGACCGGGCCGGGCAGTTCGGCGGCAGGACCCGCACCTTCACCCCCTCGACCGCGTTCCCGTTCCTGTTGGTGCTGGTCGATGAGCTGGCGTTCCTGACCGCCTACCAGCCCGAACGCGACTTGCGCAAACGGGCCGAGGCCGCCATCGCCACCCTCACCAGCCAGGGCCGGTCGGTGGGGGTGTGCGTGGTCGGCGCGCTGCAGGACCCGCGCAAGGACGTGATCAGCCTGCGGAACCTGTTCTCCACCCGCATCGCGCTGCGGCTGGACGAGTCCGACCAGGTGGACATGGTGCTCGGCGACGGCGCCCGGGACCGCGGCGCCCTGGCCGACCAGATCTCCCCTGACCCGTGGACCGGCGCCGGGGTGGGCTACGTGCGGCTGGAGGCCTCCCCCGACCCGGTACGGGTCCGCGCCGCCTACGTCACCGACGCCGACATCATGGCTATGGCCGATGCGGTCGGCTACCTGCCTGGTGGTGGCCTATGAGGGAGACTGCCTGGCGCACCGACGAACCCTGCCCGGTCTGCGGCACCGGGCTGGTCCTGGTCGACACCGGCGGCCCGGTGCTGCGGGCCGAATGCCACCTGTGCGGCTACGCCGGGCCCTTCGACACCGCCGACTTCGCGGACGGTGAGTGGTGACCGGGAGGCGGACGACGCGGGCCGAGCGGATGGCCATGCCGCTGGCCCGGCACGTGGTCAAGGATCTGGCCGCCGAGCACGGCGCCTGCCTGCGCCCGGTGCAGCTACGCCGGACCGAGATCGACACCGGCCACGTCGAGCAGGTCCTGATTCCGTGCGGGCACACCCTGGCGTCGGTGTGCCCGTCCTGCGCCGAGCGGGCCCGGATCCTACGCGCCGCCCAATGCCGCGAGGGCTGGCACCTGGACCGCGAACCGGTCATCGACCCCGATCCGGCGACTGAAGACCAGCGGGCCACGGTAACCGACCGGGCCGAGGCGCAAGCCGACCGGGACGCCCTGGCCAACGAAGGCCTCGGTACTGGCGAGCTGGATGAGCGGATCGGCGAGCTGGACCAGCAGATCACCGATGCCGGGATGCGGGGCACCGTGCTGCCCGCGCGGTCGCGCCGCCATCGCTCCACAAGGCGGCGGCAGGACGCCGCTCCCCTTCCGCGGCGGCCGGTCAGTGCCCGGACGGTCGGCAAGACCTACACCGCGCCGGACGGCAAGACCTTCCGGCCCTCGCTATTCATCACGCTCACGTGCCCGTCTTACGGCCGGGTCGGCGAGGACGGAGCACCCGCCGACCCGGACACCTACGACTACACCCGCGCCGCCCGCGACGCGCTGCACTTCGCCGCGCTGTTCGACCGGTTCATCCAGAACCTGCGCCGCTACACCGGCTATGACCTGCAGTACTTCGCCGCCATCGAACCCCAGCGCCGCCTCGCCCCGCACGTCCACCTCGCCATCCGCGGCACCATCTCCCGCGCCGAACTCCGCGAGGTCATCGCCGCCACCTACCACCAGGTCTGGTGGCCCTCCACGCAGGCCGTCAAGTATGACGGCGGCTGCCTGCCGGTCTGGGATGAGCACACCGGCACCTACCTCGACCCGGACACCGGTGAGGTCCTGCCGACCTGGGACCAGGCCCTCGACGCCATCGGCGACGGTGGCGAGCCTTTGCACGTGGCCCGGTTCGGCGCCCGGTTCGACGCCCAGGGCGTGCTCGCCGGATCCCGTGATGCCAGCCGGTGCATCGGCTACCTCACCAAATACCTGACCAAGCACCTCGGCGACTGCCACCAAGCCGCCACCGACACCCAGGCCGCCCACACCGCCCGGCTCGCCGACGCGCTGCGGTACGAGCCGTGCTCGCCGACCTGCGCGAACTGGCTCCGCTACGGCATCCAGCCGCGCAACGCCCGGTCAGGCCTGCGACCCGGGGCCTGCAAGGGCAAAGCTCACCGCCGCGAGTACCTCGGCTACGCCGGGCGGCGGGTTCTGGTGTCCCGCAAGTGGTCCGGCAAGACGCTGGCCGACCACCGCGCCGACCGGCGGACCTGGCTCACCAGCGCGCTCGGGCTTCCGGCAACCGACCCGGCCCGCTACACCTGGGAACCGGTCAAGCCCGGCGACCCGGACCATATGCCCAACGGGCAACGGCTCCTGCACGTCGTCGCCGACCGCATCCAATGGCAAGCCGCGCTTGCAGAGGCACGACGACGAGCCGAAGGCGACGGAGACCATCTTTCAGCAACTGGGAGGGCAGCGTGACGACACAGAATCCGAAAGCCGCTGGGCTCTCCGGTGAGGATGCTGCATCTCCGCTCCATGGAGCACGGCCAAGAAGGCAGATGAGCAAGGGGTTGACCTTGACCGAGCTGCTAGCCCTGCCCCTGATGGTCGACGTGAGCACGGCGGCGCGGGCACTCGGGCTTAGCCGCTCCACTGCTTACGAACTCGCCCGGCGCGGTGAGTTCCCGTGCCGCGTGCTGCATGTCGGCAGCTCCTACCGCGTCCCTACC
>JGI26341J46601_10000418_pt1 | contig 13200 bp, 10 predicted proteins | sample BogFormECP12_OM3_FD_46601 | JGI IMG/M metagenome (IMG submission 46601) | reverse complement strand
TGGGTTGCCGGAGTTCCCCCCGTGATTGCCAGCAGCTTGATCTCCGGCACTGACATCTTTGTTCGCAGGAGCGCTTCCGTGGCCCACGGTCAGACCGATGGCGAAAGCCGCGATAACGAGAATACCGGCAATCGTGTACACCAACAAATTGCGGTGCCTGATTCTATTGACGAATGAGCTCATCATGACAATCACACCTCCTCAGCTTGCGTAGGCAGCTTATTTCTTGCATGACGGCTCATCGGCCACGCCTTCACCTGCTGTCACCGCGGACAACACCTCTCACCGCCGTGTCCATGCACGTCCCCTACTCGCCGCTTCGCTTACGTACAAAGCCCTCTACGATAGGAGCGCTCAGCAGGCGACCACGATACAACGAACGCCCGGCAAGGCTGGCGTTAAGCAGGTCGGCTCGGTGCCGGTTGCCTCTCGTCGGCCGCCAGGATGCAGGCGGCCTACTGCCGGTACAGGTCATGCCACACGGTCTTGGCCAGGTACCACCCACCCCTGGCCGAGTGTCCCAGCACGGACAGATTGAGGCGGTCAGGGGCATCCGGCACCGCGGCCGGGCAGAACCGGGCCGACGCCTTGTNCAGCGCCTGGTACTCGTCGTCGGCGAGCTGGATCTCGGCTGCGGCGACGTTGCTTTCAAGCTGCTCAACGCTGGATGCGCCCGGGATCGCGGCCACGGCGGGATGGTGGATGGCCCAGGCCAGCGCGATCTGCGCGGGGGTTGCGGCGTGCGCCTCCGCTACCTCGCGCAGGGCCGCGATCAGATCGTTGGTGCGCTCCAGGTTCTCCGGTTGGAACACTGGACTGGTGGTCCGGATATTGTTCGCGGGCAGGCCGGCCCCGTGATACTTCCCCGAAAGCATCCCCTGTGCCAGCGGGCTGAAGGCCATGATGACGTGGCCGTGCGCCTCGGCAAACGGCAGCAAGTCTCGCTCTGGCAAGCGGTNCACGAGGCTGTACCGAACCTGGTTGCACAGGACCCGGCTCCGCAGCTTTTCCTCTGCGGCGCGCCAGCGCTCCAGGGAGTAGTTGCTGACGCCCACTTCGCCGACCAGTCCGGATCNCTGCAGGGAGCGCATGCCGCGCATGATCGTGCTGTCGGGTACCAGCGGATTCGGCCAGTGCACCTGGTAGAGGTCTAGGCGGGGGACTCCGAGCCGTTTCGCGCTGGCTACAGCGCGCTGCTTTACCGCCAGGACGCTGGGCACGACCGGGACTAGCTTCGTCGCGAGGAAGACCGACTCCCGGTTCTCCCCGAGGGCACGGCCAAGGATTCGCTCGCTGCGGCCCGAGCCGTATATCTCGGCAGTATCGAAGAGGGTTACTCCTAGCTTGAGCGCGCGGCGAACGATGGCGTCCGCCTCCCGCCTGGCATATGGCTCGCCGTATCCCCATTCTCTCGATCCGAATTGCCAGGTACCAAGCCCGATTTTGGAAATCTTCTTGTCAGTGTCGACGTTCAGGTAGCGCACCACCCAAGGTTACCGGCGTGGTGTGGCATCGTGGAGTGAGCTCAAAGAGCGAGGGAGATCACGGTTGGCTGACACATCAGCGCCCGGGGACGGGCGGCGAAGCACGCTCTCGGCCAAGGCATCGGCCGACTCGGATCGTCGTCGCACGTGTGGCCAGCNGGCAGATCGCCACCAGGGCGAGGCCGTGCTGGCGANGGCCGTCTCTGCCTATCGAGCTGCTCTGGGCCCACGCCTGATCGCCGGATACGCACTGGGCAGCCTCGCCCACGGAGGCTTCAGTCCGCTGGTGAGCGACGTCGATCTCGGGCTCATCCTGCAGGACCCACTCCGGGCGAAAGACCGCATGACCATCTACAAGGTGGCCCGCTCCCTGAGAACCGGGGGATCGACGCTTGACGAGCGGCTCTCGGTGTTCTGGGGTACACCATCAACCTTGCGAGGCCAGCGCCGCGGTGGCCGGTTCCCTCCGCTGGACCGGCTGGACCTGCTCGACTACGGTCGGCTGCTCACAGGGCAGGACGCCCGTTCCAGCGTGGCCCGCCCCGAACAGGCCGAACTGCTCGTAGCAGGGGCCGAGTTCGCGCTCGGTTACCTCGGCGGAGCCCAGAAGCTGCCAGGCCGCCTCCGGGACTGGGCCCCGCTCCGCCCCCGAGACGACCACGTACTAAACGAAATCCGCGCCCCTTCGCAGCTGGTCTCCCGCGGGCCCAGGCGGCTGACCAAGGTCGTGCTCTTCCCCGTCCGCTTCCTCTTCACCGCAGAGACGGGCCAAGTGGGTACCATCACCCTCGCGGCCGAGCATTACCTGGCCAAGGCGTACGCGCCTGCCGCCTCGCTGGTTACCGCGGCTCTTGCCTGGCGCCTCGAACCGCCGACGGACGATGAGGCGACCGCACTCTTGGGCCGGGAGCTGGTGCTGCTCTATGTCNATTACATCGACGATCACATCACCCGCCTGCGCGCCGTCAATCGCCAACGGCTTGCCGACAGCTTCCGCCGGTGGCGGGCTCGCCTCCTGGCTTGAGCCATCAGATAGCGACCACGTGCCGGACACGGCACGCCCGGCAGGCGAGAAGGCACTTCCGGTCACGGCCGGGGCGACCATCTCCGGAATGGGCGGAGAATTCCTGGGGGCGTGCTGGTGCCGGGACGGGCGGCAGCTTTTGCGGCCAGGTCACCGATCCGGACGGTGCCCGGTACCACCACGCGTGCGTTCATCCCGCGCAGCCGCAGCCGNCGGCCGACACGAGAGTTGACAAAGCGCATCGNCTCGGCCCCGAAGCGCTCGGCGAACTTTGCGCAACCCGGGTGCGGGACGTCGCTAACCTGCAACACGGCCTGGCCCACCGCGAGCAGGCTGCCTGCCGGGAGGTTGTCGAGGCTGAGGTCTAGGTCGAGATAAAGCTGATCACCTGCCAGCGGCATCCGGTCGGTACCGCCCGCGACAAGCTCAGCTACCCGGGCGTTCATCACCGTCACCTGCCGTTGCGGATCAGCCGACCCATCCGGTGTGCTCCTGCTACCGCGGGCGAGCCAGTTGTCCCCGTCAAGCCCGGCGACCTGATCCAGCACCGCCTCGATCGGCAGATCTCGCTCGTCAACAGCCGGGCGGCGAACGATCAGCACGAGCCGGCCGCCGTCCTGCGGGGAATCGCGGATCTGGCCGAGCCCGTCCGCTAGGCGCTCACGTGAGAGATGCTCCACAGCCTCATTCTCGCCGACCGCCGGCGTCTTGGTCCCCTGCCACCTCTGCACTTACGCGCGGAGCTCGAGCGTACAGCACTTCGGGCCGCCGCCGGACTTGCGCAGCTCGGATAGGTCCACGCCGATCGGCTCAAATCCGTGCGCGACAAGCTTGGCCGCCAGCTCCGTCGCCTGTACCGGCAGCACGACGTGGCGGCCGTCGCTGACGGCGTTCAGGCCGAACATCTCGGCGTCGGAGTCGCTGGCTTCGATCAGCTCGGTGAAGTGCGCCGCCAGCGCCGCTCGGCCGGAATCCTCGAACGCCTCCGGGTAGTAGGCGGCGGTATCGTCGTCGAGCACGCACATGGCGGTATCGAGGTGATAGAAGCGCGGGTCAACGAGACGGACGCTGATGACGGGCACGCCGAAGGTTTCCTCGAGTTGAGCGTGCGCCGCTAGGTCAGTGCGGAACCCGTACCCGGCAATCAGCGCGCGCCCGGTAAAGAGGATGTCGCCCTCACCTTCGTTGATGAGCCGGGCCCGGCGCACCTCTCGGTAGCCGTTGGCGCAGAACCAGTCGAGATAAGCGCCTGCTTCCGCCTCCCGCTCCGGGAACCGGAATTTCGCGCCGAGCACCTTGCCGTCGATCACAGTCGCGCCGTTCGCCGCGAACACCATGTCTGGCAGGCCCGGAACGGGATCGATGATCTGCACCGTGTGGCCAAGCTCTAGGTAGATCTGGTGCAGCTGCTCCCACTGGCGCATCGCGCGGTCCGGGTCGGTCGGCTGGTCCGGCCGCATCCACGGGTTGATGGAGTATGTGACGGTGAAATAGGCTGGCGGGCACATCAAGTAGCTGCGCGCCGTTGCCCGGCGCTCCGCAGGTCCGGACGCAAACAGTGGGCTAGGAGCGAAGGCTTCATCCGGCGCAAACGCCGTTACCTTGCTGTCATAGCCCTGATCCTCCAGTACGACCTTCATCGGGTCACGGTCGGTGGTCAGATGGCNCTCCACCTGGACGCCCGTCGACCGCAACCATGAACCCGCTGCATCAGGGATCTTCCCAAGGTCCCCTGTCTGCTTGCTCATCTCGCCTCCGCGTGAACCTTCCGTGTCTTTCCTGCTAGTCAGGTCGAGGTAAGCAGCAACAGCGACACCGTTGCTCGCTGCGCGACAGAAGACCCGGAACCGCGTCCGAGCCGCGGGTCGCATGCCAGCAGATCGTACTCGCCGTGATGAGGATCGAGGCGGATATCAAGATCGAGAAGTCCCTGGTATCCCAACCGCACGAGCAACGAACTGATCCAAGTAACCGCGGGAACCAGCCAGCCCCCAACCCCTCCTCGATGTCTGGGGACGACTGCCGCTTCACCCCTCCTACGTGTAGGACGCATACCATGCCGGCTTGGTTTACTTAACAGTTGTTCCCAGAGTAAACAAAAGTGATGATATGCATCGTTGGCCGGCACGAGCACGGCGACCGCGCCGCGGCTCGATCCGGGCCCACAGCTCGTCCGAGACCATCCACGGTGGCTGCTGCCCCTTTCTCACGGCCAGACTCAAGCATCACATAATTACCGCTTTCTTCACCCGTCATTTGTCGGGAATTCTTGTCTGCGCAGCCCGGGCTCGGATACGTCGTGCCGTCAATTGTTGACAGGGAACGGAGGGGCTACGTGACAAGGCGCACACACATTACTACGCCGCAAAGGTTCACGAACTTCGGCGGTCCTAGTAGACTCCTGTCATGGTCTAGAGGGGGAGGTCCAATGGCCTGGAGTGGAACGCGCCTGCAGAAGATCATGCGTCTGGGGCACACATTCGCTGCTGATCCGGTCGGCGTAAGCCGCGCTCTGCCTGGGGAGATCCGGCAGTGGTATCAGTGGCATACGCGCGGGAAAACCCCTAGATTCGCGGTGGACGAGGCTTGGAATGAGCATTTGCACAAACTGCTCGGCGCGCCCTGGCCCTGCCCGGAATATCAGCGGTTCGATGAGGTAATGGCGGACATCGGTGCGGCGCTGGAGGCCAGGGGATGGGGCTTCGGCCGCGACACCTATGCCTGGTACTCCGACGGCGACAGTTCGCTGTGCCGTGCCGCATGGTGCGTAGTGCTGCATACCCGGCCGGAGGTCGTGATCGAGACCGGCGTCGCGCACGGCGTCACGAGCCGGGTCGTGCTCGAGGCGCTGGGGCAGAACGACCTCGGCCACCTATGGAGCATCGATCTGCCGTTTCCTTTCGATCATCGACTGCACGGGGAGACGGGCATAGTCGTCCCCGATGAGTGCCGGTCCCGCTGGTCGTATGTGGAAGGCTCAAGCAAGCAACGACTGCCGCCGCTGGCCGCCGAGGTCGGCGACGTGGAGCTGTTCATCCACGACAGCCTGCACACCGCGGAGAACACGTTGTTCGAGATGGAGCAGGCGGCCTCGGCTATGCCGAAAGGCGGGGTCATGCTGATCGACGACATCGACTCGCACAACGGCTTCGTGGCCTTCGCCGACCGGCACCCCGAATACCAGACCCTCATCTGCCCAGATGCGGACCGGAACACGAAAGAGGGGATGTTCGGCATCGCGGTCAACGCTTGAGATGATACGGGTGGGCGCGGGCAGCCGCGCGGGAGCCTCCAGCTTGAGCCAGCGTGGCTCAGCTCGACCCAGCCCAGGTCCGGCGGGTGCCAGCGAGAAGACGGGCATGGCCGCCAGCCCCATGTAATACGCCTGAACGATGCTGACCGCGCGGCCACATGATGATCCCGGCAAATCAACGGGAGCGACCACTAGGCCAGGACTATGGGGCCAGGTCACTGCCCCAGTTGCGCCCGTGCCCGGTGGTGTGAGATGTACCTTCTGAAGTCAAGAGCGTACTGTAATCCGAGTCGTCCTGTTCATAGCCCGAGCATCCGCCTATCCAGCTGCGGTTATGGTTATTGCTCAGGAATGACGTCTTGTGGGCATCTACAAAGGTCCGCGTTAATGGCCTGCATCGGCGTGCGAGTCCNTCGGATGGTCCTTGCTACCCATCGCGTCCGTATGCATGCGGTCNACGAAATACCTCCGCTTGCCGCTTGGGCTTCGTTCGATGGCGGAGACATACTCGAATTCAAGCTTGGCCATGGGGAAGCGCCGTTCGAAGGTCTTCTGGATCTGGTCCCTTTCTGCTCCCGGGTTCGGGACCACCCGGACAAGCAGAAAGCCCGCCTTATCCTGGACAAATTGAATATCACGTATCTGATCCCAGAATGCGTCGACGTCCAGGTCCCCGAACGCGTAGCCAAAGAGCGACCTTCTTCGTCCCGAGTTGTCGACGAACGTCTCCTGCGATCGGCCGACGATGGCGGCGGCGCGGGGGAAGTGATCGTTGGCGCAACTCCCAACCGGATCGACGGCCAGGTCTTCGGTGTCATATCTGACGAACTGAGTACCCATCCGGTTATACGACGACGCTATGATGCGCCGGCACCCCTCCACCTCGGAGGAGAGCAGTTCCGTGTGACCATACGTCGGGTAGAAGTGGAAGCCGCGGCACTGCCGGCAGCAGTAGGCCAGGGTCGCGTACTCGCTGTGACCGTACCAGTGGGCGATCTTGATACCGAATTCCTGCTCGAACCGTACCTGATCACCCGCCGGGAACATCTCGGAGGCGGCGATAACACCCCGGACCGGCAGACTGCGGAACAGATCTTCGCCCACCAGGTCGATGAACGTATAAAGCGAACTNGGATACACGTGAAGGAAGAACGCTGGTAGCGTNCGCAGCCACCTCCGCAATTCGCCAAGCTCACGCTCTACCGTCGCGCCAGGTGAGACCATCCATACGTTCTCAGGGCGGTGGTAGTGAAGCAGTCCGCCGGGGACGTCGCCGCAGTAGCGGACCCTGAGGTCGTACGGCGCGTATCCCGCCTGGGACCAGATGTCAAAGAGATAGGCGCGCTCCTTCTGCCGGCGCGCGAACCTGTCGGCTGTGAAACGAAGAGGCTGACCTGACGTCCCCCCGGTCCGCACCGTGCGCGTGAGCACTGGCACGTCCCAGCGGGTGTACCGGCGCAGGTGCTGCCGGTAGTCCTCGTTCTGCGTGATCTCATCGCCGTATCTGCGGATCAGCTGCTGGAACCGCGTGTCCTGATACGCCCGGATCTCGCTGGGTGACCAGCCCTTGGACTTCTTGATCAGACGGCGGTGGTAGAAGTAGCTGGGACCGAGCAGAGTTTCCCTGACTCCGGTCATGACCCACCACCGGACCTGGCGCCAACCGCTCCACCGAGCCGCCCCGGCCCAACGAACAGCATGTATACCTCACGCTCCAAACGGCGTCGCAATAGCCCGTTAGCTTCACTCCCGCTGGGAACCTCTAGGACAAGAGCGTTTAGCGGGCGGTCGTGATACACCGGCGGCCTGCTGTCGGCCGGGTCGCACCAAGTTTTCTTGGCCGCGTNCCCCCCGTCCCGGCTAGCNCGCACGTCGGTGTGTGGNGGGGGCCGCCCTGGCCTAGCTGTACGGGCGCCCGGCGGCCGCTCGCGATAGTGGGCGATGCGAACGTATCAAAGTNGTACCTAGCTCACTCTTGTTGACGTGATCAGGCGGCTCGAGGCAGGCAGCCTTAGCCCGGTCATGGCTGAATTGTGATCCACAGCGGCCGTCCCAAGTTAGCGAACGTGCAGTTCAGCTGCACACCAGGAGGGAGAGTTACATGCCAGCCAGCGAGGTACTCATTATTGGTGCTGGCCCGTACGGCCTGTCGATCTCCACGCACCTTCGCGGGCGGGGGATCGACCATCTGATCGTCGGCCGCCCGATGGATACCTGGCGTGCTCACATGCCGGCCGGTATGTACTTGAAATCCGAGACCTTCGGCACGGACATGTCGTGCCCCCAGGACGGGTACGATCTGCCGGGCTACGCTCGATCGGAGCGGATCGAGGGTATCGGACGGGGGAAGCCGCTGTCGCTCGAACGATTCCTCGAGTATTCCGACTGGTACATCAAGCAGCTGGTGCCCGACGTGAGTGATGTCACGGTGACGGAAGTCAAGGCCGTAAGCGGCGGGTTCCAGGTCGCATTCGCCGATGCCGAGCCGGTTTCGGCCAGGAATGTCGTGCTCGCGACGGGTGTCCTGCCGTATTTCTTCATCCCACCGGAGCTGTCGGGCCTGCCGTCCGAGCTTGTCTCACATACCGCCGATCACCGCCAGTTCGACCAGTTCAAGGGCCGCCGCGTAGCCATCGTGGGCAGTGGCTCTTCGGCGCTGGAGACGGCTGCCTTGCTGCATGAAGCGGGGGGCGAGGTGCATCTTGTCGTGCGGTGCCCGGACGGCCCCATCTGGGGAACGAAGCCGCTACCGCTGACCCCGCTGGTACGGATCCGGGAGAACAGGCTCTGCGAAGGGTGGAAGTGCCCGCTCTGGAATTCTCCGACCGCCTTCCGTCGGCTGCCGCAAAGCATGCGGGTTGAAAAAGCGCGGACTGTCCTGGGGCCGCTCGGGGCATGGTGGCTGAAGCCCCGCGTCGAAGGCGTGGTCGACATGCTGCGNAAGACTCAAGTGCNGGGGGCTGAGCCTAGCGGAAGCGGCGTTCGGCTGCTACTCGAGGGTTCGAGCGGCCGATCGAGCCTCGAGGTCGATCACGTGATCGCCGGGACTGGCTTCCACGTCAACATCGACCGGCTCGATTACCTGCCGCAAGACCTCCGGGCGCGTATCGGCACGTTCAGTGGCTACCCGGTGCTTACCCGTGCCGCCGAATCGACCGTTCCGGGCTTGTACTTCGTCGGGGCAACTGCGGCCTTCGGCCTCGGCCCGTCGATGCGATTCATCGCCGGAACGCACAATGTGGCACGCCAGCTCACCCGGTCGGTGGCCAGCCGCTCGAACGGGAGCAGAGGCCGCCCGGCGTCGTCTGGGTCGAGTCGTCAGGTGCGGCAGTCGGCCTGACCGCGGACTCGACGTCGACACCGGCCACGCCGCAGCGCTGGACTGCTTGTGTCAAGCTCAGCCAGGTGGGCGACCGCGAGGAAGCGCGCGTGTTCCTCTGCGGTGCCTGCTTCGGCCGCCATGAGCGACTGGGCAGCAAGACCGGCTTGCAGCGTCACTCCCTGCCACCGACAAGACTGCTGTCGTAAGCAGTCTCGCTGCAAGACCAGCGCCTTCAGCAGTGCTCCCCACCCATAGGCGATCTGGTAGGGCCAGGCGCTCCCCGGCAGGGATGCCGTGACGACGTAGATAGAGCCGCCGAAGCAGCGCCCCATTATGATGCGGGCCCGGGTGTCCTGCGCCCTGGTGGTTACCAGGACTACCGAGCGCCAGTGATACCGCTTCGCGAGCTGGCCAGCGAACTCCGCCTCTCCGCGGGTATTACCCGGGTTCGGGTCAAAGCAAATGAGCTTCACGGCTGGCGCCGCCTGCGGGCACGGTCCTCCGTAGCCGTGCCAGCCTTGGGAGACAACCAGCATCGGCGCCCGCTGCTCCCGGGCCAGTTGCAGCGCTACGGGCAGGCGATCACCCGGGCCGGCGAGCATCACGATCGCGCTGACGCGGGCCGGCATTCCTTCCGCCGGCCACACGAATAGCCGCACTGTTACCAGAACGAACGCCACAATCAGGGCCATCACAGCGGCGAATGCCCGTCGCCTAACGCGGGAGAACCCGCGACGCCTTTCGACGGCACCGAGGCTGGCACGGAATCTCATGCCTTAGCTGAACTCTCCCGGGATCCGGTCCGCATCGCCTGTCACCTGACCCTGGCGGAATCGGCCGCGCCGAGCACCATCATCTATGGCATCAGGCCACGTCAGCGCGCCAGCCCGGTCGTTCACCGTCTTATCTCCGTCGTCAAACTTCTCAGCCGCCCGGGGACCTTGGGTTGCATCGGCCCAGGCGCCTCTGGATTGCGACCGGTAGTGTGGTCGCTCGGTTCCGGGTCTGCCACCAGGATCCCGTCGATTTCACGACCGTCGGCGGCCGCGCTCGATGCGGCCCGCGCCAGCTGCCCGGCGGTTGTCGCGCCTGCCGAGACGCCAAGCACGGTCGTGGTCGCGTGCATCGTGTCGGCCACCTTTGGAGCCTGGGCGTCGACGACGGCGACCACTATGGTCAACGCGGCTCCTGGCAGCCGGGTGGCCGGGCCGCCATCGGAGACGGCAACCCGCAGGTAGCTGGATCGCTTCGATGAAGCGGGCGGTGGCACGTCGCATGCGGTCCGTAGCGTCGCCGTGGCGTCCGTGTCCTGCTGCGTGCCGATAACCAGAGTCGTGGAAATCCCTAGGGATGCAGCGAAGACCGCCAGCTGGGGGCCGACGGCCATGGCTCCCGGATCGGAGGAAAGCGACAGGACGGCGAGTGAAGAACTGCCGCCGTCGCTGTCGCTGTTTGCGTTGAAGCCGGCCATTCCCAGCTGGCGCAGCGCGTTACGCAGGCGCCACGCGTCCAGGTCTCCCGGCTTGTAATCTTCTAGCAGCTTCGTCCAGCCCGCGGGGTCGCGTGGATGATCAACAGGGAACGATGCGAGGACAGGAATCCCGATAGAACCCGCTATCTCGTCACACTCCCTGAGCCGCCGGTCACGATGGCTGATGACAAACGCCACGATGATTCCGATCAGCGCTCCGAGCAGCGCGCCGATCAAGGCGTCAACGACCAGCTGCTTTACTGCCGCCGTCCCGCTAGCGCTCCCGGCTGAGTCGAGCACGTGCGCCGACACAACCCCGGCCAGGCTGGTTCTAGAACCCACGTAGGCGGTGTAGCTCCCGGCGACGGCGTTGGCGGTAGCCTCTGCCTGCGCGGCGGTCCGGCCCTTGGCGCTGATCGAGAGGATGCCAGTTGCCGGGCTCGTGACCTGGATTTTGGTACGCAGCGCCTGAAGCGACACAGCCGGACTTACCTGAGGCAGCGCGCCGGAAAGCACTGGGTCACTGCCCGCGATCACGATTTGGGACGCCATGTAGGGATCGGGGCCACCGGTAGTTGCGGCGCCTGCGCCCGGGCCCGTGGCTGCCCCTGCGCTCTGTACCGCTGCGGGGAGCACGACCAGCGCCGTGCTCGTGAGCATCGGCGGGTGTTGCACGGAATAAGTACTGCCAAATAGGAGGCCCAGTGCAGTCGCGCTGCCGATGAGGATCTTGTGCCGCCGCAGGTTATGGACCGACCTTCGCAGGTTCAGCGCCTGCTCACTCATCTGGCCTCCACATGAATCTCCGACACCTCACCCCGGAGTCGGGTGCGCATCATGATATGGCTTCCCGGGAAGCGCCGGCCTCGGGCGACTTGCCGACGTCGAGGGGTCCCGTTGCGGCGCATGTGGTCGACGTCAGCCAACACTCCGGCGAGCTTGCTCAACAGCGATTCCACGGTGCCTACCCGACTTGCTGCCGCTCGGTCATTCACGAGGGCCCGTCTGAACGCATCAACAAGAGCGCGCTGGGTCCTGCTTTGATACATAGAGGCCGCGATACATAGAGGCCGCAAAGTACACGTGACTGTGCCCACGAGGGCTTGCCCCATCCCGGCCATCATCTGATACCCGCTGGCGCGACTGCCCAACTTTGGCCCCGGCCACCGTGCCAGCTCGTCAATGAGGGCCACATGAGCACCGTCCATACTCGTCAGCTGGTACCGGCTTGGGCACTGACTTCCGGCTCAGCCCCTCGACGACGCTTCCCCGGCTGGATCCCGTCATCGGCCGGCCCGTGGCCGTACTCCCGTACCGCCCCACGTACCTGCCACCAGCAGTACATCGCGCCGAGCCANGTCCCAACTGCGGCACCGTAGATTGACCCGCGCGTTCCTGCCACGGCTGCCCCCGCCAGGGAAAACATGAGAAGGGCGGCTGAGTTGATAACCGCCGCACGCAGGCTCCGCCGGGCGGCGGCCAGAGCATGCAGCCACGTGCCTGCGCCAACACTGGCGCACCAGCCCGTGAAGTACAGCGTGGTCGGCCACACTAGCGGGTAAGTCGGGCGCCACAAAGATGGCAGCAGCCAGGCCCCTAGCCCCCTCGGCAGCGCCACTAGCAGCGCAGCTCCCCAGACAAATCCGAGCAGGACGAGTCCAGCGCTGAGCAGCCCGCAGAACAGCGGCATGTGCCGCGGCGAGCGACGCAAAATTCGGGCGGCCTCTGGCAATGCCACCAGCCCCATTCCGTAGATCAGGATTTGGAGCGGGCCCATCAATGTATTGGCAGCCAGCAGGTAGCCGAGTGCCCCTAGGCCCAGAATGATTCCCAAGCCGTAGGTGCGCAGCTGCACCGCGCCACTGTTGGAGGTGCCTTCCGCAAGGTAACGCGGCCCGAGGTCACGTTGCCGCCACATCCACCCCGCTGCACGCGACAGCCCCGGCACGACGCGGGCCTGGAGCGGTCCGATGGCCGCCGCGGCCGTGGCCGCCGCACCCCACGCAAAGACAAACCAGAAGACGTTCGCGTGGCCCGTCAGCCGCAGGAACACCAGGGCGGGGACCATCGCCACCGCCCAGAACACGTCGTTGAGGAACGCCTGGCTGCCGCGTCCTAGCGCGAAGAACGCGAATCGCCAGCTGTCCTGCAGCAACAGCCCCGGCAGTGTCAGTCCCAGTGCGATGAAGGCCAGCCTGGTCGTGCCGCCCAGCAGCGCAGCCGCGCCAAGCACACNGGCACCCAAAGCCAGACCTACGATNGCCGCAGTGCCGGTGCAGCTCCTGACGGCACGGCGCCAGACCGGGAGGTTCGTGCCGCTGAACCTGACCAGCAGCGGGTCGGTGGCCANGCCGCGCGATGCATTGAGTGCGAACCCATAGGTGACGTACGCGAGGCCGAAGGCCCCGTACTGGACAGCCCCNAGCTCGCGGGCGATGTAGATGTTTACCGCGAAGTTGGTGATACTTGACACCGCTTGATCCGCGACACCCCANCCGAGGCGGCGGCCGGCCTGGCGCGCCAGGTGCCAGGGCATTGCCGTCANTCGCCTCGGGACCAGGGCCCCTGATCGCTGGCGAATCCGATCGAACAGCATTCTTACCGTCGCTATCTGTTTGAGCTCAACCGGAGCCAGGCAACTACGTC
>JGI26341J46601_10000415_pt1 | contig 13229 bp, 10 predicted proteins | sample BogFormECP12_OM3_FD_46601 | JGI IMG/M metagenome (IMG submission 46601) | reverse complement strand
GTGTCGGCAAGCCGGCCAAGCCGGCTGACCAGTACTGTGACCGAGACACTTTCGACCGAGTCCAGGTTCACTGCCGAACGGCGGGGGATAGGGTCGGAATCGGGTTCCAGAACAACCTCGCTGGCCAGTCCACGAATGGTCGTTGTGCAGGGTGCGACGAGCGTGCGTCGAAGCCGAGGGATCGCTNCTTCCCGCGACAGCACAACGACTGGGCGCCGGCCGATCTCGGCCATCTCGCACCACCACACCTCCCCGCGTGCCGGAAGCGCAATCAGGTGGCGCCGACCGCCCGCCGCCACGAGGCCAGGTCGCCCCACTCGTCGGGTTCCTCAGCCGGGTGCTCGTCGTAGGCTGCATAGCTCGCGTCCACCTCGGCCGATCGATGACGGGCGAGCAATGCCCCCAGGGCCTCATCGATGAGGGCCGCGTCACTGATCCCCGACCGCAAACTGCGCGCACTGCTCAGCAGCTCGGCGTCCACAGTAGTGCTCAAGCGTATGCGGTTCATGCCATCAATATGCCACAAATACGGGTTGACGCCGACGGCCACACTGGGCCAGCCAGCGGACCGACGTGTGCGCCGACGATGTGGCGTCAAGCCTGCTGGGCATCTTCCTGGCCAGCCGCTCCTCCGACCAGGCGCAACGCATGCTCGACTTGCTCATCGACGGCGTGATCGCCACGCGATGATCCTGACCGCGCCGGAAATTAGGGACCACACATTCAGCACATTCAGCGCCACAAGATCCTCGACGAGTACCCATCGATTACTCGGGAGGACACGGCGACGACCGGACCGGAGGAAGCCATGACGAACGACCCGACAACCTCACTCAGCGAGCACCGTTTCGTCTCGCTCACCACGTTCAAACGCAGCGGCGAGGGCGTGTCAGCGCCGATGTGGATCGGCCGTGACGGCGGCGACCTGTTCGTGTGGACGCCGGCCGATAGCTGGAAGGTCAAACGGGTCCGCAACAATCCCCGCGTCCTGCTGGCACCGAGCGGCCGTACCGGCAAGGTCCGCCACGGCGTTGTGCCCGTCGAGGGCACCGCGCAGATCATCACCGACCCGGCGACGGTGAATCGCCTTGAGACGCAGATCCGTCGTAAGTACGGCCCGGAGTACCGCGTCGTCACGCTGGTCGAAATGATCGTGGCGCGAGGCCGCAAGCCACGGGTCATCCTGCGGATCTCATTATCGGGCTGAAGCGTTGCCAACTCGCCGATGGCGGTGGCTTGCCGGGGTGCGTTGTGATCGCCGCACACGGTGATCGTGCGTGACCACTCCTCAGACCCGAGTGTGGCGGTCGCCGGTGGCTTTACCAACTTGTTTTTCGCCTTGTCGATGCCGCTCATGGCCGGTCTCCTGCGCTGCGCTGCGGTCCCACGCGGGCTTGGCCTGGCCTCTACCCGCGGCACCATCGTGAATACATCACCTGACTGCGCCGACCAGGCGCTCGCGGTTCGCGATCGGCCGGTGCGGGAAGGGCGCCACGGCACGACCATGTTTGGGCGGGCACCACGCCCGGCGAGAATGGCTTCACCTACGGCCTGCTGTTCGCGCGGGAACAGGCGCTCGCCGCCGATCGCCGCCGTGACACACGAAAACTGTTGTGAGCCTGGCCGACCCGACCCGGGCGCTTTGAGGCGTATCCGGACGTAACTGGCGTTGAGGTGGCTGGCTTCCTGGCGTGTAGCCGGGAATACCTAGTGGCTCTGGGCATTCGATGCGGTCTGTCGATTGGCTGGCGAGTTGCGCACAGCGGCAACGAGATCATCAAGGGGGTGTTCGAGCATGACGGCGTGTTTGGCGAGCGCGCCGTCGGCGGCGGTGATCTGGCAAGCGGGCTCCCCGAAACCAGACATCGCCGGGGTACGGCGCACGCAGNGGTGGGTAAACGGGGAAGGATCGCAGAGCAATCGCCGTTCGGGTGGGCACATCGAGCATCGCCGATCGGCTGCGTACACGAAGAAGCGGGAGAGTTGATGTCGCGAGATCTGCTGGCTGTGCTGATGGCGTTGCTCGCCGCGTTCTTCGCGGCTCTGGGCATCGTGATCCGGCAACGCGCCACGGCCGACGTCCCCGACGAGGTGGTGAGCGCCAGGGCGGTCGTGCGCAACCGAATGTGGTGGGCCGGAACCGCGGCCGCGTTGGCCGGCTATGTCTGTCAGGCGTTGGCCTTATCGAAGGGATCTCTGCTGCTGGTGCAGCCGTTGTTGGTGTCGGCGCTGCTGTTCGCGTTGCCGATGAGCGCGGGGCTGTCTCATCGCCGCGTCCGCCACAGTGACTGGGGTTGGGCGCTGCTGCTCACCATCGCACTGGCGGTGTTCGTGTTGGTGGGGCAGCCGCGCGGCGGTCATTACCGTCCACCGGTGCCGGCGTGGACGCTGGTGACGGTGGTGATGGTGCCTTTCGTGGCAGCCTGTGTGGCCGTGGCCGCTCGTGTCGGTGGTCGGCAACGGGCCGTGCTGCTGGGGGTCGCGGTGGGGGCGTTGTTCGGAACGGTCGCGGTGCTGACGAAAATGTCGATGCACCGTCTCACCGAGGGCGGCCTGCCGGCGCTGTTGTCGGTGCCCGCTCCCTATCTGCTGGTTGTGCTCGCTGTGCTGGCAATGATGTTGCAGCAGTCGGCTTTTCGCGCCGGAGTGTTGGAAACGTCGGTCCCGGCCATGCTGGTGGTGGAACCCCTGAGCGCATCGCTGCTCGGGATCGCCGTGCTGGGCGAGTACTTTGCGGTGAGCGGGCCCGCGGCGGCGGTGCTTCCGCTGGCCGCGCTCGCGATGGCGGCCGCCACCATCGCGCTTGGTCGCGGCTCGGCCGCCCGCGAGCAAAACGCCGTGGAACCCACGGGCGCCGTGCCCGGCGCAGAAAGGCTTTAGCCCGCCCAGCCGGTTTCGGTCTGCCTACCGGTAACCTGCTTGCGCAGTGCTTGGGCTCGTTGCGGCACGGCCGTCGTGAGATCGAGCGGAGATGCAGCTGGAGGCGGATGCCGGCCAGGCTTACCCCGCCGTTCCCGCCTCCCCCGACGCCTTCCAGTCCGGCTTGCGCCGCCACTCGAGCAGCAGCGGTGGGAGCACCCCGAGCGCGAGAATCGCGGCCAGGATCAGCAGCCCGTATAGCAGGGGGTTCGCGTGGCCGAACTGTGATGGTGGCACGAAGCCGATCAGGAACGCGGCCACCGATGACGCCGCTCCGAGTGCGCACTGCAGGCCGAGCGCGGGTGCCCTGTACCCACGGGGATGGTCGGGTTGCNTGCGCCGCAGNCTGATTGCGGCAATGAACATCAGCCCGTACATGATCAGGTAGACCTGGGTGGCCATCGCGGCGAATATCCAGTACGCGCTGTTGACATTCGGGATCACCGCNTAGAGGAAGCCGATGACAGTTATCACGACGCCTTGTGCGATGAGGATGTGCAGCTGGATGCCCTCATCGTTGACCTTCTGGAAGTACCGGGGAAGGTAGCCCTGTTCGCGTCCGATCCTGAGCAGCCCCTCGGACGGGCCGTCAAGCCAGGCGATCATTCCGCCGAGGGCCCCAATCGCCAGCGCGAGCGCGACCACGGGCAGCGCGAACCCGAGATGGAGGTGCTTGAGTAGGGCATCGAAGGCCTGCATCAACCCGGCCGTGAGGCTGATCGTCTGCGCGGGGATTACCCATGAGATCGCCAGTGTGGGGAAAACGAAGACGGCGACGACGAGTATCGAGGCGACGAACATGGCCTTCGGGAACTCTCGGCCCGGGTCGCGCAGCTCGTCGACGTGTACGGCGTTGACCTCGACACCGGCGTAGGTGAAGAAACTGTTGACGATCAGCACGATGCTNGCCAGCCCGTTCCATGCCGGCAGGACGTGGTGAACGTCCATCGGCGCCGCCGAATGGTTGCCCTGNAGCAGATAGATCATGCCGAGAANGANAAGCAGCGCCCCGGGAATCAGGGTTCCGATCAGGGTGCCGCTCGAGGCGAGCTTGGCCACCAATCCGGGCCCGCGAGANGACACCAGCACGCTGNCCCAGAACAGCACGACGATGATCACCGCGGTGTAGACGCCGTTGTTGGCGAGGCTCGGGTCGATCACGTAGGCCAGCGTCCCGGCCACGTAGGCCAGCAGGGCCGGGTAGTAGAAAATGGTCTGCGCGAACTGGCACCACACTGCGAGCAGCCCCATCGGCGCGGAGATGCCCTCGCGCACCCAGTTGTAGACGCCGCCCTGCCACCCCGAGGCCAGCTCGGCGGAGACCAGCGACGCGGGCAACAGAAACACGATCGCCGGCAGCACATACAGAAACACTGAGGCCAGTCCGAACACCGACAGGGCCGGCGCGGAGCCGAGGTAGCCGACGGCGCCAACCGTCATCATCGCGACGGCGGTCCAGCTGATGAACNTTGGGCCCCGTTGACGCGCCGCGGCTTTGTCCCTTGNGCGCGCAAACACCCGGGGTGCGCGCAGGCGCGCGGGGCCAATCGCGTGCATGATGCCCATCGTGCGGTCAGCTTAGTGCGCACGGTCGCACAATCTCGACAGTAACGTGCATCCAGCCGGTCAGCGACGAACTACTCGAGCCGATAGCGTCGGTTCGATCGCGGCCACCAAATCCCAGGCCAGTTCAGTTTCCTCGTGATGACGCACGGAAGCCTCTGCCGTGCAGAGTGATCCGCTGCCGAGTAGACCGGCCAAAGCCGCCGCGGCGCGCGACACGTCCGCTGCGGCCAATACGGCCGCTGTGCCAAGGAGCTTGGCGTGTCAGGCTATTCGCGATTGACCAAAGACAAGCTGATCAGATTTGCAACCACTGACACCGGCTCAGTCCAGCGGTACCGGCACCGGGCGGCCCTCGGCGATCAGGGTCTCACCCAGGTCATAGTCGCCGTCGGCGTTGCACGTCAACACGCCGACCGCGGCGCCGTCAGTCTCATACCAGACGGTGAAGCCGTGGTCGCGGCTCAGCAGTCGGCTGCGCTGATAGCCGTCACCCCAGGCGTGGTACTTGATCGTGGTGTCGCCGATCGTGGTCCAAAAACCCGGCAGGCTATCCCACTTCGCCGACCCACCTGCTGCTCCGGTGCCGGCTACCGTGCCCTGGTCGATCGCATCCTGCCAATGCTCGACCGCCAGGGGACGACCCGCGGTGGTGTTGAACGCCCATGCGACGTCGCCGGCGGCGAAGACCCCTTCGGCCGACGTGCGCATATCGGCCCCGACAACGATGCGGGACTGCTCCACTCGTAGGCCGGCCGCCTGCGCAGCTTCGCTGTTGGGCGTCACCCCGGTCGCGGCGAGCACCAGGTCGGTGTCGAGCGTGACACCGTTGTCGAAGAGGACCGCCCGCCCGTCGATTGCCTGGACGGCGACCCCGCCGGCATAGCGGACGCCCGCCGCATTGAGTAACCCCAACAGCCGTTCGCCGGCCTCGGCGCCGAGACGCTGTTCCTGCGGGACGGTGTCGGGGGCGACCAGGGTCACCGTGACCCCCTGCAGTGCAAGGGAAGCCGCGGCTTCGCAGCCGATGAATCCGGCACCGATGACCACCGCGGAGGACGCCTGTGCGCCCGCCCGGCGCAACCGGGTGGCGTCGGCGAGCGACCGCAGTTGCAGCGCCGCATCGCCGCCGGGGATCGGCAGNGGCGTCGGTCTGGCGCCACAGGCGAGCACCAGCGTCTCGTAGGGGACCGAGGTCCCGCCGGCCGTGACGCGGCGCCCGGCTACATCTATGTGCTCGAGGGTCGCCCCGTCCACTACCTCGATGGAGCGCTCACGAAACCACTGCGGGGGATGCAGTGCAACGTCGTCGGTGTCGCCGCGCAGGTATTCCTTGCTCAACGGGGGTCGCGCGTACGGAAGGTCCGGGTCTTCGGTGAAGATCCGCACCGGCCGGATTTCATCGTGGGCACGAAACGCTTCGGCGGCGCTCACGCCCGCGGGTCCGCTACCGATCACGATTACGCCGGGTGCATCCATCGTGGCGGCATACCCGCTGCCGGTCGCTCACACACCGCATTGCCGTCACCGTCGTTGGGCAAGTACGCGAGCACCTCGTGGCCCTGGGTTCCAGTCCAGGATCCGATCGGCCCACCACCGCAGATCCTCGGCGCGCTGGGAGCCGCCGTAAAGGGTCGGCGGATCGGGACCGTGCAGCCGCCCCGGCTCGCCGGCGCCCGGTCATCCGGTCGTCGTAGTTACGCGGCTCTGTCCTCGACCACGCTGAGGGGTGACGCGGTTTGCACCACCCGTGTCATCCGGAATCCGGCTTGGGTGAGCAGGTCGCGGTACTCGGCCGCAGTGCGTTCGCGGGCCCCCAAATTCAGCAGCATCTCCAGATCAACCCATTTTTCCGGGAAGTCACGGTCGTGATTGGGGATCACGAACTCGACCAGCAACACCGTGGCTTCCGGGCCGGCTGTCGCGCGAACATTACGCAGGATCTGCACCGCCTTCTCGTCGGGCCAGTCGTGGATGATGTTCTTGAGGACGTAGGCGTCACCACCGCCGGGAACGCTGTCGAAAAACGACCCCGCCGCGATCCGCACCCGGTCGGTGACATTGTGCTTGCGCAACAGGCTCGGGGCGCTCGCGACGACCCGCGACAGGTCGTACAGGACGCCCTGCTAAGCCGGCGCCGCCGCCAGGATGGAGGCCAGCAGGGTGCCGTGCCCGCCGCCGACGTCGACGATCGTGGGGTGGGCGCTGAAGTCGTAGCCGGCGACCACGGGCGCCGTCGTCAACTCCGAAATACTCGTCATGGTCTGGGTGAAGAGTTCGGCATGCTCGGGCTGCTCGGCGAAGTATTCGAAGCTTTCCTTGCCGTGCAATGCCGCCACCACCGCATTCCCGGTTCGGATGGATTCCACCAGCAGGGTCCAGCGTTCGCGCTGCTCCCGCGACCCGTAGAACCGCGCCGCCCAACTCATCGACACCGGTGCGTCGGAACGCAGCGTGCCGGCAGGGGAATTGAGCTCATAGCGGCCGTCGCGGCGATGACGGAAGATGCCCCGGCTGATCAACGCCCGCAGCAGCCGGCCCAGCGCGTCGGCGTCCGCGTCCACCCGGGCCGCCAACTGGTCGATCCGCAGCGGCCCATTGGCGAGGGCATCGGCGACGCCGAGTTGGACCGCCACCGTGATCGCCTGCGACGTCCAGGTGGCAAGGATTGTCTCCATCATCGCCGCCGGCGCGGGTGTCAGCCGTTGATGGAGCCGATACAGGTGGTGGCGGATCCACTCGACAACGCGGGCCAGCTTGGCGGGTGGAACCTTGGCGGTCATCGCCATCACCTCACCTCCACAAATCGATGGTCAGCAGCGGACACACCGGGTAGAGAGGTGTCAATCGGGGTAGTGTCGGGCGACTCTTTCATCGCCGTCGGCGAGAGGTGAGTACTCGCCGCGGCCCCGAGGTTTCGGCTGATCTTCGCGGACATCCGGCGGTGACTTACCGAACGCAGAAACATCGTCAGTGCCCAGGTCATGAACCGGTCGGGGATCATCGCCGCCGGTCTCAGCACGGACTCACGGTGGGACACCTGCAGCGACGCGACCCAGGACACGGCCTTGACCTTGCGTCGCCTGGTGTTCTCGTACCAGCGCAGCGCGCTCGACAGATCACTGTTGCTGCTGTTCATTCCTATCCGGAAACCCGAAAGTGCCTTGCACAACACCATGGTGTCGAGCAGCGCCTGATTGGCCCCCTGCGCGGCGGTGGGCGGCATCGTGTGTGCGGCATCGCCGAGCAACGTCAACGCGCCTTGGCCCGGCGTGCGGGCAATCGGATGCCGAAAATGTGGGAACGGCGAACGGGCCAGATCGTCGTCGGTCAATGTCGCGAGTACTCGATCTGCCAAGTCGGACCATCCTGTGAAATGGGACCGGATCGTGTCGATCGGACGTTTCGGTCTGACGAAGTCGGCCGACCATGGCAAGTCGAACCACCACTGCAGATCGCAGCCTCCAGCCGGCCACAGGCCAAGGCTTCCGTGCTCGCCGACAACGATCAGTGCGACGTGCTTGTCGGCGACGTCTCCAAGGGTGACCAGTCCCTGCCAGCTGCACCAGCCGGTCGGCTCCGCGTCTTGCGCGCCGACGATATCTCGGACCATCGAGTGCAGGCCATCCGCACCGATCAGCAGGTCTCCTTCGGCCGAGCTGCCGTCTTCGAACTCGACCCGCACTCCGCTGTGCGTGCTGACCACCTCGACCGCACGGGAGTTGCATCGGATGCGATCGGCCGGAAAGCCTTCCAGCAGCCGTTCAAGCAGGACCCGCCGTGGGACCATCCGAACAGGTGCGCCCAGCCGGTCGGCGATCGCGGTCATGTCCAAAGTGGCGAGCGGGCGACCCGTGGATGTCACGACCCGCACGGTGGACAGCAGCTGACCAGCCCGGTCCATATCGACGCCCAGCTGTGCCAGGACCGTCGCGCCATTGGACCAGATGGTCACGGCGCCACCACCTGCCGTCACATCCGGCCGCTGTTCGAAGACGGTGACGTCATGTCCGTCGCGCAACAATCCCCGAGCAACGGAAATGCCGCCCACACCGGCGCCGACAACGAGGATCCGAAGCGAGGGAGTCGACGGCGCGTTCGGTGCCGGCATCAGCTTCGCGAAACGCCGGTAGCGGGCATATTTCGAAATCGGGTCCCGACCCGTTTCGTCCCCACGCCTCATTCGACACCTCACTCCAATGCTCTGCCGCGTGGGGTTCGTAACCCCATCGCTCAAGTCGCGCTTGCAGTTTCCGCAGGACAAGTCCGGAGACGGCCTGCCCGCGCAAAGGAAACCATCGGCAGCGGGCTGACATCAAAACTGCTACCCCTACTACGCTGGACTTCGACGAAAAGTTCACCGTGGCGCTACACGTGTGGTGTCACCGGATTGAAACGGCGCCGCAGTCACGCGGCGGACATGGCGCAGGCCATGCGGCGAAAGTTCAATACCACCAAAGAGTTCAATACCACCAAAGACCTCATGGCCTCGGACACCACGATGGGTCAGAATATGTCCGTAGCCTGACGGATCGACCTTCTCGAATGCGCTTCCCGTGTCGACGGTTTGGATGTGGTCCAGGAATTGGCAGGCGGTTGACAGGCAGTTGAGATGCCCGGTGAACTGATCGGCATGCTCGCTGACCCGGAGGAACGGCAGCGCGTGCGGGCGCAATGGCCGGTAGCAAGCGATTGAGTCAGGTTCCAGAAAACCGTGGCAATTCCCACCGGCGGTCAGGAAGCTCCGACCGGAGTCCGGTCGCCGCGGGCGCCGGCAATGAACCCGGCAGGGCCGCATTTCGTGGAACTGATGACTTCCCGCCGATACGCCGATACGCCGATACATTACCGACCAACCTGCGCTCCGCGCGCATACGGAGGATCCCAAGTGCTGCAACGAATCGCTCGACTGGCTATCGCCGCGCCGCGGGGCATCATCGCGATGGCGTTGCTGGTCATGGTCGGCGCCGCCGTCTTCGGCATCCCCGTCACCAAGAGCCTGTCGGCCGGCGGCTTCCAGGACCCGGCATCGGAGTCATCAAAGGCCGCCCAGCTGCTGACCGACACGTTCAACCAGGGCGACATGCAGATGATATTCACCGTCACCTCCCGGCAGGGCGCCCAGAGCCAGACCGCCCGCGTCGTCGGTGACGACCTCGTCGAGCAGCTCCGCCGCTTCCCGTACGTCGCGACCGTGGCCTCGCCCTGGACGGCGCCCCCGTCCGCGGCCGCGGCGCTGGTCAGCAACGACGGCAACACCGCGATGATCGTGGCCGGCATCAGGGGCGGCGAGAGCGACGCCTGGAAACACGCCAAGGTGCTGGCCGACCAGTTGGCTCACGACCGCGACGGCGTCACGGTCCACGCCGGTGGCATGGCTATGGTCTACGCTCAGATTACCGGCCAAACCCAACATGACCTGTTGCTGATGGAATCCATTGCGATCCCGCTCAGCTTCCTGGTGCTGGTGTGGGTGTTCGGCGGCCTGCTGGCAGCGGCGCTGCCGATTTTGGTCGGTGGCTTCGCGATCCTCGGGTCGATGGCGGTGCTGCACGCCATCACGTTCGCCACCAACGTGTCGATCTTCGCGCTGAACCTGTCCGTCGCGCTGGGCCTGGCGCTGGCCATCGACTACACCTTGCTGATCATCAGCCGCTTCCGCGACGAGGTGGCCGAGGGCACCGACCGGCACGAGGCGCTGGTGCGCACCATGGCGACGGCGGGGCGCACCGTGCTGTTCTCCGCGATGACCGTCGGTCTGTCGATGGCGGCGATGGCGCTGTTCCCGATGTACTTCCTGAAATCCTTTGCCTACGCCGGTATCGCGACGGTCAGCTTCGCGGCACTGGCCGCGATCGTAGTGACGCCCGCCGCGATCGCGCTGCTCGGGACCCGGCTCGACTCACTGGACGTGCGCCGGCTGGGCCGCCTAATCCTGGGCCGCCCGGAGCAGCCCGGACGCCGCCCGATCGAACAGAACTTCTGGTACCGCTCCACCAAGTTCGTGATGGGCCACGCGATCCCGACCGGGCTTGCGCTCGTCGCTCTGCTATTGGTGCTCGGCGTGCCGTTCCTTGGCGTGAAACCGGGCTATCCCGACGACCGCGTGCTGCCCACCGCGGCCTCGGCACGCCAGGTCGGTGACGAGCTGCGCACCAACTTCGCCGACAACTCGGCGACAGCGGTCACCGTTGTCATCCCCGACACCAGCGGCGTCACCCCGGCCGAGCTGTCCCGCTACGCCGCGCAGCTGTCCCAGATCCCCGACGTGTCATCGGTGGCCTCGCCGGCCGGCACGTTCGTCGCCGGCACCCCGGCCGGACCGCCCAACGCCGCCACCGGGGTCAAAGACGACAGCGCGTTCCTGACGGTTTCAAGCACCGCTCCGCTGTTTTCAGCGGACTCCCAAACGCAGCTCGACCGGCTGCAGGCCGTCGCCGGCCCCGCCGGGAAACCGGTCCTGCTGGCCGGGCTGGCCCAGGCCGACCACGACAGCGTGCACGCGATCGTCCACCGGTTGCCGGTCGTGCTTGCGGTGATCGCCGCCATCACGTTCGTGTTGCTGTTCCTGCTGACCGGCAGCGTGGTGCTGCCGCTGGCGGCGCTGGCGCTCAACGCGCTGTCGCTGTGCGCGGCGTTCGGCGCGCTGGTGTGGATCTTCCAGGACGGGCACCTGGGCGGACTGGGTACCACCGCCACCGGAACGCTGGTGGCCAACATGCCGGTGCTGTTGTTCTGCATCGCGTTCGGGCTGTCGATGGACTACGAGGTGTTCCTGGTGTCCCGGATCCGCGAGTACTGGCTGGAGTCGGGGCGGACCCGGGCCGACAACGACGAGAGCGTTGCGTTGGGTCTGGCCCGCACCGGCCGGGTGGTGACCGCCGCAGCGCTGGTGATGTCGATCTCGTTCGCCGCGTTGATCGCCGCGCAGGTGTCGTTCATGCGGATGTTCGGCCTCGGGCTGACCGTAGCGGTGCTGGTGGATGCCACGCTGGTGCGAATGTTGTTGGTGCCGGCCGTCATGCACGTGCTGGGCCGCGCCAACTGGTGGGCGCCCGGCCCGTTGGCCCGGCTGCATGAGCGTTTCGGAGTCAGCGAATCCGGCCGCCACGGCCGCCACGCCGCGGGGTACACACCGGAAAGGACCGCGGCCTCGGTGACGGGGGACCTTTAGCGTGTCGATTCGGCCACTGCAATCCTCCGGCCCCCATCGGAGTCGAAGGCGCTGAGCTGTTTTGCTCCGCGGGCGCTCGCGTCGACACCCAACAAGTGAGTGACGCGACGGGATTCTCGAAGTTGGCGAGATCTCGATGATTAGCCTGCGTCGACGGCGATTTCGTCTCCGAGCACATAGCCCTCCGCCAGCGGCAGGGTGTCCCCGCTCCAAAAGGAGCCGGGGTCGAACCAATTCGAGCTCTTGTCGGTGGAGAGCAGGCCCATCTCCTCGTAGGTGATCGCGACGGTCTCCGCGCAGTACGCGGTCTCCAGGCCGGCCTCCCGCACCCGCGCCTTCCTGCGCTGCGCAACGTCGCGAACTACGTCGTCCACCAACGGAATTCCCTTGGTGACGTCGTGCGGTGTGGGAATCCGGCCGCGCAGCCAGCGGCCGGTCAGCCGNAGCGTGCTCGGGAAGGGGNTCCCATCCATCCGCGCGATCACCCGCAGCATCTTGTCTTCCTGCTCGCGGCTGGCGTACGGCGTCAACTGGCGCAGCCAGCATCGCTGGCCGTAGTGGTGGATCCACCGCTCGATCGCCTCACGGGCGTCGTTGAGTTGCACACCCCGGTGGTTGGTGCCGGTCCACATGTCGGTGAGCTTGTTGCCGAGCTCGGCGTGCCACAGCAGCGGTGGGAGGTCGTCGATGGCCACCGTCATCCCCACGTGATTGACCGGGCTGTTGGTCATCGACTGGATGGCGCGGTCCGGTCTGGACCGGCCGCGGAACAACCAGATGTCCCCGGTTCGCGTCTCATCGAGTGCTTTGTCGAGCGACACGGTGCTTGCGGCCACGTTGGCAGCCTAGGCTGGCGACGGTGCGCAGTATGTGGAAGTGGATCGGCCTGGCCGGTCTGGTCGGCGTCGCGGCGGGCGGTGTGCTGGTGGCACGCGACCAGCGACGGCGCCACTCGTACACGCCCGACGACATCCGTGCCCGTCTGCATCAGCGACTGGCCGAGTCCGGCGACACGGCCGCGGGATCGTGACCGTCAGGGCGCCCTACTACGAGAGCCGTTACATCCGGGCCAACCATCCGAGCCGCCCGCAGGCGCTGTGGCTGCGTGAGACGTTGCTGCTGCCGCGGACCGGAAGCGGCAGCGCCGACGTCTGGGTGATGGCCTTCGACGCGGACGGAGCCGGCAACAGCGCGCTCAAGGTTCCGTATCCCGCTGACGCCGCCGACTTCCGGACGGACCCGTGGTGCGCACGGATCGGCACGACGACCCTCGACGACCATTGCGCGCGGGGTGAGTTGACTACCCGCGACCGAACTGCCGCATGGGATTTTCGGATGACTTCCCGATCCCACGAACCGGTCAGGCTGCTGACCCGGCGCGGGTACGCGGCGCGCGTCCCGTCGGCGAAGACATTGGTCCGCTCGCCGCTGGCCCGGTTCGACGGCCACCTCGACGTCGACGGGACCGGCCTCGCCGTCGACGGATGGACCGGCAGCGTGAACCACAACTGGGGACGCCGGCACACGCCGGCCTACGCGTTCGGCCAGGTCTGCGGCTTCGACAACGCGCCCG
>JGI26341J46601_10000414_pt1 | contig 13245 bp, 18 predicted proteins | sample BogFormECP12_OM3_FD_46601 | JGI IMG/M metagenome (IMG submission 46601) | reverse complement strand
GTTGTCACGGTCTTGTCACACTAGGTGCGAGTTCGGAGAGTTGACGGGGGACGGCTTGAGACGATTTCCACTGGTCAGGCCGGTTCGAGAGTCATTGCGAGACAACCAAATTCACCCGCTGTCCGACTGGGGGTCAAGTGGTCGCAGGTTCAAATCCTGTCAGCCCGACCGAAGAAAATATGGGCTGATCTGCAACGACGTGATAGTTACCCTACTGAACGACGCGAAGTTGGGGACCATTTGGGGACCACAAGTGCCGAGAGAGCAGTTCCCCGGCGTTGGTGAGGGACTGCCGGTCCCGGGGGTTTAGGTAACGCTGGGTGGTGGTCAGGGTGCCGTGGCCGGCGATCTTTCGCAGGCTGTGTAATGGCACGCCGGCGTCGGCCATCCACGTCAGCCCCGTATGCCGCAAGCCGTGACGCTTCAGGTGCTCGTACCCCAGCTCTGTGACCACATCGTCCCATGACGTGGCGTCGCGCAGGGTGGCGGTGCTAATGCGTCCGCCTCGGGGACCGGTGAACAGCCGAGCATCGGGATCCCGACGGGCAAGGTCAATGCGCCGGTTCACGAGGTCGCGGATGCCGTCGATCAAAGGAACCTCCCGGGCCCGCTTGCCCTTGGTGTTCTTGTCCACCAGGCCGCCAGGGGAGGGGGTTGTTTGGCGGCGCACTGTCCAGATCCACTACTCGGTGTTGATATCCCGCACGAGGCATCCGGCGCGTCAACACCTTTCGGTGTATCCGCGGGTCGCCTCACGTCGTTTCGCGTTGTCTCGCGTCGTCAGATTGAGCGTTTCCGCAGGTCACGCTGCCTTTTGCGGCGGGTCCGATTCCCGGCAGCTCTACAACAAAATTGCTGGTCAGGGTCTTAATCTGAGCTTGGGCGTCGATCCCGTCAACAAACGGGCTAGTGATGGCCCGGATCCCAGCGAGAGCCGCTGGCTCATCTGGCGGTGCCACTGCGGCGGCCACAATCCCAGTCGAACACATGATGCCGCAAAAGTGAGCCCGCGAACAGCGAAACGACCAATGCCACGACCTATCCCGGCTATCCCGGCCCGCCATGGACAGACATCAGCGCACCGGGCGACGGCTCCGAGCGCGTTCAGGCCGCGACGCCTTCCGCGCAGGATCGCGCCCGTCATCAATCCACAGAAGAAGCCCAAAAGGAAGAACCCGCGTGCGCGTCGCCTGTTTCTCCGCGCAACAGCTGATGCGATGAATCCACATATCGCGGCAATGATGGCGACCGCGAGGAGCAGAGCAATCAGATGTGTCGGTCCGAGCAACCCCATATCGCAAACCTCCGGGCCCTCGTCTCAGATAGGCCGCTTGCCCTATCCAACCACCGTCTTCGCCGGACCGGCATTGCTGGCCAATATTCGTGACCAAAGCGACCACAAAGCGTTAGCGGCCCGCTGCCACACCGTCAGGGTGCCTTCTGTCGACGGCCTGACCAGAACTACCCGTGGGCGACTGGCATGCGGTGTGTAGGCCTGCGGCTCGACACCTTGCCGTACCAGGGTGGAAATCCTTTTGCCGGCGTGGACGAAACACTGCCGAGATTCCAGATTGCTTGTCTTCCAACGTGAAGTGCTACGTCATCTCCGGGTTTGCAGACGATCTTGAGGTCGCCCAGCACTACCTCGAGCTGGTCGTCCGATCGATCGACGGTCATACTGCTACGCGGGGCCAAAATGCCAGTCCGTGGCGATGCCTTCCGGCATCCCGGTGCGCGGGACTGTGGACCTCAGCCAGCTTGTTGCAGGTAAACGTCGACGTGGCAGATCTTGGCGTCAGCGTCGAATTCGAACACAGTCATCGAGTTCACCACGTGCGCACTGCCACCGAAGAAGTGCCGCTCTTCGATCTCGAAGTAAACGAGCTCTGGCAGCTCGGACACGCGTCGGACGGTCGTTTCGAAGAATCGACTGATTGGGCCCATCCCGACAACATCTCCGTGTATTGCTGCCAGTTTTGGACGTCGAGGAATGTCCCGATCCGTTCAAACCGGTCGATTGCGATCAGAGAGGCCAGTGGCGCCCAGTCTTCTGGTGTCTTCACCGTCGGCACCAACTGCCGCACGGTGTCTTGATACTGCATGACTTTTCGCGTCAACGGCCCGATTTCGTCCACGGCCGATCTCCTTCGATAATAGGGATGCTGGCGGCACAGCTGGTGTCGACATGGACTGTGATGGCGGGTGGAGGTGTCACATGTACACCCCGCCGTTGACGTTGATCTGCGCTCCGGTGATGTAGCCGGCTTCTTCGGAGCACAGGAAGTTACACGCGGCCGCGATGTCCTCCGCGGTAGCGACGCGTTTAAGCGGCATTATGGCTCCGAGGTCCTTGACACTGGGCAACTTGCCTTGTTCTTCGGCGCTGCGCGCCATGGGTGTATCGACCAGTCCGGGCGGAATCGTGTTCACCGTGATGCCGTGCGATGCGAATTCGAACGCCAGCGCCTTGGTTAACGCGATGACGCCCCCTTTGGAGGCGACATAGTCGGCTTGGTTGGGGGCGCCCGTTTGGCCGGCGGTGGAGGAGATCGTCACGACCCGGCCCCAGCCGGCGCTGATCATGTCGGGGATCGCCTCCTGCACGCAGTTGAACGTTCCGGTCAGATTGATTGCCAACGTGCGGTTCCACTGATCTAGGGTGATATCGGTGAACGGCTCGAATGCGGTGACGCCGGCGCTGGTCACGGCTATTTGAATAGGCCCGAACTCGTCACGGACCGAGGCTATCGCGGAGTCGACCGCGGGCCGGTCGGTGACGTCGACCTCGAACGCGAGGGCCTGAAAGCCGTTGTCCTGCAGAGCCGACAACTGCGCCTTCAGCGCGTCGCCTTGCTGATCGAAGATGGCCACCTTGTTCCCGTGCTTGGCCAAACGTTGGCTGATCGCCTGGCCGATGCCGGAGGCGCTGCCGGTCACCACGGCAACTCTGCTCATGGTTCCTCTTCTCTCGAGGGATCAGCCGTGTCAGTCGGCTGGCGTGAAGGTGATGTGCAGGTTGCTCAGTCCGCGCACGATGAAGGTAGGGTCGTAGTCGAAATGCCGCTGCCCCGGGGGGCCGTGCTCGGGTTCCGAGATCGAGATCTCGCGCGTGCGATCGAGGAAACGTCCCAGCGTGACGCGCGCCTCGGCGCGGGCCAACGGACCGCCCGGGCAGGAATGTGCGCCGCGGCCGAAAGCGATATGTTCGCGCACGTTGTCACGACCCAGTTGGCACTCGTTGGGCTGTTGGAAACGGCGCTCGTCGCGATTGGCTGCACCCGGGTGGATCATCACCGTAGTCCCGGCCGAAATGTCCACCCCGCCCAGAGTGGTGGCGACCCGGGTCATCCGGAAGTCGCTCATCGTCGGGCTTTCCAGGCGCAGCACTTCTTCGATGAACTCGGGAATCAGACGACGATCGCTGCGTAGGCGATCTTGAATTTCCCTGTCGTCAGCGATGATCCGAAGCGCGGCGCACAGCATGCGCGCCGAGGTGTCTTGGCCCGCTCCGAACAGGAATGTGGCGGTGCGCACGATCGCATCGAGTTCGGGCAGTGAGCCGTCTTCATATGTGGCGGTGGCCAGTTGGGTGAGGACATCGTCACGGGGTTCCCGTCGCCGATCCTCGAGATAGGACCGGAACTTTGCGAACAAGAATTCCAGCGGGTTGACGGCCAGGGTCTGCTCGGCACCGACGACGGCGATGGTGCTGCCCGCCAAGACCTCGCGGACCTCGTCGCGGTCCTCTTCGGGCACACCCAGTAGGTCGACGATCGCCAACGTGGTGAACGGTTTGCCGTAGTCGGTGACGACTTCACAGCGGCCTGTGCCGATGAACTCGTCGATGCAGCGATCGGCGATGCCGGCCAACGCTGCCTCGTTCTCTTTGAGCCGACGCGGGGTCAGCAGGCGCCGCAGCAGGCCACGCTGGGTTTCGTGAGCCGCACCGTCCATCGTGACCATGAACTCGTTCATCGGCCACTGATCACGGTGCGCCTCGATGACATCGGCGACGTCGGTCGCCTCGGATGGCACCTGCAGTGGCGGGTAGGGCCCACCCACGGAGTTGCATGACGAGAACGTCGATGCGTCCTTATATACCTCCACCGCTTCGTCGTAACCGGTCACCGCCACCACACCCGGATGCGCCACCGGGTGCACCGGGCAACGCGACCGCAGCGCATCGAAATATGGGTACGGGTCGCTCACCAACTTCGTGTCGGTGAAAAAGTCGGCGGCTTCCAAGTCCACCGCGCCTGCGGCCGATCCAGCTTCCCCGTCGACGCTTTCCACAGCTGTTCCCTTTTGGTCGAGGCGGTGGGTCGGCGTTTACAATCTGTACACTTGTATAGTCTATACGGTCGTATAGCGCAAGAATCGTCGCGCAGCGACCTAAGGGACTTTGTGGGAAAACCGATTTCAAGCTGGTCGCGCGGCGCGTGCCCGGCCGAACGATAGAGGGCTGACCCGATGGCACGGATGGAACCGCTACCGGTGAAGGACTGGCCGCCCGGGATGCGCGATGCGTTAGCGGCGATGACTCCGCCTGCGCCCCGGCATTCATTGACCGGAGACCGCCGTCGTCAGGGGGCCAACATCCTCGGTGCGCTCGCGCACCATCCAGCCCTTGTGAAGGCGGTCTTCACGCTCAACGGCCATCTTCTGCGGGCCACAACCCTGACCGCACGTCAGCGCGAATTGGTCATCATGCGCGTGGCCGTGTTACGGCAGTCCAGCTACGAGTGGGCGCAGCACGTGTTCTTGGCGCGCGACGCAGGTTTAACCGATCTCGAAATCGCCTGGATCGCTTAGGGACCAGATGCGCCGATTTGGGACGAGCTCGACGCAAGTGTGTTGCGCGCCGTCGGCGAACTCGAGCGCGACGGCTTTATCGCGGACGAGACGTGGGCGGTGCTGGTCGAGCACTTGGACGCTCGGCAGGTTCTCGACGTTATCTTCACCGCCGGTGCGTACGCGACGATCGCGTGGATGGTGGAGCATCGATCTCGACGACGACCTACGAGAGGGCATCACCGGTTGAAGATGCGGATCCCTGGCGACCTACCATCGTTTCGGTGCCGGCGTGTCGATTGATAGCGGACGCTGGTAGGACAGGTCAGTCCGGTCGCGAGTGCCTACCGGATAGCCAGCGTCCTTGAAGAACGACGATTGCAGCACCGATGCGTCGGCCAAAAACATCACATCGACCGTTGATCTGCGAACTGCTATGCGCCAATGTCCGTCACGCCGCTCCAGGCGGTCGACATATCGACCGCTGATGAACTGAGCGGTTCGGCCGTCGAGACTGAGCAACACCACGATGACGTAGCTCTCGGCGTGGGCGGTGTCGCCGTCGATCTCGCAACTGTGAGTAGTGATGTTGTGTGTGTGGACCTGTGAGGTCGCCGCATGGGTGCGATTGGCCCAATCACCGTATTCGGCGCCGAGGTTGGTCACGCTGCCGTGTTCGTCAATTCCATCGCTGTGGTACGCCGCGGTGATCAGGTCCACGTCGTGGCGGTCGGAACCGCGAGCATGACCGGCGACGCAGTCCATGATCGACGTGCGATCCATCAGGTAGGCGACATCCCGCCGCAGAGCGGTTAGCTCGGTTTCCATCCCGAATCCTTTCTGAAATGACACGCGTGACGTAGCCTTCAAGACGCCCAAACGCCGCCGGCGGCCGAGGCCTGTACGAGCGTACAGTAGCGTCAAGGGTCGGCACAGCCGGCCTTCGCGATATGGAACGGGGAGGTGGGTGCCACGGCGACCAATCGGCGAGTGGGTGCCGAAAACTCGAAGACGCGAGACGTGCTGCTCGACTGTGTCGAGCACCTGCTACTTGACGAGGGCTACGCCGGTGTCAGCTACCGTGTGGTGGCCGCGAAGGCTGGCGTCACCGCGAGCCTCGTTCAGTACTATTTTCCGACGCTCGACAGCTTGTTCGTGGCCATGATCAGGCGCCTGGTAGAGCGCGATACCGAACGCTGGAATGACGCACTGCAGCGCCGCCCAGACGAGCCGCTGCGGGTGCTGTGGGAGTACAGCCGAAGCGAGGCCGCCGGCGCGCTGAGCATGGAACTCATGGCACTGGGCAACCACCGGTCAGCGGTGCGCGCCGAGATCACCGAAGGAACGGAGCGGATTCGCCGGGCTCAACTTCATTCTCTGGCAAGGAAATACGGCGATATCAAGTTTCTCGACGGCCGGTTCACACCCGACGCCATGGTGCTGTTGCTTACGAGCATGCCCAAGTACCTCAGCCTGGAGGACGGTATTGACGTCAGCATGGGTCACCGCCAACTCGTCACGGCGTTCGAGAAATACTTCGATTCAATAGAGCCCAAGCCCCATGCCCGTCGGCGCGAGACATCGACCGGCGGTCGTCGGCCCCGCTTATAGCGGCATCTAACGCATGCTGTACTATCGTACAGCATGCGGATTGGTCTGACTGGCGGCGGTTCCTCGACCGAGCGGATTGTCGCGCAGGCCCAGCGGGTCGAAGCTGACGGGTTCAGCGCGCTGTGGTACGCAAGCGAAGTTTGCGGGGACCCGTTGGTCGCAATGGCGTTAGCGGGTAAGCAGACTACGACGATTGAGCTGGGCACGGCAGTGCTGCAAACCTATCCCTGCCATCCGCTGCTGCAGGCCAAACGAATCGCCTCGGTGGTCGACGCCATGGGCCGTCCCGGCTTCACCCTCGGGATCGGGCCCTCACACGAGCCGCTCGTCCGCGGTGTGTACGGGCTGTCCTATGACCACCCTGGACGAAACACGGAAGAGTACCTGCGGATCCTCACCGCGCTGCTACGCGGCGATGATGTCGATCTCGACGGACAAGACTGGTCGGCCCACACGCAGGGACGTGGGGTGAAACCTCAACAGCGGGTGCCGGTTTTGGTTGCGGCGTTGGGTCCGCGGCTGCTGCGCGTTGCAGGAGAGCTGGCCGATGGAGTCGTGCTGTGGATGGCACCCCCGCCGGCCATCGCCACCCATGTGGTCCCACGTTTGCGGGCCGCCGCATCCGCGGCTGGGCGTCCTGCTCCGCGGGTCGTCGCCGGCCTGCCCGTGGCGGTCCACGACGACGAAGCTGAGGCGCGTGCGGCCGCCGCGGCAACCTCGACCATGTACTCGGGGATGGCCAACTATCAACGTATTCTGCAGATCGGTGGTGCGGGCCACCCCGCCGAGGCTGCGATCGTCGGAGACGAGGCATCAGTGCGGGCGCAGCTGCACTCGCTGCTGGATGCCGGCGCCACCGACATCTGGGCGGCGGTGTTTCCCGTCGGTGACGACAAACGCACGTCGACGCAGCGGACGACCAATCTATTGCGCGAGCTGGTGTCGTAGTAAAGGAGCAGATCATGCCGTTCACCATCAATGCAATTACGCCCACCGTCGGTCTCGAGATCACTGGCATGACCGCGGATCAGTTGGTCGATCCCCGGAACGCCTCGGATGCGCAGCATGCCCTCGACGAACATGGCGTCGTGGTCTACCGCGAGATCAACATCAGCGACGAACAACTGCCGGCTTTCAGCCGGCTGCTCGGGAAGCTGGTCGTGCAACCAACCGGCGAACACCAATACCCCGAAATTCAAACCATCACTTTGGATCCAGCCAAGACCAACGCGCTGTTGGCCTCGTACCGGCAGGGCAATTTCCATTGGCATATCGACGGTGCCATCGATGAATACCCGCAAAAGGCAACGCTTCTGACCGCCCGCGCAGTAGATCCGGCCGGCGGCGACACCGAGTTCGCCAACACCTATGCCGCCTACGCCGCCTTGGGCGACGCCGAGCGCGCCGAGATCGCCGACCTGCAGGTGATGCACAGTTTCGCGCACGCGCAGTCGCTAGCCAACCCTGACGCAACTGAGGACCAACGTCGGTCATGGGACCGCGTCCCAGTCCGAGTGCATCCCCTGGTGTGGACGCGCCATAACGGGCGCCAGTCGCTGCTTCTCGGTGCCACCGCGGCCGAGATCGTCGGCTGGCCGACGAAGAAGGGACGCGCGCTGCTGGACCGGCTTCTGGATTGGTCGACGCAACCTCAATTCACCCTTCGTCATACGTTGCGTCAGGGCGACCTCGTGATGTGGGATAACACCGGTATGCTCCACCGCGCGTTGGCGTTTGAGCCCACGTCGGTGCGGCTCATGCACCGCACCACCCTGGTGGGGGAGGAGCCTGTAGTCGGGGCGTAGATGAAGCGGACAGTCGAGCTCAGATCACTGCGCCGCCATTGACGCCGATGACCTGCCCGGTGATGTAACTCGCGGAGTCTGAGCATAAGAACGCGCAAATCGCCGCGATATCCTCGCCGGTGCCCAGCCGGCCCGCCGGAATCGCCTTGGCCAGGATCTCGCTCGGCGGAAGCTTTTTGGCGCGTTGAGCTTCGCGCAACATCGGGGTGTCGACCGTGAAAGGCGGAACGGTGTTGACGGTGATTCCCTTTGCGGCGTATTCCAGCGCAACGGTTTTCGTCAGGGCGATGACACCGCCTTTGGATGCCGAGTAGTGGCCTTGTCGTATCGAGCCGGTCTGACCGGCGGCGGACGAGATGGTGACGATGCGGCCCCACTCTGCCGCGACCATGTCCGGAAGAGCGGATTGCAGGCACAGGAACGTGCCGGTGAGGTTGACCGCGAGATACCGATTCCACTCGTCGAATCGGATCTGATCGAAGCGCGTGAACCCGGCAACCGCCGCGCTGGTGACCAAAATCTCGATTGGACCGAGGTTGTCCCGCACCGTCGCGAACGCCGCTGCTACGGCCACGGGATCGGACACGTCAACCCGTACTGCGATCGCGGAAGCTCCGCTTGCCGCCAGATCGGCCGAAACCTTCTCGGCCGCTTTGCCGTCGACGTCGAGTACCGCAACCCGGCGGTCCTCACGCGCCAAGAGCTCGGAAATCGACCGTCCCAGACCCGATCCACCCCCGGTCACCACTGCTACCCGAGTCATTTCAGATGCCTGCCGGTCCCGGCCCGCCGTGCATGAATAGCGTCTGACCCGAACAGAAGCTCGCAGCGTCCGACGCGAAGAACAGCACGCCATAGCCGATCTCGTCAGGTTCGCCTAGGCGCCCCGACGCATTGGTCATTCCGACGGATTCCGGGTCGATCCCGTACCGTGCGGCGTCGTCGATCAGCGTCGCGGCGCGGACCGCACCGACGGCGATGCAGTTGACTCGAATTCCCTTTCCCGTCCACGCGGCGGCCATGGAGGCTGTGAGGTTGTTCACCGCGGCCTTGGCGGCTCCGTACGGGGCCGCTTGCGGCATGCCGACCAGGCTTGCTCCCGAGGAGATGTTGACGATCGCCCCCTTGCCCTGTTCAAGCATCGGCTTGGCCGCGGCGCGTGAAAGATGCCAGACCGCTGCGAAGTTGAGCGCAATGACGTGGTCGAAATCGTCGTCGGGCCACTTCGAGATCGACTTTGTTTCGGCGCCCCCGGCGTTGTTCACGAGAATGTCGACGCGACCGAACTCCCGTAGTGTCGTGTCAACCAGTTGCCGGCACGCCGCGGCACCCGTGACGTCAGTCGGCACAGCGAGGGCGCGTCGCCCGAGCGCCTCGACCTCCTTCGCCGTCAACTCGAGAGGCTCTGGACGACGCGCTGCGAGCACGACGTCCGCGCCGTGCTCGGCGAGGACCAGCGCGGCGCCCCGTCCAATGCCGGTGCCACCACCGGTGATGACGGCAACCCTTCCGTCGAGCGAAAACCGATTGTTCACGTGACAGCTCCTCTATAAGCCCCCGCGGCGCCACTCACTGGCGCCCTGTACGACCGTACAGCGAATGCTATATGGTTGTACAGGAGATCCGCCGAGGAGGGGTAGTTGAGCGACCTGTACTACGACCCGTGGGACGTCGAGATCGACCTCGACCCCTATCCGGTGTACCGCCGACTGCGGGACGAGGAGCCGCTCTACTACAACGAGCGTCACGACTTCTGGGGCATCTCCCGATACGGCGACGTGGATGCGGCGCTGCGGGATCCCAAGCGGCTCAGCTCGGCAAAAGGTGACATCCTCGAAGTCGTCAAGACCGATCCGGTGATGCCTCCCGGCGTGTTCATCAACGCGGACCCGCCGCTGCACACCATCCATCGCGCGCTGGTGTCACGTGCCTTCATGCCGAAGAAAATGAGGGAGCTCGAAGACAAGGTCCGCGCGTTCTGCGTGGCATGTCTCGATCCGATCGTCGGCAGCGAATGCTTCGACTTCGTCCGGGACCTTGGCGGGGAGCTGCCGATGCGGACCATCGGCATGCTCGTCGGCATCCCGGACGCGGATCAGCCGACGGTGCGCGCCGAGGCGCACCGGGTGCTGCGCAACAAGCCGGGTGAACCATTGCCAGTGAAGAAAGACCGCTACTTCGACGGCGACATGTTCGCCGATTACGTCGCCTGGCGCGAGAAGAACCCCTCTGACGACCTGGTCACCGAGCTGCTGAACGTCGAGTTCACCGACCAGGCAGACACGACGCGTCACTTGACGAAAGATGAGCTGCTGATTTTCTTGGCTGTCATCGCCGGTGCGGGTGTCGAGACCACCGGCCGGCTGTTCGGGTGGATGGGCAAGGTGCTGGCCGAGCATCCGGACCAACGCCAGGAGATCGTCGGGAACCGTTCCCTGATCCCGAACACTATCGAAGAGTTGCTGCGCTATGAGCCCCCCGGCCCACACGTCGCGCGGTACGTCGCTGCCGACGTCGAGTTCCATGGACAGACGGTCCCGGCCGGTAGCGCAATGCTGTTGATGCTTGCCTCGGCGAACCACGACGAGCGCCAGTTCGAGGAGCCCTACCGCTTCAACATCCACCGCAAACCCGGCGGCCACTTGACCTTTGGACGCGGTGCCCACTTCTGCCTCGGCGCGCCCTTGGCTCGGCTGGAGGCGCGCATTGCACTCGACGAGGTGCTAAATCGATTCCCGAAGTGGGACATCGATATCAACAGCTGCCGCCGGTCACGTACGTCGACAGTGCGCGGCTGGGACTCGATGCCCGCCATCCTCAGCTGACATGACCGACGAATCTGACCGGCCAGCCGATCACGTCGGGTCGGTTGCGTCCCATGGCACGGTGGCCGACACCCAGTGAGTGATTTGCTCTGCCTGGTCGTTGCGATGGAGGTGACGCGGCGGTTGCGCGAATGTTGCGTAGGGGCGGCAGCGAAGGACGACTCGATCCTCCTCGATGGCCATCGCCTCGACTGCAGGGCGTGCTTCGTCACCGAGCTGCTGACCCGACATGCGGCCGGCGACCGCCATCATCACATCGACTACGAGGTCACGGTCGCGCTCCACTGCCGCGTCGGCATACACCTGCAGATAGGCAAATGGCCAGTGTTCATCGAGGACGCAGAGGCTGACCTTTGCGTCCTTGGCAGCAGCCCGCGCCTTGCCGCGCCCGGCCATCGTTGACACCAGCAGCTCGTCCTCCTCGGTCGGTACGTAGTACACGATCGACATGGCTGGCCCGTCGTGTCGGCGGCGGTAGCCGAAGACGCAGGTGCGGTGAGTGCGCACGAATTCTCGCCGCTCCGAAGGGATCATGTCGCGATCGGTGGGCGCTGCGAATGGTGCGGACGCGAGGGGAAGCAGCACGACGGTTCTCCCTTTTCTCTCTTGCTGAACTTCTCAGCACCAGATAACGGATACAGTGTTGCCGGTATTGCGTGGCTGTGTCAAGCCCGTCATACTTGCCGCTGTGATAACGGCGCGCCCCGGAGGGGGGCAACACGAGCCGTCGATTCGACGATCTCCCGGCCGCCCCGCTGTTCCGCTGGATCGGATCGTCGCGACGGCGCTGCAGATCGTCGATGAGGAAGGCGCTGACGCCCTGTCCATGCGGGTACTTGCGCAGCGTTTGGATTCCGGTACGGCCACGCTGTATCGACACTTCGCCAGCCGGGCGGAATTGACCGCCCAAGTCGTCGACCGCGTTTTCGGCGAGGTCGAGTTCGACCCTGACGGGCTCAACGCAATGAGCTGGCAGCAAGCGTGTCAAACCCTTGTGCACAACATGTTTGACGTCTTGCGCCGTCATAGGAACGTGTCGCCCCTGTTGGTCGAACAGGTACCGATCGGGCCGAACGCGATGGCCCAACGGGAGCGCTGCATCGCGATGTTGCTCGACCACGGGTTCGCACCGCAACTGGCAGCGCGCTCCTATGCGACGCTGGCCCGTTACGTTTTGGGCTTCGCCATCCAGCTCACCGGGGACAGCACCACACGGCAGATCGATGACGCACAGCTATCCGCCGTCTTCCGCGGTCTAGACGCGTCTGTGTTTCCTGCCACCGCAGCCATCGCTGACTTGCTGCCCGTGTCGCTCGCCGACGAATTCGCCTTCGGGTTGGAGTTGATCATCACCGGGCTCGCTCAGCTGCACGGCAGCGGCCCGCGTCCGCGTAATACCTGGGGCGCGGTCGCCCGTTCCCCAAAGCCGTGAGTGTTGTTAAATTGCTTGCGCGGCAGGCGCATCGTTTTTTCTGGCCCGGGTTAGTCCTGGGACCTGACGCCTTGGGCTGGACGTCCGCGGCAGAAGCGAATCTTTCGCCCGCTACATCGACTCCCGGAAGATATCTGCGGCGGTCTCCTTCACGAACGCGACTTCCACGACGGCGCGGGAGCAAAGGAAGCCGGTGGCACCGCGGGCGAGGTTATCGGCGATTTTGACGACTCGGGGACCAGTCGGGGACCACGCGTTATGCGCGGTGGTGAACGATCTGCGCGTTTGTGAACGTCTTGCACGCGTAGATCGCGCCGCACACTGCCGGCGACCTGCGGAAATGGGCTACCACGATTTACTGGGGGTCAAGTGGTCGCAGGTTCAAATCCTGTCAGCCCGACTCACGTCTCTGCAGTTCAGAGCCCATATCTATGTGTAACTGCACTCTCGTCGAATCTTCGGCACTTGTCCACGGCGTCAAGTTGCTTGCGTCCTATGCCGGCGATTATTTCGGCGAATTATTGGTTGAGCTGCGCATTACCGCTGGACCAACGAAGTGCGGTGTTCCGCGCTCAAGCCGATGAGTTGTGACAATTTGTGACACACGCAGGGCGATGGGCACTGGTTCAGATCGCCGCGTGTGGCAGGCGGAAGCGGGTCTCGGTCGTCGGGACCAGCGGCGGTTATCGGGTCAGAGTCCTGGGGTCGGGGAAGCTCATTTTGATGTAGCCCAGGGCGCGTTTGCGGAGCGATGAGGCGAGCACGGGCGTCAGTTCGTCGT
>JGI26341J46601_10000412_pt1 | contig 13250 bp, 8 predicted proteins | sample BogFormECP12_OM3_FD_46601 | JGI IMG/M metagenome (IMG submission 46601) | reverse complement strand
ACTGCGGCTGTGGTGGCAAACGCCGCTGGACAGCTCGCCGAGGACGTGAATGGCAGTAACATTGTCGTCGACTCCAATGGAATCGTCACTGCTCCCGCCGACATTACTTCGTCCGCAACGCAAACGCCGGTGGGAATCGTTTACGACTACGATGGCTCGGTAACGGACGCGCTGCTCGGTGCCGGCGCGGGCGAGCCTTCGCAGTGTTTCGGGAACGCAGTTTATGGAAGCGTAGATAATTTTGGAGCAGGTGCAAGCTTCCTGCACGCGCTGATCGTGATCAACGGGCGGTGCGCTATGCAATCCTCGCAACTGACAGATGTGGAATACCGGCTGGTGCGGGTATTAGGCAGGGTGCTGGGCCTGGGATGGTCGCAGTTGAATCTGAACGTAATCACCGGCAAGCCTCCAGCCACGCCCGATGATTTTGCCGGCTTTCCCGTGATGCATTACATGGACTCGGCGAATTGCGTTCCGATTACGCTTTGTTACGCAAACCCTTACCAACTTGCGCCCGACGATGTGGCTACGCTCTCGCGCTTGTATCCCGCCGCAGGTAAGTCAACCGGGACGGCCCGCATTTATGGTTCCGTCTATTTCGAAAATCATTTCGGCGCCCCCGGCCAGCCAATGCAAGGCGTGAATGTGTTTGCACGCTGGATCGATCCTTCCACCGGCCAGCCCTCCCACCGATACGCGGCCTCATCGGTCTCCGGATTCCTCTTTACCGGCAACGCAGGCAATCCCATCACTGGCCTAGCCGATCCTTTGGGAAATCTTTACAGCGAGTTCGGCTCGAGTAATCAAGCGCTCGAAGGATTCTTCGATCTCAGCGGCTTGCCAATTCCTAACGGAGCAAGTAGCGCGCAGTATCAGCTTTCGGTCGAGGCCTTGGATCCTTTGTGGTCGGGTGGCGTTTGCCCCTACGATTTTTCTCAAGTCGCACCTTCGGGAACTTTTGCGCCGATCGTAGTCACCGTAAGTGCTGGCGGAGAGTTTGAGCAGGACATTCCCATGTCGGGCAGCGGCCAAGCTGTGCCTCCATGGTCCGCAACGGAGACGTGGAGTGCGCCCGCTACGATTCCTCCGGCGGGCGATTGGACCGGCTCGCTGAGCGGGTACGACGACACCGCGTACTTTCTGATCACTGCGCAAGCCAACCGTACCTGGTCAGCAGCCGTCACCGCACTGAACGAGGCGGGGGTGCCGACCGAGTCGAAGGCCGCGCCGGTTATAGGCATTTGGACCCTGGGCGATCCACAGGGCACAGCACCGCCAGTGCTCACGGCGGCTCCGTTCAACGCTGGGACCTTCGGCATGAGCCGTGTCGATGCGCAGGTGCTGAGCTCGAACAGCTTCATCATCGGCATCGCCGACCTGCGTGGCGACGGCCGTCCCGACTACTCCTATCACGCGCACGTCCTGTATGGAGATTCGGTCAGCCCTGCACGCATCCCGGTGACTGGCGGCCCCATCACCCTGCACGGCACCGGATTTGCACCCGGCCTCACGGTCGCCGTCGGGAATAATAACGTTCCAATACTGGCCAGCAATGCGAGCCAGATTCTGGTTTCTGCTCCGGCGCAGGGCGACGGGCCTCAAACCATTACGATCACAGACCCGGTCAGCGGCGCATTGTCTGTAATGACCGGCGTTCTCACCCTCGGCGCCGCTGGCACTGATGAGATTCTGCTGCTGCGAGGCGGAAATCCGCAGACGGCGGTGGGAACTCAGGCGGCCAATCCGGTGACGGTGCAGGTCGTTGGTTCGAATGGCGTCTCCGCGGTCAGCGGCGCAACCATCGGATGGACCACCACCAACGGCGCCACGCTCTCAGCCTGCGGCGGCATCTCTTCGTGCTCCGCGATCACGGATGAAAGCGGACTCGCCTCAACCTGGGTCACACCCACGATAGCAGGAGGTGCAAACATAACGGCAACGCTCGCGCCCGGCGTTTACAATCCTGCACAGTCTGTGACCGCCAACCTGTCGGCTACGTCTTCGGCCACGGCGATTGCAGTGACCAACCCCTATCTTTGGATCGCTTATGGCGCGAGCGTGAGCGTTCCGATCACGGCGCGGGTGGTAAGCTCCGGCACCCCACAAGCCGGCGTGACGGTGAACTTCGTCGTCACACAGGGATCGGGATCGCTCAGTTCGCCAAGTGCAGTAACGAACAGCAACGGATACGCTTCGGTCACACTCACGGTGACCAACTTCGGCGGCAGTGTGCAGCTCAGCGCTTGCGTGGGGCCCGGAAACAATCCTTGCCAAACTGTTTCCGGGAACGCCGTTGCCCCCGCGCTGCTGAATCTGCAGCCCGTGGCCGGAGGTGGGCAAGTTGTCAGTGGACAGGGATTTCAGCCGCTGATCGTCCGCGTCACCGATTCGTCAATGCCGCCCAATTCCGTGCTCGGAGCGGGCGTGCTGTTTCAGTCGATCGTGCTGCGTCCGCCCGGGAACGATCTCACGGTGGTGACGGGCGATGCCACTACCACGCAAACGGGGATGCCGGTCGTCTTGAGTGCAAACCAGAGCAGCATGACCAGCGACGCGAACGGCTTGGCGAGTTTCGTCCCGAGCCTCGGGTCATTCAGTGGGCTATTGGAGGTCGAGATTCAAATTTCGGCAGGAGCGTCGGCGGCGCTGGCGGACGTGATGGAGAGCTTTCCTTAGGGCTGACACTCGACGCGGACGCTGCTGGGAGAAACCTGCTTCGTACCGGCGCAGGCAAACAGCAGATTCCTCCCTTCGGTCGGAATGACAAAAACTTTAAACATTTCGTTTTGCTGAAGCGACGCCGAGGCCCGACAGCCGGAGCCCGAAGCCGATACTCACTTCTTCGTCCCCTGATCTTTCACCTGGTCCTTCGTCCACTGGTCGACCCAGTCGTTGACGGTCTTGTACCAGAGCTGCGAATTTTGCGGCTTCAGAACCCAGTGTCCTTCGTCGGGGAAATACAGCATCTTCGACGGGATGCCTTCCATCTGTAGCGTCGTGAAGAACTGAAGGCCCTCGCTTACGTCGAGGCGGTAATCGAGCTGGCCGTGGATGACCAGCGTCGGCGTCTTGAAATTTTTCGCGTACTGGTGCGGCGACCATTTCTCATAGCTGGCGCGATTGTCGTAGGGAGTGCCTTTGAACTCCCAGTCGTTGAACCAGAGTTCTTCGGTGGTACCCCAGGCAGATTCGGCGTTGAACATGCCATCGTGCGATACCAGGCACTTGAAGCGGTCGGTGTGGCCGAGAATCCAGTTGATGGCGTATCCGCCATAGCTGGCGCCCAGCGCGCATTCGCGGTCTTTATCGATGAACGGGTAAGTTTTTTCGGCGTAGTCCAGGCCCTTCATCAGGTCTTCAAAGGGAGCGCCACCCCAGTCGCCGTTGATGGCGTCGATGAACTTCTGCCCGTAGCCGGTCGAGCCGTGGAAGTTGATCATGATGACCACGTAGCCGCTGCTCGTCGATGAAGTTGGTGACGCGAAGAGTTCGGGATTCCAGCGGTAGCTCCAGTCGTCTCCCCAAGAGCCCTCGGGCCCGCCGTGGATGAGGAATTTCACGGGATACTTCTTGCTGGGGTCGAAGTTTGGTGGCTTGACCAGGAAGCCTTCGACCTCGTCGCCGTGAGCACCGGTGAACCAGAAGGACTCGAGCGGGGACATCGCGACTTGAGAGAGGACGACGCGATTGAGGTCAGCTGCAACCGAGGGTTTCTCCCCAATCATCCCTCGATCTATGACACCTCCCTCATCCAGTTTCGCCCGTGACTGGGCCATGAATTCTTCAGTCTTCCTCACGTTTAACCGAATAATTCGGTTAGGGAACTCCGCTCCCATTTGTGTCAGGAATAGGTTGCTACCGTCTGGCGTGAATGCGGGATCGCCAAACGTGCCATCGAAAATGCTCGCAGTGCGGAAGTCGAACCCGACACGAAGTAGCTGGACATGACCCGCTTCCTCGGCGGTAAAGTAGATCGCCTTTGAGTTCGGCAGCCAAGCGTAGGTTCCCACCCATCGATCAAGGTCCTCGGTCAGATTCTTCTTCTCGCCGGTCTTGCGGTCGAACAGCATCAGGCGAAAGCGGTCGCTCTCGTATCCGGGACGCTGCTGGGCGCGGTAGGCGATGTAGCGGCCATCGGGCGAGTAAAGCGGCGTCGAGTCGCTGGCAGGATTGTCGGCAGTGATGTTCTTTGCTGCTCCTCCGCTGACCGGGACGATCCAGAGATCGTTGTTGGTGGAAGCGGCCGGATTCTTGTCGTGATTCGAGGTGTAGCAAATCTCTTGGCCGTCGGGCGAGAAGGCGTAGTCGTCCTGGCCGCCGAGCGAGAAGACCGGTGCATCGAAGTCGCCGGGAGTTAGGTCGTGATAGACGTGAACTTGAGTAAGAACCGGAACCAGGAAAATATGGCTTCGCTTGCCTTCTTTGTAGGCATTCCAATGCCGGTAAAGCAGGTGGGTAAAAATCTGAGCCTTGACTTTGGATTTGTTGGCCTCGTCGAGTTTCTTGGCGTTGCAGGCAATTTCATCCGGTTGGCCATCGCACTCCGGATAAACATCTGAAGTGAAAAGGACATTCTTCCCGTCCGGCGACCACAGCTCGCCTCCGGCTTCCGTGGGCAACGAGGTTAGCTTATAAACTCTCTCAACTGTGCCGGCAGTGCCGTCGAAGTCGGCAATCCAAACCTGCGAGCCGCCTTCTTTGGTCGAGAGAAAAGCGAAGCGTTTGCCATCCGGCGCCCAGCGCGGGCGGTCGGCGTCCTGATCGGCGATGATTTCTTTTTCTTGAACACCAGCCGTGGGCACGATCCAGATGTGCGGCGTCCGCGTGTTGGCGGCGAGATCGACATCGACCACGCTGAAGATCACCCACTTGCCGTCGGGCGAAACTTCCGGTTCGCCGACGCGCTTCAGTTTCATCATGTCTTCGAAGGTGAAGGGATGCTTGGCTTGGGAAAAAGCTGGAAGGGCTAAGGCAAGAACAAGAAAGGTAAGAAAAAGACGGCGCATGAAGGGACCTCCTCGGCAAACGGATGAGTGTAGCAGGGGGACGCTTCCGGCTTCTAGCGGCTGGCTTGGTTTATCAGATCGCGACGGCCGTCTCGCTCGCGGCCAACTGCATAGGTCCTTCGCTTCGCTCAGGATGACAGCCAAGAGGGGTTGGCAGGCGCGCGGCGGAACCGGCCGCCAGGTGGGAAATCTCGGAATCTTTCCGACGGCAACCCCCTGATTGATATGGCATCCAAGGTAACGGCAGAACTGCAGCGCCCTACCCCCGGCCTCACTGAGCGGAGAGGGGTCGGGGGAGGGTTGCCGCGGTCGGCGTTCCCGTGGCACTTGGCATTGGTGGACGAAGTTGGGGGACTTGCTTCCTCGCAACTCGATCGATCCTTACTCGGCAAGATCAGTTATTCGATAAAATAGGTTCATGAACCGGCCGCATCGAATTCTTCTGTCTCTTGCTGTCCTTGCCGTAGGCGCTTTCCTTGCTGCACCCGCAACTGCGCAGGAAGGGCCCCTGGAAAATACCGCGCCGAAGGGCGTTACGCCTGACGAAATCATCACGCGTTTTGCGGCGAAGGAAAAACTGTTTAAGGAAGCGCGCGATCAGTACACCTACCGGCAAGACATCAAGGTTCAGACGCGCGACGGCGATACGGTCACCGGGGAGTATCACGAAGTGTTCGACGTGCTTTACGACGACAAGGGACATCGCATCGAGAACGTCGTGTTCGCGCCGCAGTCGTCGCTGGAACAGGGAGGGTTGTCTCTCGACGAAGGCGACGTTCAGGACTTCCGCAACCGCCTGCCCTTCGTGCTGACCACCGACGAGATTCCGGAATACAACATTCTTTATGTGGGCCAGCAGCAGGAAGACACGTTGCACTGTTACGTCTTCGATATTGCTCCGAAGGCGATTGTGGGCAAGAAGCGCTACTTCCAAGGTCGCATCTGGGTAGACGATCAAGACTTCCAGATCGTGAAGACCTACGGCCAAGCCGTCCCGGAAATTAAGGATACGAAGAAGAAAGGGAAGGAAGAACACCTTTATCCCAAGTTCACGACGTGGCGCGAGCAGATCGATGGCAAATATTGGTTCCCCACCTATACCCGCGCTGACGATACACTGCAATTCAACACCGGCGACATTCACATTCGCGAAATTGTGAAGTACGAGGACTACAAACGGTTTGGATCGAATGTGAGGATTCTGTATAACGGCCAGGAAGTTCCGAAAGCGGACCAGAAAACGACGCCGGATCAGAGTCCGAACCCGGATCAGAAGAAGCCACAGTAGCAAAGTTTCAAGGTTTTGAAGCCTTGAAACTCCGAAACTTTGCAACCTCAATAGAACAGATACTTTCTCCACTTGTCATCCGAGCGGCCCATCAGGCGCATGATGTGGCGGCTGGTGTGGAGGTTGAAGGCGCGAGGCTCGCGCATCAGCTTCATGCCAGCTTCGGTGGGAAACTGATTTCCCTTGCGGCGATTGCAGGTGTGGCAGCAGGCGACGAGATTCTCCCAGGTTGAGGAACCTCCGCGGGAGCGGGGAATAACGTGATCGAGGGTTAGCTCACCCGAAGGCAGCACGGTGGCGCAGTACTGGCAGGTATTGCGATCACGCAGCAGAATATTTTTTCGCGAGAGAGCGCGACTCTGGTGCGGGATGCGACGATATTCCAGCAGGCGAATGACCGAGGGCACACGCATGGCGATGCGGGCGGCGTGCAGAAAGTGTCCGTTCTCTTCTTCGGTCATGGCCACGCCCTTCAGCACCAAGACAAGGGCGCGGCGCGCGGCGCAAACATTGATAGGTTCATAAGAAGCGTTCAGGACGAGGACGGGCGCATGCAGCGCGTGACCGTTGCTGTCCCGGTGGATCGCCGTCCCGGCAAACAGGCCAGCGGCGTGCCTGCCTATCAATCCTCCGCCTCCGTCGGCTTCAATCCTTGCGGACATGACGCTCGTTTGTCTCCTCGATACCGCGCTTATCTTCTCTTACACTTCTTGTCTTACACTTCCTGACTGCTACCGCGAGTCTTACATCGGACGCCAGGCCGCCCGGCGCATAACTCCTAACTTAGATGCCGACCGCCCGAGCCGCGGGAATATCTTGAACTTCGGACGACTCGTCGCCGTTATCCTCGTCCCCGGGTAACCGAATCTCTACATGCTGATCGGAAGCCTTCAGCGTGCGAGCGACAGTTGCAACCCAGACTTTGGTCGCTTCGGCACGGAGCAGAACGCGCGCGCACTCTGAAACGGTGGCTCCGGTGGTAAGAACATCATCTACCAGCAGGACTTCGCGACCATTCACAGCTTCTGGCCGGGGGACCCGGAACGCGCCACGTACATTTTCGCGACGCTGGTGGCGGGTGAGGCCGGTCTGGGAAGGCGTTTCGCGCTTTCTCTCGAGAGCGTCCGCCAGCAGACTCAAACGTCCCGAGGCTGGCCTGAGTTTCAGCGCCGCGCGCGCGATCAACTCCGCATGATTGAACTCGCGCTGCCGAAGCTTGCTCCGGTGCAGCGGCACCGGGATGACGAAGAGTTGATCGGCGGTGAACCCGGGTGAGAGCGCCTCGACTGCTTCCGCCAGCATGCGTCCCAAAACATTCGCGGCGGGATAGACTCCGGAGTACTTCAGCAGATGAATTAGCTCGCGCAGTCCACCTTCATAGCTGCCATAAGCCACGGCGCGCTCGAAGACGGGATCAATTCGCTCGCACAAACCACATCGAGGCTCTCCGTCAGACACGGAGAGTGCGTAGGACGAAAACAGGCGCTCGCCGCAGAAGAAGCAGACTCCACCTGCGGTGGGATGCATGGCGGCAAGACACTCCCGGCAAACGGGAAGACGGGAGATCTGTACTAAAGGCTTGCCGCAGATACGGCAATCGGAGGGAAAGAGAACGGAGAAAAGACTTTCCGCAATTTGGACAGAGACCCGACCGCAAAAATCTCGGTCGAACCAGGATCGGCCAAAGCAGGATCGGTCAATACCGGATCGAGTGCCTTCGAAAGCAATAGAAGGCCCTGCCACTGCGGCTTTGGCCTGGATAGCCCGAATTCGGTCTCCACTACTGCTGAAGACGGCCTCCGTGATGCCCACGAAAATGGGGCGCTTCCGCGTTGCCCGCGTACCGCCAGTATAGCGGCGTCCGGTCCACTAGGCAACGTTACGAGTGTCGCGACCTGAAACTGATGAGACCGGATGGTTTCCGGTCACGTCCGAAAGCCGCTCGCGCACCGGCATGAAAATCAAACGATAGTCCCTCCGAAAACACTCCGCGCAGCGTACCGGCTGCAGCAGAAAGATCGGAAGAAGATAGCGTTCGGAAAACGTGCGGCGCCGGGAACGAAAGCCGGCTTCGCAGCCACAATCGTCGCAGTGAAATTCGAAATACTTCTGAAACCAGAGCTGGTCGGAGGAGTGATGTGCCACACTGCACCTCGGAAGAACAAGACTACGAAGGGGTGAACGATCAATTACTGCTATTTTACCCTAAGTGGGGTTGCGCAGATGACGCGAGCATCTGCCCGGCTATTACCGCTCTGCAACGCGCCACCGCACTTGTAAAGCAGCCTGCCCGCGTGCTAACGTGCGCCGTTCCGATGTTTCGCATACAAAGTTGGAATATCGGGACTTATCCCATTCCGCGAGGATCTCGCCCATGAGTACGGTCGCCCCACCAGTTCGGAAGAAGCACACTCCCTACGTTCCCGAAAATATGGAAATGAAAGAGTTCACCTTCCGTGCATTGCTGATTGGGCTGGTGATGACGGCGATTCTCGGGTCGGCCAATGCTTATCTCGGTCTGAAAGCCGGAATGACGATTGCGGCAACGTACCCCGCGGCGGTAATCGGGATGGCGCTGTTGCGGCTGATGAAGGGCTCACTGCTCGAAGAGAACATCGCGCGAACGGTGGGCTCGATCGGCGAATCGGTAGCAGCGGGAGCCGTGTTCACCATTCCGGCATTTGTGATGGCCGGACTGTGGCCTGGTTTGACGCGCGAGAAATATTGGAACTCCGTGGCCCTCATGGTGATCGGTGGAACGCTCGGGATACTTTTTGTGACGCTTCTGCGACGCGTAATGGTGGAAGATCCCGATCTACCTTATCCGGAATCGGTGGCTGCCTCGGAGATTCACAAGGCAGGCCAGCAAGGTGCCAAAGCCGCGAAGATTCTTTTTGCCAACATGGGCTTTGGCGGATTCATGTACCTGCTGGGCGCGGTCAATGTTTTCTCGGCGAACAATACGTTTCCGGTGACCATCAGTGCGCTGGGCAAGAAGTTGTTGCTGCGCACTGGCACGAATCCAAATGTGGCGACCACGATCACAGGAGGCGCAACGCTGCTGACTGCACCCGATATCAGCCCGGCTTACTTAGGTGTGGGCTACATCATAGGTCCACGGCTCGCGGCGCTTAATTTTGCTGGAGGCGTGCTGGCATGGGGTCTGCTCGTCCCGCTTCTAACCTTCACCATCGGTCCGTACATTCAGGCGGCGCAGCCCGCAGGACAGACGCTGGCCTGGCCGCTGCTGGCGGGAGCCATCTATTACTCGATCGTGCGGCCGATTGCGGTGGGCGGGATGCTGGTGGGAGCTTCCTACACCTTGTTCAAAATGCGAAAGCAATTGGGCGCGGGGATGGCACGAGCGGTTTCGGATCTGAAGAAGTCTGCCGCGGCGCACGAAGCCACAAGTCGAACCGATCGCGATCTTCCGTCGAAAGCAATTTTTGCCGGAGTAGGTGTCGTATTCCTGGCCATGATTGGTCTTTACTACTACTTTATTGGCGGTGCGGGAAATCTATCGAATTCACAGGTTATTACGGCTTCTGTGGTAGCCGCGCTGGTGATGATTGTTCTGGGTTTCTTTTTTGCTGCTGTGTCGGGGAATCTGGTGGGCCTGATTGGCTCATCGAATAATCCTGTGTCGGGGCTCACGCTGTGCACGCTGGTGATTGCCGCGCTGTTGATGGTAGCACTCGGCGTTTCGGGAACGGGAGGGGTAGCGGCGGTGCTCGGAGTCGCGGCGGTGGTTTGCGTGTCGTCTGCCGTCGCCGGCGAGATGCTGCAGGACTTGAAGGTCGGGCACATTCTGGGAGGCACGCCTTCGAAAATGCAGATTGGGGATCTGTTCGGCGTCGTGGTGGCATCGCTGGTATTGTTTTTCCCATTGGCGGTGCTCGATAGGGCATACCACTTCGGCAGCGCGGCGCTCCCGGCTCCCCAGGCGGGATTGATGGCCATGCTCTCCAAAGGCATTGTGGGCGGTGACATGGCATGGCCCTTGGTGATTGTGGGGATCCTTTTGGGTCTTGCCATGATCATGATCGAAGTGAAGAGCGTGATGCTGTTCGCGGTCGGAATGTATTTGCCGCTGGGTACGACATTCGCCATTTTCGTGGGCGGCGTGATCCGCTGGGTCACCGACAAGCTGCGCGACCGGCGCGGTTACAACGATGCGCAGAAGGCGCGGGTCGAAAACTCCGGTGTGCTGACTGCCTCCGGACTGATCGCGGGCGAGGCGTTGTGCGGATTGGTGATCGCCGGGCTGGTTGGGTCGGGGAAAGATGTAACGCTCGTTCACTGGACACCTTCGTTTTGGGTAGCACTGGCCGCATTGGCAGTGCTGATTCTGGTGATGATACGAGTGCCACTGGCTAACGCCGGCAGTCCGGACGAACCGGCGCCACCGACGGCCATCATGTAAGCACTAAGCAGACTGAGGCCGGCCGTGATGGGCTCCCAGTGTTCCTGTGTGTTTAAATCATTCAGTGTCGATCGCTGAAAATATTGTTCATATCCGCGAGCGCATTGCAGGCGCAGCGCGACGTAGTGGGCGTTCTCCCGATGAAATTATTTTGATGGCTGTTTGCAAGACGCGGCCGCCGGAGAAGATCCGCGAAGCTTATGGCGCGGGGCTGCGCGTATTCGGAGAAAATCGCGTGCAGGAATTTGCGGGCAAGGTCGCGGCGCTTGGGGATTTGCACGAGGCCGAGTGGCACATGATCGGACATCTGCAAACCAATAAGGCCGCAAAAACAGCTGAACTTTTTCGCGCAGTCGATTCGGTCGATTCGTTGAAGCTGGCCGAGAAATTGGACGCAGCGGCGAGGTCGCTCGGCAAGAAGCTGGATGTGCTCATCGAAATCAACGTTGGCGGCGAAGCTGCGAAAAGCGGCCTGGCGCCTGATTCTCGTGAGCTGGAAGAGCTGCTGCTGGCCACGCCCCGTTTGGCCGAGCTGGTATTCCGCGGATTGATGACCGTGCCTCCATTCACTGACAATCCCGAAGACGCACACCCCTACTTCCGCCAACTGCGCGAGTTGCGCGATACGATTGCATCGCGCAAGCTCCCAGCCGTGAGAATGGATCAGCTTTCCATGGGGATGTCGCACGATTTCGAAATCGCCATTGAAGAAGGATCGACTTGCGTGCGCGTGGGGACAGCAATCTTCGGGGCGCGGACAAAACCTTAAACAGAGAGGACGAAGAGGGCCGATGAAGTTTATCGACTGGTTTTGTGCGGCAATCCTTTTCGTTCTGGCCATCGCGAATGGTCTGCTCGTGCCGAGAACTTACACTGGCAGGATCTGGATCTTCGGGACGTGCCTGGCTTTGTTGTTCGCCGCGATGCTGAACATTCTGCGCATTCGCAACGACCGCGGAGTCAATGGTCTCAAGCTGTTTTGCATGGCGGCGAATGTGACCATGCTGGTGTTCGGGATTGCCCTGATGGCGAGCATCGGAAAATTGCGCACTCTGCACAACCCACAAGTGCCGTTTCTGACGGCCTTGTTGTTGGTCGAGACTGCATTCTCACTGGAGAAAAAGGCTTGATTCCCCTTCGGGAGTCGGGCGAAGGCGTGACGTTTGCGGTGAAGGTCCATCCCCGCGCCAAGAAAAATGCAATCAGCGGCGAGCTCGGCGATGCGCTCAAACTTTCTCTCACTGCGCCGCCGATCGATGGCAAAGCAAATCGGGCTTGTGTCGAATTCCTGGCGAAATTTTTGAAGGTACCGCGCTCTTCCATTACCATTGCCTCCGGCCAGACCGATCGGAACAAGGTGATTCGTGTGGCCGGGCTCTCGGTTGAGGAGGTCAGGAAACGTATCGGGATGTAGACGTGAGCCGCCGCATGAAACGAGTAAAACGGCGTGGGCGAGAGCCCCAGCGCCGCACAGGTCATCAGGGAGCCCTACTTGAGCTTTTCCGAGCGCTTGCAGGAGATTCGTACCGGGTTCGAACAGCCGTTCTGGATCGCCAATCTCAGCGAGATCTTTGAGCGCCTCTCTTATTACGGGGCCTTTGCTTCGCTCGCTTTGTATTTACAGGAAAAGCTGAATTTTTCAGCTGAACAGACGGGAACGCTGACCGGAATATTCGGCGGAATGGTTTGGTTTCTTGCCATATTCGGCGGCGCTGCTGCCGACCGACTGGGCTTCCGGCGCGCGCTTTCGATCGCGTATCTCATCCTCGCTGCTGCATATTTTCTAATTGGCTCGATCGGTGCATCCTGGCTGGCTCCGGTACGCAACGCTGTGCCGCTCGAACTTTTTGTTGGCTGCATCCTCATTCTGCCCGCACTCGGCATCTCGCTGGTCAAGCCTTGCGTGGTCGGCACTACGGCCCGCGCGTCCAAACCGAATGTTCGTTCGATTGGCTATTCGATTTACTACACCATGGTCAACATCGGCGGTGCGTTCGGGCCTTACTACGCTTCATGGGCCCATCGGCACCTCGGCGTCGAGAGTGTGTATCGCGTGGCTGCGCTCAGTGTGTTTGCGATGTTCTTTGTGGTTCTTTTCTTTTTTCGCGAGCCACGCAAGGCCGGAGATGCGCCTCCGCCTTCGATTGCCACCGTCGCGCGGAATTTTTGCGTGGTGGTCGGCAACTACAGGCTGGTTCTTCCAGTGCTCATGGTCGCTCTGCTACTCCGCATCGGCCTCTGGATCTATCCCACGTACAACGTACCTGGCTGGATATGGTTGACACTTCTTGTGCTGACGCTGGCTGGCATCAGCCGCTTTATGTGGTTCCTCGTTCTATTCACGGGTTATTGGGTCGTCTTCTGGCAGCAGTACATCAGCTTGCCGGGATACATCCATGGCTACATCAATCCGCATGCTGATGTCGAAATTATTCTGGTAACCGATGGCCTGACCGTCATCTGTCTCACCCTTGCGGTCAACCTACTGACACGCAAAATTCCGGCGTTTCAGGCAGTAATTCTCGGCACTCTG
>JGI26341J46601_10000408_pt1 | contig 13281 bp, 14 predicted proteins | sample BogFormECP12_OM3_FD_46601 | JGI IMG/M metagenome (IMG submission 46601) | reverse complement strand
TCCGCCAGCCCTTCCGGGTGCGGCCAGTCCGAGCCGTACAGCACCTGATCCACACCGACGAGGTTGACCAGATCGTCGATGCCGTCCTCGAAGAACGGGCTGACGTGGATTCGGTTCTTGACCATCTCGACGGGGTCGCTCGGGAAAGCCTCCGGGGCCTTCCGGTAGACCTCGGCCAGGCCGTCGAGCAGCGGAGTCATCCACTTCGAACCGGCCTCGACAATCGCGACCTTNAGCTTGGGATGGCGGTACAGCGCGCCGTGGATCACCCACGACCCCACCGAGTCCTGGATCGGCCGCCACTCGTTGAGGATGCCCATCGCGTTGGTCTGGAACGGCAGCATCTCCTGGTCGGCACCGTCCCATTCGGAGGTGTATCGGGAATAGCCGCTGTCGCTGGAGTGCATGCCGACCAGCACGTCGTACTCGACGACCCGTTCCCAGAACGGGTCGAACTCGGGCACCGCGAACGACCGCGGGCCGCGGAAGCCGGGGACCGGAGCCGGACGGACCAGGATGCAACGCGCACCACGCTTGACCGCCCACTCCAGCTCCTCGATCGCCTTCTCGACGATCGGCAGGGTGATGACGGGGGTGGTGAAGATCCGGTTCTGGTAGTTGAAGCCCCAGACCTCATCGAGCCACTCGTTCAGCGCATGGATCAGCACGTGGACGGCGACCGGGTCGTCGCGCAGCCGCTCCTCGAGCAGGCTGGCCAGCGTCGGGAACATCAGGGTGCGGTCCAGGCCCAGCTCGTTCATCTTCTCCAGGCGCGGGCCGGGCTCAAAGAACGCCGGGATCGCGCGCATCGGCTCACCGAACAGCTCGCGCTTGGTTTTGCCCTCCGGGTTGCCGTACTTGAAGTATTCCTCCCAGGCACCCGGCCGGGCGACGACCTCGAAGGTCGGGTTGGGAATGTAGTTGCTGATCTGGCCGCGGATTGCGATCTTGGTGCGCCCATTGATCTGCACGTACTGGACGAAGTCCTTGTACTCCTTGGGCAGGAACTTGGTCAGCGCTTCCGGCGGCTCGTAGAGATGGTTATCCGCGTCAAAGATTGGAAACGGGACGTCTTCTCGATGCGACAACTGGCCCATGAAATCCTCCTTCGCAATTTGTGAGAATACTATTCTCACTGCGAGGCTACCGCAACGTCTTTCCCAAGCCCTGACGCACCAGACGCTTCTGCACTTTGCCGCTTGGCGTGCGCGGATAGTCCGCGACTTCGAGCAAGACTTCCGGCCATTTCTGACGAGCCACGCCGCGGTCGGCGAAATGCGCTCGAACCTCCTCGTGGGTGGGCATTGCGTGCTCCGGCTTGAGCCGCAGCACGGCCGCGACCCGTTCGCCGAGACCGGCATCGGGGGCCGCGACCACCACCGCCTCGGCGATGCCGGGCATCGCCAGCAGCACCTCTTCGACTTCCACGGCGCTGATGTTCTCGCCGCCGCGGATGATGACGTCGGCTTTGCGGTCGGTGATGGTGAGGTAGCCGTCGGCATCCAGCACGCCGACGTCGCCGGTGCGATACCAGCCGTCGTCGTCGAAAGCGGCCGCGGTCAGCGCATCGTCGGTGTAGCCCAGAAACAGGTCAGGCCCGCGGCTGAAGATCTCGCCGTCGGCCGCCAACCGGATCTCCACACCGGGCATCGGACAACCGTCGGTGAGCAGGCGTTTGTCCTCCGGCGCGTCCAGGGTCGACCCGGTGATCGACGGGTGCTCGCTGCTGCCGTAGGACCGGAACACGATGATGCCCAGATCCGAGAGCCGTCGGGTCACCGCCGCGGGCACCGTCGACCCGCCCAGCCCGAGGGTCTTGATCCGGGCCCGATGCGCGGGCGTGCAATCGGGGTGATCGAGCAGACTGGTCACGAAGTAAGGTGGGCCGCCGCCCAGCGTGAGGCCGTCGCGGTCCATCAACGCCAGCACCTCGCCCGGGTCCCAATTGTCGATCAGGTGCACCGACCCGCCGTTGAGGACCGGGATCAGCAACGCGGCAAGCATTCCGATGAAGTGCCCGACCGGTGTCGCGGTCAGTTGGTTGTCGCCGATCGAGTGGATCTGGCCGGAGAGCTGACGCGCCTCGCAGACCAGGCTGCGATGGCTGTGGACGACGCCCTTGGGCGCGCTGGTCGTGCCGGAGGTGAAGGCNATCAGGGCGGGTCCCGCGGGGTCGGCGGCAACGGTGCCGGCCATCGGTTCGTCGGCGAGCAGATCGTCGAAGTCGCGTCCGACCAGGCCGACGACGGGAATGTCCGCGCACATGTCGGGCTGATGGGTCATCCGGCCGAACTCGTCGGCGGTGATGAACACCTGGGGTTTGGTGGCGGCCAGGATGTGCGCCAACTCCTTGCGGCCGTAGAAATGCACGATCGGCACGAGCACCGCCCCCAGGAACGCCGCCGCCCAGAACGTCGCGGCGGCCTCCATCCAATTCGGCAACTGGAATGCCACCACGTCACCGGCGCCGACGCCGCGGGCGCGCAACCCGGCCGCGAGCCGACGGGCCAGCTGCTCGACGTCGCGAAACGTCCCCGACCACGGTCGGACCGCCGAATACGCCCGAAACCGCGCGTCTGGAGCGGCGTGTAGCCCGCCGGCCAGCACCTGTCCGAGGCTCTCGCAGGTCCACCAACCCGCATCCTCGTATCGGCTAACCAGTTCAACGGGAATATTGCGCATTGGCTCAAGGCTCCGACCGGCAAACGTTAGGGTCATGCAAAGGTCTTTCGACTCAAGGGGCGATGCTATTCTCCGCTGAGGAGAATGCCAATATCGCGCGATGGGAAGCGGCGCATGGTGGACGTCGAGTTCGACCAGGGTCTCGCGGTGCTGACCATCGACCGTCCGCACGCTCGCAACGCGATCTCGCTGGACACCATGGACCAGTTGGAGAAGGCCCTCGACGCGGCGGAGGGAGCCAGCGCCCTTGCCATCACCGGCGCCGGTGACCGGGCCTTCGTTTCCGGCGGGGATCTCAAAGAGCTCAGCGCCATCAGGACCGTGGAAGACGCGGCGGCGATGGCCCGGCGGATGCGATCAATCTGCGATCGGCTGGCCAGTTTTCCCGCGCCCGTGATCGCCGCGCTCAACGGTCACGCCCTGGGCGGCGGCGCGGAGGTCGCGGTGGCCGCCGACATTCGGTTGGCCGCCGACGACATCAAGATCGGCTTCAACCAGGTCGCCCTGGAGATCATGCCGGCCTGGGGCGGTGCCGAGCGATTGGCCGAATTGGTCGGCAAGAGCAGGGCGCTGCTGTTGGCTGGAACCGGCATCGTGCTCGACGCAGTTCATGCCGAACGGATGGGGCTGATCGACCAGGTGTTGCCGCGATCCACCTTCGACGAAGACTGGCGACGAGTGGCCCGCGCCCTGTCGACCCGTCCCGCCGGCGAGATCAAGCGTGTCATCGACGGGGTTTCCCCCGAGCAAGCCGTGAATGCGTTTGCGCGGCTATGGGTTCGCGATGCCCACTGGCAAGCCGCCGATCGGGTGATGAACCGCAGCGCCAAAGTAGGAGGTGCGATGTGAGAACAGTCGGTAGGTCTCTGCTGGCCGCAATGCTGGCGATGGTGGTGACCGCTACAACGTTCGCCGCGCCGTCACGCGCGGATGACCCGGTCATGCATCCGGTCACCTACGTCATCACGTCGGCCAGTCCGATCTATGCCGACATCTATTACCTGGACCAGCAGCCGGTGAAGTTCTCCGACTACAGCCACAACCCCTACCAATACACGCCCAATGTCCGAGCCGACATCGCCCCGGGCCACCCATGGGTCTCACCTGTGGTGATGCTGTCGGATCCCAACGACTACGCCATGGTCACCGTCAGCACCGGTACCGAACCGGGCACTCCGATGTTTCACTGCGCTCTCGTCGTCGACGGGAAGGTGGTCGTCTCGAACGACGGCGCCAAAGGTGTGATCTGTTCGCTGCGTAGCTGGTGAACCGGCTAGGTTTCGGGATCGCCCTCGAGCCGGTGCAGGTAGCGCTCGACGAACTCGACGATTTCGGCATGGCCGGCGGACATCCCGAGGGCCTGCTCGATCACCAGGACCCGGGAAACGCTCGTCATCAGCACCGACCACACCAGCGGCGGCACCTGGGCGGCATCGACACCGTAGCGGTGCAGAACCGTCGACAGCGCCTTTTGTTGCTCGTCGCGAAAACGCTCAGCGTAGTAGGCAATTTCGGCCTTGAGCGCTTTGCGGTGGTTGGCCAGCGCGATGAACTCCATGGTGATCGCGGTGGCCGCCGGATCGGTGCTGAACCGCCACAGCGCCCACAACGGTTGCCGCGCCTGCAATACCCGCGCTTGCGCCTCAAGGCCTTCCTCGGCGCGACGCCGAAACGCGGCCAGGAACAGATCGTCCATGGTGCGGAAGTAGTAGTGAACGAGCTGCGGCTTCAGCTCCGCCTTCTCCGCGACACGACGGGAAGTGACTGCGGCATAACCCTCTTCGAGCATCAACTGCTCGGCGGCGTCGAGCAGCACGCCGCGGTTCTTGGCGTCGGGTGTCCCGATCCTGCGCGCCGAAGTCATGCCTTGGCTCCAAACTCCTGCTCATCGCCTGCTCAACATGGGTGATCGTAGCGTCGGGCGACGCCGCGACCTTGACCACGACATTAGCGCCATGCTAAGCAGATGCTCAGCAATTACCGCACTTCTGCCGATCTCAGATCCGGGCGGCATAACGGCCCGCCCACACATCACGGGTATATAAGCCTCGGGAGGCGCGCCTAAATGACCACCTTCGAAACGATCGACTTTTTCACCGACCCGTCGCTGGTTCCCGATCCGCACCCCTACTTCGATTACCTACGTAGCCAGAACCCCGTGCTGCGGCTTCCGCACCACAACGTCTTCGCGGTGTCCGGCTGGGAAGAGGCCAACGCGGTCTACAAAGACCCCGACACGTTCTCCAACTGCGTCGCGCTCGGCGGCCCGTTTCCGCCGCTGCCGTTTGAAGTCGACTGCGACGACCTCGGTCCGCTGGTCGAAGCGCACCGCAGTCAGTTCCCGATGAACGAGCACATGGTCACCATGGATCCACCGGACCACACTCGCGCGCGCTCGATCCTGAGCCGGTTGCTCACACCCAGCCGGCTGAAGGAAAACGAGGAATTCATGTGGCAGCTGGCCGACCGCCAGCTCGACGAGTTTCTCGGCAACGGCGAGTGCGAGTTCATCTCCGAATATTCGAAACCCTTTGCGACGTTGGTGATCGCCGACCTACTCGGTGTCCCCGAGGAAGACCACAAGCAGTTCCGCACGGTGCTGGGCGCGGACCGTCCCGGCGCGCGGGTCGGCGCGCTCGATCACCAGTCAGTCGGCATCAACCCGCTGGAGTGGCTCGATGACAAGTTCTGCTCGTACATCGAAGACCGGCGCAGCTCTCCCCGAGACGACGTGCTGACCTCGCTCGCGACGGCGAAATACCCGGACGGATCCACACCTGAAGTGATCGAGGTAAGTCGTTCGGCGACATTCCTTTTCGCGGCCGGGCAGGAAACCACCGCCAAGCTGCTGTCCGCTGCCCTGCAGGCACTGGGCGACCGNCCCGAAATTCAGCAGAAGCTGCGCGAAGACCGCAGTCTGATCCCGGGCTTCATCGANGAATCGCTGCGGACGGAGAGCCCCGTCAAGAGCGACTCCCGGCTCGCCGTCAGGGCGACCACCGTCGGCGGCGTGGAGATTCCCGTTGGCGCCATCGTGATGGTGTTGCCCGGTGCGGCCAACCGTGACCCACGCCGGTTCGAGAACCCGCACGAATTCCAACTCGACCGCAAGAACGTCCGCGAACACATGGCGTTCGCCCGCGGCGTGCATTCCTGTCCCGGTGCGCCGCTGGCCCGCGTCGAGGGCCGGGTTTCGATCGAGCGCATTTTGGACCGGATGTCCGAAATCACCATCAGCGAAACAAAACACGGACCGGCCCGCGAACGCCGCTACAACTATGAGCCGACCTACATCTTGCGCGGCCTGTCCGAGCTGCACCTCACGTTCACGGCCCGGCCCGCGCTGGCGCCGGCCAGCTAACTCGGCTGCCGGTCTCCTCAGCCGGTGATGACGGGTAGGCGCGCCCACCCGCGCACGCTTGCGGTGTGCGCCCGTTCGGCGTTGGCATAGTCGACTTCCCAGTCAGGCCAGCGTTTGAGGACTTCTTCGAAGGCCACCCGGGCTTCCAACCGGGCCAGCGCCGAGCCAAGGCAGAAGTGCAGTCCCTGCCCGAAGCTGAGGTGGCTGCCGCGCCGGTGGATGTCGAAGCGGTCCGGATCAGGGAACTGATGTTCGTCTCGGTTGGCAGAAGCGTTCAGCAGCAACATGAACGACCCTTCGGGTACGACGCGGCCATAATGCTCGGCGTCCTGGGCGACGTAGCGAGCCTGGACCGGCGACGGCGGCTCGTAGCGCAGTGACTCCTCGACCGCGTCTGGGATCAGGGACGGGTCGGCGGCAAGCTCGCGCCGTTGATCCGGGTGATCCGAGAGCAGCTGTCCCATGAAACCGATGAGCCGGGCGGTGGTCTCGTTGCCGGCGCCGGCGATCATCGCGGTGTAAGACAGCACCTCGGTGCGTGACAGCGGCCGGCGCGTCCCGTCTGGTTCGTCGATCTCGGCGGCCAGCAGCTCGGTCATCAGGTCATCGGAGGGGTGCTCGGCCCGCCATTCGATGAACTCGGCGAACATCACGATGGTCTCTTCGAATATTTTCTGACTGACTTCGCCGGGCTCGCGCCCCTTGGCGACGTCGATATATGCGCCGTTGCGATCTCGGATGCTCGCTTGATGCTCTTCGGGAATGCCCAGCAGGTAGCCGATTGTTCGCATCGGCATCATCGCCCCGAGGTCCGCGATGAAATCGAAACCGCCAGAACCGATTAACGGGTCCAGCTCGTTGGCGCAGAATCCGCGAACCAGCGACTCCACGGCCAGCATCCGCCGGGGAGTGAAGACCCGGGACAGCAGACGACGGTGCAGATCGTGCAGCGGCGGATCCTCGAACAGCAAGATGCCCGGCGGCACCTCGATGTTGTTGAACAGAATGTCGGCGGTGGTGCCGCGGCCGGACCGGTAGGTCTGCCAGTTCGGCAGTTCGCGCGCCACGTCCTCGTACCGACTCAGCGCATAGAAGTTGTACTTTTCGTTGTAGTACAGCGGTGCTTCTTCACGCATCCGCTTCCACACCGGGTATGGGTTGTCGTCGATGTCGGGATCGTAAGGGTCGTAATACAACTCGACCGCTTTGGCGCCTGTCATCTTCTTTCGGGTCCCTTCCAGTACAGCGTTGGATGTTCAGTCGTTGCGGTGCAGGAAGCCATGCAGAATCGCCTGGATGAGCTCCTCAACGATCACCTCCCTCGACGGCGACTTGGTGCCGAAGTAGGTGGATCGCAGCGCAGCCATGCCGGCGATCATCGCGACCGTTGAGTGCGCCGGCAGATCGGGATGGTCCGACCGCAGGCCGCGTAAGTTCATGCCCTCGGCGCTGATTCGGCCGAGAAGCCGCAGCGCCCGTCTGACGTCGGCGATCCCGGTGTCAGCCAATTCCTCTTCGCTGAGCGCCTCCGAAGCCATCAGCGTCAACAGCAGACCTTGGTGCTTCACGAACACGTCATAGAGCTGCCCGACGAAATGCCCGGCCAGGTCCTGTTCGTCGGTCTCGTCGGGGATGACCGACTGCCAGGTGCGGCCGAATTCGTCGACGAAGCTGGTGAACGGCAGGACGAGGGCCTCGCGGAACAGCGCCGCCTTCGAACCGAAGTGCCGGAACAGCAGGTGTTCGGTAACGCCGGCGGCCGCAGCGATTTCCCGTGTGGTGGTGCTGCGGTAGTCCTGGCGGGCGAACAGCGTTCGGGCGGCGTCGAGCAAGAGTCGGCGTGGCTCCCCGCGGGGCCGGCGCATCGCGGTGACCGGCACGTCTGGCGTGCTCTGCTTGGCGGCTGATCGCTGGGGCACGAAACTCAGGATAGTATGTGCTATCCAATTAGGATAGTATCCACTACCCAAAGGGTCGAGGTCGTCTCGAAAGGGTGGTCGACGTGGGCGCTCTGATCATGCTTGGCACCCTGTTCGGACTGATCGTGCTGATCTTCGGGCTGGTGCTGCGTTTCGACCCCGAAGTGCGTCCGAGTCAAGGGCGCGACCAGTGAGCGCCCAGATGACGCCCGTGATGCAGGCGGCCAGCGACTTCGCGCTGGTCGGTGGCATTGCGTTCACCGCCTTTGGCGTGTACCTGAGCGTTCGCCAGCGCCGCGTGCACCCGCTCCTGCTGCTCTGCATCTCGGCGATCTCGTTCTCGTGGATCGAGGCGCCCTACGACTGGGCGATGTACGCGCAGTTCCCGCCCGCTATCCCCCGCATGCCGTCGTGTTGGCCGCTGAACATGACGTGGGGTGGATTGCCCTTGTTCGTTCCCGTCGGCTACATCTCCTACTTCGTGCTTCCCGCCGTCACGGGCGCGGCGCTCGGGCGATGGTTGAGCGCAAAGACCGGTTGGCGCAGGCCCACAACACTATTGATCGTCGGCCTCGTCGTCGGCTTCTGCTGGGCGCTGTTCTTCAACGGGTTCCTGGGAGCCAAGCTCGGCGTCTTCTACTACGGTCGCGTGATTCCCGGGCTGGCGATCCGTGAGGGGACCATACACCAGTACCCGCTCTACGACTCCCTCGCGATGGGCATCCAGATGATGGTCTTCACCTATCTTCTGGGTCGCACCGACGCGCAAGGGCGAAATGTCATCGAGATGTGGGCCGACAAGCGGGCGAAGACTCGACGTCAAGCCTCAATCCTGTCCGTCGTCGCGATCGTCGTCATCGGGAATCTGCTCTACAGCGCGGTTTTCGCGCCCCACCTCGTGACAAAGCTGGGCGGCTGGGTGACCGCGGAACCGACGGGCCAATTGTTCCCTGGCGTGCCGAACCAACCCAAGTAGGCGCTCGGAGTGAATCGCTCAGTCAAAAGCATGACGCGGCAGCGTCATTGGGATGTCCAGCGAGCTGAGCAGGCCCGGTGGCGCTTCGACGACGTACGGGATCGCGTTGACGACACGCATGGCCGTGGACGTCATGGCGGCCCGGCCCGCACCGTGACCTTCGGCCTCGCCGAGCGTCAGCTCGCAGTGGATGTCGGGATCGCCGACGACGTCGACGCGGTAGGTCGCGTCGGACCCCGAGTGCGGCCAGTCGGGCGCGACGTCGCGCGCCATCCGGATGACGTGCTCGATCACGATGGCCTCCCGGCCGTTGACAACGCCCGCGGCGCGGGTCCGCACCGCACTACAGGTACCGGCCGCGATGGTGCCGAATGCCACCTCGATGTCACGATCGGACAGTTGCCGATCGAGAGAACCCCGTACCTCGTCGACCTCGACGCCGAGACCGTTCGCCATCAGGTATATCGGTGCTTTCCAGGCTATTTCGATGAATCCCGGAGTCTTGAGCATCGGCTCGAAGTCGAGCGGCCGACCGAAGCCCATTCCGTCCATCATCACGTCGGCGACGGGATAGTGGTCGTTCAGCGCAACCTCGCTGGCCGTGATGCTGCGGATGTTTTTCGACTGGGTGGTCAGCAGCAGCGCGAGCTGATCGGAGGCGAAACCGGGGAAGATACCCGATGCATAGAACGACGCGCCGCCCGCTTTGGCGGCTGCGTCGAGCTGGTTGTACCAATCCGGCGCGAAGTACGCCGGGGGGTAGACCAGGCTTGTCGACGACGTCGACACGACATTGACGCCAGCCGCCAGCAGCCGCAGGTAGTCACGCACCGCGGCGGCATCGCGCTCCGGACCACTGGCGGAATAGACGACGCAATCGGGCGCGAGCGCGATAAGCGCATCGGCGTCGTTGGTGGCCTTGAGGCCGATCGGCCCACCACCGGCCAACTCGCCGGCATCCTTGCCGACCTTGTTCGGCGAATGCACCCATACGCCAACCAATTTCATGTCCGGGCGGCGTCTGATCGCATCGATGACCGCGGTGCCAACCCCTCCCGTGGACCATGCAACGACGCGGGCGTGCTTAGGCAAAGCGGACATCCAGCTTCTCCTTCAGTCGGCCTGCGCCCGCGCGCTTGCGGCGCCGGCGAGTTCGAGGTATCGCCACGCCACATCGGGCGGGATGCCACCGCACAGCGGGTGCAGCGGCAGGGGCCGCCCACCGCGGATGTAGTCGGCTGCCTCGTCGGGCGTGAATATCCGGTACGGGCCCTGCACCTCCCGCAAAGCCGCCACGTTGTCAGCGCGGGTAATGCTGGTCACCGAGTCGTCGTGGGGCCGATACGACGCCGCCGTCACCGCGTCGTGCACCAGGTGCGGCCCCAGTACCTCCCATGCCTCGTCAACATCGTCAGCGACGAAAGCCGCTGTCGGAGTGCCTGGTACCGGGAACTGAACGCTGCCAGGCTCATGCCCAGCGCGGCGGCACTCCGATTCGTAGAACTCCCTCAGACCCGCGGAGTCGGTCTGCGAGATGAAGCCGAGACCATGGGTGGCAGCCCGGCGAGCGGCGGCTTTGCTGCCGCCCGCGATCATCATCGGCGGTCCGTCGCCGGACATGCAGGGCGGAGTGACACGAACCTGCCGGCCCCGATACTCGACAACCTCGCCGTGCAGCAAATCGTCAAGTACGTCCAGGATCTCGTCGGCAACCCTGCCGCGTGTGGCCATGCTCACACCGAAGTGTTCGTACTCCTCGCTGCGATGACCGATCCCGAAGGCATACATCACCCGGCCCTTGCTGATCAGATCGAGGACGGCCATTTCTTCGGCAAGGCGCACTGGCTCGCACAGCGGAATCGGCACCGCGGCAAGCAGAATCATCAACTGTTTGGTTCTTGCGGCGATTGCCGAAGCCAAGATCAGCGGACTGGGAAGATGGCCGTCGTCGGCCCCGTGGTGTTCGGAGAGCACAGCGACGATCGCTCCGCGCGTCTCCGCCCACGCACACATGTCAACGGCTGCGGCGTACAGGTCGGCAGCCGGGGCGCCACAGGCTGGCGCGCGCATGTCGAACCTGAGCGTGAACATCGGTCCTGCCTCCCACGGTGTTCGGGGCGCCCTCAACCTAACATTTGTTCGCCGTTTTCTTTAGCTGCGGTTTTCGCTGTGATTATTCGTGGCGCCGCTTCAACCGCCGCGGCCACACCCCGCGCAGTGTGGAGCAAAGATTAGGTACTCATGACACCTTTCGAGAGAGGATCGACATGGCAAAAAATCCACTACGTGTGGTGGTCTGGGCGACGGGCGGCATCGGATCGATCGCCATCCACGCCATTCGGCGACGGGCCGACATCGAGCTCGTCGGCGTGTGGGTGCACTCAGAGGAAAAAGTCGGAAAGGACGCCGGCGAGCTGGCCAACGGCGAACCGATCGGGCTTACCGCCACCAATGAACCGCCACCAATGACACCGACGCGTTGATCGGCCTCAAGCCCGACTGCGTCATTTATGCGGCCAGCGGTCCTGAACGTGATGCACTGGCCATCCCCGACTACGTCAAGCTTCTCGAGGCCGGCATCAACGTCGTCACGACAAGCACCACGCGGCTGGTCAATCCGCACGCGTACGAACCCGCGGAGTGGCGAGACCAACTCGTCGCGGCGGCGAAGCAGGGCCAGGTGTCGCTGTACGCGTCGGGAATTGAGCCGGGATTCGCTGCCGACTATTTGCCTTTGGTGCTGTCAACACAGTCGTCATCGATCGAGAAGATTCACGCGTTCGAGATCGGGTTGTACGACGACTACGGAGTTCCCGACATCATGAGCGATGCGCTGGGCTTCGGTCGGCCCCTCGACTATCAACCGTGGATCAGCTTTCCGGGCGCGATCGCCGGCGAATGGCAGGGGCAGATCCGGTTGGTCGCCGATGCGCTCGGGATGGAAGTCCAAGAAGTGCGCGAGAGTTTCGATCGCGCGGTAACGAACCGGACGTTGAAAGTCGCGATGGGCACCGTGGAGGCGGGCACGTGCGGCGCAATACGCATGCAGGCGATCGGCGTGGTGGACGGCCGCGAGGCCATCGTCATCGAACACGTCACCCGGCTGGCCCACGACGTCGCACCCGATTGGCCCACCGGCATCGGCGATCTGTCCTATCGGATCGTGATCACGGGTGATCCCGACATTGAATGCACGCTGGCGGCGACCCTCAAGGATCCGCGCCGGGCCGGAGTCGCGGGGATGACCTCTGGGGCGGGCGCGATGGTCGCCACCGCGATGCGAGTTCTCAACGCCGTGCCTTATGTGGTCGCCGCAGAACCTGGATTGCTGAGTTCGGTGGACCTGCCGTTGACAATCCCGCGCAATGCATTTGTCACGCAATGAGATTTATGTGTCGCCCCGCGTCCAGAACGTCTTGTCTGCCTGCGCTATGCAGACCAGAAACAGTCCATCGGGCGACTGCGCAACGTAGTTGAGCCACAGCTTGCAGTCGGAGTTTTCTTCCTTGATTCCCGCCATCGGAGGTGACCGGAACCATCTGGGCTGATATCTGCGGGGTGAGCCACAAAACATCAAGCGCCCCGGCTGCGAGGAAAAAGAAGTGTAATAGTCTGTGACACCGAACACGTAGTAAGTGGTGTTGTCACAGGGTGCGCCGAGGACCATGTGCGGGGCGATGCCTGGGGTACAGTCCGGATAGTCGCAAACAGTCGGACCGGCGGCAGCAGTCGGCGGCATCAACACGCCGACTCCAATCAGCGCGGCAACCGCTGCCACGATGAAACGCACCGCAATAGTTTTGCATAGGCGATAAGAAAATTCTCTTGTTCGGAGAAGGTCGCGTTCGGCCAGCAAAGTGATGCCCGTTGCGCGTCCGCATAGCCCCTCCGGCCAGCGAATTTGGGGTGATAATGTGATTCTCCGTGCATGGTTGGTTGTTAGCAGTAGGTCGCGGCGCGGTCGCGCCGGCGATAGCCCGGGCCCAGTGACGGACTCCGACGCCAACCCATCGAATACCGAAGCTCCAGCTTCGTTAGCGGAAGCGGAAGAAGAGCTCTCTCGGGCGGAGGCGCGCGCCGAGGCAGCTCGTGCCCGCGCGGCGGAATTGCGCCGACAGGCAGAGGCAGGTTCCGGCGACAAGTCCGAGACGATCGACGACTCGGACGCAGAAGATGCCGCCGCCGACGCCGTGCCGGCTCCCGCGGGATCGAGGCGTTGGTGGCCATGGCGGCTTCGTCGCCCCGGACGGAAAGCGGTGGGTATCGCCACCGCGGCGGTGCTCATCTCTGCCTCGCTCGTGGCGACCGCTTACATGGCATGGCAGCACTTCACACTCGTGCGT
>JGI26341J46601_10000403_pt1 | contig 13325 bp, 10 predicted proteins | sample BogFormECP12_OM3_FD_46601 | JGI IMG/M metagenome (IMG submission 46601) | reverse complement strand
CCCTCGCCGGGCTGAACCTGACTGCAGAAATGCGCGATATCGGGCTTGCATGCTTGAAGGACCGCCCGCGCACCGGGCCGCATCTGCGCCATCGCGCCCGAAGTAGAGAGCAACAAGATAGCGCCCGCCGTCAGGATTTTCTTTTTCGGCATGATAGATGCTCCATCGCCTATGCCCTACCCAGGGCTATTGCGCCGCACTATTATTCTGCGGGGGTATATTCGCGCAACAGTTTCCTATTGGATGTCCAAGATGTCAGTAGGGAGGGGGGTAGGGATAGGGATAATAAGGCGGCGGGTATCCGTAGGGCGGCGGGTAGGAGTATGGGGCCGCGGCTGCCGCGCCGTACCAATACGCGCGCCGCGCCGAGCGGCGCGCCACGCCGGCGACCGACAGCGGTGTGAAGGGCAGGCCGATGATGTCGACAAAGACCGAGGCCGGCCCGTCGGCGCCCGCGAGATCGCCCTCCAGCACGCGCACATCGAAGGTGAACCGATCGCCCTCGAAATGCGGATCCCGAAGCTCGACGACGGCGTCGCGGACCGACGTGCCGTCCTTGCTCAACACCGAGACGGTGGCGTTCGGAGGGTCCTTGGCGAAGCTGCCGAGGCTCCACTCCTCCAATAGGTGCTGCGTCAGCAGATGCCCCGCCGCCCTGACCGGCCGGTCGGCGAACACGATCGAGTTCGGACTAAATCCGGTCAAGGTCAGGGTCTGTCCCTGCAGACTGGCGCCGCGTGCATTCATGACGATCAGCGAAGGCACCATATCGGTCTTGACCGAGGACTTCGCCGGCAGCGGCGTGCTCGCCGCATTCGTGGCCGGCGTCTGGGCGAATGCCGATCCAGGCACCCAAAACAAAGCAGCAATAGCTATTATAGCGTAGACGTATCGATATGTCGTCACAGTCAAGACTCCTCTATTTTCCCGCTACCGATTCCCGCCCTACCGACGAGTCACGGAAGCGGTTCGATCTCCCCGGCCACCAGGTCTGGTCGAACCACACCTCCAGCGGCCCGCAGCCGCTTCTTTCGGCTTGCCACCTCTGCCGGCCAGCGTGCGCGGTTGATGCTGCCGAGGGGTGCGGCGTCGGATGTCGAGTTTCCGGTCACGTCGAAATAGACTGCCTCACTCTCCTTGGCGGTAAGTTGCGATTTTGGCAACAAGGTCAGTCGCGCGATCGTGTGAAACGGCGCTTGCCTTTCGTTCCACTCGATACTCGCGTTCTCGACCCAGAAGCTAGCGTCCCGGCGCTTGCCCCAGTAAGTCATCTTGTCGCAGTCGAGGAACTGGAGCCCGAAGTCGAAGCAGGTCATCTTGGCGTCTTCGTTTAGATGGCGGACCAGCTCGTCCTGCAAGGCATTGGGGTTGTCCTTCCGCAGGGCTTTCGCGGGATTGCTGGCCCTTGGGGTCGCGCAATACTTGACGACATCCGTCGGTCCATGACGGAACGGCACGTCGCTCCAATAGCGCAGTTGCTGATAGGGCCGAATTGGTTGGCGTAGCTGCGACTGTACCAGCAGCATGCTTCTCACAAACCTCAATTTGTCTCTGAACGAAAGCGACCACAGGCCTCTGGCCGGACTTGACCCCGTCAATACCTTCATTACCGCCAGAAATGCGGCCGCGTCGTTCAATGGGAGCGTCGTCGCGCTCTGCATCGAGTAGTCCTGCCGCGCGGGGCTCGCGCCATCCGGTGCAAGCGCGACAGAGAACGACAACGCCCGCACGTCACCTTTGAAATCGGAATTCACATGGGGGTCGGAATTCGCGAAGCGCAGGATCGCGGGATAGACAGCGGGCTTTGCATAGATGCCTTTGGCGAGGCGTGCCGCCAGCGCGCGGTCGCGCCCGGTAGTGACGTCGAGGACTTCGAATTGGGCGCGGGCGCAGACGCCTTTGGCGTGGGTTCCGCGAGCGAGCGGCCGCTGTTGCCCCGCGGCGACGGTTGTCTGCATCGCGAGAATCCGCTCGACGATCTTATCGATGATGGCGGGTTCCGCGGCGAGGTTCCGCTCGGCATCGCTGCCGGTGACGCCGAACCATCTGGTCACGAACAACATGGCGGAACGCCCTCCCCGGAGAATTCACCCTAAGCCGGAGATGAACTTGATTGCGGTAATGCTCGGCAGAAAACAGTAGGCTGCGCCGCGCGTCGTGATAAAGCTCGACAACCCGGTGATCCGGATCGGCGACGCGCCATTGGCCTGCGGAATCACAAAAATGCTCTCGGCCGGATCCTGCGTTCCGATCAGCGGATCTTTCGATTTGGGATGCAGCCGAACCGCTCCGGCGAACTCGCTTTCGTTCACCCACCGGCTCAGCACGAACTCGTACTGGTTCTCGATATTGGAGTTGATGAAGTAGCCGAGGAGCCCGCGTTCGATCCCGTCATAGAGTTGCGTCGGGTCATAGACCGGCCCGTAGGGAATGCCGCGACGGATGAGCCGGTGGGTGTTATTGCTGCCGCCCGGGTGTCCCTGGCCGGTGATCGGCTGGCCGCGCGGATTGACCCGCCGTACGTGCGCTCCGACCGGACACAGGAGTCCCCTGGGATCACCCGACCCGTCGGCGTTCACATACTCGAAGTGGTTCAGTTTCTCGGGCGAGATTCCACCCGGCGGGCTGTCGGTTTCAGGCGACAGCGCGAGCGGAACGCCATTGCGCCAACGGCCACACATCTTGGCGGCGAGCAGTTCCGGATCGATCTGGTCCTTCTTCGACTGCAGAAAATTCTCGAAGCCGACGACATCGGTGCGGATCATCTTGAAGACCGCGAAACTGCCGTTCAGACCCAGTTCGCGAGGCTCGGGAACGAAGTAATTCTCCGCCTCGTCGAGCAGCACGAACAGCCAGGGATTACAGGGCTGCTGGTGATCGGGGTGATAGCGCTCAGGCCCGCCGCGGATCGTCGTCATGCTGATGCCGTCGGTGTACCCGAAGTGGACCTTGGTCGTCGGCACCGGCGTGCCGTCCTGCATTTCCATCAATGCCATGCCGTCGGCGCGCCAGATCTCTTCGAAAGCGTCGTCCTCCGCGAAGAGCGTCGACAACCGGCCGCTATAGCTCGTCATGGCCTCCGGGCTCATCGCGTGCAATGTCACCAGTACCTGATCGCTGTCGGTCCCGAACCCACCGGTCCAGTTCTCCGGCCCGCTGGGTCCGGTGTCGCCGACCAATGCGGCGCGGGCGGCGGCGCCGGCAACGAACGCACCGAACGACTTGAACGAGAGGTTCGGAACCCGATCCTTGACCTCCAACGCCACTAGTCCGGGCCAGGTGACGCCAAGGTTGAGGCAATAGTCGGGTTTGTAGCGCGGGACCTCCGCCGGATTGTCTCCTGGGCCCGGCTCGAACCCGACATGCCAGTTTTGCGCGGTCGTAATCTGCGGCGCGTCGCTTTCGTCGCCGCTGACTAGACGTCCCAGCAGCCTGCGCGCCGCCGCAGGCGTACGCACCTTCAGCAAGCAATGCCGCACCATCGGCATTCGGTAGCCGCGGAGAATTAACCCTTGAATGTCGTCGAGCTCCAGCGCAGCGGGCTGGGACGTCTCGTGCGGGTGGCGTCCAAACAGGCGGTGAAGCAGCCCCTGGTGTTCTTGGCTCATCGCGTTGGTCCGGCCGCGCTGTCGGCGATCAGGGCGTGGATATCCTGTACGCTGAGGCCGGGATAGGCCTGGTAGAACCCGATCGGGGCGCGGTTCGCCGACGCTGCGAAGTCGATGAACTCCTGCAGATATTGTCGGCACGGCGAGGGCGGCGCGCCCTTGGTGAATTTGAATAGGAGATCGAACACTTCCCCGATGTTCTTGGTGAAATCCGCGATATATTTGTCGAAAGAGCCGTCATAGGCGGTGAAGAAGCCCACTTGGTGGTCCTCGAGCGGCACGAATTGGACGCAGTGCGGGGTGCCGACGGAAGCCAGATCTCGGTGGATCTTGAAGGTCATCGCCTTGAGAAGCAGTTGAACCTCGGCGAAGGCGAGACGCGATTTCATGGGCAGGATCACCAGGAACGGCAATTGCTGGGTGGCGCCCTCGACGGCTGCTGCGGCGGCCAGAGCCTTGATCTCATTGACGGTCACTCCGGGGTAGGCGCTGTACACATTTAACGGATGAATGAGATGGTCCGCAGCCCATTCGACAAAGGCTTCCGCGTGATCGGCTACCGGCGTGGACGGCGGGTTCTTCACATGCCCGAAGATCGTGTCGAAGACCGCCCCTGCATGGCCCGCCAGATCCAGCATGAGCTGACCGAATTCACCGTCGAAGTCGGCGAGAAAGAGGAAAGTCTTGTCGCTCAGCACCGTGAAGCGGGAGTAGTGCACGGTGCCGATCGCATCCTCCGCTTTGAACAGGTCGGGCATCATCGGGGGCAGTATCTCCGGCAACGCATTGGCGGCCGCGGACGACTTCAGCGGAAAGGCCAGGGTTAAATGATTCTGACTCACGGGTGATCTCCTTCCTCACTGATGCAGCCAAGCTTGGAACAGTGCCTCCTTGCACGGCTTGGATAACGCTGAGCAGGACCGAGGGTTCGCTGCCTGTCCGGACGCGGTTCACTCGGCTGGTCGGGGGGCGGCAACAGGCGCCTTCTTCCGGGCCTTGCGCCACTCCTCAAGTCCCTGCAACACCGTGAAGAATGAGGGGACGAACAGCACCGCAAGACAGGTCGATGCGATGATGCCGCTCAACACGCTCAGCCCGAGGGAAATGCGGCCATTGGCGCCGGCTCCGGTGGCCAGGACCAGCGGCACGACCCCCAGCCCGAAGGCGAACGAAGTCATCAGGATCGGCCGGAACCTCAGACGCGCCGCCTCGACCGCGGCTTCGCGGATCGGTTTACCGTGGACGAGCCGCCCCTCGCGCGCCATCTCGACGATCAGAATGCCGTTCTTGGCCGACAAAGCGATCATCAAAATGAGGCCGATCTGCGTATAGAGATTGTTGGCCACCCCGAGGCTAGTCAGTGCCACGACCGGTCCCAACAATGCCAGTGGCACTGCCGACAGCACCGCCAGTGGCAGGATCCAGCTCTCGTACTGGCCGGCGAGGCAGAGATAGACCAGCAGGACCGACAATCCGAACAGGTAGTAGAGCTGATTGCCGGTCAGCTTTTCCTGGTAGGACATCGCCGTCCATTGATAGCCGACATCGCTCGGCAAGGTCCTTTTTGCGATATCCTCCGTCGCGGTCAGCGCCTGGCCTGAGCTGACGCCTTGGGCGGGCGCGCCGATGATCGTCGCAGACGGGTAGAGATTGTAGAGCGTGACGAGCGACGGCCCGACTTCCTCGCCGAGATGCGCAACGGCACCGATCGGAACCATCTGGTTGTCCTGGCTCTTCACATAGAGATTCAGCAGATCGTCCGGCTGCAACCGGAACTGCGACTCGGCCTGAACATAAACCTGGAATACTTGCCCGAATTTGTTGAACTGATTAACAAAGGTCGATCCCAAATAGGATGACAGCGCCGAAAAGACATCCCCGACCGAGACGCGCAGGGTCTGCGCCCGGGCTCGGTCCACGGTGACCGAGACGTGCGGCGCGCCCGGGCTGAAGGTCGTCAGAACGTGCTGCAACTGGGGATCGGCCTCGGCTCCTTTGACAACTTGCCGCGCGACCTCGCTCAGCTTCTGATAATCGAAGCTGCCGCCCAGCATCTCCAGCTGCATTTGAATGCCGCCGGCATTGCCGATGCCTTGAATCGGCGGCGGCGGCACGATGAAAAGCTTGCCGTCGGGAGCCGCGTTGAGAGCGCCCTGCAAATGCTCGGCTATGGTCAGGATGTCCGTGCCTTTCGCCTTGCTGCGTTGGTCCCACGGCTTGAGCACGACAAAGCTGACCCCGGCATTGGCGAGGTCGGCAAAATTATCGAGTGCAGATAGTCCGGCGATCGCAATAACCTGATCGACCCCCGGCGTATCGAGGGCGATCTTGGTCGCCCCGTCGAGTGCTGCTGTGGTCCGCCCGAGGGTGGCACCGTCAGGCAGTTGTGCGACGATCAACAAATATCCTTGGTCCTCTGGTGGGATGAAGCCGGTCGGCAGACGGGCGATGCCCCAGATGCCGGCAGCCGACAGCACCAGCCCGATCACTACCATCAGCGCGCTCAGCCGGACCATGCGGCCAATCAATCGAGCATAGGCGTTTTCCATCCCGCCATAGACACGTTCGAAGCCGCGAGAAAACCCACGCGAGAAGAAGTTGCGCTGCTCGATCGGCTTTGGACTGCGCAGCCATAGCGCGCATTGCGTCGGCTTGAGCGTAGCCGCGTTGACGGCGCTGATCAGCGCGGTTGCCGCGATCACTAGCGCAAACTGTGAGAACATCTGCCCGCTGAGCCCGGGCACAAAAGCCGAAGGCAGGAACACCGCCATCAGCACGAGGGTTATGCCGATGATCGGCCCGAACAGCTCGTCCATCGCCTTGATCGCGGCGTCGTGGCCGGACATGCCTTGTTCGATATATTTCGAGACGCCTTCGACGATCACGATCGCATCGTCGACGACGATGCCGATCGCGAGGATCAGCGCGAACAAGGTCGACAGGTTGACGGTATAGCCGAGTGCGGCCATGCCGGCGAAGGCGCCGATGATCGTCACCGGAACCGTCGTTGCCGGGACCAAGGTGGCACGGAAATTCTGCAGGAACACGAGGATCACGATCAATACCAGGACCCCCGCCTGCCACAGGGTCTTGTAGACTTCGTTGATCGAAGCGTTGATGAAGATTGTCGTGTTGTAGGGGATGCTGTAGCGCAATCCGTGCGGGAAGCGGCGGGAGAGTTCCTCCATCTTCGCCGCGACCACTGCCGCGACCTTCAGCGAATTGGCGTCGGGGGTCTGATAGATGGCGATGCCGGCGGCGGGCTTGCCGTCGAGCTTGAAATCCTGGGAATAGGTCTGCGCGCCCATCTCGATGCGCGCGACGTCCTTAATCCGGATGAGGCGGCCGCCTTGGGCGGTCTGGTCCTTGATGACGATGTCGGCAAACTGGCCCGGGTCGTTGAACCGGGACAAGATGTCTATAGTGTACTGAAACTGCTGATCCTTTGGAGCCGGCGGCATGCCGACCTGCCCAGCGGTGACCTCCTGGCTCTGCTGCTGAACAGCGTTGATCACGTCCTGCGGCACTAATTCGAACGAATACAATTTCTGCGGGTCCATCCAGATCCGCATCGAGTACTCGCCCGCCCCCATCACCGTTACATTGCCGACACCCGGCAGACGCGCCAGCTCGTTGACCAGATTGATCGTCGCGTAGTTCCACATGTAGAGCGAGTCGTACTGGCCGTCGGGCGAATCCAGTGTCACGAATTCCAGGATCGAGGGAGATTTCGCGCGGATCGATACGCCTTGTGCCTGCGTCGCCTGCGGCAACTGGGCCATCGCGTTCTGCACTCGGTTCTGTACCAGGACCTGGTCAAAATTCGGGTCGGAGCCGATCTCGAACGACACGGTCAAGTTGTAGGTACCGTCGTACGCGCTTGTCGACTCCATGTAGATCATGCCCGGAACGCCGTTCACCTGAAGCTCGATTGGCAGGGCGACAGTGTCGAGGACGGTCTGCGCGCTCGCCCCCGGGTAGCGCGTCGTTACCTGCACGGTCGGCGGCACGATATTCGGATATTGCGCCACCGGCAGCTTGAATACGCAAATCGCGCCGATCAGCACCAGCACGATCGCCAGCACATTCGCCAGGACCGGGTGTTCGATGAAGAATTTCGAAATCATGGCTGGGCACCCGTCGAGACGGCCTCGAGCGAGGTTAGCTGCGGCGTCACCTTGGTACCGGGGGCGGCACGCCAGAGGTCGCCGACGACGACGCGGTCGTCGGGCTTGAGACCCGATGTGATGACCCGCAGCGATCCATCGAGTTGCCCGAGCTGCACATAGCGCTGCTCGACCACGTCATCCTTGTTGACGATCAGCAGATAGCGGCCGCCTTGATCTTCCTGCAAGGAGCGGTCGGGCACCAGCAGGGCGTTGCGACTGACCCGCTCCGTCGGCAGGCGCATCTTGACGAAAAAGCCGGGCAAGAGGGTGCGGTCCGGGTTCGCCAGAATGCCTCGCACCAGCAAAGTCCCGGTCGCCGGGTCGATCCCCGGCGAGACATACTCGATCGTCCCCTGAAGGGGAAACCCGGTCTGGTCCGACAGCGCAACACCGACCGGAACCTTACGGAGATCCTCAAAAGTGAGCCGATGCTGGCTCAAATTCGCGCGGATCTTCAACACGTCCTGCTCGCTGAGATTGGCAACGACGTAAATCGGATCGAGCTGGGTAATCTCGGCCAGCGCGGTCTGCTGGCCCCCGCCGCCGACAACGTTGCCCGGATCGATCAGGTGTTTTCCGACGATGCCGTCGAACGGCGCCCGAACCTCGGTATAGACGAGGTTCAGCTTGGCCAATGCTATTTGCGCCTGAGCGTTGAGAAGCGACGCCTCCGCACTCGCCCGCTCGAAGTTCCAATGATCGACCTCGGTCTGGGTTGCCGCGTCCTGCTTGACCAGCTTCGTGTACCGGACGAACTCAGTCTTTGCATAGGAGAGAGAGGCCTGAGCGGTGAGCAGCTGGGCCTGGGCCTGCTGCAGCTGGTCCTTGTACTGGTCCTGCTGGATCGTGAACAGCAGGTCGCCCTTTTTGACGAATTGGCCGTCCTCGTAGTGGATCTGTTCGAGATAACCCTCGACGCGCGCGATCAGCTTGACCGCGTTCACCGATGCTGCGTTGCCGGTGACATCGACATAGCTGCTGACGCTCTGAGCGCGGGGCGTCACGACCGGGATCGGCTGCGTCGTCTGGGGCGAGAGCTGCGCCGGCGTAACCGCGGAAGCCGGCGGGGGCGGCGGCGGTATCCTGGGCTCGGCCGCCGCGGCCGGGTCGAATGGCCTCTGATGGACCCTCGCCGCCCCGTATCCGGCGGCAACGCCGACTATAGCCGCCAGCGCGAGGAAAGCATGCACCCGGCGCCACCGGGCGATCACAAAGGGTATTTTCACGACGACCTCACCATTCCGGCGGCCGAGGGTTGGGACTGACGTCTTGCGGCGTGGGCAGGTCAGGCACCGGCGGCTGCGGCGTGCCGGGCGGCGGTAGCAGCTCGCCCCAATTGGTGCGGCTTCTCATCTCATCCGCCGTCGCAGCGGGGACGAATTCGTTATCCGCGCGTATCTGCCATCCGCCCCCCAAAGCTTCGTAAACCGAGGCCAAGCCGGCCGAGACATTGCCCTCCGCCATCGCCAGGTTGTTCTGCGCGGTATAGAGGTTCTGCTCCGCAGTCAGCACGGTCGTGAAGTCCCGGGTACCCAAATTGTATTGCAGAAAAGCAAGGCCGAGAGCTGCATTCGCTGCGGCGACGCTCTCCCGCAGGAAATCGACCTGCTCGCGCCCTTGCAGAAAGCTGGTCAAGCCGTTCTCGACCTGCTGCTGCGCTTGCAGCACGGCGTTCTGATAATTGACCAGAAGCGTCTGCAAGTCTGCATCCTCGACCCGAACCTGATTGGTGATCTGTCCGTAATTGAGGATGTTCCACTGGAACGAGGGTCCGAAAGCGAAAGTGATGCCGCTTCCCTCGAACACGCGCTTCAGCTTGCTTTTGCTTACAGTGCTGGCAGATGTGCCAAAAACCCCGGTCAAGCTGAACGCGGGATAAAGGTTTGCCTCGGCGATGCCGATTTGCGCGCTCTGCGCCATCGCCGCCAATTCGGCGGCACGAATATCCGGCCGGCGGCGAACCAGATCGGCGGGAATGCCAACCGCGACGGTTTTTGGTGGGACCGGGATCCCGCTCGAGCCTCTCAGCAGGGGGGCCATCGGCTGCGGCGCCGTGCCGAGCAGGACGGCCAGCGCGTTGAAGCCCTGGTTCAGCTGTACCGTCAGCTGCGGAATCGTCGATTCGGTTTGCGCGAGAACGTTTTCCGCCTGGTAGACGTCAAGCTTGGTTGCGGTGCCGCCCTGGTACTTCGCCTGCGCGATGGCGAGCGCCTTCTTCTGCTTGACGATGTTGTCGCGGGCGATCTCGATCTGCGTCTGCAATGTGCGAATGCCGATATAAGTCGTCGCGACGTCGCCGAGCAGGGTCGCCAGCACGTAGTCGTAATTGGCAATCGAGGAGAGATATGCGGCATCCGCGGATTCGATCGCACGCCGGAATTTACCCCAAAAATCCAATTCCCAATTCACGGTGAGACCAAGCGCGTCGCGCCAAAAATTTCGTGTGACGCCTGAGGGAAAAGTCGTCGTGTCGGCGTGGCTCGGCCGGATGTAGGTAACCGAGCCGTTGCCTTGCTGCAGCTGCGGGTAGAATTCGCCGATCGCGACGCCCAATTGAGCCCGCGCCTCGAGGACCTGGGTTCCGGCGCTGACCAGAGTAAGGTTTTGGTTGTACGCGATCTCGATCAGCCGATCGAGCACCGGGTCATGAAAGACCTTCCACCAGTCGCGATACTCCTGATTGCGGATATCGACCGATGCATTGTCGGCTTCGATCCACTTTTCGGCGACCGGGGCCGAAGGCGAAGAAAAATCGGGCCCGACGAGACACCCGACGCAGCACAGCGGAAGAACGAGCCCGAGCAATTGGCGAATTCGCGTGCCCGTCCCGGGCGGACCGAGACCAGACCTCCGGCGAGCGGAGCCGCAAAGAAACATTCACCCCCCCCCCGGTGGGTCAAAACAGCCATCAGGCACCTCAGGCGCGGGGCCGCTCGAGCACGATTTCAACGCGCAAACGGCATATCCACATTCCACCCGACACTCCCCGGATTCCCGAGGTTGCGGCGCGATTTTGGCCCTCTTCGGGCCTCCGTAGCAACAAAGTTCGCCCGGCCGCCCTGAACACTGAAAGCCATAGCTCTGTTCCCTTGCCGCGCTGGGATCCGCAAACCTCCTCATGCTGGCGTCGGTGGCGCCCGCAACCGGGCGATCAGCATCAGGATCTCCGCGAACATCTGCAGCGACCCCGCGACCTCGGCCATCTGGAACGTCACGTAACCGCCATGGCTGACGACCTTGGCGACCGATTTTGATCAGGCTCTCATTGAGGCAATGGGTGGCCTCGGCCGGCTTTGCGCTTCATGTTCGGATTTGAGCCCCTGCTTTTAGGCGGCGCTAGCGTTTAGTGTAGACACCGAATAGGCTGCAGTGGGTTCGGCAGCCATTAAGCAACCTGAGAGTTGCTCTATGATCCGACGATCGCCTATTCGGACCCGTTGCTTTGCGCCACTGCAGAGCCCGTTGCGCCACCCCGAGGAGCTGAGGTCCCGGTAGACGACGAGCGTCTCCTGCTATGCTTCCGCGATTTCCGCTTCCAGGCTGAGGGTGAAGGCGACGACTTCGCCGCGCTCGGGTTCGGGCACTTTGAATGTGTCGAGAGTGACGGATAAGCAGCGCATGAACGCCGCATAGTCGGCCTTGCTGATGCCCATGCCCGTGTGCGCCAGCTTCATGTCGCGCCCCAGATAGATCGTCGGCCCTCCGGCGGCTGCCGCGATAAAATCGACTGCCAGCTGACGTTCGCGGTTGTTCGTGTCGACGCTGCGGGGGCTCGTCCAAAACCGGCCGAGCAGCGAATCCTCACGAAGCCGTGGAAGCAAATCGTCGACAACGGCGGCGATCGCGTCGTACCCGCCCAATCGCGTGTAAAGAGACGCCATTTTCTCTGGCATAGGNAGTCCCTCCTGTCCGTATTGTTACGCAACCGGCTGCAAAACATNTGTAGAGTGAGCCCGTTCTAAGCGCTCACCCGACATGCGCTGCGATAGGGCCGCACGGTCAGACTAAGCCTACTCTGCCCTGCTGCCAAGGTGTCGTTCCGTTTGTGATATGCTGGGGCAATGAGCGATCCTTCAGTTCCCGGACTGGGTCCGGGCCATCGGCTGACGGTGGAAGATGTACCCGCCGATGCCGATGTCGATGTCCTGGCATATGCCTTGGAAGCCTACAATGAAGGCCGATGGCCGCAGCACCCGCCGTGGCAGCCGTTCGCCATTTTCGTGCGAGACGAGGCGCAGATTGTCGCCGGGCTCGCAGGCGAAACCTATTGCGGGTGGCTCTTCGTAAAATATCTCTGGGTGTCTGACGGACTGCGCGGCCACGGCGTCGGACGCGAGCTGATGGCTCGGGCGGAAGTCCTCGCACGCGAGCGCGGCTGTCACTCGGCATGGCTGGACACGTTCAGCTTTCAGGCGCCCGGCTTCTACGAGAAGCTCGGTTATCAGGAGTTCGGGCGGCTCGACTACCCGCCGGACCATCACCGGCGTTTCATGCGCAAGCGGCTGACCCCGCCGGAATAGCGGTCGGTAATTTCGGCTGGGATACGCATCAGCGGTTAGCAAAATTTGGCGTTCGTCCTTGCGGCAAGATTCTCAAAGGTGCATAGCCAGCGGCGCTGCGGGGTCGGGCTCGGTGAACTCGCGGAGGCAGATTTCGAGGGAGACAGAGTGGTGAAGCTTCGACATATCGCGGTTGTCGGCGGATTGCTCGCGGGCGGCATCATCGGCTTTGTCCCGGTCGATGTGTCCGCGGCCGAGCCCGCCAAGCAGGCGCAACAGGCGATCAGCGAGGAGGCGAGTGCGGCTCTGCTGCGCATGGGTCAGACCCTGCGCGCGGCAGACTTCTCGTTTCAGGCGCAGACGGTTCGGGTCTACGCCGAACCCAACGGCGAGCCGCTGCACATCTTCCACACGATGAAGGTCACGATGCACCGGCCGAACCGGCTCCTGGTCGAAGTGACCGGGGACGATGGGTCGAACAAGCTCGTCTTCGACGGCAAGACTGCAATCATATTTTCGGCTGCGCAGAACAAGTACGCCAGCATCGCGGTGCCGGACGGCACGATCGAGGGAATGCTGAAGGAGGCGGTCGGCCGTCTCGGCGTCGACTTCCCGCTCGCCGACTTCCTGACCGAAGCGCCGAACAAGGCGTTTCTGACCGGCGTCACCTCGGGCCGCATCGTCAACACCGTGACGATCGACGGCGCCCCCTATGATCACCTGTTCTTTTCACAGCCGCCCGGGATCGAGCTCGAGCTGTGGCTGTCGAAAAACGACCAGGCGCTGCCGCGCCGGCTGATCGTGACCTACCGTTCGCTGCCGGGCCAGCCGAACTTCATCGCCTTGTTCTCTGACTGGAACTTCGACATTCACCCCTCCGACGCGGATTTCGCCTTTCAGCCGCCGGCCGGAGCGACGCAGGTGGAGCTGAAGCCGGTCGCAGCGGCGGCGCCGCCGGCCAAGGGCAAGGGAAAGAAATGATGAAGCGATCGGCCGTCGTCGTTATCGGCATGCTGCTGGCGGCATCGACAGCGCCGAACGCCTTCGGC
>JGI26341J46601_10000401_pt1 | contig 13382 bp, 18 predicted proteins | sample BogFormECP12_OM3_FD_46601 | JGI IMG/M metagenome (IMG submission 46601) | reverse complement strand
ATTTAGAAAATAAAATTCGTCGGTCCAGAGGTCGGGGTTATGGCGTTCCACGTTGGGATCGTTGCCGGCNTGNCGGGACTTCGTGGTTGCAAGCGACAGGAGATTTGTGCGCAGCGCGCTTTCGTTGGCAGCGCGATCGGCCCAAAAGGCGCGCCGCGTTTTCCAGTTCTCGCCGAGACCAGTGTTGTGCGCTACTGCGTCCTGGACGATGAGAGCTTCGACTCGGTCCGGGTGAGCCAAGATCATGCGAAAGCCGACGGGGCCACCGTAATCCTGCATGTAGAGNGTGAAGTGGGAGAGACCGAGCGCTTCGGTGAAGTGATTCATGATTTNCGCGATGTGATCGAAGGTGTAGGCGAATGTTTTCGGGTCCGGCCAGTCGCTGTGACCGAAGCCCGGGTAATCGGGCGCGACAAGGTGATAGCGATCGGAAAGACGGGTGAAGAGAGGCTCGAACATTCGCGACGAAGACGGCAAACCGTGCAGCAGGAGAATCGTCGGTGCATCTTTCGGACCAGACTCCCGGTAGAAAATTGACAGCCCATCGATCTGTGCTGTGCGATAAAAAGTCGGATACTTCATGGTTTGTTCCTCTCGTCGCTTCTGGNCTTGGGGTTCNTGGACTTGGGCAAGCAGTTGCAAGGATGCGAGCATGACAGAAATCGTCAGTAGCAGGCGGGGAGAATGCAAGGACTGAAGGCAGCGTGGGGATGCGGAAATTCTAAACCTGCCTCCGTGCATGCTTAGGCGGCCACCCGTTCCGCGGATCGAATCTTATGCGGCGAGCCAACGTAAGGAAAGGAGGCGAGCAGGTCTGCGTGCGGTCCTGCGTTATCTCGCATCACCTCCCCATTTGTAAGAATGGAAAGAAAGACACCAATAGCGCCGATGAATGATCCCAACTCACGCTCTGCGAAATGTACTTGGTTTGCATAAGTCAAACTGTCAAACGATTCATCCTCGTTCATGGGATCTCCCCCGTACTCACGGTGCATAACGAGTGAAGACAAAGTCGCGAGCTTTGACAGGCTCGTGGCAGGGAAAGCAGGTTTTGAGCAGCGCCGCGTCCGCAGGTTTGCCGTCTTTGAATTGAGCAAAGCCCCAGCCACCGGTCGCAGCATATTTTTTCGAGTCTTTGACCATAAACTGAACGTTCGTGGCGGGTCCGGCCACGAAAGATTGGGAGCGGCCAAAGACTTTGTTGTTTTCCTCGGACGGAACGTAACTCCAGGCTAGGCGCGCAATGATTGTGCGCTCGGGGAACGGCAACTTCCCATCCCGGTATGCCTTGATCGCTACATCGTTGCCGAGCAGGGCGCGAAGATCGTTGAGGTTGCCTTCCTCGTGGGCCACAGAGATCAGCTTCCAGTCGCGGTATCCTTGAGGAATTGTGATTCCGAAAACCGGGTCAGCCTCTCCATCGGAGCGTCCNGAGGCTTGAGCCATGTAGACGACGCCAGTTAGCGCTACAACTGCAACCAAGAGGTAAGCAAATCCTTTCATACGATGTGCTCTTTTCCAAAATGCTTATTTATCGATGCTTTCTCTGGTGAGGACCATCAATATTTTCATGTTTCATTCTCCTTGTGCTCTTGGTCGTTCGCATCCCGATTGAATCGGTCCACGCGCCATGAGAACAGATGCTTAGGACATGAACAATTAGACGATGGTATCGCCGATACTTTGGTAGGAGAGACACAGTTCGCGCGACTTTCATGGGCTGAGAGGCCATTACGAGAACAGACCTCGCGCACCCATGTGCTGTGGAACGCAACACGATCCTCATCTCGTTGATTTCCATTGGGTTGTCGTTGTAGAATTCCTTCAAGAGTGGGGCGGCATCAGTCAAGTGTGCACAGTGAAGCAGGAGTTTAGGTGCACACACTTGGCCATGAAATGGGGGACCGCCCATGTTGCAAGTCACACCAATCGTCTTCGTTGCCGACGATGACGTGTGCGTACGCGAGTCGCCGGAATTGCTGATCCGCTGTGAAGGCTGGCAGCCGGAGACCTTCGCTTCGGCGCAAGAGTTCCTCGACCATCCACGAGCGCCCGTTCCAAGCTGTCTCATTCTCGATATTTCTCTTCCAGGGCTCACTGGTTTAGACCTGCAAAGGCTTCTCGCCGTCGACCGGACGGATATGCCAGTCATTCTCATCACGGGCCACGGCGGATGTACCCATGAGGGTCCAAGCCATCAAAGCCGGGACTCTGCAGCGGGATCACGGTGAAGGCACACTGAGGCAAGGCGATGCAAACGATGAAGGACCATTCTCTTGCTGACTTGGTGAAAATGGCTGCGAGGCTCCGCCCCGCCCCCGCAGCGATAAGAGCGGCGTAAAGTTCACAAGACATGACCACTGAAGCACAACGTGCACAAACCATCGATCCGCTAGATCTTCGGAATCTTATCGAAACGATGCCGACGCCCGCGGTGTGGGCGTTGCCCGACGGATCTGTTGAGTTCGTGAACCGTGAGTGGCAGGAATATACGGGTTGCCCAACACAACAATTAAATCGGTGGGTCTGGCAAACAACGATTCACCCAGATGATGCTGCCAAGTTCACTGACGAATTAACCGCGGCTTTGGCCGGCAGGAGACCATTCCAAACTGAGGCACGCATCCGGCGGGCGGATGGCCAATACCTCTGGTTCTTGATCAGGAAGGTCTTGGCCGTTACCCCGGCCCGCGGCCGCGAATTATCCTTGCGAACGTTGATCGCTTGCGAGGACATTCATGAACGTAGACAGGCTGAGGCCAAGCGGCAAAAGGGCGAGGGACTGCTGCAGGCATTCTTTGAAAACAGTCCAAACTTGGTTTTTGTGAAAGATGGGCAGAGCCGGTACATCTATGCCAACAAGCAGTTCAAGAAGGCCTTTCATATCTCCGGCGAAGTCACAGGCAAGGCCGACGACGAGCTATTTCCAGCGGAACAAGCTGCTGCCTTTCAAGCCGTTGACCGGCAGGTATTGCAGACCGGCCAGCCGGTGAAGCTTGAAGACGTGGCTCGCTACGAAGATGGACCCCACACCAGGATCGTCCAGAAGTTTCCGTTATTCAATTCAGAAGGCGAAATCTACGCCATCGGCGGGGCGGTTACCGATATTACCGACCGTAAACGGGAGGAATCTGCCCTCCGCTACAGCGAAGAGAACTATCGGCTCGTGGTCGAAACGGCCCCTGATGCCGTGATCAGCATTGACGAGCGCGGTGCAATTCTGTTTGCCAACCCCGCCACTATGAGAATCTTTGGTTATGATCCGACGGAGTTGATCGGGAAGCCGTTGACCATCCTAATGCCGGAATTCCTGCGGAAATTGCACGAGAAAGGATTCGGCCGTTATTTGGCTACCGGCCAGCGGCACATCAACTGGCAAGGCACTGAACTGATTGCGCTGCGCAAGAATGGCCAAGAATTTCCCGTGGAAATCTCGTTTGGAGAACTATCTAGAGACGGGCATAAGGTATTTACCGGCTTTCTCCGCGATATCAGCGAAAGAAAGCAGGCACAACAAGCTTTGCAGACGGCGCAAACAGAGCTTGCCCGCGTTTCCAGGCTGACAACCATGGGCGAACTGGCTGCGTCCATCGCCCATGAAGTTAACCAACCTCTCACCGCTGTAACCAATAACAGTAGCGCGTGCCTGAGGCTCCTCGCCGCTGGTAACCTCAAACCTGAGACTCTGCATCGAGCTCTTGAGGAAATCGTTGCGGACGGCAATCGAGCGAGCGCCGTTGTTGCTCGAATCCGCGGATTCATAAAGAAGGAGCCGGTCGAAAAGAACAGGCTGGACATGAATGACGTGATTCAAGAGGTGTTGGCTCTGGCTGACCGTGAGCTTTTTGAGAATCGAGTTCGGCTCGAACGCCAATTGACGAAGGCCCTCCCACTGGTGTTGGCGGATCGGGTTCAGATGCAACAGGTCCTGCTGAACTTGATCATGAATGGCATCGAAGCCATGATCCCGGTTACAGATCAACCTCGCTCGCTTTGGGTGGAATCCCGGGTTGACGAATCTGGCGACATACTAGTTGCGGTACGCGACTCGGGCACTGGCCTTGGATCAGCAGCAGATCGCGTCTTCACGCCCTTCTTTACAACCAAAGCGAACGGCATGGGAATGGGTCTGTCGATCAGCCGGTCACTGGTTGAAAACCATGGAGGGCGGCTCTGGGCCATGCCGAATTCTCCAATAGGTGCTGTGTTTTCCTTCACGCTGCCAGTAAGTACCGGGAGTCCAGCGTGACTATTGCTTCCATCGTCTTTGTGGTCGATGACGACGCATCGGTACGTTCTTCGCTCAAATTCCTCTTAAGCACTGTGGGGCTGCAGGTTGAAAGCTTTGACTCGGCCGATACCTTCTTGCATAAGAAACTACCAGATGCACCGACTTGCCTTGTGCTGGACGTCAGACTGCCCGGATTGAGTGGCATCGATATTCAGCGTGAGCTGGCAGCGAGAAATATTCGTATCCCCACAATCTTTCTCACCGGTCACGGCGATATTCCGATGAGTGTTCGCGCCATGAAGGCTGGGGCGGTCGAATTCCTCACCAAGCCGGTCCGCGACCAGGATTTGCTGGACGCGGTTCGAGTAGCACTGGAGCAAGATCGTGCGAGGCGTGAAAACGAGAAGGAAGTTACGGACCTCCAACAACGCTTCAGCTCGTTGACTACCCGCGAGCAGCAGGTGATCTCGATGCTTGTCTCGGGCATGCTCAATAAACAAATTGCTGGTCAGCTCGGCACTGCGGAAAGTACCGTGAAGGTCCAGCGCAGCAGGGCGATGGAGAAGATGCGCGCGGAATCCCTTGTCGACCTGGTAAGAATGATCGAGAAGCTCAAAGGCCCCTCGGAAAAAGCCTCGTAAGCGAAAGCTTACCCGCATCATCCTTTTTAGGACCTAGATCTACCAACGCCCAATAGATTCTTTCTCCCTCTGCGAATACTTTGAGATCGGTGAGGGATTTTGAGTGACAGAGAATCTGATCTCGATAGTTGACGACGATGAGTCAGTTCGCAGGACCACCACGCTACTCATCGAGTCCTTCGGCTTTCGGGCGGCAGCTTTTGAATCTGCCGAAACTTTCCTGAGATCCGGGCATTTGCACGATACCTCGTGTCTCATCGTAGATGTGCAGATGCCAGGCATGAATGGATTACAGCTTCAAAGTCACCTCGCTGCCGCAGGCTGTGGCATTCCTATCATCTTCATCACCGCTTACGAGAACAACGATTCTCGTCAGCGAGCGATGCAAGCCGGCGCTGCCGCTTTCCTGGGCAAGCCTTTTAGCGACGAACAGCTTCTCCAAATCATTCGTTCAGCCTTAAAGTTCTTTCAGCGGAACGATTGCTGAGGGCAAATTCAGGAGTGAGACATGAGTTTAAGTCACGCAATTTGCCACGAATCAGGCGCACCACCCAGGTTGGGCATGGGACCAATCGTATTCGTGGTCGACGATGACATCTCCGTGCGTGAATCGCTGGAATTATTGATCCGCTGCGAAGGCTGGCATCCGGAGACCTTCTCTTCCGGCCAAGAATTCCTTGCCCGTCCACGAGCTCGCGTTCCGAGCTGTTTGGTGCTGGATTTTTCTCTTCCAGGACTCAACGGTCTCGAGTTGCAGAAGCGCATCGCTGTCGAACGAACTGACATGCCGATCATCTTCATCACCGGCTACAGGGACGTGCACATGACAGTCCAAGCCATGAAGGCTGGTGCTGTCGAGTTCTTGACGAAGCCGTTCAACGACGACGTGCTGTTGACCGCCATCCGGGCAGCCCTCGAACGTAGCCGAGTTGCTCTTAGCCTGGAGGGGGAGATGCGGGTGCTCCGGGACCGTTACGCCTCGCTTTCCCAGCGCGAACGACAGGTAATGGCCTTGGTGGTTTCAGGCCTGCTAAATAAACAGGTCGGTGGGGAGCTCGGTATCAGCGAAATCACGGTGAAGGCACACCGAGGCAAAGTGATGCAAAAGATGATGGCCGGCTCTCTTGCCGACCTCGTGAAAATGGCCACGAGGCTCCGCCTCGCACCCGCAGTGATCACGGCGGCGTGATGGCCATGTTCAGGGTCACAATTATTGGTGACGACGAGGAATTTGCAGACGCCGTCCTTCAAGCGTTTGTCGGAGTAGTGGACGAACTCGTCCTGAGACCGGGCGGATAAGATCAAGGGGCTGGTAAGCCGCCAGCATAGAAAGCTGCGTTACGGTGACCCCTATGGGAGGAGAACACCATGAAGAAGACCACAGCACCGATTTCCCTTTTTGGCTCCCAACTCGGCGAAGTACGTCATGTCTGCGCGTTTTTCAATAGCGACGATGAGGAATATCGCGCGTTGCTGCCGTTCATTAAGGACGGGTTCGAGTGTAGCGACAAGGCGGTCCACGTCGTGACTCCGGATCAACGTCATGACCATCTGCGACGATTGGCCGCAGTCGGAATCGACTCGGCAACTGCCGAGCAGAGCGGACAACTCGAGATTCACATCAACAGTGAAGCCTATCTTCGGGAAGGCCGTTTCGATAAGGATCGGATGCTGGCAGCATTCGAGCAAATGGCGAGCGCTAATGCTAAAGGGGGCTTCCCGCTCAGTCGTATTTGCTGCCGCATGGACTGGGCGATTGAAGATCGGACTGCCTGATATGGACGTCCAATACGAACAAACCGCCGGAGAGATCAAGCGCCTTCAACGGTGCATCAACGATCTTGTCAGCCTCCTTGCTCTTCCTGCCATCTGGAGCGGCGGGGATATATCCCAAGTCCTTGATACCTTGCTGAACACGCTCATGCGCATGCTTCGCCTGGATCTCGTTTCTGTGCGCCTGAACCTTCCGGTTGTCGAGGCGCCCATTGAGATCGTCCGGGTCGCGCAACCGCTGGGCCCGATGCCCCCGGCGCACGAGATCTGCGAGGCGCTCAATGACTCTTTGGGAGACAACTCGCGGAAATGGCCTCCGCTGCTTCGGAACCTTATGGGTGACGGAGACGTTTCGATGGTGCCTCTGCCACTGGGGCTGCAAGGCGAACTCGGCATGATCGTTGCGGCGGCTCAGCGGTCAGATTTCCCTCAGCAAACGGAGGCACTTCTCCTGAGCCTAGCGACGAGTCAGGCGTGCATCGGGCTGCAGGAAGCACAGCTCCGGAGCCAGCAGAAGCGTATCGCTGCCGAACTCGATCAGCAGGTCGCTCAGCGAACGGCCGAACTTGCCGCAGCCGAGGAACGGTGGCGCTCGGTTTTCGAGAACTCAGCCATCGGGGTTGCCCTCACTGACCTGACCGGTCGATTTCTTGCCGCGAATCCTGTGTACGAGAAGATGGTGGGTTACAGCGCAGAGGAATTGCAGAAGCTCTCTTTCTTAGACGTCACCCGTGAGGAGTACCTCGAATCGAACCGGACGCTTGTCGGGGAGCTGTTGGAGGGAAAGCGCCAGCAGTTTCAGATCGAGAAGCAATATCGGCGGAAGAACGGGACCCTGATATGGGTACGCAACAATGTTTCTCTGGTGCCGGGCACGGAGCGGGTGCCGCGATTCCTCATGGCGCTATCGGAGGACATCACAGAACGCAGGCGGATGGAGGAAGCACTCAACAAGGCTCGATCCGAACTCGCGCACGTGTCCAGGGTCACAAGCCTTGGAGCGCTGACGGCATCGATCGCGCACGAAATCAATCAGCCGCTGTCCGGCATCATCACAAACGCGAGCACCTGTTTGCGGATGCTGGCGACCGATCCTCCCCAAGTTGAAGGCGCTCGTGAAACCGCCCGGCGCACGATTCGCGATGGCAACCGTATGTCTGAAGTGATCACCCGGTTGCGCGCACTCTTTAGTAAGAAGGAACCCACGACCGAATCTGTGAACTTGAATGATGCTGTTCTGGACGTGATTGCCCTGTCCTTAGTGGAACTTCAGAAGAACCGTGTAATGCTTCGTCCCGAACTTGCCGACGACCTTCCGCTAGTCACAGGCGATCGTGTCCAACTTCAGCAAGTCATACTGAACCTGCTTAGGAATGGCTCAGACGCCATGAGCACAGTCGAAGATCGTCCGAGACAACTGGTGATCAGAACCGAGCGAGACGATGGTGATCGGGTGCGTCTGACGGTGCAAGATGCGGGAGTCGGGTTTGACCCCCAGGCTGCAGACCGGCTTTTCGATGCGTTCTATACCACCAAGGGTGACGGCATGGGAATCGGGCTATCTGTCAGCCGTTCCATTATCGAGAGGCATCATGGCCGTCTGTGGGCGGCACTGAATGATGGTCCAGGAGCCACATTTTCGTTCTCCATTCCACGAGCGTTCGAGGGTTTGGCTCGCGGCGACGGCATCCGCAACTTTCAGGCGCCCGTCGTAAGCGGTCCGGCTGCGGCCTGAAGGATACGCGCTAGTCCTCACATCCGCGGCAAGCCAATACCAAAGGATAATGGACGCCCTCCCCGGAAGTGGAGCATTGTGAGCGTGGAGTCGTGCTAAGAAAGGAGCGCCATCGACCGCTTACTTGTGTCCGTAGTCGACGACGATAGATCCGTCCGCGAGTCGTTGCCTGACCTATTGAAGCAGTTCGGTTTTGCAGCCCGCGCGTTCTCGTCGGCGGAAGAGTTCCTCGCGTCTGATTGGATCGACCAGACCAGATGCCTGCTCCTCGATGTCGCTATGCCTGGAATGACCGGGCCTGATCTTCAACAGGAACTGATACGACAGCGACAAGCGATTCCGATCATCTTCATTACGGCTGATAGAGATATGATCATTCGCCAGCGGCTACTCGAACAAGGTGCGGTCGAGTGCCTGTTCAAGCCATTTAGCGACACAGCCCTGCTCGAGGCGGTTAATTCGGCACTTCACCGGGAGTGAGAGTTCCCCACTCCTTTGATTGTGAGGCATAAAATGAATGCGACGTACGGGTTTGCGGGTCAATTGGGTCGTCGCGGTTTTTTGTCACTGGCCTCATAAGGAAGGGTTCTCGGCAAACTCCTGACACAAGTGGCGGCGTGTTTTCCGATCGCGATCGCCACATCGTTTCACAACCACTAGCGGAGACACCCAAGCGTGAGGGTGTACCAACCGCGTATCGACCACGACAAAAGTACGAATTAGGGATACGGAAACAGACTCGGGCGCACTTCATTCCACGGGGCCCAATACAAAGGTATCGCCGATACCATCGTCCAATTGATTCGCCGCAGCACCTCGGGTGTAATCGCCCCATCGCATCCGATTCGGTCGGCAGAGCGACGCTTAGAAAAACGGGCTTGGCCGCACCACTCGCCTGTCAGGAGAAAAACCATGAGCATAGGTCCCGGCNCGCGGCTTTATTTTCAACGTGGACACCGGGAGACTGAGCGAAGTTAAACCACTTGAAGAAGAGCGCGCTGCCTGACGATCGTCGGACAACTAAATGCAGGTCGGGTATACGCTCCGCTCGCCCTCTGCTAAGTATTTAGAGAAAGGATGGTAGAAACATGCCGGAAGCAACTTGGAAGCCTTACGAGAAACATGGACGGCTGACGACGCAAAGCGACTTGCCCGACAGCGTGTACGCATTTCCGAAGCAGCGCAAAGAACCACTGACCGACGCACAACATGTCCGTAATGCGGTCGCGCGATTCGATCAAGTCATCGACGTTTCCGATGCTGATCGCGCTTTGGCGTTCGCCAACATCGAGAAAGCTGCAGGCTACTACGACGTGAACCTCGCGGAAACGTCGTGGCACGAACTGGGCATTCATCCTCAAAAGAAAGCGGTGACCCGTTGAACGCATCGTNAGGTGAGNCTCAACTCGTTNGTGGAACCTCGCCTCACGCTAGTTCGCATGGAAGGATGACTGTGAGNGTTATGCCGAGAGATAAATCCATTCGATCCGGCTGGCGATGCGATAGTTGCGGCGAGCGTGTGCCAGATCTGCAGGCAGGCTGGGTGGAGTGGCTTGCGGCGGAGGACACCAGGGGAAAACCAAAAGTAAGCGGTTTACGGTTAGTGCACCGTCGCAACACCAGCGGAAGATCGCCAGAGGAATGCGGATGTCGCTACAATCCGCGAGACGAATTCAGAAAAAACCGGGGCATCGTAGAGGGGTTAGCTCTTGACCGGTTCTCGGGTCCCGACGGGCTTATGTTGCTGCTTTCGATGATTGCTGAACGNGAACTTCCGCTGCAGGAACTGATCGAACTCGCCAAGCGAGTGCAGATCCCGGGTTACGAAGCAGCATACGAGCTGGTTCATGATGCCGTTAGCCAACGAGTGATAGCGCCTTGCATCTCATCAGGCTTTTACTTGCAGTGCGAGATCTGGGATGTGCTGAAGTGGGCGAAATGCCGAACTTCAGCAGAGACGAGCCATGTTGAGCACCAGAATCGGTTCGTCGTTTCTCGCTAAATTATTCGCCGCGCCCATTCCGGGGGCTTTCCAGTTTCCGAATTTCTGGCGGGCTATGGCGGCGACCAACTCGACATTCATTCCATCTAACTGTTTGTTAGTGACCGTTCGCCTACCGCACACAATGGAGATGAAATATGAAAGCAGTTGTTGTCCACCAATATGGCGGTCCGGAAGTGCTGAAATTTGAAGACTATCCTGATCCAGTACCCGGTCCGGGCGAGGTGCTGGTGCGCGTCGCAGCTGCGAGCGTGAATCCGATCGATTACAAGCGACGTGCCGGATTAACGAAGGATTTTTACCCCATGAAGTTCCCAGGCCTGATAGGCGTCGATATGGCGGGGACTGTCGTCAAGATTGGGCCGGCAGTGGAGGGCTTTTCCGTCGGCGACCGGGTGTTCGCGATGGCGGACAATACTTACGCCGAACTTTGTGTCGTGAAGGCAGCAGTCTTGGCGAAGGTGCCGAAGGGGCTCGACTTGATCCAGGCGGCGGCGTTGCCGCTGGTGACAACGACCGGCAACCAGCTCCTTTCCGCTACGGAAATCAAAGCCGGCCAGACGGTTTTGGTCGTGGGTGCGATAGGCAATGTCGGGCGTTCGGCGGTATTCACTGCGAAGCAACGGGGAGCAATCGTAATTGCGGGGGTGTTAAAGGCCCAGATGGATCAAGCGAAGGCCATCGGCGCAGATCAGGCAGTCGCAACCGAGGACGACACCGCGATTGCAAGTCTCGCGACGCTCGATGCGGTGGCGGATACGGTCGGCGGAAGAACCGCCGAGAAGCTGGTCGCCAAGGTTAAGCCGGGAGGAGTCTATGCATCGGTTGTCGAGGTGCCGCAAAACGCCGCGAAATACCCGTCGGTAAAAGTGGTGCACGTATTCTCGAAATTCGACAGGAAAACGGTCGAGTTCATGGCCGAAGCCGTGCGCGATGGCAAGCTGGTTATCCCGATTAGCCAGAAACTGGCACTCAGTGACGCGGCCGAGGCTCAAGCAACGGCAGAAAAGGGCGGTATCGGCAAGATCTTGCTGGTGGCTTGACATTGCTTTGCGAACAGACGACACGAAAGGACAATCGGAAATCAAAAAGGTCCGCGCGGGTCAACCTGCGTCAAAACCCAAAGAAGCTGTGACTTGTCGGGAGTCGACATCCGGGCCTATTACAAACAATGGGGCAACAAAGGGCGCCGATGGCTACCTTCTTCGTGGGCCTGCAGGAGGGGTGGAGGCGCCAATGCCAACCACCATGTCGAGTCCAGNATCCGGGATGAAGTCGTGNGCAAGGCAGGGGCAACGGTAATTAACAAACTCCCGGCGAGAATCGAACGACTTTGCACTTCGCCTAAGGTTGGTACCCGTCTGCCATCCACTTTGCGAATAGCTCGATGCGAGCCTGAGGCCAGGGACCTTCTCCTCTCGGGGGCGGGGGCGGCATTACCGCGCCACCGATTCCCCGAATGCGGTCGTAAATGGCAGCCGCGTGTGTCTTCACGTCATCATAACTTCCCAGGTTGAACGCTTTGCTCATGCCTCGAATGTCTCGCTCCGTAAAAAGCGGGCGAATGTCCGCTTCAAAGCTCGTCGTTTTCGTCATGGTTCCTCGCAGCGATTGGATTATACGTATGGGGCGCTCGCGCCTCGTGACTCTAAAGCGGAGTACCAGTTTTCACCACTTCATTCAGCCGTCTGGCTATGCTTCGCCGATCGATCACTCCAGCAACTTTCCGGCGAGCCAGTAATCGACACTGAACCTTCCCGGACCGGAGCAGATCAGCCAGATAAAGAAGAGCACGTAAAGGACTTCCGGGAGGTAAAGGAAATCGTCGAGCCAGTTAAGTGGAGAAAGTCCCTTAGGCAGGGTGGCAACCGCGCTGGTCAGGGTGGCGACTGTCATATCGATCAATAAAGCCACACAGGCTGCGCTCGAAAGAAACCCCACGGTTAACAAGGACCCGCCAACGAACTCGACACCCGCGACGAAATAAGCCACCTGGTGGGGAAACGGGACTTTGGCCTGAACGAGCGTGTCGTAAACAGGTTTCGTGCCGGCGGCGACAAACAATTTGTTTGCCCCGGAGATGGCGAAGAACAGCCCGATCGAAACGCGTATCACCAGGATGGCATATTGTTCCAAATCACTGCTACCCTGCAGCGCAAACTGGACCAACCGTTTCCACTCCATCTCTTGTGTCTCCATCCAAGGGAAGCGCTGTGACGATACCCGGTGTCACACCGACTTGCCCCGGCAACCGCGCCAATGTCAGCCTTACGTGAGGTCGATGCTTTGTCCGACCTCGACAACGTACGCTGCTCATTCTTGCCTGATTTTCAGGCGGCATCAGCGAAAAACCGCCGAACGTAGTTTTTCATCGATATTTACGCCCTCCAAGTGTCGTCCCTTTCTCAATTAGCTCCTTCTGGGCGTCCCCGATTCTTATGCCGCTGAAACCGACTTCTTCTTCCCATCGAGTGCCGGTAGAAGAAGGTTCAGAAGCGCTTGATCAGAGAACGGGTTCTGACCTGAGATCAGCTCGCGATCTTGTACGACATAGCTCGTCCATGGGGCGAGCACACTTACGTCACCCCCCGCCGTACTCAAGGCGAAGTCCGGATAGAAGAGCACCTTGCCACCAATCTCAAGTGGCTCCCGCTGCTGCTCTTCCGCTGTCGAAAAGATGGTCATCTTATATCCAGAATAGATCCAGCCTTGAGCCTTTGCGTGTGCACCGGCGGCATCGCCCGCCGCCAGCGCGGCGACCACCTCCGTCGAATTCGGAAGCGCCGAGAGAAGTGAAATCGGGCCATGGCAGAGCACTGCCGTAGGTTTGGATGTTTTATGAAAGTGTCTCATCACGGTGCCGGCGTCGGGATCATCGAGCAGATCCATCATCGGGCCGTGGCCGCCGGGGACGAAAACAGCGTCATATTGATCCAGGCCCGATGCGATGACATCCGAGATACGAGTTGGATTTTTGAGCCCAGTCAGGGTGTCGCGGAA
>JGI26341J46601_10000396_pt1 | contig 13458 bp, 11 predicted proteins | sample BogFormECP12_OM3_FD_46601 | JGI IMG/M metagenome (IMG submission 46601) | reverse complement strand
CGAACCTACGAAGACGTACGTCGGCAGATTTACAGTCTGCTGCCTTTAACCGCTCGGCAACCCCTCCGCGATCGCGTGCCGCCCGGCGCAGCGGAGACCGGCTCATAGAATTTCGACCTGGCTTTGTCAATCGCGGCTCACCGGCACGCTTTGGTCGTGCGCATGATGGTTTATAGTTTGGGGCGAGCATCCGAGGATCTCTTGACACCGACAGGAATGAAACCTCTTCGATCATCCTCACATACGCACGGCCGATCACCGCGGCAACTCCGCCGTCCGGCAGCGTCATCCGGTGCGGACACAGCGCGCATCCCCTTCGAACGTTGGATCTTTGGTCGCCATGCGGTCGCCGCGGCGCTCGCCAATCCTCAACGTCGCTGGCACCGGCTGGTCGCTCTTGCCGGACACGAGCCAGAGGCACAGGCTTTGGTCTCCGCCGCGCTTGCCCCGCGGTGCAGCGACGGTGAGCCGATACGCGTGCTCGACCGTGGCGATTTTACGGCGCTCCTACCCGAGGGTGCCGTCCATCAAGGGCTGGCGCTTGCCGTCGAACCGCTCGCCGCGCCCGACCTCAAAGACGTGCTTCGCCGCGCCGCGACGCTATCGGGTCGAAGCGTCGTCGTGGTGCTCGATCAGGTCAGCGACCCGCATAATGTCGGCGCGGTGTTGCGCTCGGCGAGCGCCTTTGGCGCGCTCGCGGTGGTTCTCCCCATGCACGGCTCGCCGCCGGTCACCGGAGCGCTCGCCAAGGCGGCCTCGGGTGCTCTCGAAAGCGTGCCGCTCGTCCGCATTGTCAACCTTGCGCACGCGCTCGACCGGCTGAAGGCCGCTGCCTTCTGGATTTGTGGGCTCGACGAGACCGCCTCGCAAACGCTGGCAGCACTCGATCTCGGCGAGCGGGTCGCTCTCGTGTTCGGCTCCGAGGGCGGCGGCATACGGCGGCTCGTGCGCGAGCGCTGCGATTACCTCGCCCGGTTGCCGACCCGCACCCAGCAGTCGACGATCAATGTCTCGAATGCCGCGGCAGTCGCGCTCTACGAACTCGTCCGTGATCGCGCGATCCCTGAGGCCCACGCCAAGGCTCGGCAGGCTGCCCGATAGCCGGTATCTCGCCCGTCAACAGCAGCCGCAGGAGGGGCATCTCCCGCCGGCTCGACAGCGAATTCGGGGATGCTGTAAGACCGTCACCGCGCGGAGTTGATCGATCGCTGGCGAACAGGCACCGGCACAGAGCAAGCCGGGTTAGCACAGTGGCAGTGCAGCGGTTTTGTAAACCGAAGGTCGGGGGTTCGAATCCCTCACCCGGCACCATCAGGTGACATCTACGACGCGCGGATCCGCCCACAGATCACGCCCGGTGATAGGGGTGGCCGGCGAGAATCTGCTGGGCCCGGTAAAGCTGCTCCAGCAGCATGCAGCGCGCCAAAAGATGCGGCCAAGTCATCGGGCCAAGCGACAATGTCGCATCGGCGCGGTCGAGGACTTCGGCGCCGAGCCCATCGGCGCCGCCGATCGCAAAGGCCAGTTCTGCCACCCCCTGGTCGCGCCGCGCGGCGAGCTGGCCGGCAAGATCGCGGCTCGACCACATGGCGCCGCGCTCGTCGAGGGCGATCAGCCGCGCCCGGGCCGACAATGCTCCGAGGATCAAGGCCGCCTCGCGCGCCTTCAGCGCCGCCGAGGGCAAGCGCTGTCTTACCTCGAGCTCGACGATCGCGACGGGCGGCACGATCCGCGCGGCATAAAGCGCCTGCAGCTCGGCGAACGGACCGTTGCGCAGCTTGCCAATGGCGAGAAGGCGGAGGCGGATCGAAGGGCGCCCCGGCTACTACTGGAGAACCGCCTCGCTGTCGGGGAGCGCCTCGCCCCAAAGCTTTTCGAGATTGTAGTAGGCGCGGATCTCGGGCCGGAACAGGTGCACGATCACATCGCTCGCATCGATCAGCACCCAGTCGCCCTGCGTCTTGCCCTCGACCGAGATCCGTATCCGCCGCGACAGCGCCTCTTCGAGATGCTCGGTCAGCGCCACCACCTGGCGGGCCGAGCGGCCGCTGGCGATCACCATCTGGTCGGCGATCGTGGTCTTACCGGCGAGCTCGATCGTGACGATGTCCTCGGCCTTGCCATCCTCGAGCGTCTGTTGGATGAGCTCGAGGAGTGACGGTGACGCGGCCGATTGGGCTTGCATCGGCCGGGTGCGGGGAGTGAGCGTGGTGATTGTGGACAATTCGGGTCTCTGCTCCGTGAAGGTCTGGGACAACACCTCTTGGCGCTCGGAACGAATCCGGGTCGCCGATCTTCTGTCGAGCCGGCTGTGGAAGAACACCCAGGCGGGCGGCTTCATCTCCGCCAGCCGACGCGCCGCCGACATCGGCACGCGGTGCCGAGAGAAGCGCCGCCCGGGGAGGCCGGCGAGCGCCTTCAGAGAGTAGGAAGGGCGGTCGAACACGGCAATTGCGGCCGTCCGAAAGATCGCGTTCCACCGCTGCCAATGGCGCAGCTGCACGAGACTGTCGGCACCCATCAGCCACACGAAGCGCTGCCGAGGAAAGCGGCCGCGCAACGCCTTCAAGGTGTCGGCGGTGTAGTGCGAACCCCCGAGCCGGTTTTCGAGATCGCTGACGACAATGCGCTTGTGTCCGGCAGCGACTTGCCGGGCTTGGTCGAGCCGGACGGCGAACGGCGCCATGCCGGCGAACGGCTTCAACGGGTTCTGCGGCGAAACCAGCCACCACACTTCGTCGAGCGCGAGGCTCCGGAGGGCGAGCAGGCTCAAATGCAGGTGGCCGTCATGGGCCGGGTTGAACGAGCCGCCCAACAGCCCGATGCGGCGATGCCGGCCGGCGCTCGGCCCGCCCTGCTCAGCGGCGCTCAGGGACGCACCTGCCCGCTGCCGCGCACGAGGTATTTATAGGTCGTCAGCTCCGCGGCACCGACCGGTCCGCGCGGCGGCAGTCGTTGGGTCGAGATGCCGATCTCCGCACCCATGCCGAACTCGCCGCCATCGGCGAATTGGGTCGAGGCATTGACCAGCACGATGGCGCTGTCGACCTCGCGCAGGAAGCGCTCCGCCACAGCGTGATCCTCGGTCACGATCGCATCGGTGTGGTGCGAGCCGAAGCGCTCGATATGGGCGATCGCCTCGTCGACGCCGTCGACGACGCGGATGGCGAGGATCGCGTCGAGGTATTCGGTACACCAGTCCTGCTCGGTTGCCGGCGTGACCGCGCGGTCGAGGGCCAGAACTTCGGGATCGCCGCGCAACTCGCAGCCTGCCGCACGCAGATCGGCGAGGATCGGCGGCAGGATCGTCGGCGCGACCTTGCGGTCGACCAGCAGGGTCTCGGTGGCACCGCAGATCGACACCCGCCGCATCTTGGCGTTGAGCACGATCGCCCGCGCCTTTGCGGGGTCGGCTGCACCATCGACATAGGTGTGGCACAGTCCTTCGAGGTGGGCGATCACCGGGATCCGGCTCTCGCGCTGGACCCGCTCGATCAAAGACGCCCCGCCGCGCGGCACGATGATGTCGATCGCACCGCTCATCGCGAGCATCAGCCCGACCGCCGCGCGGTCGCGCGTCGGCACCAGTTGGATCGCATCTTCGGGTAGGCCAGCGCCGCGCAGCCCTTCGCGCAACGCGGCGACCAGCGCGCGCGACGAGTGGAAGCTCTCCGAGCCGCCGCGCAGGATCGCGGCATTGCCGGACTTTAGCGACAACCCCCCGGCATCGGCGGTGACGTTGGGCCGGCTCTCATAGATGATGCCGATGACGCCGAGGGGTACCGCGACCCGCTCGATCGCGAGCCCGTTCGGCCTTGTCCAGGAAGCCAGCACGCGACCGACCGGGTCGGGCAGATCGGCAATCGCCTCGAGGCCCGCGGCGACCGCCTCGAGCCGCTTGGGATCGAGCGCGAGCCGGTCGCGCAAAGCCGATGAGAGGCCCGCGCTTTCGGCCTCTTCGAGGTCGCGGGCATTGGCGGCGAGGATCTCGTCTTGCCGGGCGCGCACCGCCCGGGCGGCCTCGCGCAAAGCCGCGACCTTGGCTTCGGTGGAGGCGAGCGCAAGCGTGGCCGCCGCCACACGGGCCCGACGCCCGATTGCAGCCATCGTCGTCGCCAGATCCGGCTCTGAGGTCTGGATCCGCTCGCGCAACAAGATTGGGCCATCCATGGGGTTTGGGGTCATCGGCTTTCGGTCACCACCAGATCGTCGCGATGAATGATCTCATCGCGCCCACGGTAGCCGAGGATGCCGGCAATTTCACCACTCTTGTAGCCGGCGATGCGGCGGATGTCGGCGCTCGAATAGGCCGAGAGGCCGCGGCCGGCCTCGCTGCCGGAGCGGGTGCGGATGATCACCGCGTCGCCGCGTTCGAAAACCCCCTCGACCGCTACGATCCCGGCCGGCAACAGGCTCTTGCCGCGGCGCAGCGCGCCGGCCGCACCATCGTCGACGGTCAGGGTTCCCGACGGGTTGACGGCGCCGGCGATCCACGCCTTGCGCGCCGAGCGCGGCTCGCCGCATGGCAGGAACAACGTGGCGCGACCGCCCGCCTCGACCGCCGCAAGCGGAGAGCCCGCGCCTTTCCCTTGGGCGATCAACATATGGCAGCCGGCGCTCATCGCGATGCGGGCGGCGGCGAGCTTGGTTACCATCCCGCCCGAGCTGTAGCCGGGTGCGGCTTCGCCGGCCATCGCTTCGACCCCCGTCTCGATCTCGCGGACTATCGGCACGTGCCGGGCACCCGGGTCCTTGCGCGGATCGGCAGTGTAGAGCCCGTCGATGTCGGAAAGCAAAACCAGCATGTCGGCGCTCGTCATTTGGGCGACGCGGGCGGCGAGCCGGTCGTTGTCGCCGAAGCGGATCTCGGCGGTGGCGACCGTGTCGTTCTCGTTGACGACCGGAACGGCGCCGAGTGCCAGCAGCTGGGCAAAGGTGGCGCGCGCGTTCAAGTGCCGCCGGCGCTCCTCGGTGTCGTCGAGGGTGAGCAGGATTTGGGCGACGGTGATGCCGTGATCGGCGAGCGCCTCCTGATAGGCGTGGGCCAACCGGATCTGCCCGGTGGCGGCGGCAGCCTGTTTTTCCTCAAGCCGCAGCCGCCGTCCGGCGAGACCGAGATGGCGGCGGCCGACCGCGATCGCCCCGGAGGAGACGAGGATCACCTCCTGGCCGCGCGCGCGGCAGCGGGCGACGTCGTCGGCGAGGGCTGCGAGCCACGCGTGTCGGATCTCGCCGCTCTCGGCGACCAAGAGCGCCGAGCCGATTTTGACGATCAGCCGCCGTGCGCCGGTAAGCGCGTCAGCCGGAGTCATGGCGCCGCGGCGAGAGACCTGGTCTCCGCCCCAACGTCGTCCTTGCCGGAGCGCGTCGCCGCGAGGGCGGCGAGTACCGCCTCCAGCGCTCCCGGAACGCCGGCGCCGGTCGCCCCCGACACCGGTAGAACCGGCGTCCCATGCCCTGTGGCGCGCCGCAGCTCCCCGAGCTTCATGCGTGCCGTTCCGGGATCGAGCGCGTCGATCTTGTTGAGCCCGACGATCTCCGGCTTGCCCGAAATACCGTGACCGTAGAAGTCGAGCTCCTGGCGGATCGTGCGATAGGCGCCGGCGACATCGTCGAGGGTCCCGTCGACCAGGTGGAGGATCACCGCGCAGCGCTCGACATGACCGAGAAACCGGGTGCCAATTCCCGCACCTTCGCTGGCACCCTCGATCAACCCCGGGAGGTCGGCCAACACGAATTCCTCGTCATGCAGCCGTACGACGCCGAGCTGCGGCTTCAGGGTCGTGAACGGGTAGTCGGCGATCTTGGGTCGGGCGTGCGAGACCGCGGCGAGGAAGGTCGACTTGCCGGCATTGGGCAGGCCGACAAGCCCGACATCGGCGATCAGCTTCAGGCGCAACCAGACCCATGCCTCATGGCCGGGCCAGCCGGGATTGGCGCGCCGCGGCGCGCGGTTGGTCGAGCTCTTGTAATGCGCGTTGCCGAAACCGCCATCGCCGCCCTTCAAGAAGACCCGCCGCTCGCCGGGGCGGGTGAAATCGGCGAGCACCATCCGGTTCTCGGCATCCATGATCTGGGTCCCGACCGGGACGCGCAAGACGAGATCATCGCCCCCGGCGCCGGTGCGCTCGCGCCCGGCACCCGGCCGACCGACCGATGCCCGGAAATGCTGGCGATAGCGGTAGTCGATCAAGGTGTTGAGATTGTCCGCCGCGGCAAAGACGATGTCGCCGCCTTTGCCGCCATCGCCACCGTCGGGGCCGCCGAACTCGATGAACTTCTCGCGGCGAAAGCTCGCGGCCCCGCGCCCGCCGTCACCGCTCTTCAGGTAGATCTTGCACTGGTCGAGGAACTGCATGGGGCTTCGCAGCGCCCCGATGGGCGGCCGCCTCGGTGGCTACTCGGCCGCCTCCGCCGTAGCCTGCGCGCGCGGCGGCACGACCGAAATGTATGTGCGCCCGGCCCGGCCGGTGTGGAATTGGACCGCACCACCCGATGTCGCGAAGATCGTGTGGTCGCGGCCGATGCCGACATGCGTCCCCGGGTGAAACTTGGTGCCGCGCTGGCGCACAATGATGTGACCGGGGACGACGATCTCGCCGCCGAACTTCTTGACGCCGAGCCGCCGGCCGCGGCTGTCGCGCCCATTGCGCGAAGAGCCGCCCGCTTTCTTATGCGCCATTTGAAGCTCCTTCTCCTCCGGCCGGTCCTGCTTCTGCGACCGATCCTGCTTCTACAGCCAGCTCCGCTTCGGTAACCGGCCCCGCTTCTACGGCCGGTCCCGCTTCGATAAGCGGCCCTGCCTCTGCAGCCGGCTCTGCTTCTACAACTGCCCTTTCGTCTTCGGCCGGCAGCGAACCGACCGCGCCGCGGATCTCGGTGATGTGCAGCACGGTCTGGTACTGGCGATGCCCCTTCTTGCGCCGATAATTCTTCCGCCGCTGCTTCTTGAAGACGATGATCTTCGGCGCGCGTTTCTGCTCGACCACGGTGGCTGCGACCGAAGCGCCAGCGAGCAGCGGCGTCCCCGTCGCGACCTCCGCACCCTCGCCGATCATCAGCACCTCGGCGAGCTCGATCGCAGCACCGGGCTCGCCCGCGAGCTTCTCGACCGCGACGACGTCGTCCTTGGCGACCTTGTACTGCTTGCCGCCGGTGCGGATCACAGCGAACATGATACCCGCCGATATGGGTCCCCGCGCACCGGACGCAACCGCCGAAAACGCGGCGGACGGGGTCACCCCGTCCGCGAAGCGCGCACTATAGATGCGCCTGTCGGGCTGTCAAGGTTTGCCAGGCCGGCGTCGCGGGATAGGCAAAGCCGCCGCGGATGTGCTGTGGCCGCGGCCCTTTAGCCGGAAGCGACAAATTTCCCGGTTTCACGGGAAAATTCCCGCAAAAAATCGATTTGCGGCGCGAAATCGCACCAGGCCGACGCCGATAGCGCTTTGTTGATCAGATACTTACGACACCCCCCGGAGACGATCTCGGCGCCCCCTTACCGGGAATTGTCGCCGCCGAAAACCGGGAAAAATCGCCGTAACCGGGAATTAACCGGGAAATCGGAGTGAGGCCCCTCCTGCGCCTGCATCGGCGCCGGGCACGACGGCGGCGCGCCGCGGCATTCGGGGCGTGGGGGTTTCCCTTCTCCATGTGCACGACACCAAGCCGACATTCATCCTGGAGCGCATGATACGCCTCGATTTTGATGCCAAGATGGCGAGGCAACCTGGGCCTGAGCCGTCGGCTCGATGAACGGCCGCGGCCGACGCCGGACTTGAACTCGCCTTCGCGTGCTCCGATCATGCCCCGATGGCCGACATCTTTGTCAGCTATACGAAGAGCGATCGCGACTGGGCGTTTTGGATCGCCGAGGAGCTGAAGCAGCTCGGCCACACGCCGCACATCCACGAATGGGAGATCAAGGGCGGCGACGACATCTACGCCTGGATGGAGGCGCATCACGACGCCGCCGAGCACGTGCTCTGCGTTGTCTCGGACGATTATCTGAAGGCACCCTATTCGACGCTCGAACGCAACGCCGCGCTGTGGCAGGCGGCGAGCAACCGGCCCGGCTTTGTGCTGTTGGTGGTCGTAAAGCAGTGCCGGCTGCCAACGCTCAGCGACCACATGCGCCGCTGCGATCTCTTCGGCGTGCCGGAAGACGCGGCGCGCCAGCGCTTCCGCGCCTTTATGGAAACGCGCGGCGCACCCGAGACGATCGCCCTTCCCTGGCCAGGTGTTCGCGGTCGCCAACATCCCGATCCGCGTGCCGACGCATTTCATGGGCCGCGAGGAGCCGCTGGCCGCGATCGAGGCGGGGTTGGGCCGCGACGAGGGCCGCGTCGCGATCACCGCGTTGCACGGGCTGCGCGGCGTCGGCAAGACGGTGCTCGCGGCCGCCTATGCCGAGCTTCATCGCGGCGACTATCGCGCGACCTGGTGGATCCGGGCGCAAAGTGAGCCAACGATGCGCGCCGATCTGGTGGCGCTCGGCGTGCGCCTCGGCTGGGTACCGCCGGACGAAAAGGAAGAACCGGCGCTGGCCGCGGTCACGGAGCGGTTGCGGCACGAGGGCGAAGGCATCCTCTTGATCTTCGACAATGCGACCGATGCCGATGCGCTGAGGCCGTATCTACCGCGCGGCGGGGCGGCGCAAGTGCTCGTCACCTCGAACGCGTCTGCCTGGCGCGGGGTCGCCGAGCCGGTCGAGATCCGGCTGTGGCCCAAAGAGATCGGCGCCGATTACCTTATAACCCGGACCGGGCACGAGGCGCAGCGCGAAGCTGCCGAGGATCTGTCGGAGGCGCTCGGCGGCCTGCCGCTCGCCCATGAACAGGCGGCCGCCTATTGCGAGCGGCTCGAAATCCCGCTCGCCGAGTACCGCAGGCGCTTCGCCGCCGCACCGATGCGAATGCTGGACACCGAGCGCGACGCGCCGGCCGAGTACCACGACAAACTGACGGTGGCGAAGACCTTCGCACTCGCGATCGACGAGGCCGCCAAGCTGCATCCCGCCGTCGAGCCCCTGCTCGTCCACGCCGCGTTGCTGGCGCCAGAGCCGATCCCGCTCTTCCTGTTCGCCGAAGGGCGGGAGAAATTCGGCGAGCCGCTCGCCTCGGCGCTCGCCGGCGACGGTCTCGACGAGGCCGTGGCGGCCCTGCGCAGCTTCGCCCTCGTTGACCGAGAGACGATCTTCGACGAACGCGAACTGGCAATCTTGACCGATACAATCCGCCTGCACCGCCTCGTGCGCGAAATCGCGGCGGCTCTATGCACAGGGGAGGCGCGCGAGGACGCGCGCCGGAAGCTCGTGGAGGCGCTGGCGGCGGTCTATCCCGACGAGGTCTTCAACGATCCGAACACCTGGTCACGGGCCCGACGGCTCGATGCCGTCGCGCTGGCATTGGTCGGCAGTGATAGCGAGCCGCCCGGTGGCGCTGAAAGATCGGTGAGCTACTTGCTGGACGGGCTCGCGTCGTACAGGCAACGAGCGCTTGGGGCTTATGCGCCCGCGCAGCCGCTCCTCGAGCGCGCGCTGGCGATCTACGAGAACGCGCTCGGCCCCAACCATCCCGATACCGCGCTGATCCTCAACAACTTCGCCCTGCTGCTTCAGGCACAGGGCGATCTCGTCGCGGCCCGGCCGCTCTATGACCGCGCGCTGGCGATCCGCGAGAAGGCGCTCGGCCCTGACCATCCCAGTACCGCGACGAACCTCAACAACCTCGCCCTGCTGCTTCAGGCACAGGGTAAACCCGTCGCGGCGCGGCCATTCTTCGAGCGCGCGCTGGTGATCTTCGAGAAGGCCCGCGGCCCCGACCATCCCGATACCGCGACGAGCCTCGACAACCTCGCTAGCGTGATCGAGGATCAAGGTGAACTCGCCGTGGCGCGACCGCTCTATGCGCGCGCGCTGGCGATCCGCCAGAAGGCCCTCGGCCCCGACCATCCCGAGACCGCGACGAGCCTCAATAATCTCGCCCGGCTGCTTCAGGCGCAGGGCGAACTCGCCACGGCGCGGCCGCTCTTCGAGCGCGCGCTGACGACGTACGAGAAAGCGCTCGGCCGCGGCCATCCGAATATCGCCACGAGCCTCGACAACCTCGCCCGGCTGGTTCGGGCACAGGGCGAACTCGCCGTGGCGCGACCGCTCTACGAGCGCGCGCTGGCGATCCGCGAGAAGGCACTCGGCCCCGACCATCCTGAGACCGCGAGGAGCCTCAATGACCTCGCCGGGCTGCTTCGGGCACAGGGCGAACTTGTGCCGGCGCGGCCACTCTTCGAGCGCGCGCTGATGATCTTCGAGAAGGCGCTCGGCCCCGACCATCCCCATACCGTGACGGTGCGAAGAAACCTCGCTTCCTGGGGTCGGGGCGTCGGACCGTGAAGAGTCAGTGTGTGTACCGACGTGCGCTACTCGGGAGATCCACCAGCTTATAAAGACTGCCGTTAAAGACTGCCGTTCGAACACGAGCCGCCAGGCCCCGGCGCTCACGCCGCACGCGCCGGCCGGGTAATCGAGAATTTTCCGAGGTTGCTCGCCAACCCGACGGCTGTTGCCCGCTGGTAGACCGAGTGTTGGAGGGCGTGATGGGCTATGCTGGGGGTGCGGGTGTGACCGCGACAAGGGGAGGTACATATGGCTTTGACGGAGAGAATCGAGCGCGCAGGCCCGAAGAAGCTGCTCGCGATCGACGGCGGCGGTATCCGAGGCGTGCTCGCACTCGAAGTGCTGCAAGGGATCGAGGACCTGCTGAAGGCGAAGAGTGGGAAAGCTGATTTCCGTCTCGCCGATTACTTCGACTACATCGCCGGAACCAGCACCGGCGGGATCATCGCCGCCGGGCTGTCGATCGGCATGTCGGTCGGTGACATCCTCAAGTTCTATCAGGAGGCCGGCGCCCAGATGTTCGTCAAGGCGAACCTGCTGCGGCGCCTGCGCTACAAATTCGAAGACGAGCCTCTCGCGGAGAAGCTCAGGGAGGTGTTCGCCGCCGACACCACGCTCGGCTCGGAAAAGCTGCAGACCTTGCTTCTCCTGGTGATGCGTAATGCGACCACCGATTCGCCGTGGCCGATCTCCAACAATCCCTACGCGAGGTACAACGCCAGGACACGCGACGACTGCAACCTCAGCCTCCCGCTCTGGCAGCTCGTGCGCGCCAGCACGGCCGCACCGACCTTCTTCCCGCCCGAGGTGATCGTGCTGAGCCCTGGCACGGCCATGGCGCGGGAATTCGTTTTCGTCGACGGCGGCGTGACGATGTACAACAACCCCGCCTTCCAGATGTTTTTGATGGCGACGCTCGACCGTTATTGGACAACAAAGCCGGAGGCGCGCTGGCGAACGGGGGCTGACCGGATGCTGATCGTCTCGGTCGGAACTGGCACCAGCCCCGACGCGCGGTCCGGTCTCGAGCCGGACGAGATGAACCTCCTGTTCAACGCGACGACTATTCCCTCCGCCTTGATGTTCGCCGCTCTGAACGAGCAGGATCTGCTCTGCCGGGTGTTCGGCGACTGCCGAGCGGGCGAGGCCATCGACCGCGAGGTGGGCGATCTCGTCGGCAGCGCCGGACCGCTGCAGCGCGAGCAGAAGCTCTTCACCTATATGCGCTACAACGCCGAGCTGACGCGCGAGGGCCTCGATGCGCTCGGCTGCCGCGACATCGCCCCCGATTCCGTGCAGAAGCTCGATTCGATCGATGGCATCCCCGATTTGCGCAGAGTGGGGAAACGGGTCGCGGAGACCAAGGTGCTGGAGCAGCATTTCGACGGGTTCATGCCGAGCTGAGACAGATCGCTGTGCCGCTTCTTGCTCGCGACGGCCGATCGAAACAGGGATAACCAGCGTCATTCACCCACCAGGGAGCGGCAACCATGGCAATTGTTGACTGGGCCAACTGGGATTCGCGAAGGCGGCGTTACCGGCATCGAGCCGGAAGGGGTGGGTGCCATGGATAATATCAGAGCGATGCCGCAGCTCGTCGCGACCGGCGACGCGCTCGCCAAACGGGTCGATCTGACCCACCTCGGCCGCTTCGTAGACGTTCCGCTGGAGGTGGGGTCATGACCACCGTCTTCATAGTCCGGCCGTTCGGCAAAAAACGAGTCGCTCTAACCGAGGGGCAGTCGGTCGAAGTCGACTTCGACGCGATCGATCAAGCCCTGATCAAGCCCGCTCTCGCGGCGAACGGCCTGGAGGGCGAGACGACGGAGGTAATCGCCGCAGCCGGCAATATCCGTGTCGACATGTTCGAGATGCTGATCACCTACGATTTGGTGATCGCCGACATCTCGATCGACAATGCCAATGTCTTTTACGAGCTCGGCATCCGCCACGGGCTGCGGCCGAAGGGCACGATCCTGCTCCGATTTTCGACGCCGGGAAAGGACACGCCGTTCGATCTGAAGACCGACCGCTACATTGCGTACGACCGGAACGATCCCGTGGCCGCCGTAGCGCTGCTGACGCAGTCGATTAAGGAGACCGTGCTCTCGATGCGCGAAAGCGGAAGGCCGGACAGCCCGGTCTTTGGGCTGTTACCCGCGCTCTCGCCGCCCGATCCGGCAAGCCTCGTGGTCGTGCCGCGGTCGTTTCAGGAGGCGGTCGAGCAGGCGGAAGCCCAGACGAGCGATGGTGCGACAACGCTGGCGCTGCTCGGCGACGAAGCCCGCCGTGTGCGGTGGGGGCGAGAAGGCTTGCGCCTCGTCGCCCGGGCACAACGCCGTCTGAGCGCCTTCGCTGCGGCGCGCGAGACATGGGAAGCGGTGCGCAAGGATCTGGCCTACGACATCGAGAGCGACCTTATGCTGGCGACAATCTACCAGCGTCTCGGCAACAATGTGATGGCCTCGCAGGCGTGCCGGCGCGTGCTGGACAGCGACACAGCGTTGCCGGCCCAGCGAGCCGACGCGCTCAGTCAGCTGGCCCGCAATGAGAAGGCCGCCTGGGCCAAAGATTTCGCTGCACTCGAAACTCAAGACGCGCAACAGCAGGCGATCTCGGATCAGCGACTGATCGATGCCCTCGAAGGGTACCAGGCGGGGTTCACCGAAGATCTCAACGACTACTATTCAGGCCTCAATGCCCTCGGTCTCGTTGTTGCGCTCGAGCGATTGGCGGAGGCGCAGCCCGATAGCTGGGCGAGCAATTTTCCCGACACGAAGAAGGCGAACAGCGCTCTCGATTACTATCGCGACCAGCTCGAACAGCTAAAGGGCGCTGTCCGGCTCTCGCTCGGCGTCGCGCAGAAACGGGCTGAAAAAATCGGCAAGCTGGGCACAGCACGAGGTCCGGACGAATGGATGCCGGTCTCCGAGGCGCAATACCGGCTGTTAACGGCGGACAACCCCGGTTTTGTAAGGAACGCCTACCGCACGGCCAAGAATGCGCTCGGGGAGCGTTTCCAGCTGCGATCGGAGCTGTCGCAGGTGGCGATTTTCCACCGGCTG